>Ga0315282_10017558_pt1 | contig 10318 bp, 17 predicted proteins | sample YL17G07_20_MG_FD_203693 | JGI IMG/M metagenome (GOLD analysis project Ga0315282, IMG submission 203693) | Sediment microbial communities from Yellowstone Lake, YNP, Wyoming, USA - YL17G07_20 | ecosystem: Environmental > Aquatic > Freshwater > Lake > Sediment | place: USA: Wyoming | collected... | reverse complement strand
GCGTCTCGGCGATGCCGCTCGCGACGAAACAACGTGAGGTGCTCGGTGATGCACCCGGCGCTGAGCGCCGGGCAAGAGAGGATGTGGAGGTGCGATGATGGCGGAGATGAGGATACACGGAGTGAATATCCGGAGGCCTTGGTGGTTCGCGTGGGGTGGGCTCGCCTTGGCGTCCCTGAGCCTGCTGTGGGTTGCGGGCTGTGGCCGAGGATCTGCCGCAACACAGGCGTCGAGCACACCTAGGACGACGCAATCTGGCGGTGCGGCAGAGGCCGGGTTCCCAGCTACCCCGGTCGGAAGAGCGATCACGCAGGCGGGAAGAGACGGCAAGTACTCCTTCGTGCTCTTCTATCGTCCCAAGGAGCAGGCCTCGGAGACGATGCGCGCCACCTTGGAGCGTGCAAAGGGCAAGCTCAAAGCGAAGGCGGTGCTACTGTCTGTCGATATCGACGCGAAGTCTGAGGCAGGGTTGGTGGAGAAGTTCCGGGCTCAGCAAGCACCCTTACCTCTTACCCTGGTGATCGCCCCGAACGGCGCAACCATACGCGCTTTCACCAAGCCGGTTGATGAACAGGCCCTCGCCGGCGCGTTCGTCTCGCAGAAAGTAGCCGCGGTGGCGAAGGCACTGCAAGACAAGAAGGTGGTGGCGCTTTGCCTGCAGGGCCCCGCCACGAAGCACAACAGCGAGTCGAAGCGCGCGGCCGAGGGGTTCATCGCCGACCAGAAGCTGGGCGGACAGGGAGTCCTGATCTCAGCCGATCCGAGCCGGGAGGCGGAGTTGATCAGGCGCTGCGGCATGGCCTCCCCGCCGACGGAAGCGACTATCGTGCTCCTGGCGCCTCCGGGCAGCATGGTGGCGGCAGTAGCCGGCGCCACCACGAAGGAGGCGCTCCTGCAAAAGCTCCAGTCCGCCAGCTCCTCCTGCAGCAGTGGTAGCTGCGGGCCCTCCGGCTGCCAGTAGGAGGAACGGCGTGACGACGTTTCGGCTAGTGTTGAAGGAACTGCGTGAGCGCAAGAGCCAGCTCGTGACGAGCTTCATGGCGATCGCGCTGGGGATCACCGTGATCGTGGCGGTGCGTACCATGTCGCACTTCTCGGAGAAGGCCGTTGCCCAGGAACTCGACAACCTGGGCGCCAATGTGCTCATCCTGCCCAAAGGTGCGACGGTCAGCAACTACTACACTGCCGACTTCGGCGAGTACGTGATGCCCGAGAGCTACGTCGACGACATCACTACCTCCGGGCTCAAAGGCGTCGATAACCTCTCCCCAAAACTGACCGAGGCGATCTCGGTCGATGGACAGCAGGTCTATCTCACCGGCATTCTGCCCAAGAACGAATTCAAGTCCAAGCCTGCCTGGCAGAGCGCGGACGGCATCTTCGCTCGGCCGGAGGGATGCGGCACCGTCGTGCCCGGGTCAGTGGCGAAGGCTTTAGGCGGCAGCGCGCAGGGCAGCAGTGCGCCTGCACCGAGACAGGCGGTGATTGAGGAGCTGGGCAACACGGAGGTGCTCATAGGCAGCGACGTCGCCTCGCGCTTTGGGCTGAAGGTCGGCGCGACGCTGCCGATCAAGACCGAAACCTTCAGGGTGAAGTCGGTGCTGCCAAGTACCGGAACGGTGGACGACACCAGAGTCTTCGCCCACCTTCACGCCGTGCAGCGGCTCTTCCATCGGGGTCAGGTGGTGAATGCCGTTGAGATGATCGGCTGCTGCAAGGAGATCTCCAAGGGCCTGATCGACGGGCTGAACCGCCTGCTGCCGGAGGCGAAGGTGGTGACGATCAAGCAGATCGCCCAGACCCAACTCAGCACCAACACCATGATGGAGCGATTCTCGCTGATCTTCCTGGTGATCATCCTGCTGGTGGGCGCGGTCAGCATCGCTAACTACATGCTCGCCAACGTCTATGAGCGCCGCAAGGAGATCGGAACGCTGCTTGCCCTCGGGGCGACCCGGCAGCATGTGTCCCGCATCTTCTTCCTCAAGTCGGCGCTGCTTGGAGTGGCGGGCGGCTTGGCCGGATACGCAGTTGGCACCGTGCTTGCCGTCGGCCTGGGGCCGCGCATTGCTGGGGTGCCGGTGTTGCCCTTGCCCTCTCTCGCGGGGTGGGCGGTGCTGTTGGCGTTTGCGGTCTCGGTCCTCGCGAGCGCGCTGCCTGTGGTGAAGGCGGCTCGGCTCGATCCGGCTGAGATTCTGCGGGAAGGGTAGGCAGGTGGTAAGAGCCGAGAACATTACGAAGAGATACCGGCGTCGCGACGGGCAGGTGCTCGCCCTGGACGGAGTGAGCCTGGAGGTCGCCGAGGGTGAGTTCGTCAGCATCATGGGGCCGAGCGGCTGTGGGAAGAGCACGCTGCTGATGACTCTGGGTTGTCTGATCCGCCCCTCTGAGGGGAAGGTCTGGTTGGACGGGCGGTCGGTCTATGACCTGAGCCACGAGGAGGCAGCCGCCCTGCGGCTGAACGCGATCGGCTTCGTGTTCCAGACCTTCAACCTGGTGCCTTACCTCACCGCCCTGGAGAACGTGCAGATACCGCTCTACCTCAGCGGCCTTCCCCCGTCCCGGCAACGGGAGAGGGCCGCGCAGTTGCTTGAGAAGGTTGGCCTGGGAGATCGGCTGTCTCACAAGCCCTCGGAACTAAGCGTCGGCCAGCAGCAGCGCGTGGCGCTGGCTCGCACTCTGGCCAACCGGCCGCGCCTCATTCTGGCCGACGAGCCAACCGGCAACCTCGATCCCGCGTTGGCCGAGGAGATGCTCGATCACCTTGAGGAGCTGCACCAAGAAGGCACCACGGTGGTGATGGTGACACACGACCCGCGCCTGGCTGCGCGGGCACAGAGGCAGTTGAGACTGGTCGAGGGACGCGTGAACGGGCAATCTGCGGCTGTCTGATAAGGGGCGCGTCCGGCGTCGGAGCACAGGTTCCCGTGCGGAAGGTTCAACCACGACATCGGGAAACGGTAACATCGGAAGGGATGCGAACAGAGAATGTCTCAACCAAAACAATGGGTGAAAGAGCGCTACGGCGCCATCGCGACAAGCGCCCAGCAGGGCTGCTGCGGTGCCGAGGCCGCGTGCTGCGACGCGACGGCTATGGTGGCGAGCGAGATCGGCTATACTGCGGAAGAGCTGGGCACGGTGCCGGCAGCAGCAAATCTTGGGCTTGGCTGCGGCAATCCGCTGGCGCTGGCGAGCATCAGTCCGGGTGAGACCGTGCTCGACCTGGGTTCGGGCGCGGGGTTCGATGCCTTCCTGGCGGCCGGGCGAGTTGGGCCGGGGGGGAAGGTGATCGGCGTGGACATCACGCCGGAGATGGTGGAGCAGGCCCGCGCCAATGCTAAGAAGGGCAGCTATGCGAACGTGGAGTTCCGGCTCGGTGACATTGAGGAGCTACCCGTCACGGATGCCTCGGTGGACCTGGTGATCTCGAACTGCGTGTTGAACCTCGTCCCGGACAAGGCCAGGGCCTTCGCAGAGATCGCTCGCGTCCTCAAGCCCGGCGGACGGGTGGCAATCTCGGACATCGTCCTCGACGGGCCGCTGCCGGAGTCTCTGCAGGGGAGTGAAAAGGGCTACTGCTCCTGCATCTCGGGGGCGATCGGCCGGCAGCAGTACCTGGCAAAGCTTGCCGCAGCCGGTCTGGTAGAGCTCAATATCGCCTCCGCTGTGGACGCCGCTTCCTTGCTCGCTCAGGACTGCTGCGGGGGAGGCGTCACGGAATCTGAGCTGTCTGGGGTCGTCACGAGCATCCAGGTCACGGGACGAAAGAAACCATTGGGAGAGACACCATGAAGTGCGTTGCGCGCGTGCAGGCCGGGGTTTGCGGTTTCAGTACCACGGTGACAGCCGATTCCCCGGACGACCAGATGGTGCGATTCGACATTGAGACCGACTGCCAGAAGATCGCCGGCCTGGCGGCGGCGCTCAGGGGCGAAGAGATCGACGGCTACGACGAGATTGCCAAGGGCTTCGACGGCGTGGTGATGTCGGCGGTCCGCGCGACGCTTTCGGGCTGCTGCGCCGGGTGTGCGGTGCCGGTGGGGATCTTCAAGGCGATGCAGGTGGCCGCCGGCGTCGCGCTGCCCCGAGATGTGACAATCACCATGGAGAAGGGCTAGCCCGGCCAGGGAGGAGACGCGCATGGCTTCGCTGGATGCCGTCACGACCGAACTGGTTGGGATCGCGGCCGCGGTGGCCGGGCACTGCCAGCCGTGCCTGGAGTATCATCTGGCGGAGGCCCGCCAGCTGGGCGTAAGCGAGGACCAGATCCAGGAGGCGGTGAAGCTGGCGGAGGCGGTGAGCCGGTCGGGAGACAAGCACATGCGCGACTTCGCGCGCAAGACCATGCGGCTCCCCGCCGCGGCGCGTCCCGAGTGAGCGAAAGTGGCGACGCGTCGTCCTGGACCCCAGAGGTGTACACTATGCCAAACGTGACCGTGACACTCGACGAGGCCGAACAGATGCAGCTTGAGGAGATCCTGATGGACCGCGATGAGAAGGGAGCGTTCCAGTTCCTCAAGCGCGTGATCAGGCACAAGATAGATCTGCATCTGAAATCAGGATGCAAGCCGGTGTTCGAGGGACCCTCTTCGTGGTCCCCGTAACGGGGGGGAGCTATGCTGCTAGCCGCCTTCTCCGACATCCATGCGAACAAACATGCCCTGGAGGCGGTGCTGACGGACATCTGCCAGCACGGTCCAGACCGGGTCGTGTGCCTGGGGGACCTGGTGGGGTATGGCGCCTTCCCGAACGAAGTCATCGAGACCATCCGCGTCAGCGGGATCCCCACGCTTACCGGCAACTACGACGATGGTGTGGGCTTTGATCGAGCGGAGTGTGGCTGCGCCTACACCACCTCAGAAGACATCGCTCGCGGTGATCGATCGCTGAAGTGGACGCAGGGCCAGGTAACTCCCGAGAACAAGGCCTGGCTGCGGGACCTGCCGCGGGAGGTGCGCTTCGAGGCGGCGGGCAAGCAGGTGCTCTGCGTGCACGGCAGCCCGCGACGCATCAACGAGTACCTCTTCGAGGACCGGCCCGAGCGCAGCCTGGAGCGGATGTTCGCCGATCTCAAAGCTGACGTGATCCTGTGCGGGCACACCCACCTTCCCTATCATCGCCGCATTGGTCCGGTTCATCTAGTCAATGTCGGCAGCGCCGGCAAACCCAAAGGCGGCGACCCGCGAGCCTGCTATGCTCTGGTCGAACTGGACGACGACGTGACGACGACCTTCCCTCGCGTCGGGTACGATGTGGAGGCCGCGGCCCACGCCATCGAGGCGACCGACTTGCCGCACGAGTTTGCGGCTGTGCTTCGTACTGGCGGGCGCTAGCCTATCTTCACGAATTCTTGCGAGGATAGGGGTTTACCTGTTCAGACTATTTGGCTATACTGCCAAATGAGCCATGAGGAAACCTGCCATGAACCATGAACTGTATGAGTACCGAGCACACATCCTGAAAGCGCTGGCCCACCCTAGCCGACTCATGATGGTGGATGCCCTCAGCGAGGGTGAGCGGTGTGTCTGTGAGCTCCAGCAGATCGTCGGCTCCGACATGTCCACGGTGTCCAAACATCTTGCTGTCCTGAAGGCGGCGGGCATCGTATCCGACCGCAAGCAGGGGCTGCAGGTCTTCTACCGGCTCGAGATCACCTGCATCAAGTGCTTTCTGGACTGCGCGGACGCGGTAGTTCGCAACAACGCACTCGCCCAGGAGCGAGTGGCGGCGATGGTGCGTTGACCCGCCGAGCAGCCTCGTGTTCTGACCATTTCACGCTGCGAAGGAGCGAGCGATGAAGCTGCAGATACTCGGGCCTGGCTGCCCGCGCTGCAAACAACTGCTTGCCAATGTCCAGCAGGCGGTTGCCGACATGGGCAATGCAGTCGAGGTCGAGAAGGTGGAGGACATCAAGGAGATCATGAAGTTCCGCATCCTCGCGACCCCCGCGCTGGCGGTGGACGGGGTAGTGAAGGCGGCCGGAAGAGTGCTCTCGCCCGATGAGATCAGGAAGCTGATAGCTGGCTGAGGGAGACTTGATCATGGAGAACAACAAGCCCGGCCTCATCATGTGTGTGTGCACCGGCAAGTGTCCTGGATTCGCGAAGATGGATATCTGGGACTTCATCAACCGGGTGCGGATAGAACTGCCAGTCGAGTATGGGTTCATCCACCCGCAGTTGTGCGAAGAGGATGGCGACCGGTTCCTGGCCGACTTCCTGCAGGGACACCGCAAGGTCATCGTCGCCGGTTGCGCCCCGAACATGCAGTACAAGATGTTCCGGGACGCTTTCGCGGCGGCCGGTATGGACGTCAAGGCCGACCTAACGCCGCTGGACATCCGGGACATGACCACCGATGAGGCGGTGCAGAAGGTCGCTGATGCGTTGGTTGCGAGTGAGGGGCAGTCGGCATGAGCGACGACACCTTCATGGGCGTGCCCAGGGAGAAGATCCCCTGGTACCCGACCATTGACTACAGCAAGTGCGACTTCTGCATGGAGTGCGACAAGTTCTGTCCCCACCAGGTGTTCGCGCGCCGAGAGGGAGAGGTGAAGCTCGTGGTCGCCAATCCCACGAACTGCGTGGTGTTCTGTCGCGCCTGCGCCAAGACCTGTGGGCCGGACGCGCTCTCCTTCCCAGGCAAACCGCAGACCATCGAGCTGATCAAGCAGTTGCGAGCGGAGGGTGGCGATGGCTGAGCGGTTCGCAGTGCTTCCCTGCAACGGCCTCGACAAGGCCGTCGGTCCGCTGGCGCGTGAGATCGCGCTCGCTGTCGTGGAGGCCTGCCAGGGAGAGCTGATCTGCCCGGTGCTGTTCAACAACCTCCCGGAACGGTACGCGAAGGCGGTGGAGTTGCCCCTGATCGTGATCGACGGCTGTGGCACCCGGTGCGCCACTAAGCTGGCCGGTGAACACGGGCTGAAGACCGCACGCAAGCTCCAGATCGCGGAGGCGCTGAAGCTCATGGGGGAATCGTCTGGTGAAAGCCTGACCCCGGATGCGCAGCGACTCGCGCTCTGCCGCCTCCTGGCGGAGAGGTTGTTGTCGGCTCCAGAGGAGGGAACCGCGGCTGAGAGCGAGGCGGCCTTCGCTGAGCCGGTCGAGTACGCCACCGTCACCCATGACAAGTTCATCTTCCGCATTCCGATGAAGGGCTACCTCTTCGACGAGAACCACTGCTGGGCACACATCGCGGGCAACCGTGCTCGCGTCGGGATCGCCGACTACATGCAGCAGGAGCTGGGAGACCTCACCTTCTGCGAGCTGCCGCAGATCGGGGCCGAGGTCGAGCAGTTCGGGGAGATCGGGAGCGTCGAGTCGGTGAAGGCCGTTTCCGACATCATCTCTCCGGTGAGCGGCCGGGTGGTAGCGGTCAACGCCGCGGTGGTCGAGGCGCCTGAACTCATCAACGAGGACCCCTATGTGCGCGGCTGGGTGGCGGAGCTTGAGTTTGGCGAGCTGGAGAGCGACCGCGCGCTGCTACTGGATGGCGAGGCCTACCTGGCGCTGGTGCGCCAGAAGGCGGCTGACTATCGCCCTTAGTGACGTGAGACATGAAGGAGACAGCGGATGGCTGAATCAGCAAGAAGCAAAGTGCTTGTGATCCCATGCAGCGGCATCGGCAAGGTGCATGGGCTGGTGGCGCGAGAGGCGACTTACCGCGTAGTTGAGGGACTGGAGCCAGAGACATCCGACACGCTCTGCCTGGCGCTGCTGGTCAAGGGAGACGAGGAGGCCGTGACGGCGGTCCGCACCCGGCCCTGCATCACCATAGACGGGTGTCCCAAGCTGTGCTCCTACAAGAATGTGCAGCTCGCGGGCAGCAACATCGCAGAGAGCGTGCGCGTAGTCGATGCCTTCAAGGGCCACAAGGGCGCCCAGCCCGGCACCGCTACCGAGCTTGCCGAGGACGGGTGGAGCATCACCGATGAGATCGCCCAGCAGATCGCGGCGCGGGTTCGCGAGATGTGTGGCGGGGAGGAGCAATGAGCATGGCCAAAGAGCCCATCAAGGTTGGCATCATCTCCTGCGCGGGCGAGGAGATCCCGGAAGGAACCATCTCTCGGCTGGCGGTGCGCCGGGTGCTTGAGCACCTTCGCCCCGGCCAGACGGTGTCCATCTGCCTGCCTCTCTTCCTGGCTGGCAATGAGGGCGAGCGCGAGTTCGCCCGGAGCTTCCCCACCATCACCATTGACGGCTGCGACAAGCGCTGCGCCCAGTGGGGCACGGAGAAGCACAGTGGCCCGGTCAACGCTGCCTTCGTGGTGACCCAGATGCTGAAGGACGCCCCTCCCCTGAGCGGCGCACGTTCCGGCCGCGACCTCACGGAGGCAGACCTCGCCGCCGTCGAGCTGGTCGCGGCGCAGCTCGCGGCGGCGCTGGATCAGGCGGCCGCAACCTATGCCGGAGGCGAACAGGTGGCAGTTGAGGCGTCATCGGCCTGCGGCTGCGCCGTCGGTCTTCCCTCCGGCGCTGTCCAGGTGAACGGCAAGACAGTCGAGATCGCCGGGCTGCCGCTGATCTTCAGGCAATGCCAGGAGGATGGGCTGGCGGCCGACAGCCCCGATGCCCCGGCGCGCCTGCTCGAAGTGGTTTGCGTCTACCATGCGGTTGACGACAGTGAAGCACAGGCCTACGCGGCCGCGCTTGTGGAGGCATATCGGACCTCCCTCGCGTCGGACCGGTAGCGACGTCGCTGCCGTCCGCGCTCAGCGTCACTCTTCGGACGAATCTCGTTATCAGGAGCGGAGCGACTCATGCGCAACATGTGGAAGGTCCTCATCGCTGTTATCCTGGTCATCGCCGTAGCCGGGATCCTCGTCGCCAAGCGGAATGGCGCGAACACAGCATCACCGCCATCGTCTTCAACTTCGCGGGAGATGGCAGCGCAACCATCAACTGCCTCCTCGCAGACTCCGGCCACCGCGCCGGTCCAAGCTGCCGCGAGTCCATCGCAGGCGTCGCCTCCGGCGACCGCAGCCAAGCCAAACCCCACTCGGACGCCCAAACAGAAGGCGCTCCCGCAGATGATCGAGCTCGGCTCCAAGACCTGCATCCCGTGCCAGATGATGCAGCCCATCCTCGCCGAGCTGCGCAAGGAGTACAAGGGGCAACTGGAGGTCCCCTTCTGGGATGTCTACGAGCACCAGGACAAGGCGAAGTCCTACGGCATCCGCGTCATCCCCACCCAGGTGTTCATCGGGGCCGACGGCAAGGAGTTCTTCCGCCACGAAGGCTTCTTCCCCAAGGAGGATATTCTGGCGAAGTTCAAGGAGCACGGCGTCACCCTGAGGCCGGCGAAGTGAAGGCGCTCTGGGTTCTGCTGGCTATCCTGGTGCTTGGCTCGTGCGCTCTTGCCGATCAGCAGGGAGAGGGCCGACTCGTCTCGGATGTGTGCCCGTTGCTAGACAGCGGGCCTCTTGCTCGCGCCCACCTCGCCGATCTGCCAGAAGGGGTGGTGCTGCGGGCGGGCGAGATCACCATCTCGCAAACCGACGTAGAGGCCGAGATTACCAAGGCTCCCTCCGACCTGCGCCAGCAGCTTGCGCGGAATCGCCTCTTTGTGCTGGAGCAGCTCGCGGTGAGACGGCTGCTCGCGCGCGAAGCCGAGCAGTGGGCGAAGACAACGAACCGCGTCGCCAAAGAGACCGAGGCCGCCCGTGTGCAGGCCTACCTGGGCAGTATCGCGGCCGGCGTGACCGTCACCGACACGGACCTGACTCGCCTCTACAACGAGAATAAGGAGATGCTCGGAGGAGTGAGCTTCGAGCAGGTCAAGCCTCGACTCTCGAGCTACGTGCTCCGGCAGAAGCGTGATGAAGCCAAGCAGCGCCATATAGACTCCCTGGGTGAACGAGTCCACATCGAGGTGGCGAAGACCTGGACGGCGGTGCAGTACCGCCAGCTGGTTGACAACCCGGTAGACCGCGCCCGGCTCTCAGGGCTGCCCAGCGTCATTGACTTCGGCGCGGAGGGCTGTATCGCGTGTGACATGATGGCGCCCGTTCTGGCCTCACTCCGCGACGAGCTTACTGGCCAGGCAAACGTCCTGTTCGTTGATGTCAGGAAGGAGCAGGTGCTCGGCTCTCGGTTCGGAGTGAGGACGATTCCCGTCCAAGCGTTCTTCGACCGCCAGGGCAGGGAGGTCTATCGCCACATCGGGGCGTTCCCGGAGGACCAGATCAAGGCGAAGCTGTCGGAGCTGGGGGGCGGGTAATGCAGGAAATCCTCACCAACCTCACGCGCGCGGTGCAAGGCGCTCCGCACCTCGCCCTCGGGGCGGCCTTCGTCTGGGGAATCCTCAGCATCCTGCTGAG
>Ga0315282_10017556_pt1 | contig 10319 bp, 3 predicted proteins | sample YL17G07_20_MG_FD_203693 | JGI IMG/M metagenome (GOLD analysis project Ga0315282, IMG submission 203693) | Sediment microbial communities from Yellowstone Lake, YNP, Wyoming, USA - YL17G07_20 | ecosystem: Environmental > Aquatic > Freshwater > Lake > Sediment | place: USA: Wyoming | collected... | reverse complement strand
ATCGGCGGCCCGGACCTGCGCTGGCAGAAAACGGATCTCAACGATTTCACCCTCGCCTCCGGATCGCTCTCCTACGCGGGCCTCATCAGCAACCTGGCGCTCGCTCACCCCGTCCTGACCGCGTGCCACACGCGCGAACAGGGCGTCTCGGACATCGGCCTGCAGGCCTCCGTGCCTGGCCAGTGGAAGCTGCGCCTGACCGGCGCGTGGAGGCCGGCGGACCCGGAACGGCAAGAGGCCGCGGAGGGCACGTTCAGGCTGCTGGAACAGGACGTGCCATTCGCGCTGCATCCACAGCGCGAAACGTTGGGGCCGCCGTATGTCTCCAAAGACCGCAAGCGCGTCCACCGGCTGACAATCGTGCGCATCAACGGCGCCAACGTGGAGCGGCAAGTCGAACCGTGACCCCACAATTCAAAATGAAAAATGCAAAATGCAGAACGGAACCGCAAACGAGTCAATAGCCAACAGCCAACAGCCAATAGCTGATAGCCAAGAGCCAATAGCCAATAGCCGCCTCGTCGCGGTCCTCGTCTGCCCCGACTGCCGCAAGCCCCTCGCGCCCCAAGCCTCAAGCCTCGTCTGCCGCGCCTGCGGCGCTGCGTTCCCGGTGCAGGACGGCGTGCCCAAGCTGTGGCCTCCCAGCCGGCGCCTTAAGATCGAGGCCACCCTCGCGGCGTTCCGTCATCCGCACCAAGGCGCGCGCGCAAGTGCTTTCCTGCGCGCGCTGCTGCCGCCCAATCCGATCTGCGACCCCGGCGCGCGCCGGCGGAACGCTCGCGTGGAAGCCGCAATGGCCGGCGGATTGGTGCTGAACCTGGGGTCAAAGGACGTGCACTGGGGCGCGCACGTCATCAACGTGGACCTCGCCTTGCCCGCCAATAGCCAACAGCCAATAGCCAATAGCTCGCTCGTCCTCGCCGACATCCACCGCCTGCCGTTCGCGGACGCCTCGGTGGACGGCGTCATTTGCACGAACGTGCTGGAACACGTCGCTGACGCGCACGCGTGCCTGGACGAAATCGCGCGCGTGGTGAAGCCCGGCGGGCACGTGTACGTCTCCGTGCCGTTCCTGTTCCCCATGCACCCCGACCCGCTGGACCGCTGGCGCTGGACGCTCGACGGCCTGCGCCATGCCCTGCGCGGCTTTGACGAACTCGAAGCGGGCGTCTGCGGCGGGCCGTTCAGTGCGTTCGTTGCCGTGACGCCCACGCTGGTGGCGTCGCTGTTTTCCGGGTTCTACCTGTTCAACGCGGTCCGCTGCGCGCTGGGCTGGTTGCTGTGGCCGGTGAAATGGCTGGACTTCATCGCGCACCGCTCCGCGCGCGCGCACGTGGCCGCGGCGGCGTGCTATTTCCTTGGGAAACGACGATAGACTGCCGTTGTTTTCCCCTTCCCTTGCGGGAGGGGGTAGGGGGAGGGGCGATGCAAGCCAGGCAGGTTCTCAGCTATTGGCTATCGGCTATTGGTGCAGCGCGGCCCGAAGCCAATAGCCAATAGCCAATAGCCAATAGCTGATAGCTAATAGCCAATAGCTGATAGCTACCGCGTCCTGTTACCAGAACCAGCCCTTCTTCTTATCCTGCTTATCCTGCTTGGCCGGCTCCTTCCTGCCGATGGCGGGCATCTGCATCGGCCTGCGAGGCGCACGCTGTTCCCCGTCTGCCTCCTCCAGCCTCGCGCCCTCCTCGGCGGCCCCTTCCTCTGTGCCTTCCTTGGCGGCTGACGCTGCCACCGGCTCAACCTCGGCCGCTGCCGCCACAGGCTCGGGTTCCGGCGCCTCCTCCTGAGCCGTCGGGACTTCCTCAGGCTCCGCCTTGGTGGCGCGGGCCTCGCCGCCCTCGGCGGCAGGAAACGGCGGTGGCGGCGGCTGTTTGCCCGTTGCGGCCGCAGGCGGTTGACCCTCCTTCGGCGGCTGCGGCGCCGCGGCTTCCACGGCCAGCAGGTGGCCCATGCGTTCGGCGAACTGCCGCCCGGCCTGGTCGAGCTGTGTCTGCACCTGGGTCGCGAAGCTCTCGGCTTCCTCCTCGCGCTTGGCCGCCTGTTCCAGACGCCGCCGCGCATCGCGCGCGGCGGAAAGCATTTCGCCGGCCTGCGTGGACACCGTGCTGATGGCGCGGTTGTAGTCGGAGATGAGCTTGTCGAGGTTGGCCCCGGACACTTCCTTGAAGCGGCCGAAGCGCTCTTCCAGGCTGACGATCGCCGCCTGCCGCTGCTCGACCTTCCCGCGCGCCTCGTCGCGCTCCTTGGTCACCGCCACGGCGGCCTCCTTCTCGGACGCCAGGCGCTTGTCCAGTTCGGCGACCTTGGCATCCAGTTCGCGCTTGGTGGCGGCCAGTTCGCCGGCTTTCTTGGCGTGGACCTCGTTGGATTCCTTTTCCGACTTGAGGCGGCGGTCCAGTTCCGCGACCTTGGCTTCGAGTTCCTTCTTTTCGTCGCCGAGCTTGTCGCGTTCCTTGCGGGCCTCGTCCTTGGCCTGGCGTTCGAGGCCGAGGCGGGTTTCGAGGTCGGCGACTTTGGCTTCGAGTTCGTTCTTGTCGCCGGCCAGCTTGTCGCGTTCGGCGATGAGGGCTTCGCGGGTGTTCTTCTCGGTCTCCAGGCGGCTTTCCAGGTCGGCGATCTTGGCTTCGAGGTCGCGCTTGTTCTCCGCCAGCTCGTCGCGTTTCTTGGCGGCGGCCTCGAACGCCTCGCGCTCGGATTTCAGGCGCCGCTCCAGTTCCGCGACCTTGGCCTCCAGTTCGCGGCGGGCGTCGGCAAGCTCCTCGCGTTTCTTCTGCGCGGCTTCCTTGCCCTCGCGCTCGGAGGCGAGGCGTTTGTTGAGGTCGGTGAACTTGGCTTCGAGCTCATGGTGCCGCTCCTGCAGTTCCTCGCGTTCCTCGAGGGCGGCGCTCCTGGCCTTGCGGTCGGCGCCGGCGGCGGCCTCGATCTCGGTGACCCTGGTCTCCAGTTCGTGCTTGGCGGCGGCCAGATCGTCGCGTTCCTTTTGCGCGCCTTCCTTTGCTTTCCGCTCCGACGTCAGCCGCGCCTCCAGTCCGGCGACCTTGCCTTCCAGGTCGCGGCGGGCCTGCGCGCCCGCGTCGCCGGTGAGATTGGCGGCCTGGCGCGAAGCCTCGACCTGCGCCTGCAGTTCGGCGGACTTTGCCTCCAGCTCGCGGCGGGATTCAGCCAGATCGTCGCGCTCCTTCTGGGCGGCGGCCTTGGCTTGTGCCTCGGCGGCGAGCTTGGCCTCAAGTTCGGCCGCTTTGGTTTCGAGCGCCTTCTGCTCGTCGGAGAGCTTGTTGCGTTCCTTCAGCGCGGTTTCCTTGGCTTCCCGTTCCTTCGCGGCGGCGGCCGACACTTCCTCCAGTCTGGCCTCGAGGTCCCTGCGAGCCTGCGCGACCTCATCGCGTGCGGCGCTCGCTTCCTTGGCTTTCTCCTGGTCGGACGACAGGCGCGCTCCGAGGGCGGCGACCTGCGCTTCGAGGTCCTTCTTCTGTTCCGCCAGCTCGTCCCGTTCGCGCAGCGCGGTCTTGCGGGTCTCGCGCTCGGAAGCCAGCGTCTTGGTCACGGTGGCAACGGAGGCCCGCATCTCCGCGAGTTCGTCGGTGCCTTCCGCTGCGGCGCTAACCGCGCGCGGCGCGCTTGGCTCGGACGGCGGAGCGCTGAGCTCCACCAACTCCTCGTGCCGCGGCGGCTGCGGAGCGGCAGCTTCCGCAGGCGCTGGCGCCTGTTCCTGCGCTGGCGGCGGCGGCGGTGCGGGAGCTTCGGGCGCGGGCGGCTCCGCTGCAGGCGCCGGGGCCGCGGCCTGCGGCGGCGGCGGTTCCGCCGCGGGCGCTTCTGCGGCCGGGGACGGGGCGGCAGGGGCGGGGGCGGCCGTCGGCGGCACCTGGCTGGCTACGCCGCCTTCCGCAACAGCCCGGCCGCCGTGCTTGGCGCTGATGCGCTGCTTGCAGGTAGGACACGGCACGCTCGCGCCGTCCTCCAGTTCCGTTTCATTCCAGCAGTTGGAGCAGAGCACCTTGCCCTCGGACGGGGTCCGCGGCTCGGCAGGGCACGTGAAAATGTTGCCGCAACTCTTACACCTGAATTTCTTGCCTGCCGTTCCTTTGGACTTCTTGCCGCAACTTGCACACGTGATGATCAGGGCACTCATGGCGCTCCTCCCGAAGTCTGACGCTGGTCTCTGCTTGATAACACTTTTTGACCCGTTTGGGAAGATCAAACTGCATCTTCGCTGGATTTTTCCGTTGTGACGTGCACGCAGGTGTCTACACTCAGGTGTGTTGCGCGTGTTCGCGCCCTTGCGTCCGGTGGTTCATCCGCGTACGGGTGAACGCGAATGCGCGTAACACCTGGCTGACGGACTGCAGACATGGCCGAGGAGCGCGCCATCCCACAGCCTTCCGGTGCTGCCGACAGGCAGCCGGCCTTCCCCGGCGCCGCTCCCGCTGCGCCCAGGGAGTTCGCCGAGATTGCCGTCGAGCGCGGCTACTGCACCGCGCAGCAGATCGCCCAGGCGCGCGCGGCGGCGCCTCCCGGCTCCGACCTGCGCGCGCTCCTGGTGCAGCAGGGCGTGTTGAGCGAAGACCAGGCGCGCGCGTGCGACCGCGCGACGCGCGGCGTGACGATGATCGCCGGCTTCGAGATCCTCGAGAAGATTGGCCAGGGCGGCATGGGCGCGGTGTTCCGCGCGCGCCAGGTCAGCATGGACCGCATCGTGGCCCTGAAGATCCTGCCGCCCAAGCTGGCGCAGGACGAGAGCTTCAAGCAGCGTTTCATCCATGAAGCACGCGTCAGCGCGAAGCTGAGCCACCTGAACATCATCAACGGCATAGACTGCGGCGAGGACCACAACTACACCTACTTCGCCATGGAGTTCGTGGACGGCCGGACGGTCAAGCAGATTCTCAAGGAGAAGGGCAAGCTGCCGCCGGCGGAGGCGTTCGCGATCGTACGGCAGATCGCCGAAGCGCTCGTCTACGCCGAAAGCAACGGCATGGTCCATCGCGACATCAAGCCCGACAATATCATGCTCACGCAGGCCGGCGTGGCCAAGCTGTGCGACCTGGGCCTGGCCAAGCAGCAGCGCGATGACACCAGCCTCACGCAGGACGGCCAGGCCGTGGGCACGCCGCTGTACATCTCGCCCGAACAGGCCCGCGGCGAGAAGAACGTGGACACGCGCAGCGACATCTACTCGCTGGGCGCCACGTTCTACCATCTGCTCTCCGGCAAGACGCCCTTCGATGCGCCCACCGGCGCGTCCGTGATGGCGTTGCACATCACCGACGAAGCCCGGAACCCCTGCGATTTCGATCCCCTCCTCCCGACCGCCTATGGCCAGGTCCTCTCCAAGATGATGGCCAAGTCCACCGCCGACCGCTACGCCAGCGCGCGGGAACTGCTCGAAGACCTGGACGCGGCCAAGAGCAAGCGCGTGCCCAAGGCCGCTATGTTCAAAGCCCGGAGTTCGTGCGCCTGGCCGCGCCGCCTGGCCCGCACCACGGGGCCGCAGTCGGCCGTCGCGGAGAAGACTCGCGGCGGCACGGGGCCGCAGGCAGCGGTGCCGTCGCGTGCGCCGCTCGCCCTGGCCGCGGCCGTGCTCCTGGTCCTGGGTGGCGGCGCGTGGTGGCTGCTCAAGGGCGGCGGCGGCAGCAACGAGGTTTCGCAGGTGGACGCGAAGCCGAAGGCAGCGCCTCAGACTCCTATCCCTGAACAGCCGAAGAAAACAGCGGCGGCGGAAGCGCCGGAAGCCAAAGCCCTGAAGACAACCGTCCCGACACCGCCCGCCAAGACCGACACAACTCCCCAGAAGATTGAACCGAAGACGGCTTCATCGCCCGCGCCCATCCCGGAGCCGGAGGCAAAAAAAAAGGATGGGCCCCCGGAGGAAACCAAGACGTCTGTGGCCGAGCCCAAGACGACGCAGCCGCCCGTCGAGCCGAAGACGGCGCCGGTTCCGGCGCCCCCCGTGGCGCCCGAACCTGATCCCGAGCCTCCCAAAGTAGTCGTGACTCCGGACATGCTGTACGCGCGGTTCCTGACCGAGTTCAAGAAGCCCGCGGCCAAGGGCGACCTGCCCAAGTTCCAGGAGACTCTGAAGGATCTGGCTGCGAAGCCGGAATTCGATGTGGCGCGCGCCGACGTGAAGGCCGAACTGGACGATCTCGGCGCCGCCATCGCCTTCGAACAGCAGGCGCTCAAAGCGCTGGCTGCCGCCGGCGGGTCCGTCGAGTTGAACGAAGAGGCAGCACGCAAGTATAAGATGACGAAGGGCAAGATCGTGGGTTTCGACGAGGCCCGAGGGCTCTCGCTGGATATGAACGGCCCCATTTTGTCCGTCAGCGCGGCCGCGTTGCAGTTGCCTGATATCCTCGAGCATTCCCCCGACAAGTCGCCTGCCGCGCAACTCAAGCTTCTGTGTGCCCGCGGGTGCCGCAGCGAGGCCACGGCGCTGCTGCAAGCGCAAGGCGCGAACCTCAAGCCCGACGACAAAGCCCGCTTCGAGCGCAAACTGATGTTGCTCGCGACGAGTGAAGTGGAGCTGCGGGCCCAGGCTGCGTTCGACAACCTGGCCAAGGTTGCCGAGGCCAAACGTTGGCGCATGTACGCCACCATGGCGGCGGAGTTCGACAAGCTGTATGGCGCCACGACCACCGCGACCGCGCATGTCGTGAAGCTGATGGAATGGAAGGCCGCGTCCAAGCTGGCGCTCGCGCCGGTCGAGGGTCTCGAGGCGACGGGCAGGTTCGCGCCCGTCAAGTGGCTCGGCGTCAATGCGTGCGACGTGCAGGTGGTGTCCGATCCCGATACCGGAAGCAAACTGCTGCGCATCGAGGGCAAGACGGGTGCGAGCTTGCTGGGGGAAGGCGACAAGAGCGGGGTCATGCGGACTGAAGCGCCGCTCAACCTGTTTGGCAAAACCCAGATCACCTTCCGCGCGCGGCACAAAGGCAGCAGACCGCTGCCCGTTGCATTCGCGTTCATGTTCGCATTGGACCAGTATTACGAGTCCATGCCGGCGACTGTGCAGCCCGCCGTCGGCAAACCGGGGAAGGCAGCGGAATGGACCGAGTACACTATCCGGATTGATGGGACTGTCTTCAAATCCAAGCAGACCCAGTACCTGAACTTCGATACGGCACTGCCGCGTCTTCCACTGAGCGCCATGATGATCCTGGTGTACTCGAAAGAGCCATACATCATCGAGCTCGACGGGATCATGCTGCGATAGCCCTGCCTTCCCAAGATAGACCCTAAAACTTACCGTAGTCGCATCACAGTACCATAGTGCACATTGCGTAGACCGCCTATCGAATTCATCTTCTTGCGAAAAAAACATTGCACGGCAGCAAAGGCCCCTATAAAACGTCCTAACCAGTTGTTTTTGCTTGCACTTGCGCTCGATGGCGCGGTTGACGGGGGGCGCCCTGCAGAAAGTTCGCGCGCAAGTAACCGAAACGCTGAAAACAGAACACAAATTGTCAAAGTCTGCCTGGAGGATTCGACATGGGTATGAAGCGAATGACAGCGCACTGGAGTTGTGCGGCCGGCGTGCTGCTCGCATTGGCCTGTTTCGTGAGCGCCGCGTGGGGGTCTCAGCCTAACCTCACGTATACCACGCCCACAGGTTGGTCCGGTCCGCTGGTGCTCTCGACGGTCACCGGAACCAACGTGGACTCGAGCACCAAGCCGCAGTTCTCCGACAATCAAACGCTCTACGTGGACATGGCCGTCGTCAACAACGGCCAGGCCCCGGCCGGCGCGTTTGACCTCTCGCTGGAAGTTGACGGCGTCGTCCAGCAGACGATCCCCGTGGCCGGGTTGACCACCAACATGGTCTTCAAGATGCAGGACATAGCCATTGGGCCCCTCGCCGTCGGCAACCATACCATCCGCATGCTCATTGATCCGGGCGGCGCGGTCACCGAATCCAACGAGAGCGACAACATCTTCCAGCGCCAGATTTCGGTGTCGCCGCCGATGCCGAACCTGACGTATGTGACCCCTTCAGGGTGGTCCGGGGCGATTGTTGTATCAACGGTGCCGAACACCAACAAGGACTCGACGAATACGCCGCCCTACTCGACCAGCGATATCCTCTATGTGGACTTCGCCGTCATCAACAACGGCACCGCCGATGCCGGCCCATGTGACGTCAAGCTGGAGTTGGACAGCGTGGTGGTCAAGGTGGTCTCCCTGCCCGGTCTGGCGGCGGGAGCCATCTACAAGGACCAGGATACCAACATCGGTTCGCTGTCCCGCGGCACGCACTCGCTCCGGATCTTGATTGACCAGCCCAACCCCGGCGCCGTGGTCGAGTTCGACGAGAACGACAACACCTACATCCGGACGTTCCAGGTCCTGTTCCCTGTCCCGCAGATTGCCAGCGGCACCACCAGCACAGCCGTGGCGGGCTCGGCTTGGTCCTACCAGATCCTCGCCTCCCCCAACATCATCAGCTACAATGCCGATAGCCTGCCCTCCTGGGCCTCCATCAACACCAGTACGGGCCTTATCGCCGGCACGCCGGGACTTGAGGATGTCGGCGCGCCCCAGATCACCATCTCGGCGGCGAATGAGGATTTTGTCAAGTCCTTACAGGTTACGCTGAATATCTACCCCGCGCCCCCAATCATCACCAGCCAGTTGCAGGCGACGGCCCGCTTGGGCGTGCCCTTCTCATACACCCTGCAGTACGCCGGGACGCACGCAGGCACGAACGTGGTCATCACCCCGGGCGGCATGGCGGGCCTGACCGTCACCGGCGACACAATCTCGGGGACGCCTGACCAGTCCGGCACAGTGGGCTTCGACATGGACGTCTCCAACGTCGCGGGGACGTCAGTCCAGCGGGACAAGCAAACGCTGCACATCACTATTGCCGGACCGCCAATCTTCACCTCGCAGTTGACCAACGTCTCGGGCGCCACCAACCTGGATTTTCAGTACCAGATCAACGCGACGGGTACGCCGTTCTTCTACGCCAACGATGTTGACCCCGGCCCGCCGATCGTGGATTCCCTGCCGCCCGGCCTGACGATCAACAAGGCCACCGGCCTCATCTCCGGCCGGCCGACACTCCCGGGAACGTACACCGTTCCGCTGTTCGCCACCAACGCCGGCGGTTCCGGCACGGCCACGCTGATCATCGGCATCAAGGACGGCGTCAAACCCGCCATCACCAGTCCGCTGACGGTCTACGGCCACGCCGGCGCCCCCCTCGTGCTGCCCGGCCTTAATCTGCCCGATTACTACTTCTACTACGGCATCAGTTCGACGCCTCCGCCTGTCGAGACGAACTGGTGGTGGGTTGGCGACGGCTCCGGCGAACTGGAACTGATCGGCGGCGTGTGGTCCCCGTGTGGCTGGAAGAGGTTCGGCCCCACCGAAACGCCGCCCGTCGGCGCCACCAAGACCAGGTACGACATTGACAAGAATGCCCTGCCCGCGGGCATCACTGCCATTGAGGTTGAGCGCTGCGATGTCCCGACCAAGGGCCCGTTCATCACGGTCAAGACCGGCGAACTGACCGGCAAGCCCGCCGCCGGCACGCGCGGCATCTGGCCGGTGACCATCAAGGCGACGTACCGCGATGTCACGGGCGTGGAGCAGTCGGTGACTCAGACCCTCAAGATCGTCATCGAGGATGCCCTGCCGCACCTCAACGAGGCCCCCTCCAAGTCCCGCGATATGCAGGTACAACTGGGCGTCACAACCACCTTCAACTTCACGGCCACGGCCACCGGGCTCTGGTACAGGTTGATCCTGCCGGGCTTTGACGGCGGCGTGACAACCGCCTTCCCCGCCCAAATGGCCCCTTCAGGCTTGTTCTCGGTTTCCCCCGGTCCGTTCGCGCCATGCTCGATGGGCTCTGGCCCGACGAACGGCCTGTTCTGGTACAAAGTCTGGTGCCAGTACCTGAACCTTGACGGGACCATCTCGAGCTCCGAGGAGATTGACCCGTGGCCCTACGTGGCGACGGCAGTCTGTGACATGGACCACGATCATATGCCGCCGCTGCACACGTATCCGCGGGTTCCCATGAGCTACTACACTGTCTACGTGGGCGCACCCATTACGGGAGTCAACATCGGCGCGCCCGACGCTGCTATTCACGAGGCGCACCTGCAAACCGACGGGGTGTCGGCGCGGCAGGATGGCTTGACGGGATTGCCGAATTACAAGCCGGTTCCCGGTCTCCCAGCAGCCCTCATGGGCGGTGGCAGCCTCTTGTTGCCCATTGGCGATATCCCCGGCAATGAGGTGCAGATGGATGCCGCCGGGAACCTCAGCGGCATTCCCACCCACGCCGGCCTCTTCTACATCCGTGTTCGCGC
>Ga0315282_10017555_pt1 | contig 10319 bp, 6 predicted proteins | sample YL17G07_20_MG_FD_203693 | JGI IMG/M metagenome (GOLD analysis project Ga0315282, IMG submission 203693) | Sediment microbial communities from Yellowstone Lake, YNP, Wyoming, USA - YL17G07_20 | ecosystem: Environmental > Aquatic > Freshwater > Lake > Sediment | place: USA: Wyoming | collected... | reverse complement strand
CGTTTCTGGATATAAGAAATTGACAACTTATCTGAGCCGGCACATTCGTCACGCTGACTCATCGAAAAAATCGGCAATTTATAAACAGACTCTAATTAGAGCTAAGAACGCAAATTTGATCACGCCCATCGTAATACGCTCATTATATCAGTTTGTTGCATGTTTATCCATCATGGTTTGGGCTTTATTTTGGGGAAATTTTGGACCTGTTCTTGAAGTGGCGAGACAAAATATTTCAACCATTTCACTTTTTAAATTGTTCCCGGAACATAGTTTATATTTCTTATCATGCTTGGGGTTTTATTTCGTCATCCCTGAATTTATTTTACTCAAACGAAATACATTTATTATGAATCTGTTTAACAAGAAAGCGATCGTTGTCTCCCTTTCTGTATTCATACTATTTCTTTTCTTCCCCCCGTACCAAAATGTAAACTATAATATCCCAACGATGGGATACGTGGATAAGTTATTCAGAATGTTTGGCGGAGATTTTTTTAGAATGACGCTTTTTTATCTCTTAGCACTGATTGCTTGCTTAAGGTTTCTCGCCATTCATCTTGAAAGCTTATTCGTATTATCCAATGTATTAATGATGTTAAAATCGCATATCGCATGGGATAAATACCTGCTCCCTCTCATCGTCATACTATGGTTTTTAAATGCGATTGCCCATGAGGGGACAACATTTCTGAACCCTGTGCAAAAGGAAGGATTAACCGGTGGTGGAGGACGAAAAAAGGAAGTGTACTTAAAGAAAGAGGAAGGGGAGAGTAAGTTTGAATCGACTGAAGGGGCTTTCGGCTTTTTTCCCGGCTTATAATGAGCAAGGAAATGTCCAAAGAATGTGTGCCTCGCTGAAAGCGATCCTTTCGCAGGTAGCAGACGATTTTGAGATCATCATCGTCAATGACGGAAGCCAAGACAGGACAAGGGAGATTGCCGACCGGCTGACTCATGAAGATCATCGCATCCGGGCGGTTCATCATGATCGGAATCTGGGCTATGGAGCAGCGATTTGGAGTGGAATCAACGCTTGTCAAAAAGAGTACATCTTTTTTACCGATGGGGACAATCAGTTCGATGTCTCGCAGCTTACTCTTTTACTTCCGTTTATTTCTAAATATGATGCGGTGATCGGCTTTCGACTCAATCGTCAGGACAACTGGGTACGGAAAATGAATGCCTGGGCCTGGAACGAGTTAGTGAGGTGGATGTTTGGTCTCAAGGTAAGGGATATCGACTGCGCCTTTAAATTCTTCCACCGCAAGGTCTTTGAAAAAATGGAGTTGGAGCTGTCTGGAGCGATGATCAGCACAGAGATGCTGGTTAAAATTATAAAAAATGGCTATCGGCTCCATGAGATTGGAGTTCTTCATTCTCCAAGATTGGCCGGGAAACAGACGGGTGCCAATTTTTGGGTCATTTTAGGGGCCTTTAAGGAATTGTTTCGCTTTCATAAGAAGATGAAGGAGAGAAAGAAACATTCGTTTTTGTGATGTCTTCATCAAGGATGATTTTTCTTGAAAATATCCCAACCTTAAATTAACTCCACTTCACTCTTCTGAAATTCTTTCGGATATACCAAGAGCGCCAGTTGCTCTGCTTCATAACTGCCAAGCCGTTCGGCTGAGCTTACGTCGAAGCCTTTATCTTTGTGTAACCTGGCCATTTTCCGTCTTCAGTCTAACAGGGTGCTGAAAAAGTCACCTTTTCAGGCTGATCAAAAATGCCCCTGCCTGTGCCGAGGCTTCGGCAGGCAGGCAGATGCAAGTTGAGCTATGCGAAATCCCGCTTGCGGGGGCGCCCGAAATCCTGAGGAGTGAGGCGTACTTGGAGTACGCCGCAACGACGAGGGATGAGGGGAACGCCGCAGATGGGCGTTTTTCAGCAGCCTGCTAATGCCTGACTGCCGGCAGGCAGGTCTGAGGTCTATGATTTTACTGTCTGAATCACAAATTTTTCTGTCTACAACTATTGGAAATATATTGAAAATTTTTGTAATAAATGGTAATAAATGGCATAATTTGTGCTGTTAACTTTAACATGTTCCAGAGATGCCTGTCTTGTCCTGTGTGGAATGGATGGACCGGCGCTTCAAAATTCTAGCCAAAAATATTCGATTTTTTCCCTCACCCCCTCCCTCTCCCCAGCGGGGAGAGGAGAAGGGTGAGGGGGATCCCGCGAAACGCGGGATTAGAAGAAAATTCTCAGACTTAGAGTGTAAGAATCCAGTGAAAATTTTAACTATTTTTGGTACAAGACCCGAAGCGATCAAATTGGCTCCCATCATTAAGGCCCTCAAGGATCGTCCACATCAATTCAACTCGTTGATCTGTGTGACGGCCCAGCATCGAGAGATGCTGGATCAGGTCCTTCATCTGTTCGATATTCAGCCGGATCACGACCTGAACATTATGAAGCCGAGGCAAGATCTCTTTGGAGTCACTTCAGAAGTATTATTGAAGCTCAGAGACCTCCTGGGAGAAATCAAGCCCGATCTCATTCTGGTTCAAGGGGATACGACCACCACCTTTGCGGCAAGTCTGGCTGCCTTTTATCAAAAGATAAGGATTGGCCACATCGAAGCAGGTCTGAGGACCTATGAGAAATACAGACCTTTTCCAGAGGAGATCAATCGACATTTAACCTCTGTGGTCGCTGATTATCATTTTGTTCCAACCCGAAAGGCAAAGGGCAATCTGTTGAAAGAGGGGATGTTGGAACAGCATATCTATATCACCGGGAATACGGTGATCGATGCTCTCCTGTGGGTCCTTAAGAAGCAATCGCCTCCGGAAAATCAGAGGAGAATGAAAGACTATTTTTCTAAAACATTCGGAATATCAACGGACCATCAGCGATTGATCCTCGTGACGGCTCATCGTCGAGAAAGCTTTGGGAAAGGGTTTGAGAACATCTGTCAGGCTTTGAAGGAGATTGTAGTGAGAAATGCGGATATCCAGATCGTCTATCCCGTTCATCTGAACCCAAATGTCCAGGAGCCTGTCCACCGGATCATCGGAGAGATGGAAAGGGTCCATTTGATTGGGCCTCTTGATTACGAACCCTTTGTTTATCTCATGAGCAAGGCTTCTTTGATCCTTACCGACTCGGGAGGAATTCAGGAAGAGGCTCCATCCGTCGGGAAGCCTGTATTGGTGATGAGGGAGGTTACGGAGAGGCCAGAAGCGGTCGACGCAGGGACGGCCAAACTGGTGGGGACGGAGGTGGAAAATATCGTCTCGGAGACAGAAAGATTACTCGATCATGAGGAGGATTGTAAGAGGATGACCAGCATCAAAAATCCATATGGTGATGGAAAGGCCTCTGAAAGGATTGTCAGCATTCTTGCTGGAAAGAGGGATTGGGAGCCATTCTGCTATTGACGGCACAGAGCAAAGAGTTAGAAGAAGCCTCTAAGAATGAAAAAGATTCTGATCATTGCCTATTCCTATCCGCCGCTGATGGAAGCTCAATCGATTCGATGGGCCTATCTCTCCGGAGAGCTCGTGAAAAAAGGAAACGAAGTAGATGTTTTAACGATCAAGCTCCCGGATTATTACAATGATGGGCTCTATCTCGTGAGAGATATCTCTGTCCATCGAACCTATCCTGGTCCAATTCAGAGCCTATTTTTCCAAACCAAAGCGGCTCTTCGTGTGGAGGATAAATCGTATCAAGAAAAGAGGGAAAGTATCACCCACCAATTTCTAAAAAGAGGGTACGATACCTTGCGGAAGATGATGAACTTTATCTTGATTCCAGATCTAAGAACGGAGTGGTTCATCTTTGCTGTTTTTAAACTTTTCCATCTCATGAATAAAAAACAGTATGAGGTCGTCATATCAAGTCATGAACCGGGAGTGGATCACCTTCTGGGATTTATTGCGAAGACGTTTTACGATATTCAATGGATAGGGGATTTCAGCGATCCAATGTTAACATTCTATACTCCTCAGCTGAGGAAGCCAATCGATGAGAGAGTTCAAGGAATTCTTCTCAAACGTATGGATCGGATCTTGGTGACGAATCGAAGGTTAAAGGAGGATTTTCTGACCCGATACCCTTTTTTATCGAAGGAGCGAATATCTGTTCTCACCCAGGGGTTTGATGATGGACTTTGGAAGGATAGCGATGTGATCGTCACTTACAAGAAGAAGCTTCGTCTTGTCTACACGGGAACTTTTTACCGCGATGAGAGAGATCCATTGGAGCTCTTCAAGGCCTTGGCGGATCTGAAAGACATGGATGTGGAATTTCTCATCGCGGGAAGAAATGATGAGGTCGTTGGCGATGCAAAGAAATTTGGATTACTGGGGGACAAGGTCAATTACTTAGGTTACTTAAAATATGCAGATTCGATCCGAGTTCAGCATGAAGGGGATGTTCTGGTCCATATTGGCAATCGATCCTCCAATCAGGTACCCGGTAAAATTTACGAATATCTGGGAGCGAGAAAGCCCATCCTTGCGATTTTTAGAGATCCTGATGATGAGATTAAGGATCTGGTCTTGAAGCTTGAGAGAGGGGTTGTGACACCCAATGAGTCCTCAAGGATCAAAGAGGCCATCTCCTATTTGGAGGAATTGTACAGGGAAGGGAAGCTCTATTCATCATTCAATCTCTCTTTGGAAGATGTTTACCAATACTCCTGGGGATCTTTATCGAATGTCCTGATCGATGGGATGGGGGGATAGGGGGATAGCGGGATAGCGGGATAGGTGACCGAGTTGAAGAAGTCCGATTCTCAGATTAAAGTTGCCTTTGTGGACCATAACCCAGAGATCGGGGGAGCGGAATCCTCTCTCCTGACTCTTCTACGCCATATGGATAAGAGCCGGTTTAATGCTACGGTGATATTAACTTCTGAAGGAATTTTTTCAAGAAGATTAAGGGAGGAAAATATTCCGGTTAAGATCATCTCTCTTCCATTGACATTGATCCGTCTGAAGAGAGGAAATGCTCTAAAGGCTTTTTTCTTTCTCGCTGTTTACCTCTTCCCCATGCAACTTTTTATGATAAGGCTTTATTTCTATTTGAAAAAAAATAAATTTGATCTTGTTCTGACCAACACAATAAAAGCCCACCTATATGGAAGTATAGCTGCCCGGCTTTGCTCCATACCGGTTATCTGGAGATTTCATGACGTCCTTTCTCCAACGGATTTCAGTCCGATGTTGATCAAGTCCCTCCTCTTTTTTGCAAGAAGATTTCCGGTCAAAATATTGGCCGTCTCCAACCTCACAAGAGACTATTTGGTGAGGGATGGGTTGAAAGGCGATAAGGTCGAAGTTATCTTTAGCGCAATCGATCATGAACTATTTGAATTCGAAAATATTTTCAGAAATATTCGCAATGAACTCAATATTGGGAGCCATGCCAAATTAGTGGGTTGCATTGGAAGGATTATTCCACAGAAGGGGCAGAGATCGTTGCTATTAGCTATTCCTGAAGTCATCAAGAGATATCCTGAGACTTTTTTTCTGATCGTTGGAGATGTTTACCTCAAAGAAAGGGGATACAAAGAGGAACTATTGGAAATAATAAAGAAAAATAAAATTGAGGATCGAGTTAGGTTTACTGGATTTCGGTACGATATCGGGAGTTTAATAAGATCCCTCGACATTTTGGTATTCCCTTCAGTCGCCCCGGAATCCTTCGGCCTATCTGCACTGGAAGCGATGTCTCTGGGGAAACCTGTCATTGCCGCGAAGATCGGGGGAGTTTGTGAAATCATAGAAGATGGAATAAACGGCATGCTTGTTGAACCCAATCATCCCGAGCAGATCACGGACCGAATCATTCAGCTCCTCAGCGATGAAGAAATGTATGGTCGGATTGGATTGGAAGCAAAAGAGGGAGTGGCTCGAAAATTTTCGCTGGAAAAATATGTGGCGACGATGGAGAGAGCTTGTAAGGAAGCATCCTTGAGAGAGGTGAGCCGTTGAGGGTAGCCCTCGTCCATGATTGGCTTACAGGCATGAGGGGAGGGGAGAAGTGTCTTGAAGTCCTCTGCGAACTCTACCCCAAAGCAGATCTCTATACCCTCCTCTACGTCAAGGATCGTTTATCAGAATCTATTGCCGGGATGAATATCAGGTCCTCTTTTATTCAGAAGCTTCCTATGGCATCGGGATATTATCGATATTACCTTCCCCTCTTTCCCACGGCCATCGAAAAATTCGATCTGAAAGGATATGACCTGGTGATCAGCACCAGCCATTGTGTCGCCAAAGGCGTGCTCCCCGCACCGGATGCCCTTCACATCTCGTACTGTTTTACCCCAATGAGATACATATGGGACATGCATTTTGAATATTTTGAAGCATCTGATCACAAGTTCAAAAACCTTTTCATCTCTTTCTTCTCGAACTATTTAAGACTTTGGGACGTGACATCGAGTGAGAGAGTGGATGACTTTATTGCCATTTCGAAACACGTCCAGCAGAGGATAAAGAGATTTTATAGAAGGGAGTCCACGATTATTTACCCGCCTGTGGATTGCGATTTTTTCTACCCTTCCGTATCTGCCGACAAGAATGGCGACTATTATTTGATGGTCACAGCAATGGCTCCCTATAAAAGAGTGGATATCGCCATCGAGGCTTTCAATCGGTTGGGGAAATCGCTTTTGATCATCGGTGATGGACAAGGACTGAAATCTCTCCAAAAGAGGGCGAAGAAAAATATCGAATTCTTGGGATGGCAGAGCAATGAAAAGGTGAGGAGTTATTATCGAGGATGCCAGGCCTTCATCTTTCCGGGAGAGGAAGATTTCGGGATCGCGCCTGTTGAGGCCCAGGCGTGCGGAAGTCCGGTGATTGCTTATGAAAGAGGCGGGGTATTGGAAAGTGTCATTCCATTTCCTAAGGAAAATCCCACAGGGGTCTTCTTCCATCACCCCACCGCCGAATCCTTGATCCAGGCGGTCGAGCTTTTTGAAAGGAATAAGGATCAATTTGATCACCATGGGATCAGAGAAAATGCATTGCGGTTTGATAAGAATAAGTTTAGGAAGGAAATGAAATCATTCATCGATCGAAGATATCAAGAATTCATGCAGACGAATAGGACGAGTGAACGCGGTTGAAGTGACCCCCTCCCTCACCCTCCCCCCTTGAGGGGGAGGGACGGGGTGGGGGGAGGTGCGGAAAATTGCTGAAGAAATATAATCAAGTGTTTATTACGTTTCTGTTTATCTCAGATCTCTCTTTCGTCGCCCTTTCCTGGATCTTAGCTTATCTATTGAGGTTTGAGGTAAAGTTCATGGAAGTGACAAAGGATATCCCTCCCTGGAATCAGCATCTGCCCCTTCTTGTGATCATTCTGCTCGTTTGTGGCGTGGTGCTTAATCTTGCCGGGTTTTATCGACCCCGAAGACTTTCCTCGATACTCAGGGAGATCATCGATATGACCAAAGCGCTCACCATCTCTATTCTCATCTTTGTTTTCTTGGCCTACTTTTTTAAAGAATACCGGTATTCAAGGCTAACGATTTTATACTTCTGGATTCTGAGCATCCTCCTGGTGAGCTTATCCAGGTTTTTCTCCCGGAGTTTATTGAGGACTCTTCGAAGGAAGGGCTACAATTTAAGGTATGTCCTCATTATTGGAGAGGGAGAGCTCGGGCAGAAACTTCTGCAATCACTCCATACCCACTCGGAGCTCGGGTTAAAGGCCATCGGTTTTCTCAGCGAATCCAGGGAACAGGTAGGTCAGGTCATCGATGGTCTCCGAGTCATCGGGACCTTTGGAGAAGTTCACGAGGCGTTAAGGCAGGGAGGGATCGATCAGGTCTACATCGCCCTTCCTTTCCATCAACACGAAAAGATTCGACATATTTTAGCCTCCCTGAAGAATGAGCTGGTGGATATCAAGGTGGTGAGCGACCTTTATGATTTCGTCCGCCTGAGGGGAGGGGTGGATGACTTAGATGGACTTCCTATTATCAATATTCAGGATACACCCCTCCAGGGATGGGGCAAGATCCTGAAAAAGGTTCTGGATATTTTTCTCGCTTCCATCGTGATGATTCTTCTAAGCCCGTGGATGCTGATCATCGCAGTGCTGATAAAAATAACATCCCGCGGGCCCATTTTTTACCAACAGAAGAGGATGGGATTTGATGGGGAGATTTTTGAGATGTTGAAGTTTCGTTCCATGGTGGTCGATGCCGAAAAGGGTACAGGTTCGATGTGGGCAAAACCGGATGATCCACGGAGAACGCCCATCGGCAGGATTTTGCGAAAGACGAGCCTCGATGAATTGCCCCAGCTCTTCAATGTGTTGAAAGGGGAGATGAGTTTGGTGGGACCAAGACCGGAACGGCCTGAATTGATCGAGGAGTTCAAACATGAAGTCCCCAAATATATGCTGCGACATAAGATTAAGGCGGGGATGACGGGATGGGCTCAAGTCAATGGGTGGCGGGGGAATACCTCTCTTGAAAGAAGGATCGAACACGATCTCTACTATATCGAGAACTGGTCCATCTCTTTCGATGTTCGAATTCTTTTTCTAACGGTTTTTAAAGGATTGGTCAGCAAACATGCCTACTGAGTCATTAAATTCGAAGCACGAAAGTCCTGCCTGCCAGAGAACTTGTTCGAACTCCTCAGTTCCGCCAGATCAGCGGGGTTCGGGGCAGGCCAGCCTGGGGAGAATTTTCGACCATTTCATCAAGGGTCTATTTCTCCTTCTCTTGGTCTTAGTTCCCCTCTATTTTAGTTTCGAACTGACCACGTACACGCTTCCTAAAGTAGTGATCGCCCAAGTCACGGTTTCCTTCCTCCTGGCCTTTTGGTTCCTGAAGATGATCGCGGAGGGACGGCTTTCCTTTCAGAGATCGACGCTCTTCCCTCCGATCCTCATCTATTTCGTTGTCTCGATTCTCTCATTGACCTTTGCTCTAAGTGTGCCTGGGGCGGGCAAGCTATTATGGCAGGTCTTTGCCTATGTGATGGTCTATTTCTTCGTCATCCAATGTGTCCGGGAAGAAGAGATCGAGACTTGGGTGTTGGTCATGAGTCTCGTTGGAATCGTCTTCAGCGGATATGGGATCTTACAGTATTTTGGGATAGACCCCTTGTTGAGGGGGTATTCCCATACTTCTTACATTCCTTTTTCGACGCTCGGTCATCGGAATCAGGCCTCTCAATACTTGATTTTACTGATCCCCTTCTCGGGAGCCTTCTTCTTCCTCTCCTCTTCATGGATGAAAAGGACCCTCTTTGGGATCAGCACCGTCCTGATGGTTTACCATCTCTTCCTCACGATGAGCAGAGGCGGGATTTTGGGGTTCATCCTCTCCTTTTTATTTCTCGTTACGGTCATGATCTATCGATGGCTGGAGAGATTTCCATTCTTCTATCGAAAAAGAAAATTATTTCTGATCCTTCTCTTTCTCCTCTCCCCGGCTCTGATGCTCCTCTTTTTTATCTTCCCGACCGCCCATACCCTCCGAGTGAAACATATCAACCCCATCGGCTATTACATCCATTCTATCGATGGATCGAAAATTCCGGCGGACCAATCCATACGAGTTGAATTTGATTTCAGAATTCTCGGAGGAAACCCCGAGAAACCGGGATATGTCGATCTCTATGGGGAACGGACGAGCCTACCGCCTATTCGTTTGAGCCAGGATAGACCGGGGTGGAATCATATCAAGCGGGAGGATATTCATTTCTCGTCGACTCCCTATGATGAAGATCTTAAGTTGAGATGGGTGCCCGGAAGTGAAGAATCCACCCTTCAGTTGAGAAACGTACACGTTCAAACGAAGGACGGTCTCAATCTCATCAAAGACTCGTTTCTGAATCGACTCTTTGCAAAATTAGGGGTCACCGATATCGACAAGACAGCCTCGGGCCAGGCAAGGCTATACATGTACCGGAACACACTCCAGATGATCAAGGATAACTTCTTCCTGGGTGTTGGGTTTGGAAATTTTAAGTACATCTATCCCCGCTATCGAGATAGGGGGGAATGGGCATTATCGGGATTGAACACCCGGGTGGAAGAGGCCCACAGCGAGTACCTTCAGATTTTATCAGAAGTTGGGATCATCGGGTTTCTCGCCTTTGTCTGGATTCTGTTCTGGGTGGGAAGAATGTCTCTGTGGATGATCCAGAAAGGGGATTTCAATCGGTCCTTCTTCATCTCCCTCGCCGCGATGATGGGAATATTGGCTACCCTTATCCAATCCTTTTTCGATTTTAATCTTCAAAATCCAGCCTCGGGGGTCACCTTCTGGATCGCTGTCGGTTTTTTGGAACTGGCTTACCATTCGGTGCAGAAGGAGAAAAACCAGGGGG
>Ga0315282_10017554_pt1 | contig 10319 bp, 7 predicted proteins | sample YL17G07_20_MG_FD_203693 | JGI IMG/M metagenome (GOLD analysis project Ga0315282, IMG submission 203693) | Sediment microbial communities from Yellowstone Lake, YNP, Wyoming, USA - YL17G07_20 | ecosystem: Environmental > Aquatic > Freshwater > Lake > Sediment | place: USA: Wyoming | collected... | reverse complement strand
CCCGGCCAAAGATCTGGATGCGGGAAGGGATGAGGTGCCTGATCGGTAATTCGAATGGTGGTCACAAGTCCTCGCTCCTCCTTCGAAGCTTTGGCGTCTGACGCAGAAGGACGCGTAGGCGCCAGCCCCCAGCCACACCAGCCATCCGGGTGGCCGCATCAGTGTGAGACACCGATGGCGATAGTCCAGCGGTTGCAGCATTGTGGAGCACCACTGGTTGTGAAGAACAGTCGCGCGAACCTGACTGCACCGTCCTGGCCGCGTGGCGGTGCAAGTCGATGCGGTCAAGACGCGACGTACTTCTGCTGACACTGTGCCGTCGTATGAGTACCGAAGGTACGCTTATCAACCCGCGCTGCTCGATCCGTGGTCCGGCGCCGTCCGCCGAACCGTCCCGTTCGCAGGCAGATCCAGCTCCTGGTCGCCGACCCGAGCGGCGAGCATCTCTACGTGGCAACCGACGTTACCTGGTCCGCCGGACCACCCGGCTGATCAGCGTCGCGTAGGAGGTTGTCGAGCTTCGCCGGATTGGCGGCCGGTGGCCATCCCATGCGAAGATTCGGTTCGACGCTTGCCCGCGCAGCGATGGGGAGTGAGCCGATGAGCGCATCGGGCTTCGGCTTCAAGGAGTTCGTCGAGCGCGCGGCCGGCCACGCTCCCTATCCGTACCAGGAACAGCTCGCCGAGGAAGGTTTGCCCGAGTTGCTGAAGATTCCGACCGGCGCCGGCAAGACCCTGGCCGCAACCCTGCCCTGGCTGTATCGGCGCCGTTTCCATCCTGACGCCGAAGTCCGGGCAGCGACGCCCCGCTGGCTCGTATTGGTGCTGCCGATGCGGGTACTGGTGGAGCAGACCCACGATGCGATTGGTGGGTGGCTTCAGGCGACCGAGCTGGACGAAACCGTCGGCCTCCACACTGTGATGGGAGGCGAGGGTCGCCGCACGGGCAGGTGGCGGAAGGAACCAGAGCGTGACGCGATCTTCGTTGGGACCCTGGACATGCTGCTGTCTCGCGCTCTCAACAGAGGCTATGGGGACGGTCGCTTCGTGTGGCCCATCGACTTCGGCCTCTTCAACTCAGGCTGTCAGTGGGTCTTCGACGAGGTCCAGCTCATGGGTCCAGCGTTGCCCACTTCACGACAACTGGAGGGGCTCAGACGTGCTCTCGGCACGGCCAGCCCGTGCCGGTCAACCTGGATGTCCGCGACGGTCGACGAGAAGTGGCTCTCAACCGTCGATCTGCCGTCGGTATCCAGCCTCGTAGAGCTCTCCCCGGAGGATCACCTCGGCTCACTGTCGGTCCGCCTCCAAGCCACCAGGGAGATCAGAAGGGTCGACCTGGACCCGAAGAGGCACGCGGCGTCCCTTGCTGAGGTGCTTCGCGCGGGACATCGGCCCGGGACCAGGACGATTGCGATCCTCAACACGGTGGATCGTGCCCGCGACGTCTACAAACAGCTCCTGAGGGGCGGAGCATCCGAGGTGGTGCTCCTGCACTCCCGGTTCCGACCTCCGGACCGAGCGAAGAGGGTAGCCGAGGCGCTCGCTGACGTGGATCCCCAGGGACCGGGACGGATCGTGGTGGCGACTCAGGTGATCGAGGCGGGCGTTGACGTGTCCGCGGCAACCCTCTTCACGGAGGCGGCCCCGTGGCCGTCGATCGTCCAGCGAGCGGGCCGCTGCAACCGGGAAGGCGAGGTGTCCGATGCCGTGCTCCTGTGGGCGGAGCCTCCCGGGGCGCCTCCGTACGGGCCGCAAGACGTGGATTCCAGCGTCGAGGCTCTGCAGGAGCTCGAGGGTTCGCGAGTGACGGGGCCAGACTTGGGGCAGCGTTTGGTGCCAACGAGCGAGGTCGTGCATCCCGTCCTCCGGCGGCGTGACCTCGTCGGCTTGTTCGATACTGCACCTGACCTCGGCGGCAATGATCTCGACGTCGGCCGCTTTATCCGCGAGGCCGGCGACCTCGACGTCCAAGTTGCATGGCGCGAGCTCGAGCGGGCAGCCCCGCCCGAGAGCGAAGCGATCCCGACCCGGGACGAGCTGTGCCCAGTGCCCATCACAGCGCTGCGGGCGGAGCTGACCAAGGGCGACCGCGTCATCTGGCGCTTTGACCATCTGGAGTCGAGGTGGATCCGCTGCCACCCGACTGACCTCCAGCCGGGACAGCTCCTCGTGGTTCCCGCGAGCCAAGGCGCGTACACGCCGTCCGTGGGGTGGGACCCGTCCTCTAGCTCGCCGGTCGAACCGGTTGAGCCGGAAGAGCCGTTCCCGTTCGGGGCTGAGGAAGGCACGGGCGAGGATCGATCGACGTTCGGAGCGCGGCGGTGGGTGTCCCTCATCGACCACCTGGCGGAAGTCGAGGCAGAGGTCAGTCTCTTGGCGGCGGCTCTCGCGCCGTCGGGACTTACCTCTGCGGCCCTGGGGGCAGCAGAGGTCGCCGGGAGACTCCACGACATCGGCAAGGCGCATGAGGTCTTTCAAGACACGCTTGCTCGAAGCTCGATGGGTTCTCCGCCCCCACCCGGGGGCCCGTGGGCGAAGTCGCCCTCGGCATCGCCCGTGCGACACAAGCGCAGGTACTTGCGCCACGAACTGCTGTCGGCCCTGGCGCTTCTGGATGATCCCGGGGGCGTTCTCGAACCCGTCGAGGAGCGGGATCTAGTCACCTACCTCGTGGGGGCTCACCACGGAAGGGTGCGCCTCGCGATCAGATCGCTACCGGACGAGGACTCACCCCCCGATGGTGCCGACCGTCGCGTTGCGTTGGGCGTGTGGGATGGTGACGTGCTTCCTGCCATCGACGTTCCGGCAGGGCGGCTTCCCAGCATCTCCATTGACCTCTCGGTCATGGAGATAGGGGACGGCGAGTCAGGCAGGGCGTCGTGGACGCGACGGATGCTTGAACTCCGCGACCGAGCCGGCCTGGGACCGTTCCGGTTGGCGTTCCTGGAGGCGCTGGTTCGTCTAGCCGACTGGAGGGCGAGCGAGCGTGGATAGTCGGCCTGGCCACGAGCTGGTTTTCGGGGGCTGTCGCCCCGAGCCGCTGGGGTCCTACCTCAAGGCATTGGGTGTCATCCGCTTGGTGAGCCGTCAGGCGGATCCGAACGCCCGTTGCCGGTGGGCGGGAGAGTCTTACGTTGTGCGGACCGAACTTGACCGCCCCGGCTTGGTCGCCTTCTTCCTCGACGACTACGTTCCTACACCTCTCGTATCGCCGTGGAACGGCGGGAGCGGGTTCGGTCCCAAAGACCGCAGCGTGGGGATCGAGACCATCGAGCGTTCCGATGCTCCACGCCTCACCGCGTACCGTGAGGCGATCCGGGCCGGGCGGCAGCTCTTCGAGGACAGGGAGAGGAACGGCTGGGACAAACGCACGTTGCTCGAAGCGTGCCGCTCGCGTCTTCCCGAGGATTCGATCGAGTGGCTCGATGCTGCTGTTGCTCTCGCTGAGGACGGCCCCGCGTTTCCCCCACTCCTCGGGACGGGCGGCAATGACGGCCGCTTCGAGTTCTCTAACAACTTCATGCAGTGCTTGGTGGATGTGCTCTGTCTGGCGGAGGAACGCAGTGCGCCCAAACGTGCTGACTCAGGGAAGTGGCTTGAAGCGTCACTTTTCGGCGAGGCTACGGGCGGCCTCCTCAGAGATAGACCCATCGGGCAGTTTGACCCCGGTTCCGCCGGTGGAGTGAACTCGTCACCCTTCGGTCGAGCCGAGAGCCTGTTGAACCCTTGGGACTGGGTGCTACTCCTCGAGGGCGCACTGCTCTTTGCCGGCGCCGTGGCCCGGCGCCTGTCACCCGGGTCGCGAGGCAGGGCGGCTGCGCCCTTCACCTTCGGCGCCACGCCTGTGGGATACGCGGGTGCTTCGGATGAGAGAACCCGCGGCGAGATCTGGGTACCCCTTTGGTCCCGGCCTGCGAGCGAGACGGAGATCACCTATCTCGTAGGCGAGGCTCGGTCCGACTGGCGGGGCCGTCCCGCGCGCCGCGGCATCGACATGGTGAGGGCCGTGACCAGTCTCGGCGTTGACCGCGGGATCGACCGATTCACGCGGTTCGCGCTGGTGGAGCGCTTGGGCCGCAACACGCTGGCGGTGGCGGTTGGTCGCGTCTCGGTGCGAGCGCGACCCGAGGTGCCGGTTCTCGCTCAGCTCGATCGCTGGGTCGACGCTGTCAGGCGCGCCGCCGGGCCTCCGGCGGGCGTTCGAACGGCCATTCGCCGGATCGACCAGGCGATGTGGGAGGTAGCCGTTCGAGGTGGGGCGGGCCGGCTCGAGGACGTTCTCGTGGCGGTTGCCGAGGCCGAGCAGGTGGTGGGCCGATCCACATCCTTCCGAGAGCGGGCGCGTCTCGGGCCCGTGGACGGGCTCCGGGCGGGTGACTGGATTTCTCACCTGGACGACGGCTCGCCCGAGCTTCATGTCGCAGCGGCACTCGCGTCTGCGAGGGACGATGACGGGAGTTCCCTCCGCCACCTCCTCCGCCCCATCCGGCGTGACGCCCGCACCGGGCGCCTTCGGTGGGCCGAGGGACCCGAGGTCGTGTCGGGCCTCGGTGTCCGCCCCATCATCGACGTGCTTGCGGCTGCCCACCTTCGCCGAGGGCTCTCACCATTTCAGGAGAACAGTGTCAGCGATCACGCCGTAACGTCGGGCGCTGGTGTGCAAACCGGCTTCAGGAGGGCGGTCCGGCCTTCTCTCGAATCCGTGGCCGGCTTCGTCGCCGGTCGGGTGGACGATGCTCGGCTCGGAAGACTGCTCGCTGCCCTCATGCTGCTGGACGGGTGGCAGGGTGTGCGGCTGACCCGGGGGGCCGGCGACCACGCGCCGGCAGCGCCGCCCGAGCCTGCCTGGGCGCTGCTCGCGCCCTTCTTCCACGGCAGGCCGCTGGCGGTCGAAGGTATCGGCGAGGTGCTCCTGCGGCCGGAGGCAGGCTGGCCGGCTCAACTGGTCGCCGGCCGTGTCGGCGTGGTCATCGAGGCCGCGCTCCGTCGTCTTCGCATCGCCCACCTGTCGCCGGCGCCGTCCAGCGTCGAGGCTCTGGCTTCGGCTGCGCCTCCCGGTGCACGCCTTGCGGCTGCACTCCTTGTTCCCCTCTCCCGTTCCTCGGCTCTGAGATTGCTGGCTCGCGCCGCTCCGGCGCCCATCAAGAAGGAGGTTCCGTCATGACCTCGTCAGCCGCACGGCAGCTGATCGACGTCGACCTCGAGCCGGTTGCAGGCTCGCGGTTCCAACCGACCGGCTTTCCCGACATCGGGGCTGCTGTCTTCGAGCGACCCGTCCGTGAGGACGAGCAGCTCGTCTGGAAAGAGGCCATCCTCGTGGAGTCGGCTCAGTCCATGGCCAATCACCTCGAGCTGGTGGGATGGGACCGCGCGGAACAGCGGCCCCATCCGACACTCGATGGGCTGCCATACGTGCGAGTCGTGGCGGCCGATGACGGCCGGTACCTGACGTCCAGTCGGACGGAAGCTCACAGGCTCGCGTCTGCTTTCGTCAAAGACTCGTCCATGGACGGGCGAGCTATGAGGGACGTCCTGAGGGAACGGCTGGGCCTTAGGGACGACACCCCGTTGGCCCCCCGGGACATCGCCCGGGCGGTGTTCGAGCTCGATCCCCTCTGCCTCGTCCACGGCGTGTTCTTCGCCGACAAGGACTGGCCGGGCCAGCCCAGGCTCCAGCGAGCTATGACTGGCTTCGTCGAGGCTCTGGATATACGTCCTGCGATCAGCGGCGGGGTCAAGCGAGATGACGTGCGCCATGCCATCGGCGAGGGGGCCGGTGCGACCGAAGGGTACGGCTTCGTTCCGTTCCACCGGACCGAATACACGGCCGGCCGGATCGTCGCCTCGTTCGCGATCGACCTCGCACAGATCGTCTCGTACGGATTGCCCGAGCCGGCCACGGCACTGCTGGCCGCGATCGCGCGCTGGGAGATCCGGGCGTTCCTTGACGGGGGGCTCCGCCTGCGCACGGCCTGCGACCTGGCCGTCGTCGACGATCCGGTCAGAGACCGCGACGGGAAGGAGCTGCCGCCGGAGGGAGATCTCGCGGGCGAGATCAGACGTCTGATCGGCGAGTGCGGTGACCTGCTCGGTGATGGCGCTCCGCTCGAGGTCCGGTGGGCTGAAGCGCCGAAGTCCCGCCGTCGTGCAGCCGAGGAGGCGGAGCCCGACGAGGGGTCATGATGTCCACCACACTCGGTATCTCGTTCCCCTGGGGTCGTTACCACGCGACCCCGTGGGGGAGGAACGCGAACGAAGGGGTCATCGAGTGGCCACCGTCACCCTGGCGGATCCTCCGCGCCCTCTACGCGACGTGGAGATGGCGTGCTCCAGACCTCGATGAAGCTCTGATCCTTGCACTCCTATCGAAGCTCGCTGACGCGCCGTCCTTCGTTCTCCCGCCATGGGGCGAGGGGCAAACGCGCCACTACATGCCGGACATCGCGCACGGGAAGGATAAGGCGTTCGACACATTCGCCGTCTTCGAGCCAGGCGCCCAGGTGCAGGCCACTTGGCCGGCAGACTTGGGGTCCTCTGAGCGTGACGCCCTGGTGGAGCTGAGTGCTCGTCTCCCGTATCTGGGCCGCGCCGAATCGGTGTGCGAAGTCCACGTAGTAGATGCGCCCGACGTGGGCGGGATCGAGTGTGTCCCCGTTGGTGATCTGGCGGTGCGCGAGGCGGACGACGGGCGAGTACGGGTGCTCGTGCCTCGTGTACCGCTCGACACCGAGGCGCTGCTCGTCCGCACGGTCGATATGCGGGATCAGGGACTGCTCGAGCCGCCCGGAGCGCGATGGGTCGAGTACGAGCGCCCCGATCCGCCGCCCCGACGCCGTCCGAGTCCGGCCCGCCGATGGGTCGCGCCAACGGCGGTGCGGTGGGCGCTGGCGACACCGGCTCGTCCATCCAAGAGAGCCGCGGTCACGGTCGCCGACTGTCTGCGCCGCGCATGCATGGCGCAGTACGGCCGTCTCTTCGACGGAGCCGTCTCCACCGTCTTGGCGGGCAAGGACAAGAGTGGTGCCCCGCTCTCCGGGCACCGGCACGCTCACTACCTTGCCTTTGACGAGGATCGTGACGGTTTGCTCGACCACGTGATCGTTTGGGCTCCCGGGGGATTCAGCGAACGAGACATGCAAGCCCTCGGGTGGCTGGAGCGGCTCGTGGGGTTCGCGTTCATCTCCGATTTCAGACCCGCACGACTCGGGCTGGAGGGGTTTGGGGACGCAGCCGTCATTGCGAGGAACTTGGTTGGACCTTCGCGCAGATGGCGCAGCCATACGCCGTTCGCCCCTCCACGTCACGCGAAACGAGGAACGCCGTGGGAGGTCCACATCGATGTTCAGATCCGTGAGGAGCTCACTCGTCGTGGCCTCCCGGAACCCGAAGAGATCGTGCTTCTTCGAGGCGACTGGCTCTCTTACCGCCGCAATCGGCCTACCCGTGAGCCCCTGGAGGCCGCGCGGCGGGCCGTCGGGCTCGAGCTTCGTTTCGCAGAACCCGTAACTGGCCCTATGGCGCTGGGAGCTCTGTCTCACTTCGGCCTCGGCCTCTTCCTGCCGATCTTCCACGAGTGATGGACCCGGCCGAGGAGGTCGTGCCCGAGCTCGTTCCGGCGAGGATGCTGAACGAGTTCACGTACTGCCCCCGCCTGTTCTTCCTTGAGTGGGTGCAGGCGCGGTTCGCAGACAACGATGACACGGTCCGCGGCCGCTATCACCATCGGGCTGCTGAGGACGAGCGAGGGCGTGCTCCACTTCCTGAAGATGGAGAGCTGAGCGAGGCTCGGTCGGTCCTGCTCTCGTCCGCGGAGCTCGGCTTGATTGCCCGGATCGACATCCTCGAGGGCGACGGCGGCACCGTTCGGCCTGTCGACATCAAGAAGGGCTCGCCTCCCGACTCCCCCGAGCGAGCGTGGGAGCCGGAGCGCGTCCAGCTCTGCGCCCAAGGGCTCCTTCTGCGGGAGTCGGGCTACTCATGCGACGAGGGCATCCTCTACTTCGCCGACGCTCGCCGGCGTGTGTCCGTCCCCTTCGATGATGACCTCGTAACGAGGACCCACGAGCTCCTGACAGAGCTTCGGTCGGTAGCGGCGCGCGACCTGCCGCCGCCTCCGCTGATCGCCGGCCGCAAGTGCCCGCGATGCTCTCTGGTGGGGATCTGCCTGCCGGATGAGACGAACGCCCTCGCGGCGCGCAGCGAGCTTCCCGTCCGCCGCTTGCTTCCGAGGGACACGTCGGGGCGCCCGCTCTACGTCACCGAGCAGGGCGCGACCGTGAGCTTCCGCGAGAACCGGATCGAGGTGAGACAGGGAACCGAGGTGCTCGACTCCCTGCGGCCCATCGACGTGTCTCAGGTCTGCGTCTACGGGAACGTCCAGGTGACGACGCAGGCGCTCCGCCAGTTCTTCGCGCGGGAGACCCCGGTCTGCTGGTTCAGCTACGGAGGCTGGTTCCAGGGGATGGCGGAGGGGCTTCCGTCCAAGCACGTGGACCTACGGCTACGGCAGGTGGCCCTCAGTGGCCAGGGAGGGCTCGCGATCGCGCGCCGGATGATCGCGGGGAAGATCCGCAACTGCCGAACCTTCCTGCGCCGCAACCTTCGCCGGAACCACGATCGAGTGCTCGGATCGCTCAAGGAGCTCGCCGACCAGGCGCGCGAGGCAACGTCGGTCGCGGCGCTGCTCGGCTTGGAGGGAGCGGCGGGACGGCTGTACTTCGAGGCGTTCCCCTCCATGGTGCGTGACGGCCTCGGCTTGCCCGGCGCGCCGTTCGGCTTCGAAGGCCGGAACCGGCGCCCGCCCCGCGATCCGGTCAACTGCCTATTGTCGTATGGATACTCGCTGTTGACCAAGGATCTGACCGCCGTGGCGTTCGGCGTCGGCTTCGACCCGTACCTCGGCTTCTACCACCGCCCTCGGTTCGGCCGACCCGCACTGGCTCTGGACCTGGCGGAGGAGTTCCGGCCGCTCGTGGCGGATTCGGTGGTGTTGGGCGCTATCAACAACGGGGAGGTGCGACCCTCCCACTTCATCGTCCGCGCTGGTGGGGTCACCCTGACGCAGGAGGGTAGGAGGGCCATGCTGACGGCGTACGAGCGGCGGATCGACACGGAGGTTCGGCATCCGACGTTCGGGTACACCGTCACGTACAGGCGCGTGCTCGAGGTTCAGGCTCGGCTGCTCGCTGCCCATGTCTTGGGCGAGGTCCCGGAGTACGTGCCGTTCATGACGAGGTGACAGGTGGCGAGGCGGCGCTATCTCGTGGCGTATGACATCCGGGAGGCTCGGCGCCTTCGCCGCGTCCATCAGGCGATGAAGGCGTTCGGGTATCCCCTTCAGTACTCCGTCTTCATCTGCGACCTCGACGCATCGGAGAAGGTGGACATGCGCCTTCGGATTGGAGAGCTCATCCGACACAACGTGGACAGCGTCGCTGTGGTGGATTTGGGTGAGAGCAGCAGTCCCAGCGCCCGGCGTTTCGAGTTCATGGGAGCGAACCGGGGGCTACCACAAGAGGGCGCGCATGTCGTATAGAAGGAGCGACGCGAGCGGTTCGGTGAACGCGCAGGCAAGCCAGGCCGCTCGCTGAGCACCTGTCCAGGCCGTTTGAACCTTGACAACAGAACAGCGTGGGGGACTCGGCGGCTCATCTCCTTGACCGCTCGAACGCCCTTCGGTTTCCCCTGGTCGTCGGGGGCAGGAAGGGCGAGCGGTCTCCGCGGTCGTCCGACCGCGGCCCCATTGCGGCGCCCAGGCAACCAGGTGGCTGCGCAAGGAGTGCTACGTGTCTCCGCGGTCGTCCGACCGCGGCCCCATTGCGGCGTCTACCTGCTCGAGAGGTGGTCCGAGAAGTGAAGGGTCTCCGCGGTCGTCCGACCGCGGCCCCATTGCGGCGTGTCCATGTCCCCCGTATCTTAGCAGTCGTACCCCTAGTCTCCGCGGTCGTCCGACCGCGGCCCCATTGCGGCCCATCGTTTACCCCTCCCCGTACGTCTCGGCCCTGATGTCTCCGCGGTCGTCCGACCGCGGCCCCATTGCGGCGCCGTCCTCATACTCGTGGCCGTCCTCCTCTCGGGAGGTCTCCGCGGTCGTCCGACCGCGGCCCCATTGCGGCACCCGCCACCTATACGAGCTCGTTCCTAAGAGAGGGAGTCTCCGCGGTCGTCCGACCGCGGCCCCATTGCGGCGCGGCCGCATCCTGCGGCGATAGACGAGCCACTACGGTCTCCGCGGTCGTCCGACCGCGGCCCCATTGCGGCCCGTCGTGTAGGTTCCAGATCCACGTCGGCTCCGGCGGGTCTCCGCGGTCGTCCGA
>Ga0315282_10017553_pt1 | contig 10319 bp, 9 predicted proteins | sample YL17G07_20_MG_FD_203693 | JGI IMG/M metagenome (GOLD analysis project Ga0315282, IMG submission 203693) | Sediment microbial communities from Yellowstone Lake, YNP, Wyoming, USA - YL17G07_20 | ecosystem: Environmental > Aquatic > Freshwater > Lake > Sediment | place: USA: Wyoming | collected... | reverse complement strand
CCGCCGAAGGGGCTCCCGATCGCGAATCCCGTCTGCGGGGCGAAAGAGAGGGACTCGAACTTCAGGCCGGGCAGTGCGGGCGCGGGGGCCGGTGTCAGATTGATGGCCGTCGGCGGCGCCGGGGCCGTAGCGAGGAGGACCTCGCCGGGCGAGTCTTCCGCCCTGAGAAGGCCGAAAGAGGCGGCAAATACAGCCACGATGGCCAGGGCTTTTCTTGTCATCGGATGGGCTCCTTTGTTGCGTTCACGCTCCTTTTAATCGCAAGAAAGGTGCCAAAGGAGGAATAGAGTATTAATTACATTAGATACAATTAGATGGGGTTCTATCGGGGCCGGCGGGCGTTATTGAATGAATGTATAAATATAGAACATATACTTATGCTAGTATGTGTCTAAAATATTTAATATGAATGAGATATATGTGAATTTCTAATAATGTAACATAATTGTTCATAAACCATCCATTGTTGGTCGGGCCTTTTCTAGCTTTTGACAGGGAAGAGGGGCCCTCCTGACCGGCGTTATGACTTCAGGTAGGGCTTGAGATAGCGGGCGGTGATGGACTTCGACGACCGTGCGACTTGCTCCGGGGTCCCCTGGGCGACGACCTGCCCGCCGTCCTCGCCGCCCTCCGGGCCGAGGTCGATGACGTGGTCCGCGCTCTTGACGACGTCGAGGTTGTGCTCGATGACGACGACCGTGTGGCCCTCGTTGACGAGCTTCTGGAAGCAGCGGAGAAGGACCAGAACGTCGTTCGGGTGGAGGCCGATCGTCGGCTCGTCGAAAAGATAGAGGATCTTCTTGCCTTTTTCGTGGACGAGGTGATAGGCGAGCTTGATCCTCTGCAGCTCGCCGCCGGAGAGGGTCGTCGTGGGCTGGCCGAGCTTGAGATAGCCCAGGCCGACCTCGACCAGGGGATAAAGCTTTTTCGTGATCTCGGGGCGGCCGGCGAAAAACAGGCAGGCCTCGGTGACGCTCATGCCGAGGACGTCATCGATGTTCTTCCCGTCGTACCTCACCTCGAGGATCTCGGCCTTGAACCGCTTCCCCTTGCAGGCGTCGCAGGTCAGGCTCACGTCCGATAGGAATTGCATCTCGACGACCTGAAAACCCGCCCCCTTGCAGTCCTCGCACCTTCCCCCGGCCGTGTTGAAGGAAAAATATCCGGGGCGGAAGCCCATGAGCTTGGCTTCCCGGGTCTGGCTGAAGAGGTCGCGGATCCCGTCCATGGCCTTGGTGTAGGTCGCCGGGATGGAGCGGGGCGAGGCGCTGAGCGGCGACTGGTCGACCATGATGACCTTGTTGATCTTGTCCCGGCCCCGGATCTCCCGGAAGCCGTTCTCGGTCGTCCCCTCGAGACCCCGGTAGATGACGTCGCTCAGGAGCGTGCTCTTCCCAGACCCCGAGACGCCCGTGACGCAGGTGAAAACGCCGAGGGGGACCTTGACGTCGATATGCTTGAGGTTGTGCTTGTGGGCGTCCTTGACCTCGAGGAACGATTTGGCGGGCCGCCGGCTTTCCGGGACGTGGATCTCCCTTTCGCCCCGCATATACTGGGCCGTCATGGACTTCCGGCTCCGGAGAAAGCTCGCCCAGGAGCCGTCGAAGACGACCTCGCCCCCGGCCTCGCCGGCCCTCGGCCCCATGTCGATGACGTATTCGGCGGCCTTGATGATCTCGGGGTCGTGCTCGACCACGAGGACGGTGTTCCCAATGTCCTTGAGAGACCGCAGGATCTCAACGAGGCGGTGGTTGTCGCGGGGGTGGAGGCCGATTGACGGCTCGTCGAGGACGAACAGTGTCCCGACGAGCGAAGTGCTGAGGGCCGCGGCCAGATTGATCCGCTGGGCCTCGCCGCCGCTCAGGGTGAAGGTCATCCGGTCGAGGGTGATATAGTCGAGCCCGACCTCGAGGAGAAACTTGAGGCGGCTCTGGATCTCGTGGATGAGCTTTTCGGCGACCCGGCGCTCGAACGGGGCCAGGTCGAGCGACCGGAAGAGATCGGAGGCCTCGCGGACGGTCATCCGGACGCAGTCGCCGATGGTCAAGCCCTTGATCCGGACGCTCAGGGCCTGGGGGTTGAGGCGTGTCTTGCCGCAGGCGGGACAGGCCACGTATTTCCGGTACCGGCTGAGGAGGACCCGGACCTGGACCTTGTATTTCTTGGCCTGGAGCCATTCGAAAAAGCCCTTGACCCCGGGATAGCCGTCGCCTCCGTCGAGGACGAAACGCTGATGCTCGCTCTTGAGATCCTGGAACGGGACGTTGGTCGGGATCCGCCGCCGGCGGGCCTCGGCCAGGAGCTCGCGCTGCATCCCCTTGGACAGGGGCTTGGTCCAGGGCTCGACGGCCCCCTGCTCCAGCGTTTTCGTCCTGTCCGGAATGACCTTGTCTTCGTCGACGACGGCCAGGTCGCCGAAGCCATGGCATTCCGGGCAGGCCCCCTGCGGGCTGTTGAAGGAAAAGAGGTTCGGGAAGGGCTCCTCGTAGGAGATCCCGCAGGCCTTGCACTCGAGCTTGTCCGAGAAGGGGTGCTCCCGGCCGTCCTCGGTCCGGACCAGGGCCCGGCCGCCGCCTTTCTTGAGGGCCATCTCCAGGGAGTCGGCCAGCCTCTCCCGCTCGTCCGCCCGGAGGGAGATCCGGTCGACGAGGACTTCGAGTGGGCCTTTTTTTGAGGCCGCGGCGGCCCCGTCGAGGTCGGCGACGGCGCCGTCCACGACGATCCTCGAGAATCCGTCCTTCTTGAGCAGGGCCGGGCCCTTCTCGCCGGGCCAGGAGAAGGTGATCAGGGCCTTCGTCCCCTCCGGAAGCCGCCCCAGCTCCTCGATGACGCTGTCGATCGTGTCCCGCTTGACCGGCCGACCGCATTTCAGGCAGTGGACCGTCCCGATCCGGGCATAGAGGACCCTGAGGAAATCGAAGATCTCGGTCACCGTGGCCACGGTCGAGCGAGGGTTCTTGGTGGCGGCCTTCTGCTGGATGGCGATGGCCGGGGGGATGCCCTCGATGAGCTCGGCGTCCGGCTTGTCCATCCTCTCCAGGAACTGGCGGGCGTAGGACGACAAGGACTCCATGTAACGCCTCTGCCCCTCGGCGTAGAGGGTGTCGAAGGCGAGCGAGGACTTCCCCGACCCGCTGACGCCCGTGACCACGATCAGGTTGTTGAGCGGGACGTCGAGGTCGATCCCCTTGAGGTTGTGGACCTTGACTCCGCGTAGGATGATGTGCTCCGTCGTCGCCATGGGCTTAGCCTAATTGGCTATTATAACATGACCGGCCCGCGCCCAGCTCGAAGATTCATTATGTCAGAGTTTCTTCTGATGATTGCGGACTCGGGGGGAAATATCTGAAACGAGTCTCTGCGTATTTCTCCTGGGACTGTCCCTCTTTTCCATCCGTGCGCGCGTCGCGCTCAATGTTTTCTCCGGGTTATCCCCCCTGCGTCCGCTTTTTTTGTTAGCCGAGCCCTTAGCAGAGCTACCCTGCGCGCTCTGATATAATGAGGCGTGTCTTTGAGGACATGCCGATGCCGATCGTCCTTGTCTTGGGGCTCGCCGTGGCGCTGGCGATGGATTGCTTCGCCGTGTCCATGGGCCTGGCCTGCGGGCTGAAAGGCCTGACGGGCCGGCAGGCCGTGCGCATGGCCTTCTTCTTTGCCGGCTTCCAGTTCGGCATGCCCGTCCTCGGCTGGTTCGCCGGGGAGAGAGTGGTTCGCTTCACGAGCGGTTTCGACCACTGGCTGGCCTTCGGGCTGCTGGCCGCGATCGGCGGCCGCATGATCTACGAATCCTTCAGTCTCAGTGATGAAGAGAAAGCCACCCGGCCCGACCGGACGCGGGGCGTGCGGCTGCTGGTCCTTTCCATTGCCACGAGCATCGACGCCCTGGCCGTCGGACTGAGCTTGGGCGTCATCAAGGCCGGCATCCTCTCTCCCGCCGCCGTGATCGGGATCGTCTGCTTCGTCATGACGATCATCGGGGCGAGGCTCGGACCCGTCGTCGGCCGGGCCGTGGGGAAAAGGGCGGAATTTCTCGGCGGTCTGATCCTGATCGGGATCGGGCTCAGGATCCTCGTCGAGCACCTCCGCCGCTGAGGGAGCCGCCTCAGAGCGGCCGGAGGATGAAGATCGTCAGGGCCCAAGCGGTGTGGCTCACGGCGTTGAGGACAGGCGACCGGAAGATCCGGTAGGTCAGGCCCCAGAAAAGTCCGCAGACTCCTGCCGCGAGGACAAGCATGACGTTGCCGCTGGCGATATGGACCAGGGCGGAGAGCAGAGCGGTCAGCCAGAATCCTTTTCCCGGACCGAGCAGGGCCGACGTCCGGTCCTGGAGGTATCCGCGCCAATAGACTTCTTCGCCCGGCCCGACCAGAAGGCCGAGGAGAAGGACGATCCGGAGAATCCCCGTCTCTGACTTCAGGCGATAGACGGCGGCGATCCCGGCCGGGGCGAAGGGGAAAAGTTTCAAGGCGACGAGCCGCCCGGCTGCGAAGGCGGCGTATAGGACGGCGGCCGAGACAACCCCGACAACGAGCTTGCGGGGCAGTCCCGACCTGAGGTCGGCCTTGAGCCTTCGCCCGTAGCCGCTATCGGCCGCCAGGCCGAGCCCCACCGCCAGGACAATGTTCAGGCCCATCCACCGCCAGAAATCCAGGGGACCTAAACGGCGGAAGCGGAAAAGAGCGATGAAAAGAGCGGCGGGGACGGCCGCTGTTGCAGCCAGAATCAAGGGCCGCGGCGCCGAGGGCTCCCTTTTCACGGCCACCTGAGGACGGCTTCCAGGAGAATGGCGGCCGTGCTGAGAAGACCAAATACGAGGTTGTGATTGGCCGTGGCCCCGTCCAGGATGATGAAATCCATGGGCCGGCGGGGGGCGCGCCGCCGAACGGCCCGGCCCCAGAGCTTGAGCGCACTGGGGAGGGCGAGGAAAACGAGGAGGAACGTCCAAGGCATCGGAATTAGCTTGCCGCCGGCGAGCCGCGGCAGGATGATCAGGGCGGGGTCGATCAGGAAGCCGCCGAAGATGAGGGCGCCGTAATAGAGGAACGAGCCCTTGTCTCCGAGGAGCCCGGCCACCGTATGGACGCGCCGCTCCCGGTCGGACAAGGCATCGCGCCAATTATTGGCATGGAGGATGCCGCTGACGAGCATGGCCATGGGGACGGCCCAGACAGCCGGGATCCAAGAGACTGTTTTGGCCTGGACGATCCAGGCCCCGAGGGAGCCGAGGATCCCGAAGTCCAGGAGTACGGCCAGATCACCGAGGGCCCGGGCCTTGAGCAGGGTGTAGCAGGCGCCGACGGCGACGCCGGCTCCGCCGACGACAAGAAGCGCCGGGCTCGTCGTGAGGGCGAGAAGCAGCCCGGAGAGGGAGCCCAGGCCGAAGAGCACCGCGGCGCCGGCCTGGACCTGGCGGTCCGTGAGCCAGCCGCGGACGATCGCTCCGCTCACCGGGGTCACGTCCTTGTCGAGGCCGTGCCGGAAATCATAAACGTCGCTGAGCATGTTGGCCGCGCTGTGGAGGACCATCATGGTGACGAGGGCCCAGAGGAAATGGAGCACGGAAAGACGCGCCCCGCCGATGACGACGGCGAGCGACGTCCCGAAGACAACCGGCATGGTCGACGCGGGAAGGGCCCAAGGGCGGGCCGCGATCAGCCATTTGCGCAGCCGCGACGGTGTTGATCCGGCTTGATGACTATCGTTCATGGCCGCAGGCATCCTTGCCTCGATCAGCCCTTCCAGCTTCGCATGATCTCGGCGAAGCACTGGAGACCGCTCGGGATGCAGGCCCCGTAACCGCCGCCGGGGAATGTCCAGGCGCCGGCGAGGTAGAGGTTCTTGACGGGCGTCCGCTGCGGGAAACGGGAGGGGCCGGAGTTGTCGAGCGTCTGGTCCCAGCCGTAGATGGCCCCGCGCGCATTCGCGGTGTAGCGGACGTTGGTCAGCGGCGTTGCGACCTCCCTGACCTCGATGGCCTTGCGCAGGCCCGGAAGCAACACCTTCTCCGCCTGGTCGATGAGGATGTCGGCCAGCCGGTTCTTCTCGGCCCGGTAAGCATCCTTCTCCCCGGCGAAATAGGCGGCTTCGTACTTTTCCCAGGGCGCGAATCCCTGGAGGGTCATGATGGACAGGGTGTTTTTTCCCGCGGGCGAATAGCCCTGGTAAAGATTGTCGTAGAGGGTCGCCCCGAATCCGGGGTTCGAGAGATCGCCGTTGACAGCCGCCTTGTAGTCGGCTTCGATATCGTATCCCGTATTGTAAAAGATCTCGGTTTCCTTGAGGCCGGTCTGCCGGACGAGGTCCTTTTTCAGTCCGAGGAAGACCTGGAACGAGGACAGGCCGATGCTGAGCTTCTCCATCCTGGCCAGGGTTGCCTTGACGAGGTCGGGCTCGTCGATCATTTTCTTGAACGTGTCCGGGGCGTTGGCGTTGGACACGACGACCTTTCCCGTGAACTCCCGGCCGTCGGCCGTCCTGACGCCGTAGGCCGCGCCGTTCTTCACGCGGATCTTATCGACGTAGGTCCTGAGCAAGACCTTGCCGCCCCGCTCCTCGATGAAGACGGCGAAGGCGTCGCTGATCTTCTGGGACTTGCCGACGGGATAATAGCCGCCCTCCTGGAGATAGCCGATGGTCGGAAGGGCGTAATAATAGGGGGAGAGCCGCGAGGGCGGCAGGCCGTAATAACCCCAGAGCGCGGAGACAATGGCCTTGAGCTTCGGGTTCGTGACCCGGGCGTCGACCATGGCCCCCCAGGTCTTGCCGAACGTCTTAGCAAGCGAGGGATAGTCCTGGGTGAAACGAGCCATGTCGACCTTGCCGCCGGCGGCCGAATACCTGCTGATGTCGGAGGCGAGGCCCTGCATGTCCCCGAAGAGGCCTTCGATGCCGGCTTTTTCGTCGGGGAACTTGCCGGCCAGGTCTGCGACGTAGGCCGGAAGATTCCGGTCGGGGACCCGGATATCGTAGTCGGGATAGATGGCCCGGTACAGGGTTTTATGCGGGACGAATTCAATGCCCTTGATCTCGGGAAAGCCGGGAATGAGGTCGCGGAGGCCGTTCCGCTCGCCGACCGTGGTCGAGTGGAGGGACGCGTCGAAAACGAAGCCGCCGGGGCGCTGGAACGTCGTGGCATATCCTCCGGGCTTGACGTGCTTTTCGATGACGAGGGGCCGGAAGCCCTGGCGGGCGAAGGCGGCCCCGCAGCTGAGGCCGCCCAGGCCGGCGCCGATGATGACGGCGTCGTAGGCCGTCCCGCTCCCCTTGGCCGTTGGGGCATCCTGTTTTCCCTTGGGAAAGCTCTCCCAGTCCAGGGCCACGAGGGGGATCCCCGCGAGCATGGACGTCAGGAAATCTCTCCGCGGCATGTGTTTTGGTATCATGGCGCCCTCCCTTGATCTTTTCCCTTCATGAGGCCGGCGGTCCGGGGGCCGCGCCGCCGCCCAATCGGGGACAATATATGCTCGGGGCCGTTTCCCTGTCAATCGGCCGTGGAAGGGTCCGCTTCCGGCTGGACAAGGGCGCGCATGCCGCGATATCCTTATGCTGTGATTGAGATCAAGATCCATCCGCTTTGGACAAGATTGTGGGTTCTCATCGCCGCCGGCCTTAATTCGGGGACACAATATTCATTTCCGATTTTATGAAGGCTAGGCTGGGAAAAACCAAAGGAGAGAAGGCATGTATTCATTGAAAAATAAGGTTGTTTTCGTGACGGGCGCGAGCGCCGGGATCGGGGAGTCCTGCGCCCGGGCGTTCGCCCGGTCGGGTGCGAGGATCCTCATCTGCGCCCGCCGGGCCGACCGTCTCAAGGCGCTCGCGACGGAGCTGAAGAAAGAATTCGGCGTGCCGGTCCATGCCTTCGGCCTCGACGTCCGGAGCCAGCCGGCCGTCGAAAAAGCGCTCTCCGCTCTGCCCGCGGAATGGCGGCCGATCGAGGTTCTGGTCAACAACGCGGGTTTGAGCCGCGGGCTGGCCAAGCTCCACGAGGGGCTCCTGAGCGACTGGGAGGACATGATCGATACCAACGTCAAGGGGCTCCTGTACGTGAGCCGGGCGGTCATCCCCGGCATGGTCGGGCGAGGGAGCGGCCACGTCATCAACATCGGCTCGATCGCGGGCCATGAGGTTTACCCCGGCGGCAACGTCTACTGCGCGACGAAGTTCGCCGTCCGGGCCTTGTCGAAGGGTCTGCGCCTCGATCTGAACGGGACGCCCATCCGCGTCAGCGAAGTCGCCCCGGGCATGGTCGAGACCGAATTCAGCGTTGTCCGGTTCCACGGCGACACGGAACGGGCCGGCAAGGTCTACCAGGGCCTGACGCCGCTTTCTCCCGACGACATCGCCGACGCGGTCGTCTGGTGCGCGACACGGCCGGCCCACGTCAACGTCAGCGAAATGATCGTCATGCCGACCGCCCAGGCCTCGACGACGTTGGTTTACAAGAAATAAGGGGATAGGATCAGCGGCGGCCGGAGGCCATTCTGGCGGAGGCAGGGAGACGGCGTAATCGGAGCATGGCCCAGATTCCGGCGGCGTAGAGCTCCCACATGTGACCGAAGTAGCCCAGGTTGGCCAGGGCCATTCCCCCGTCCCGCCAGACCTCGCCGGAGTATTTCCGGTTGAAACGCGGCGCGGGCGCTCGGTCGGGGCCTTCCGTGATGAAGAGGAGTGCGATGAGGCCACCGGCTGCCGCCCAAACTTTATTCGATCCAACCGGCTCATAAAAGATTTCCACGAAATCGAGGAAACTATTTTTCGGCGGACTTGACAATAAAATCAGATTTCTGATATTCTGAATACGGAATCAGGCCTGAAAGAGAGGACGGAATGGAAAGCGTCAAGCCGTATAAGGCCGAAATCAAAGCGCGTGGCCAGCTCACAATCCCCAAAAAGGTCCGTGAAGAGGGAAATCTTTACGAGGGAGAGACTGTATCCATCATCCCCGTCGGGGACTCCATTTTGGTCACCCCAAAAAGGCTCGAGCTTGATGAAGCACGCCGGGAGATCTGCAAGATCATGAAGGCTTCGGGCGTGACGCTCGAGGCATTGCTCGAAGGACTCGATAACGAAAGGGGAGCCCTCTTCGAAGAGACCTATGGAGACAAAAAAGCATAGGCTCTTCCTCGATTCGAATGTCATCCTGTCCGGTCTGTTTTCGGACCGGGGGGCGCCGCGCCTGATCCTCGACCTCCTCAGCTTAGACCTTCCCGTCCTCACCGGCTTGACGGGACGCTTCAATTTGACCGAGATCGAGCGGAACCTCGAGAAAAAAATGCCCCAGGCCCTTCCGATCTACCGTCTTTACCTGCCCAAACTCAAGCTCGAGATCATACCGTTGCCGTCCCCGGAAGACCTCCGGCCGCTCGCCGGAACGGCGGATGAAAAGGATTTGCCCGTCTTAGCTTCAGTGCTCAACGGGAAAGCGGATCATTTCTTGACCGGCGACAAGAAACTCATTTCTCTCCTCAGGCAGACAGCCGACTTTGGCTTCCAGGCCGTCAGCCCGGCCGAATTTCTGGACAAGGTCCTGCCCGAAATCCTGGCCGGGGTGCACAGGCGTTAGTTTCAAGGATCCTTTTTCCGAATTCCGCGTCTGCGGACGGTCGGGAATCCGGCCTCGAGCGGCCGGCCCCGGCACGCCGCGGCCTTGACCATCCGCCGTCCCTGTGTTATCAAACACCCTAGACGCAAAAGCGAAGGGATAATGCTGTCCGAATCCGATACGAGAGCCAAACTTATCGACCCGGCGATCCATAAGCGTGGCTGGACGGAGGACCTCATCCGGCGGGAAGAAACCGCCGGCGCCATAGAAATCGGGGACAGCGGCCCACGCCGGCGGCCGCGCGGGCGCGTTGACTATGTGCTGAGGATCAAGGCAACGCTCGATAGCCAACCCGTGGCTGTCGCCCTTATCGAGGCGAAAGCGGAGCACCTCCCGCCGGCCCATGGGCTCGAGCAGGCCAAGCTCTATGCCGCATGCAAGCGGCTGAACGTTCCCTTCGTTTATTCGAGCAACGGCCACCTCTTTGTCGAATTCGACAGGCTGACAGGACAGACCACCGCGCCGGCGTCTCTGACCGAATTCCCCGCTCCGGCCGATTTGCGCGCCCGTTACGAAAAGCACATGGGTTTTGCCCTCGACAGCCCGGCGGCGCGCCCGCTCCTCGTCCGGTATTCCGGCGGGGAGGCTACCCGCCGCTATTACCAGGACGCCGCCATCCGGGCCGTTCTCGAAAAGATCGCCCGCGGCGAAAAACGTTCCCTACTCGCCCTAGCCACGGGCTCGGGCAAGACCTTCATCGCCGTGAACCTTCTTA
>Ga0315282_10017552_pt1 | contig 10320 bp, 9 predicted proteins | sample YL17G07_20_MG_FD_203693 | JGI IMG/M metagenome (GOLD analysis project Ga0315282, IMG submission 203693) | Sediment microbial communities from Yellowstone Lake, YNP, Wyoming, USA - YL17G07_20 | ecosystem: Environmental > Aquatic > Freshwater > Lake > Sediment | place: USA: Wyoming | collected... | reverse complement strand
GAGAGAAGAAAAAGATGCCGCCGGCTACAGCCAGAAGGATCAGGGGCGCGGCGACGAATGCCCATTTCCAGCCTAAGCCGAGAAGAGGTTTTTTCTCCGCCCGGGGGCTCAGGGCAGACAGTTTCGTTCTCAGCCTGTTTAAAGACTCTTCCCAGTAGCCCTCCGGCACAGACCCGGCCGGAATAGCCTTGGCTTCCTGTTGGACCCGCTGAGCCGCCCGGCTGAAAGTCCGGCAGGAAAGGCAGGTACCCAAATGGGCCTCAAGCTTCTTCCCTTTCTCCCCGGACAGAGCGCCGTCCAGCCTATCCGAAATCCATCGTTCATACTTAGCGCATCTCATGGCTCTCCTCCACCTTCAGGTAGGGCCTCATCCTGTCCTGCATCATCTTGCGCGCTTTGAACATCCGCCAGGAGACGGTGTTCTCCGAGCAGCGCAGCAGGCGGGCCGCCTGGCCGTGACTCAAACCCTGGAAGAGGACAAGCTGGACCGGCGCCCTGTAGAGCAGCGGCAGGGCCTCGATGGCCTCCTCGATCTTCTGCCGCAGCTCCCCGGCCAGGGAGTTCAGCTCCGGGGAACGGGAGGCCGACCCCCTCTCTTCTGCCGGCTGGATGTTGTCGGTCAGCTCTTCTCGGTCTTTTTCCCGGCGGTGTTTCTTCAAGTGATTGAGCGTCCGGTTTACGGCAATGCGGTAGATCCAGGTGAAGAAGGACGACTGCCCCCGGAACCCGTCTAAGGACTTGAAAGCCGCCATGAAGGTCTCCTGGGTCAGGTCGTCCGCGTCCAAATGGTTTTTGGTGAAACCGAAGATAGTGTGGTAAATGCGCTGCTGGTAGCGCTGGGCCAATTCGGCAAAAGCGTCCATCCGGCCGCCCTGGGCCCGCTCGACAAGCTGTTCATCGCTCGATTCATCCATACGTCTTTTCATGGGATTAGACAACAATTATAGGCCAAGCTTAGCTAAGATAGCATCTCCAAACGTGTGATACGTGGGGAGGGGGTGGCTGCCGAAGACACCTTTTGATTTGCTTGAAAAAATATTAATCCCCCCTACCCCCTTGGAATCAAGGGGGCCAGAGGTTGGTGTCTTCGGAGAGGCTGGCGGAGGGGCTCCGGCCATTCACTCCACCCGCGCGCAGCCTGGCATGGCCGGAGACACCTTCGAATTCTAATTCTCCCATTTATCCCCCTCTAGCCCCCCTTGGGGAAACAAGGGGGGCAAAGGTTGGTGTCTCCGGAAAGGTCGGCCGTGACAGGACCCCTCCTCTTCTTCAATGCTAGATCACATAATTGGAGATGCTATCCTTAGCTAAAGGAAAATTGACAGGCCGAAGGGCTTGCTGCTATGATGGGGCCTTCTTCCCAAAGGATTCTCGCCCATGATCGACCGCTATTCCCGCCAAAAGATGAAAGCCGTTTGGTCCGAGGAAAACAAATATCGCAAATGGCTTGATGTAGAACTGGCCGTCTGCCAGGCCTGGTCCGAATTGGGGCGGATTCCCCAGGCCGCCCTTAAAACAATCGAAGAAAAAGCGGCCTTCGATAAGGCCCGCATCGAGGAGGTCGAGCGGACGGTCAAGCACGACGTCATCGCGTTCCTAACCTGTGTGGCCGAGCACGTCGGTGAGGAGTCGCGCTACATCCATCTGGGCCTAACCTCCTACGACGTAGTCGATACGGCCCTCAGCCTGCTCATCAAGGAGTCTTTGGCCCTCGTCCGGCGCCAGGCGGCCGCGCTGCGCGACATCATTCGCGAGCAGGCCGTCCGCCACAAGAAGACAGTCATGGTCGGCCGGACACACGGAGTGCATGCCGAGCCCATCACCTTCGGAGTCAAGCTCCTGGTCTGGTATGAGGAGATGAAGCGTCACCTGACGCGACTGGAAGCCGCCGTCGAAACAATCAGCGTCGGCCGTATTTCAGGCTCGGTCGGCACCTACATCCATATCGACCCTCGGGTGGAGGAGATCGCCCTGGCCAAGCTCGGCCTTCAACCGGCCCCGGTCTCAACCCAAGTCCTGCAGCGTGACCGGCATGCCGAAGTCCTGGCCGCCCTGGCCTTGCTGGCTTCCTCCCTGGACAAGTTCGCCGTCGAGCTGCGGCATCACCAGCGGACCGAGGTGCGGGAAGTGGAAGAGCCCTTCACCCCGGGCCAGAAGGGGTCGTCCTCTATGCCCCACAAGAAAAATCCGGTGCGGGCAGAACGCATCTCCGGCCTGGCCCGGGTCATACGTTCCAACCTCCTGGCCGGCCTGGAGAATATCGGGTTATGGCATGAGCGGGACATCTCCCATTCTTCGGCCGAGCGGATTATCTTCCCCGACTCCTTCATCCTGACCGACTATCTCCTGGCCGAAGCCTCGGACATCATCAGCCACTGGGTGGTCCATCCCGAGCGCATGGCTGAGAACGTCGAGGCCACGGGGGGGCTCATCTTCTCCCAGGCCCTGCTCCTGGCCCTGACCCGCAAGAACCTGACTCGGGAGCGCGCCTATGACCTAGTTCAAAAGATCAGCCTTAAGGTCTGGAAAGAGAGAACAAGCCTAAGGGAGACCGCCCTGGCTGACCCGGATATTCTCCGGGTTCTCTCCCCGGCTGAGGTCGAAGCCTGTTTCTCCCTAGACCCCTATCTGGAAAAGATCGACCTCATCTTCGAAAAGGTGCTGGGATCATGAAAGTCAGGATTCTCGTTTCTTTTAAGGACAGTGTGCTCGACCCTCAGGGCCAGACGGTGATGAACGCCCTTCACACTCTGGGCTACGGTTTCGTCAAAAACGCCCGGCAGGGCAAGGTCTTCGAGCTCGAGGTCGAGGGCCTCAGCCGGGAACAGGCCGAGGCGGCCATCCCCGAGCTGGCCGACAAAGTCCTGGCCAACCCCATCATCGAAAAGTTCAGCTGGCAGGTGCTGGAGACCTAGGCCGTGAAATTCGGCGTAGTGGTCTTCCCCGGCTCCAACTGCGACTATGATGCTTATCACGTCCTGCACAGCGTTTTAAAGCAGGACACCGTTTTCCTGTGGCACAAGGACCTTAACCTGCAGGGCGCGGATTGCGTCATCCTGCCCGGCGGTTTTTCCTACGGCGACTACCTCCGGTCGGGCGCCATCGCCCGCTTCTCCCCGCTCATGCGCGAGGTGGCCGAGTTCGCCGAACGGGGCGGCCTGGTGCTGGGCATCTGCAACGGTTTCCAGATTCTCATGGAGATGGGCCTCTTGCCGGGAGCCATGCTCCGCAACAAGCGCCTCAAATTTCTCTGTCAGTTCATCCATCTCCGCCTGGAGAGGGAGGGTACGGCTTTCACCCGGCTGGGCCGCCGGGGGCAGGTCCTGCGCCTCCCCATCGCCCATTACGAAGGGAATTACTACGCCCCGCCCGAGACGCTGGAGGAGATGGAGAGGGGCGGCCAGGTCGTCTTTCGCTACTCCGACCGGGAAGGCCGGCTGAGCGATGAGGCCAACGTCAACGGCGCCCTGAACAGCATCGCCGGCATCATCAACCGGCGGGGAAACGTCCTGGGCCTGATGCCGCATCCCGAGCGGGCCTCGGAGGCCGTCTTCGGCAGCCAGGACGGCCGCTTGATATTCGAAAGCTTGATCAAGAACTGGCCATGATCGACCCTAAAATCCTGGCCGACCACAACCTCACCCTGGAGGAATACGAGACCATCATCCGGCTCATCGGCCGCGAGCCCAACCGGACCGAGCTGGGCATTTTCTCCGTGATGTGGTCGGAGCACTGCTGTTATAAGAGCTCCAAGGTCCATCTGCGGAAGCTCCCCACCGAAGGCCGGCACGTCATCCAGGGGCCGGGCGAGAACGCCGGCATCATCGACATCGGCGACGGCTTGGCCGTGGTGTTCAAGATCGAGTCCCACAACCACCCCTCCTTCATCGAGCCTTTCCAGGGCGCGGCCACCGGAGTGGGCGGCATCCTGCGCGACATCTTCACCATGGGAGCGCGTCCCCTGGCCTTGCTGGACTCCCTCCGTTTCGGGCCGCTCGGCGCAGGCCGGAACAAAGCCATCATGGAAGGCGTGGTCTCGGGCATCTCCTCCTACGGCAACTCGATCGGTGTGCCGACCGTGGGCGGCGAGGTCACCTTCGATCCGAGCTACTCCCTGAACCCGCTGGTCAACGTCTTCTGTCTGGGCTTGGCCCGCCAAGACAAGATTTTCTATGCGCGGGCCGGACAGCCCGGCAACCAGGTGCTGTATGTGGGGTCCAAGACCGGACGGGACGGCATCCACGGCGCAACCATGGCCTCGGCCGAGTTCGGCAAGGAGACCGAGCACAAGCGGCCCAACGTCCAGGTGGGCGACCCCTTCAAGGAGAAGTTGTTGCTGGAGGCCTGCCTGGAGGTCATGGACAAAAATCTGATTGTCGGCATCCAGGATATGGGCGCCGCCGGCCTGACCTGCTCTACGACCGAAGTCCCGGCCAAATCGGGCCTGGGCCTCTCCTTCAACTTGGACCTCGTCCCCCAGCGAGAAGCGGGTATGACCCCCTACGAGATCATGCTCTCCGAAAGCCAGGAGAGGATGCTCATCGTGGCCGAAAAGGGCAAGGTCGAGGAAGTGCGCCGGGTCTTCGCCAAATGGGACCTGGAGGCCGTAGTCATCGGCGAGATCACCTCGGGCGGCCGTCTGGTCGGGACCTTCGGCGGCCGGACGGAGATCGATGTTCCGGTCGAGGCGGTCATCAACCGCTGCCCGGTTTACAACCGCAAGTTCGAGCCCCCGGCCCGGACGGCGCCCCGGCTCGATTTGGAGTCGCTTCCCCAGCCGGCGGACCTGGAGGCCGCCTTCCTCCGCCTGCTGGCCTCGCCGACAATAGCCGACAAAGAATGGGTCTTTCGGCAGTACGATCACATGGTCCAGACCAACACCATCCTCCTGCCGGGCGCGGACGCGGCCGTGTTGAGGATTAAAGGCACGGCCAAAGCCGTGGCCATGACCCTCGACGGGAACGCCGCTTTCGCTGCGCTCGACCCGCGGGCCGGAGGCCGCCTGGCCGTTGCCGAGGCCTGCCGCAACCTGACCTGCGTCGGGGCCACGCCCATCGGGGTCACCAACTGCCTCAATTTCGGCAACCCGGAAAAGCCGGAAGTCATGTGGCAGTTCAAAGAGGTCATCGAGGGCATGGCCGAGGCCTGCCGGGCTTTCAGCATTCCGGTAACGGGCGGCAACGTCAGCTTCTACAACGACACGGAAGGCGCCTCCATCCTTCCCACGCCGGTGCTGGGAGTGGTGGGCCTCCTCGAAGACGCGGCCAAGATGGTGACACCCGGCTTCAAGGCCGAGGGCGAGGTCGTGATGCTGCTGGGCCGGAACGGGTCGGAGTTGGGCGGCTCTGAATATCTGAGGGCTGTTCACAGCCGTGAGGAAGGGCCTTGCCCCGGGCTTGACCTGTCGGAGGAAGTCAAGCTCCAGGAGCTCTGCCGGGAGGCCTCCGGCCGCGGCCTGCTGCGCTCGGCCCATGATGTCTCGGAAGGAGGCCTGGCTGTCTGTCTGGCCGAGTGCGCCTTCTTGGGCAACCGCCAAATCGGCTGCGACCTCGACTTTGGTGAAGAAATGCGAACCGATGTCCTGCTTTTCGGCGAGTCGCAGTCGCGGATCGTTATCACCTTGCGGCCCGACGACCTGGACAAGCTCCTCGGCTTGGCCCGCAAGAAACATGTGCCGGCCGTCATCCTGGGCGAGACGGGAGGAACGGACCTGGTCTTCCACCATCAAGACCGGGAAGCGGTCAGGGTCCCGGTGGCCGAGGCCTATCGGGCCTGGAAAGAAGCCCTGCCCGAAGCCTTCCTTATTAAATAAGAACAAGGGGGAAGCCCATGAGCCAAGAGGTCTTCCTCAGCCCCAAAAAAAGGGGGCGAGTCGCCGTTCTCCTCTCCGGCCGCGGGTCGAACTTCATGGCCCTCCATGAGGCCATGCGCAACGGCCGCATCAACGCCGATATCGTCCTGGTCCTCAGCAACAAAGAGGATGCGGCGGGGCTTCGGGCGGCGCGGGAGAGAGGCCTGGAGTCGCTTTACCTCAACGCCAAGCTCTACCCCGAAAAAGAGGAATACGACCGGGACATTATCAAAGAGCTGCGGCGGAGAAACGTAGACTTGGTCTGTCTGGCCGGCTACATGAAGGTCCTAAGCTCTTTTTTCTGCCGGGAGTACAAAAACCGCATCATGAACATCCACCCGGCCCTCCTGCCCTCCTTCCCCGGCCTGCACGTCCAGCAGAAAGCCATTGACTGGGGGGTGCGCTTCTCAGGAGCCACCGTCCACTTCGTAGCCGAGGAAGTGGACATGGGGCCGATTATCCTCCAAGCCGCAGTGCCCGTGCTCCAGGACGACACCGAGCAGACGCTGGCCGACCGCATCCTGGTCGAGGAGCATAAAATCTACGCCGAATCGGTGCGGCTCTTCTTCGAGGGCCGGCTGGAGGTGCGCGGCCGGCGGGTATTTATTAAATAGCCATTTTCGATTATCATGGTGAGCCGAGCGGAAAAACGAGTCCCGCGGTTATGAAAAAAACGACCTTCAAACCCGTCGCCGAGCAACTCGAATACCTGAAGAAAGGCTGCGTCGAGATCATCCAAGAGGACGAGCTGCGGGTCAAGCTGGAGCGGTCCCATAAAACCGGCGCTCCCCTTCAGATCAAAGTCGGTTTCGACCCCACCGCCCCCGACCTCCACCTGGGCCATACCGTCATCCTGCGCAAGATGAAGCACTTCCAGGACCTGGGCCATACGGTCGTCTTCCTCATCGGCGATTTCACCGGCCTCATCGGAGATCCCTCGGGACGCTCGGTGACCAGGCCGCCCATGACCCGCGAGGAGATCAACCATAACGCCGAGACGTACAAGGTCCAGGTTTTCAAAGTCCTTGACCCGGCCAAGACGGTCATCGACTTCAATTCGCGCTGGCTGGGCGCCCTGACCAGCTTCGACATCATCACGCTGGCGGCCAAGCACACCGTGGCCCGCATCCTGGAGCGGGACGACTTCACCAAGAGGCTCAAGAACGGGCAGCCCATATCCGTCCACGAGATGCTCTATCCCCTGATGCAGGGCTACGATTCGGTGGCCTTGAAAACGGACGTGGAAATAGGCGGCACCGACCAGAAGTTCAACCTGCTTGTCGGCCGCGATATCCAGCGGGGGTTCGGCCAGGAGCCGCAGGTGGTCATGACCCTGCCCCTGCTCGAAGGCCTGGACGGCGTGGAGAAAATGAGCAAGTCGCTGGGCAACACCATCGGCGTCACCGAGCCGGCGGCGGAGATCTTCGGCAAGGTCATGTCCATCTCAGACAACCTCATGTACAAGTACTATGAACTGTTGACGGACGTTCCCTCCTCACTCATCAGCCAATGGAAGAAGGAAGCGGCCCAAGGCAAAGTCAACCCGCGCGACCTGAAGGCCCAGTTGGCCGAGAAATTGGCCGCCGATTTTTGGGGCCGGCCGGAAGCAAAGAGGGCGCTGGAAGAGTTTGAAAAAGTTTTCAAGCGCAAGGAAATTCCCGCGGACATCGAAGAAATCATCGTCGGCAGCGGCCAGATCCTGCTCCTCGACCTGCTTGTCGATAAGAAAGTCCTTCCCTCCCGCGGGGAGTTCAAGCGCCTCGTCCAGCAGGGGGGGATTTCCTTGGACGGCCGGCGGGTCGAGGACATCGGCCTTAAACTGGATATGAAGAACAAAAAGGAAGCGATCCTCAAGATCGGCAAGCGGAAATTCTACAAGCTCTTAAAGAAATAATCTCACCCCGGCAGGATCTGGACAGAGAAATCTTATTTGGATATAGTCAATCGGGAGGAAGGAAACATGAACAAGACCCAAGAGAATCTTCTTAAAGCCTTTGCCGGCGAATCCATGGCCCGCAATAAATATATGTTTTTCGCCCAGCGCGCCCGAAAGGACGGCGCCGAATGGATCGCCCATGTCTTTGAGGAAACAGCCGACAACGAGCGGGCCCATGCCCAGCGCGAATTCGAGCTGATGAAGGGCCGGGGGGAAATGACCAACACTTACGATATCCATTCCATCGGCTCCACCCTGGAGAACCTCAAGCAGGCCGCGGCCGGCGAAAAATACGAGTGGAAGACCATGTATCCCGAGTTCGAAAAGGCCGCCCGCCAGGAGGGCGAAAAAATCATCGCCGAAGCGTTCAAGGAGATTGCTGAAGTCGAGGAAAAGCACGAAGAGCGCTACCTCAAGCTGGCCGATAAGCTGGAGTCCGGCAAGCTGTTCAAATCGGACAGCGCCGAGACCGAATGGAAATGCCTGAACTGCGGATATATCCACAAGGGCAAGGAGGCACCCAAGGTCTGCCCGGCCTGCGCCAAGCCCCAGGGCTTTTACATGCAGCTGGGCTTTGTCCGCTGATTCTCAGCCTTCGATAAGTCCCAGAGGTTTTTCCTGTCTGCACTCTACCGCCCTTTCTCTATGTTTGATCGCGGAAGAGGAGAGGCTCATTTTATTGACAGTCTCTTTTGTAATTGCTATCTTCAAATACACTTATACGTTCAACCTGTAGGTCATGAAAAACAAGGAGCTGGCATGCCTCTTCAGCCGCATCGCCGATGCTTTGGATATCAAGGGCGAAGTCAGCTTCAAAGTCCGCGCTTATCAGAAAGCCGGCCGCATTCTGGAGGACCTGACCGAAGACGTGGAGACGCTGGCCGCCGAGAACAAGCTGCGCCAGGTCCCCGGTATCGGCAGCGGGCTGGCCTCCAAGATCGAAGAGTACCTTCGCACCGGCCGGATGGAGAAATACCAGGAAGCCCTGGCCGCCATACCGGAAGGGCTGCTGCCCCTGCTCGAAGTTCAGGGCTTGGGCGGCCAGACCATCCGCCTGGTCTGGAAAGAGCTGGGCGTCGAGGACCTGGCCGGCCTCAAGCGCGTCATCCAGGACGGCACCTTGGCCAAACTGCGGGGCTTGGGAGAGAAGCGGGCGGCCAATATTCTCAAAGGGATTGAGTTGTATGAACGGGCCCAGGAGCGCATTTCCATCTTCGAGGCCATGACCGTGGTGGAGGAAGTCCTGGCTTATCTTCAGAAGAACCCCAAGTTCCTTAGGCTCTCGCCGGCGGGCTCGCTCCGCCGCATGCGGGAGACCGTGGGCGACATCGACATCCTGGCCGGCGGCCGGGCCAAAGACAGTCAGGAGCTCATCGCCTGGTTCACCCGCTTCCCCGGGGTCCAGCGCGTCCTGAGCGCGGGCGGAACCAAGAGTTCAATCATGGTCCCGGCCCCGGGCGGCCAGAGGCAGGTGGACTTGCGGCTGGTTAACGAGTCCGAGTACGGCGCCGCCCTGCAGTACTTCACCGGCTCCAAGGCCCACAACATCAAGCTCCGCGGAATGGCCAAGGACAGGGGGTTGAAGATCTCCGAGTACGGCGTTTTCCGCGGCTCACGAAAGATCGCCGGCCGCAGCGAGGAGGAGGTTTACCGCAGCCTCGGGCTGCCGCTCATCCCGCCGGAAATGAGGGAGGACCGGGGGGAAGTGGAACTGGCCCGGCAAGGACGGCTGCCGGCCATCGTCAAGCCCGAAGACATCCGGGGCGACCTCCATGTCCACTCCGACTGGAGCGACGGCCGTCTCTCGCTCCTGGAATTGGCGGAAGCGGCCCGCCGCCTGGGCTATCGGTACATCGCCGTCTGCGACCATTCGCGGTCGGCAGCCTATGCCGGCGGATTGAGTCCGGAGCGACTCCGCCGGCAAATCCGCGAGATCGACAAGCTGAACCAGGCGGGACGGGGTCCGCGGCTGCTCAAGGGCACTGAGGTGGACATCCTGGCCGACGGCCGCCTGGACCTGCCCGACTCGGTCCTCGGCCAGCTCGACATCGTCATCGCCTCGATCCATTCGGGATTCCGCAAGAACGTCACCGAGCGCATGATCAAGGCCATGTCCAACCCCCTCGTCACGGCCATCGGACACCCCACCGGCCGCCTCATCTCCGGCCGGGAAGGCTACCAGGTGGACCTGGAGAAGGTCATGGAAGCGGCCAGGGCCGCCAGCGTAGCCCTCGAGCTCAATGCCTACTTCGACCGTCTCGACCTCAACGAGCTCCACCTCAAACAAGCCAAGGACAGGGGCATCCGCATCAGCCTGGGCACCGACACCCATCAGGCCGGCGGGCTGGCCATGATGCGCTTCGGAGTGGGCATCGCCCGCCGGGCCTGGCTGGCCAAAGCCGACATCCTCAACTGCCTGCCGGTCGAGAAGCTGAAAGGCTTTAGGAAAAAAGCCAGGAGTTCCCCCATTTTTTGAGGCGTGGAGGAAAATCCGGGACATGTACCGAATGCGGCTCCTGACATAAATGCTGGC
>Ga0315282_10017551_pt1 | contig 10321 bp, 10 predicted proteins | sample YL17G07_20_MG_FD_203693 | JGI IMG/M metagenome (GOLD analysis project Ga0315282, IMG submission 203693) | Sediment microbial communities from Yellowstone Lake, YNP, Wyoming, USA - YL17G07_20 | ecosystem: Environmental > Aquatic > Freshwater > Lake > Sediment | place: USA: Wyoming | collected... | reverse complement strand
TCGCGGTTTTTTTCTAGATTGTCAGTGCAGGGGGATTCCATCTTGGGCCACGTCGGCCCTGGCGCGAGTGCCGCTGCTGTCACCGCGGAGGCGCCGGGCGGGTCAGCCCGGCTCTTCGGTCGGAAATTGCCATGAAATGGTTGATCGCAGCCCTGTTCGTTGCCGCGCTCGGGATGCTCATCTGGCGGAGCCTCCCGACGCCCGAGGAGGAAGGGCGGACCACCATCCGGTACATGGCCTGGGGGAACCCCGAGCAACTCGGGGCCGAGATGGAACTGGTGAAGGAGTTCGAGCGTCGGAACCCCGCCATCCACGTGCGGCTGACGCTGGTGCCGGGGTCGGCCTACACGCAGAAACTCCAGGTCATGCTCGCGAGCGGCACGGCCCCCGACGTGTTCCGGTGCGACCGCTACCAGTTCCCCGCGTACGCCCACCGGGGCTACTTCATGCCGCTGGGGAAGTTCATCGCCGAGGACAAGGATTTCCGGTTCGAGGACTACTTCGACCTGGCTATCCGGGAGGGGATGTACAACGGCGAGTTCTACGGGATGAACGTCCTGTTTGGCGGCCGGGTCATCTACTACAGTAAGACCGCTTTCGAGCGCGAGGGCCTCACGGACCCGTACGTCCTCTACAAGCGCGGCGAGTGGACGCTGGACCAGTTCCTGGAGGCGGCGAAGCGGCTGACGAAGTACGACGAGCGCGGCATGCCGGCGCAGTTCGGCGTGCTGTTCCACGGCCTGGAGGCGTGGACGTTCATCTGGGGGTTCGGCGGCGACATCCTGACGCCCGACGCCTCGCGGTGCATCGTGAACCGGCCGGAGGCGATCCGGGCGCTCCGGTACATGCAGGACCTCCAGCACAAGTGGCACGTGACGCCGACGGCGGCGGAGAGCGCCCTGAACGCGTACACGTTCGAGAGCGGCCGGATCGCCATGCTGTTCAACTGGGCGGGCCAGGCGCCCATCTACCGGACGATCCGCGACTTCCAGTGGGACATCGTGCCGGTGCCCGCGTGCCCGGCGGGGCGGATCTCGATGATCAAGGGCAACCAGTTGCTCATGTACCGGCACACGAAGCACCCGCGGGAGTCCTGGGAGTTCATGAAGTTCTACGTCAGCCGCGACGGCGAGCGGATCCTCTGCACGAAATTGCGCCGCGGCATCTCCACGCGGAAGGACGTGGCGCTCTCGCCCGAGTACCTCCAGAGCGCCCAGCCGCCGTTTCAGAACGACGTGTGGGTGGACCAGTTCAAGTTCGGTCGGGAGTTGCCGATCAACGACCGCTGGGCCCACTGGCAGCGCGAGTGGAACAAGTGGTTTGAACTCCTGATGCTGAACCGCGTGACGGCCGAGGAGATGGCTGCCGGCGCCGAGGCCGCCATCAACGAGATCCTGGCGGAGGAGCCCTTCTAGTGGCCACGCGACTCTGGCAGCGCCCGGCCTTCTGGGGCTTCCTCTTCATCACGCCCTGGCTTCTGGGGTACCTCACGTTCACGATCGGGCCGATGCTGGGCTCGCTGGCCCTGAGTTTCTGTCGGTACGACCTCGCGAACCTGGCGTTCGTGGGCGGGGCCAACTACGCACGCCTCTTCGCGAAGGACGCCCTGTTCTGGAAGTCGCTCTGGAACACGGCGACGTACACGCTGTTTGCCGTGCCGCTGGGCCTGACCGGGTCGCTCTTCCTGGCGGTCCTCCTGAACCAGAAGGTCAAGGGCCTCGCGCTCTACCGGACGCTCTATTACATTCCGTCGCTGGTGCCGGCCGTGGCGACGGCGCTCCTCTGGAACTGGGTGTTCAACGCAAACTTCGGCATCCTGAATAACTCGCTGCGGTCGGTGGGGATGGCCCACCCGCCCGCCTGGCTCCAGGACCCGAACTGGGCCCTGCCGGCGTTCATCATCATGAGCCTGTGGGGCATCGGCGGGGGGCGGATGATCATCTTCCTGGCGGGCCTCCAGGGGATTCCCGACAGTTACTACGAGGCGGCCGAGATCGACGGCGCGGGTTCCGCGGCCAAGTTCGTCCACATCACCCTGCCGATGCTGACGCCGATGATCTTCTTCAACATGGTCCTGGGGATCATCGGGAGTTTCCAGGTCTTCACGGCCGCCTACATCATGACGGCGGGCGGGCCGGCCAACGCCACCCTCTTCTACGTGCTGTACCTCTTCCGGCAGGCCTTCGAGGAGTTCCGGATGGGGTACGCGAGCGCGATGGCGTGGGTCCTGTTTCTCATTCTCCTCGCCTTTACGGGCATCCAGTTCTCGCAGGCGAAGAAATGGGTGTACTACGAGGGGGAACTCCGATGAGGGAGGCGCCAACGGCCGAACGGGGCCTCAGGAGGCCGCTCAAGTCGGCCCTCGTGTACGCGGCGCTCACGGGCGGGGCGGTCCTCTTCTCGATCCCCCTGCTCTGGTGCGTGAGCGCGGCCTTCAAGGACGTCCAGACGGTCTTCCGGGTGCCGATCCAGTGGATGCCGCGGCCGTGGCATCCGGAGAACTTCCGCGACGCGTGGACGGTGCTGCCCTTCCCGATCTTCGTCGTCAACACGCTGATCGTGACCTGTTTCGCGGTGGTGGGCCAGGTGCTGAGCGCGTCGTTGGTGGCGTACGGTTTTGCGCGGTTCCACTTTCCGGGGCGGCGGGTCCTCTTTATGCTGGTCCTCTCGGCGATGCTCCTGCCGGCGCAGGTGACGATGATCCCGGTCTTCATCCTCTGGCAGAAACTGGGGCTGGTGGACACGTTTGCGCCGCTGGTGATCCCGGCGTACTTGGGCGGCGGGGCGTTCACCATTTTTCTCCTCAGGCAGTTCTACCTGACGATCCCGCGGGAACTCGACGAGGCGGCGATGATCGACGGATGCAGTTACTTCGGCATCTGGCGGCACATCATCCTGCCCCTGTCGCGGCCGGCGCTCATCACGGTGCTCCTCTTCAGTTTCATGGCCCACTGGGACGACTTCATGGGCCCCCTCATCTACCTGCACTCGCAGGAGAAATTGACCGTGTCGATCGGCCTCAGGCTGTTCCAGGACCAGTACGGGCAGACGAACCTGCCCCTCCTGATGGCGGCATCGATGCTGCATATCGCCCCGGTGGTCATCATCTTCCTCATCGGCCAGCGGTATTTCATCAAGGGTATAGTGATGACCGGCCTGAAAGGCTAGAATGGGGCCCGACGGCGCCGGCACGGAGCCGCGCGAGGCCCAGGGGAACGCACATGAACCATGAGTTTCTGGGGCAGGACCCGTGGCGGGTCTTCCGCATCATGGCGGAGTTCGTCGACGGGTTCGAGATGATGGCCAGCGTGCCGCCCGGCATCAGCGTGTTCGGCTCGGCGCGGGCCACGCCCGACCAGCCGTATTACCGCAAGGCCGTGGAGGTGGGCCGGCTCATTGCCGAGGCCGGGTTCTCGGTCATCACGGGCGGCGGGCCGGGCATCATGGAGGGCGCCAACAAGGGGGCCAAGGAGGCGGGCGGCGAAAGCATCGGCCTCAACATCATCCTGCCCTTCGAGCAGGTCGCCAACCCGTACCTGACGAAGATCATCAACTTCCGGTACTTCTTCGTCCGCAAGGTGATGTTCTCGAAGTACGCGATCGGCCTCATCTTCTTCCCGGGCGGCTACGGAACGCTGGACGAGTTCTTCGACGTGATCACGTTGATTCAGACCGGCAAGATTCACCGGCTGCCGGTGGCCCTGATGGGCACAGACTTCTGGGGCGGGCAACTCGAGTGGATCCGCGAGGTCGTCCTCGGGCGGTTCGGTCACGTCTCGCCGGAGGACCTGGACCTGGTGTACCTCACGGATGAGCCCGCCGACGCGGTCCGGTACGTCTGCGAGCACCTCGCTCCGCGCGATCGCGAACCGGTGGCCGCGCTCCGCAAGTGGGACACGCCCGAGGGCAAGGTCATGCCGTAGTTCGAGCCAGCCGCGGAAGCGGCGGGTGGTCTCCCCCGGAGTAAGAGATGGATTCGCGCACATTAATCAAGAAAGTCATTAACTTCGACAGCGCCCCGCGGATCGGCTACGCCCTGCCTGCCCCGTGGCCGAACGATTTCGCCTGGGGCGGCATCGCCCCGGCCCCCGGCTTCCAGGAGCGCCGCTGGACCGAGGGCAACGCCGAGTGCTGGATCGACGAGTGGGGGTGCCAGTGGCGGCGCCTCGGGGGCATCTCGAAGGGCGAGGTCTCGCAGGGGGCGATCACCGACTGGGACCAACTCGACTCGTACCGCCCGCCCGACCTCGGCCTGGAATCGCGCTACGCGGATGCCCGCCGCAACTTCGCGGCGGCCGACGGCAAGTACCGCATCGGCGGCATCCCGGGCTGCGCGTTCAACGTCAGCCGGTACATCCGGCGCCTCGACAACTTCCTGGCCGACTGCCTGCTGGAGCCCGAGCGCGTGCGGCGCCTGAACGGCCTCGTCATGGACGAGATCGAGAAGGCCGTCCGCCGCCTGGCCGCCGCCGGGGCCGACGCCGTCATGTTCCCGGAGGACTGGGGAACGCAGGACCGCCTGCTCATGTCGCCGAAGACCTTCCGCGAACTCTTCCTGCCCGAGTTCCACCGCCTCTGCCGCGTGGCACGCGAGGTGGGCGTCGACGTGTGGATGCACTCGTGCGGCAACGTGTGGGACATCATCGAGCCGCTCATCGGGGCGGGCATCAAGGTGTTTCAGTTCGACCAGCCCAGTTTGCACGGCATCGAGAGGCTCAACGCGGCGTTCGGCGGGCGGGTGGCGTTCGAGTGCCCCGTGGACATCCAGCGGACGCTCCAGTCGCGCGAGGCCCCGAAGATCCGCGACGAGGCCCGGCGCCTGTGCCAGGTGCTCGGCGGGCACGGCGGCGGGTTCATCGCCTGCCGCTACGGCGACGAAGAGGCCATCGGCATCGAGGCGAAGTGGCAGGACATCGCCTGCGACGCCTTCGTCGAATTCGGCGGCTGGCGCGGCGGGTAGGCGAGGACATTTCGTCTGAGGCCACGGGGGCTGGCGGACCCAGAGAAGGGCCGCCGGGCAATCCGGGAAGCGTCCCGAATGGCACGGGCAAGAGGCAACATTCTGCTTCTCGCGCAAGAATCAGGATGCGCCTTTTCTTGCCTCGTATGATCGCCGCCTGCGGCGGGCCAGGACGCCGAGCCCGCCGAGGGCCGCAAGCGCCAGCGTCGCAGGTTCCGGCACGTAGGCCCACATGCGCGGCTCGAGGCTCGTCAGGCCGGGCACGTACCCGTCATCGGCGCCGAAGTACAGTCTGCCGTTGTAGACGGTCAGTTCCGAGACCTCCGAGCCGTACTGCCCGGGGTTGATGTCGAGGGCCAGGCTCGCCGTGGCGCCGTCATACGACCAGAGTTCCCGCCCGTGGACGCCGTCGTTGGCCGAGAAGTAGAGGAGGTCGTCGAAGACCGTGAGGTCCATCGGCGAGGAATCCATCATCCACGTGTCGCCGTTGCCCGGGTCGGGCGTGGGGTTGATCTCGGTGACCATCTGCGCGGTCGTGCCGTCGTAGGACCACAGTTCGTAGCCGTGGACGCCGTCGTCGGCGCTGAAGTACAGTTTGCCGTCGTAGACGGCGAGGTTGTTGGGGTTCGAGGACGAGTACTGTCCGCCAGACACGATGTCCGCGGCCAGCGAGGCCGTCGTCCCGTCGAATTGCCACAACTCGCGCCCGTGGACGCCGTCATACGCCGAGAAGTACAGCAGACCGTTGTAGACCGCGAAGTGCTCCGGGCTGGAACCGTTGTTCGGATAGATCCGCGCGGCCTCGGTGGGCATCCCGGCGCCGTTATAGCGCCACAGTTCGGTGCCCTGGCCCGGCGTCCCGCAGGCGTTGAAGTAGAGCAGCCCGTTGTACTGGATGAAGTGCTGCGGGTACGAACTGCCGGTTCCCGGGAACATGTCGATGGGCGTCTGGTTCGTGCCGTCGAACTTCCACAGTTCGATGCCGATGTTGCTGCGAAATGCCCGGTAGTACAGGTTGCCGTTATAGGCGATGAGTTCCTGGGGGTTCCCGGCTTGCGACGCGGACCCGGGGGCCAGTGACGCGCCGCCGACCGGGTCGTACTGCCACAACTTCGATGCGCTGTAACAGAGTTTGTTGTTGTAGACCGCCAAGTAGGACGGGTCGGAGCCGGCGGTGCCCGCGATCTGCTCGGCGGTCGCGCCGCCGGACTGCCACAGGGCCGTGTCGGGGCTCGAGGGATCCGTGGTGCTGCGGAAATAAAGTTGCCCGTTGTACTGCGTGATGTACGACGGATAGAGGACCGGCAGCCCGCTGCTTACGTCGGTGATCAGGTTCGTGCTCTGTGCTATCGCGGTTGCTGCGGGAACTGCTGACGCGACCGCAAGAATGAAAACGCGGCAGGCGAAACGGGACAACCCGGGGGAACGAGGCATAGCGACCTCTTGCGGTTAGGCCAGACGGTTTCCCCCGGGAAGACGCCTGGCAGACTCAGGAGTAGTATAGCACCAATCCGGCCGCGTGCAAGCGCAATATTGCGGGATGCCGGCGCGCCGAAGGCTTGTCGCGGCGCGAGGTGCCGCCGGGCTCATGCCCGCGGCTCGATTGCGCCCTGGCGCACGATGCGCAAGGCGATCTCGCCGGCGTACGGGGGGGAGGCGAGCATTTTCGGGCCGCCGGGATGCTCAAAGGTCTCCTGCTTCTCCACCGCGCCTGTCATCACGTTGACCCACTCGGCCTTGTACGAGCCCGCGGGCAGGCCCAGGACGAGGTCGGCCCGGTTGCCCCCGCGGATGAAGGCGGCGTACTGTTTGCCCTTCTCGATGAGGGCGCGGGCGGTGGCCTGCTCGGGCACGCCGCCCTGGATGCAGGACGGGTCGGGGGCCATCCGGACGAAGTCGAAGCCTTCGATGAAGGCCTTGAGGATCGCGAGTTGCCTCCGCAGCGCCGGCCCTCCGCCGCCGGGGGCGCTGAGGGACGCGGTGCCGTCCTCGGTCCCCGCGCGGAACGAATAATCGAGATTGCTGTATACCGCGCCGCCCGCCAGGATGAAGTCCCACGCGTCGGGCCGGTAGGGAACGTCGGCCGAGCCCTTGAACCCCGTCTCGTCGTCGGCGATGGGCTTCCCCAGGGCGAAGTTCATCGCCACGGCGTCGGGCGGACTGCAATAATGGAAGTTGAAGATCGAGACCGCCGGGTTGGGCTCCCCGATCTTCCTCGACCCGTTGGCGATGTTCTGGGCGATGAGGTGTTTCCTGGGCAGCGACGCCTCGGTCTCGGCAATGGCGGCCGCGATCCGCGCCTGCCAGTCGAGCGTCACGCCGCCGAAGTACGGTTCGTTGCAGATTTCGAAGTACAGGTTGTCGAACCCGTTCACTTCCGCGACGATCTTTCGGGCCACGGCCACCTGGACATCCAGCAGGGCGCCGTTGTTCAAGGTGTGCACCTCGTCCTTCTTGAGGTCGCCGACACCGTTGATGTTACTACCGGCGTACATCGGGCTGGCCTTCCAGAGGGCGTCGTCGTACATCGGGCAGAAGAGGACGAGTTCCACCACGATGCCGCGCTGCGAGGCCTGGGCCAGGAAGTCCTTCAGTCGCCTGAAGTAGGCCTCGTCCCATGCCTTGAGGTCGAACTTGCTTGTGCCGTCGAAGTAGCCGGGCGTCGTGCTGCGGGCCCAGGGCGAGAGGTATCGGTTGGGCGCGGGGGCCAGGGTGTTGCCCGCGATCTTGAACGAGCCCGGAATCTCGCGGTAAACGCCCGAAAAGGTCCGCGTCAGGTTCAGGCCCGAGCGGGCGAGTTCATCGAGGTACCGCACGTAGTCGAAATCGAGGTTGAGGACCGCGCCGTAGTGTTCGCCGGAGGTGATGAGGACAGTCGGCCGCCCGCGGAAGAGGAAATAGTGCGGGTTGTCGGGGTGGAGGCGGAGCGGCTCGCGGGGTGGCGGCGCCTCGGCCGCTGAGCACACCGCCAGCGCCACGGAAAGGCACGTTCCGAAGCAACACAACTCGATGGCGTGATACATTGTGCCCCCTTCCCGCCCCCGGTCTATTCACCGCGGGCCAAGTATGAGCCCTGAGGCTGGACTTGGCAAGGGTTCGTTGGCGGCGGTTCGTTGGCGGCCTTGCCCGTTGACCCGCCGACGGCAGGGCGGTAGGATTCAACTACTTGTGGCACAGGCACTTGGGGCGGGCATCATGGGGCAGGTACAAGCGCCGGACGGCGCCCGGTTGGCCGACCGCGTGAGCGGGCGCGCTCCGGCATTCGCCAGCAGCCGCTGGCCTCGGGCCTCGGCCGCTGAACGGATCGGCCTGGCCGGGCTGGCCGTGTTCCTGGCGGTCGCGCTCGGCCTCGGGATGGTGCTTCACCCCTCGCCGACCGGCACGGGCACGCACACGGTGCTCGGGCTGCCCCCGTGCGGGATGCTCCTTGTGACCGGCCATCCGTGCCCGACGTGCGGCGTGACGACCTCGTATGTCTTGGCTGCGCATGGGCAGTTTCGCGAGGCCCTGGTGACCCAGCCGTTCGGCCTGATCGTGTTTGCGCTGGTCGTCGCCGGCCTGGCCCTGTCGGTCGCGCTGGCGGCCGCGGGTCGGAGCGGTCTTGTGCTGATGACGGGCGGTCGCGTGGTCGCGGTGGTGGTGGCACTGGTGGTAGCGGCGCTCGCGTCGTGGGGGTACAAGTGGGCCGCGATGTGATGGGCGCCGGCGGATGGGGTTGGCCAAGACCTGTATAGCCGCCGCGCGTGGGCGGCGCGGCCGTTGTCGGTCGGAGGCAGTTGCATGTTCAAGCGCATTGGTCTTGCAAGGCGTTGGCGGATCGGAGCCCTCCTCCTGCTGGTGGGCCTGACGGCCGCCGGCGCCTGCGGATGCCATTGGCTCTTCGCGTGGGCCGTCGCGCCGCGCCATCCCAAGAAGACTGTCAAGGCCGAGTATCCCCTGGAGGCCGACGTCCTGGTGATCGTCCCCTACGCGGGCACGGACATTCTGTTTAACGATCCGACGGTGCCCCTGGAGATCAGCCGCAACATCGTCAACCTCGTCGTGCCCGCGCTCGGGAATCGCGTGAAACAGATCGTGCATCCCGTCCAGGTGGTCCGCTGGCAGGAATCGAACATCGAGTGGCCGAACATGGCGCTGGTCGATATCGCCCGCGCGTTCAAGGCCGACACGGTCCTCTACGTGGAACTTGAGCACTACTCGATGTACGAGGAGCGGTCGGCGAACCTGTTCCGCGGCCGCGTCCGCGCGCGGATTCAGGTGGTCAAGACGAGTGCCGAGCGGAACCCCGTTTACGAGACGAGCATCGAAACGATCTTTCCGGAGGATCGGCCCGTGGGCGTCTTGGAGACGAGCGAGCGGATGGTCCGCGCCGCGACGAACCTCGATTTCGCCCGCGACGTCGTGCGGAAGTTCTACGACTACGAGGTCGAGGTCAAAGGAGGTCAGCCGTGAGGGCCCGCCTGCGACGCCTGACGGTGCTGGCCCTGCTCCTCACGGCCGTTGCGGCCGGCGCGGGCTGCGACGCCTTCGCCTGGATCCTCACCAAGACGATCGGGCCATGGGTCCCCGAGGAGGAGTCGCGGGCGGAGTATAACCTTAAGGGCAAGAGCCTGCTGGTGCTCGTGGATACGAAAGACCCTGCTCTGGCGTCGGAGTTTCCGCGGCTTCAGGTCGCGCTGGCGGACGCCATCACCAAGAACCTGGCCGACCACAAGGCGTGCGGGCCGATCGTCCCCTCGCACAGCGTCGAGGCGGCACGCCGGGCCGAACCGAGGTTCGCCGAGTGGTCCATCGCCGAGGTCGGCAAGTACTTCAACGTGGACCTCGTCCTCCAGGTGGAAGTGTTTGAGTTTCGCCTGAAGGACAACCCCGCGTCGAACGTGACCCGCGGATACACGGAAGCGGCCGTCCGCCTCGTGTCTCCCCAGACGGGCGACCAGGTCTGGCCCGTTCTCTCCGCCGGCCGGCTCATCATCGCCGAAACGGTGCCCGGTGTAGAACCGGAACAGCCGGCCGAGCAGGAGACCTTCCTCGTCGACGGTTTCGGCGACAAGATCGCGCGGCAGTTCTACACCTACAAACTCTCGGATCGCCCCATGCGGCCGAAAGTGAAGTAGGCCGCCGCGCCGGCCCGTGCCGCGGTTGACTTCCCCCATGAGCAGGCCTATACTCCGACCGATGCAGCCTTTGCGAACCAGCGGCGTGGGGTGGCTGGCCGGGCTTGCGGCCTTGGCGTTGGCCGCGGCGGGATGCCAGGAATCCGCCCCGGCGCGCCAGCCCGTGCGCCTCCGGCCCATGGCGCCGGACGACCCGGCGGTCCGGATCGCCCCGATTTTCAGCCTCCGCGTCATCCGCCTTCAG
>Ga0315282_10017550_pt1 | contig 10321 bp, 9 predicted proteins | sample YL17G07_20_MG_FD_203693 | JGI IMG/M metagenome (GOLD analysis project Ga0315282, IMG submission 203693) | Sediment microbial communities from Yellowstone Lake, YNP, Wyoming, USA - YL17G07_20 | ecosystem: Environmental > Aquatic > Freshwater > Lake > Sediment | place: USA: Wyoming | collected... | reverse complement strand
CGTCGCGGATGGCCACGCTGGTGTGGGTATAGCCACCGGGATTGATGAGGATGGCCCGGAATTTGCCGCGGGCTTCCTGGATCTTCTGGACCAGCTCGCCCTCATGGTTGGACTGGAAACATTCGATTGAAAGCTTGAGCGATGCCCCGAGTTTCTTAAGCTCGGCGTTGATCTGGGCCAGCGTAGAGGTGCCGTAGTGCTCGGGCTCGCGCCGGCCGAGCAGGTTGAGGTTAGGCCCGTGGAGGACGAGGACGCGGGTTTTTTTCGCGGGGCTCATAGCTCGGCCATGATCTTGGGCACGCTGACCCGGAGCAGGAAGCGGCCTTTGCCGAGGTTGCCGTCCGGGGTCAGGATCAAGGCGATGAAGTACTCCGGGTTGATGCCGCGGATCAGGATCTGGTACTGGTCGGTGAGCAGCATCACCTCCTGGACCAAGCCCGAGCCCAGGGTTTGGGCCGCTTTGGTAATCTCGGCAAAGAGGTTGGCATACTCGATGCCCAGGGTTTCGATGTCCACTTCCGAGGTTTCAGCCCGGTATTGGCTGAGGGCGATGCCATCCCGGCCCATGATCACGGCGGCAAGGCCACCGTGCACCTGCTGGACCGCGTTTTGGACCACATCATCAAAGATCATGGCGAGTTTCCTTTCTTGATTCGTTCCAGAATTTCTTTGAGCGCCTCGACTTTCTCGGCTTTGGCGGGCGGCCCGGGCTTCTTCGAAGGAGGCACAACCGCGGGCTTCCGCGCAGGTGGGGGCACCTGCGCCCCTACCGGAGCTTTGGGAGTTGGAGCTGCTTTCGCCGCCGGGGGTGCCGGAGAAGGGGGTTGAGGCGGCGGTTTGACCCCGCTGGAAGCGGGGCTGGAAAGCGGGGCTGGCGGCGGCGCCGGCCGGGCTTTAACCGGCGCCGGCTTGGGCGCAGGAGGAGCTTTTGCTGCGGGTGGCGGTTCAGGCTTTGGAGGAGCCGGCTTGGGCGCGGGGACAGGCTCGGGGAGAGACCAAACCGTGGGTTTCGGAGGCGCTGGCTTGGGCGGAGCGGCGGGCGGGGCCGGAGGTTGCGCGGGTGAGGTCACCCGCGCCCCTAAAGGCGATTTGGTCGGCGCGGCCGGCGGCTGGAAGGGCGGCAGGCCGGACGCTTGACGGAGCCGGTTGATCTCCGGAAGGAGCTCCTGGCGGGAAGGGTTGCCGGTCAAGATCTCCTCGAAAATCACCCGGGCCTTGTCGGCGTAGCCTTGTTTGAGGAGCAAGCGGGCCAAAGTCTCGGTGGTGATGGGACTCTTGCGCTTCTCTTCTTCCAAATCAGCGAAGATTTCGGAGGCGGAACGGACCTGGTAGTTCAAGCTCGGTTGAGTCGGCGCCGGTCGCGTCACGTCCACGCGCTCAAAGAAGAGGTCCATTTTTTTCTGCTCGGTCAGGGGTGCGACCGCAGAGGGGGGGGCGAGCTGAGTGATAGCCTGGGCTGAAGGCGGCGCAGCAACTTGCGCGGGTGAGGGCACCCGCGCCCCTACCGGAGCGGGCTTGGGCGCCGCCGCCGCGGGCTGAGGCGCTGGCGCCGGGGGCTGGGCTGGCGCGGGTGGAGCGGGCGGAGGCGGTTCGGGTGCAGCGGCGGGGGCTGGGAGCGGGCCGAGTTGTTTGAGCCGGGCTTGGGCCTCGGGATCCGCGGGGTTGGCCCGGAGCACGGCCTGGAAGGCTTTGCGGGCCAGTTGGGATTCGCCGGTTTGGAAATAGAGCTCGCCCAGGGCGCGCTGGGCGAGCAGGTTATCCGGGCTTTGCTCGGCCACGCGCTCGAGCAAGGGCCGGGCTCGGTTCGGGTCGCCCTTTTGGAAGTAAGCCCGGCCCAGGGTAACCAGGGCACTGGGTAAACTGGGATGGTACTGCAAGCCGTCTTCAGCCACCTTGACCGCCTCGTCCAGCATCCCGGCCCGACGATAAGCCTCGGCCAGGGCCGCAAACACGCGCGACTTGGGGTCTTTGGCGTAAGCGGTCAGGTACTTGTCAATTTCGGCTCGGGCCTGGGCCGAAAGGCCCGGTAATGTGCGGTCCAGAGCCAATTCCTTTTCCTCATGCCGGTCCCGGTCGGATTCGGATACAATCTAGAGCAACCCCGGGCAGTTGTCAAACCGAGCGGAGAAAAAGAGAGGGCAGGACCCTTCCGCCCTACCCCCTCGAAACCTCCTGTAGCCCCGCGGGATCAGGTGTCGTCACCCCCGGCGATGGTATCCAGAATCCCGTTGGGTCCCAAGCCGACGCAGAGTTGATCGGGTTGTCCTTGTCCAACCGGAAAGACCTGAGTGTCTCCGGCCAAGGCCGTGGTGTCGCAGATTCCGTCCGGGCCGGAGGAAACGCCGGTGCAGTTCAAGCCTTGGAGGCATCCCGTCGGGACGAGCACGTCGTCGCCCAGCGGCGCGGCGACCATGTGGTCGGCGTTCCCGTCGCTTACACAGATGGAACCGGGAAGGCCCTGGCCGACCGGAATCACTTGGACGTTGTCACCGGCTGCGGCGGATTCGCAAATGCCATTTAACCCGTCCAGGATGGGAGCGGTGCCTAGGGGCCGGTCTAGTAGAACGTGAAATCCGCCTTGGCTTCGACATCTTCTCCGAAATCGTTGATCCCGGACACGGTAATACTGCAGTCATATTTCCCCAAGGGAAAACCTGCAGCGTTATTGATGGTAATGTCCAGAGTGTAAGTCGAGTCGGGAGGGATGACGGTGTTGTCATTCTCCGATATCGTGCCGGATACGGGGCCTACTATGTGCAACACATAGGAGGTGATGGTGATGTCAGTCCGTGCGTCTTCGCCCTTGGGCATTTTGTCGTTCTTGATACCCACGCTAATTGCCACCACGGTGGCGCCGTCCGCGACATTCGGGGCTTCCACCTTCATAATTCGGAGTATGCTCCCGGATTTTAGATAGTTTCCGCTGCCGGTGGTGCTGGGGTCCGCGCACTTCCAGAGGGCCAGGGTCGCGGCCAGCGCCAGAAGCCCGAGGCCAAACCAAACTCTGTTTTTTGATTTCATGACCGTATCCTCCTTACATGGCATCCGCGTCTTTGACTGACCGTTGCCCATACCCTCAGATTCCCTTGGTCGTCGAGGCGCCGCCGGCCTCGATGATCCGTGGGGTCAAGAAGACCAGGAGCTCATCGTTGCTGGTGGAGACGAAGCGGCTCTTGAACAGGTAGCCGATCACCGGGAGGCGCCCGAGGAAGGGCACCTGGGTGACGGGCGAGTTCTTTTGGATTTTGTAGATTCCGCCGATGACCGCGGTATCGCCATCATGGATCAGGATCTCGGTCTCTGCCTCTTTCTTGGAGATAGAGGGTGCGCCTCCGGAGACCACTTGCAGGTTGGGCTGGTTGTTGGAGATCTTGACTTTGAGCACGATGGATTTGTCCGCGGACACCTGGGGAGTGACCTCCAAGCGCAGGGAGGCTTCGACAAAGGTCCAGCTCGAAGCAGCCCCGCCTAAGCTGGCGGCCGGGGGATAAGGAATGGTGACGCCTTGCTCGATGGTGGCCCGGTTGTTATTGACCGTCATGACGCGCGGGCTGGAGATGATCTTGAGTTTGGACTGGGTCTCCAGGGCCTGCAAGACCAGATCGAGATCGGCCAGGCCGGTGAGGGAGCCGAAGCTGAACCCCAAGGCGCCGCCGCCGCTGGAGAAGCCGGTCGTGCCGGTGGAGGCGCCGCCGGGGGCAACTCCGCCCAGGACGGCCCCGCCCACGTTAACGGTGCTGGGAAAGTTAAGCCCGGTGGGGGTGCCGTATTTTGGTCCGACATTGTAATGGGCGCCCCACTGCACGCCGATCTGGCGGGTGACGCCGACCGAGGCCTCCACCACCCGGGCTTCGATCAAGACCTGGGGAGTGGGGGTATCCAGGGCGGCAATCATGGCCTGGGCTTCATCCAACTTTTCCTGGATATCCCGGACGATGACGGAGTTGGTGCGCTTGTCCACTTCGGCCTTGCCGCGCGAGCTCATGATCGTCCTGAGCCGCGCCATAATATCGTTGGCATTGCCGTAGTTGACCGGGATGATTTTGGTACGGAGGGGTTTGAGTTTTTCGGCGTTTTCCCTGGCCGTGATTTCGCGCTGCCGTTCGGCCTGGATCAGTTCCATCGGCGCAATCCGGATGATGTTGCCTTTTTTCACCATGCCCAGGTTTTTGGTTTCGAGGATAATATCCAGGGCCTGGTCCCAAGGCACGTTGTCGAGCTTGAGGGTGACCCGGCCTTTGACGTTGTCCGCGGTAATGATATTCAGCCCGGACACTTCCGCGATCAGGCGGAACGCGTCAATCACATCCATGCCTTTGGCATCCAGGTAGATGGGCGCCCCAGTGTACTCCTCGCCGCCCGCGGCGGCCGCGGCCGCTTTCGGCGCCGCCGTGGTCGCGGCCGGGCCCGCCGCGCCCGGCGCAGGCGCTTGCTCGGTCCCGCCGGCAAAAGGCGAGACCGCTTCGGCGGTGGGCAGCCCGCCCGGAGCGTTCTCAAAACTGAGGGTCAGGGCATCGCCTTTTTGCTGGACGCTGGAAGGAACCATGGTGTTGAGGCTGACGGAGACGTTGACCTCGGGAGGGACGGTGGTGGATTGGAACGAAGACACCAGGTTGACCGGGCTCTGGAACTCGGAGGTCTCCAGCGAGCGCTCTAATTCCTTGGGCAAGCTGGCATCATGGATGAGCAGGCTCACGATCCGATCCTGGGTGTTTTCCACCCGGTCGTATTTGACCGGTTTATCGGTCTTGATCACGACACTGGAAGAGGCCTGGGTCCAATTGAAATCAATGGAGAGAATCCGGGAGCCGGCCGCCGGCGCCGGGGCCGCGACCTTCTCCGCGCTTCCCGCCGGGCCGGCCGGAACTGGCTGTCCCGCGGGCGCCTGTTCCCAGCCCGCAGCTTCTTCCCAAGCCGGGGCTTCTTCTCCGGCAGGGGCTGGAGCCGAAGCGAGGCTGGGGGCCGGAGCCTCGGGAGCCGCTGGCGCAGCGGTAGCCAGGTTCACCGCGGAACTGATCGTTACAATCAGTCGTTCGCCGGACTTTTGGAACTGATGGGAAGGCAAGGTCTTGCCGCTGGCGTCAAACACCAGGCGGACCTTATCCGGATGCTGGCCCAGGCGGATGCCTTTCAGGCCCTGGGAATTGATGGAGACATGGGTGTTGGGATAAAGGTTGCCTAATTTCCACAGATCTACCACCAGGCGGGCCGGCTTGTCCAAAGTGAAGGCGTTGTAGTCTCCGACCAGACCATCGGTGACGAGAGTGATCACGGTGCGGTCGCTTTTCGAGTCCACCCCGATGTCCAAGAGCTTCTTGGCCGGGCCGGTGGGAGCCGCCAATTTCGGCTGAGTCACGGGGGTGGTGGCCGGGGCCGCTGGGGTTTCCGCGGGGGCGGTCTCGCTTTCCCATTCCAGCGGGGTTTCCGTGGCGGGGGCCGGCGCGGCTGTCGGGGCCGCGGGAGCGGCGGTTTCGGGACCCGAGCCCTCGACGTAAACCTTGCCCCCACCCTCTTTGAAGACCTCGCCTTCAGGGGCGGGAGCCGGGGCCGCCGGCGTCTCGGTTTTGGCCAGGCGAATGATCAACTGGCGATCTTGCTTGTCCACCTCATATTCGACTTTGCGATCCAGCCCGATTTCGATCCGGGCGATGGCCCCGCCATCGGCGCTGATGTGGGAGGTCTTGATCTGGTTGACCAGGCCGTTGCCGACGGAGATGGTGGCCGGCACCTCGGCCGCCAGCCCCGCATCCAGGATGTCCACCATCAGGCGCAACGGATCCAGCGGCAGATAGACACTGTAGGTGGCCGGCGCACCGGTGGTGATGCGGATCTCGATAGCGGCGGCCTGGTCCTGGACGGCGATGGCCTGCACTGAGTTAGCGAGAGTCTTTTCCGGGGCCTTCTTTTTCCAAGCGGCGTGGGCACTGGAGAGGCCGACCACAACCAGCACTCCCACCAGGAACAAAACCCGCATTCTGCTTCCCGCTTGCTCGCGTTCTCGATTCCACTGTCCCATGGCCGTTCTCCTTCCTTTATCTCCGGTCCCTAAGCCGGACCCACCCCGCTTCTCCGCGGGGCCCGAACTATTTTTTCATCGTCAAGAGCTTCTCGATCATGTGAATATCCTGAGTGGAGGGATCCACATAGATTTCTTCAATCACTACTTCCGGCGTCCGCATCTTACGTTCGGTTCCTCCGGGCAGTTTCTCGATGGTTTCTTTCTGGCGGATCTGTTTGACCCGCCCATGGTTCAATCCCAATTCATCACCCACCCGCACGTTGAGATCTTTGTTCCCCGGCAGGATCACATGGGCCACGTCCATGCCCGACCCGATAATGACTGCATCCACCCAGAGCTGGCCGAGGTCATAGCAGGTGCCTGGGTTCGACTGGCAAGGCGGGGTTGGTGGAAGAGGAACCTCAAAAATATCTCGCTTCCCGGTGGGATCATAGGACCAAACCTGGGCTTTGGCTGTTTCCGGGCCCATTTCGGGCGCCCCTTCGGCTTTGCCTGCTTCGGCCTTGGCTTCGGTCTTCTGGGCCGGCGAAGTCTCTCCCTTGCCCCCGGCCGCGGGCGCGCTCTGGTTTCCCGAACAGGCCCAGAGGAGAGAAAGCCCGAGCACTGCGGCCAAGGCCACACCCTTGATCATACCCAGGCGCATCGGCTCAGCCCCCCTTCTTTGGTTTGGCCCCAGCCCCGGCTGAGGCCTCTTCCCGAAACTTGTAAGTCGTCGCCGTGCAGTTCACGTCGAGAATGGCGCTTTTCGTCCCGCTCCCCTGGAGGTTCATGGTGACATCCGAGATGCTGACGATCCGCGGCAGTTTGGTGATCTCATCGAAAAACCGCAGGACCCGATAGAAATTGCCGGAAAACTTGAGCGAAATCGGAACCTCGATATACAACTGCCTGGCCGATTCCTTGCCCGGATGAAAATTCGTGAAGTTCAGCCCGTTTTCCCGGCCCAGCTCGTCAATGGTGATCAGGAGTTTGTCCACCTCCGCGGCGTTGGGGAGTTTCTTCACCGCCTCCTGCAGCTGCTTTTCCAGCAAGAACAACTCGCGTTCCACTTTGTCCTTATCTTTCGCAATCGCCTGGATCTTGGAGATCTCGGTCTTCAGATCCGTAAGCTGGCCGTTCAGCGTATTGATGTTATCCTGATATTTTTTATCCAACAACAGATAGTAGAGAAAGCCGATCAGGACGACCAGCGCGCCCAGAGCCAGCAGCTTCTGCGAGACCGGCAGCTTGGCGATGGTTTCAGCGTTCAAGGCCATTTCCGCCCTCCTTCATCATGGCACCCGGACCCGAATCTGTGGGGCCGGCATTCTTGCCTGTCATCTTCAAATCTTCTTCTCTTTCTCTTTCTTCTTTTCGCCTTCGCTCGGCGGCTTGGCTTCGCTCTGAGGAGTAATGGTCAAGTCATAATTGTAAATCATCACCCCGGGGCCGCTGCCCTTCCCCCCTGCCTGGGTCAGGGCCCCGAGCTGGACATCTCGGATAAATGGATTCCGGGCACTCAGGTTGGAAATAAAAATCCCCACGTCGTCCTTCTCATAAGCGGCCCCCTTCAAGATGATGGCTGTCCCCCCCTTGGTGCTTTTCATGCTCACCGAGTTCACCCAGGCTCCCCCGGGGATGGCCTGACTGATCTGATCAATCAACTGGATAAACCGATCCCGGCCCTGCTCCAGGGTCTCGATGGTGTCAATCTTCTGTTTCAGCACCGCCTTCTTGGCTTTAAACTCCTGGACCATTTTCACAATTTGATTGAGATCATCCAACCTCTTCTTGTGTTCCTCGATCAGTTTCTTGGTGCTCGCGATCTTGGCCTTTTGCGAATAAGCCCGGAACCCCACCGCGCTGAAGGTCATCACCAGAACCAGGATCCCCACATAGATCTGGTTCAGGATGGTTTCTTTCTTCTTGGCCGCGCGTACCGGCAGAAGATTGATCTTGATCATTGGTCACCCACCCTCCTCGCGGCTGGCTGGGCCGCGCGAACCGGGACAAGATTGATCTTCATCATTTGTCGCCCACCCTTCTCGTGGCCAGGCCGATCACGACCGCCGCCTGGGGCCCGATCTCCTGCTCCAGGTAGCCTGGATCAAATTGCTTGGGGTTGCGATCCACGTTGCGGAACGGATCCACAATCTCCACGGGAATGTTTTGTTTTTCCTGAACCGCCTCGGCCAGCCCCGGGATCCGGCAACTTCCGCCGGCCAGCCAGATCTTGTTAATGTGTTCCTCCGCCGCCGAGGCCTGGTAAAAGTCAAGCGAGCGCGCGATCTCGCCCGCCAACTGCTCCGAGACGCTCTTGATCACCGTGCTCACTTCTCTCCGCATCACTTCTTCGGTGTCCTTGCCGGTCGAGCCCCCCAGCTTGAGCATTTCGGCTTCCTCGTAGCTCACGCTCAACTGCTTCTGGATTTCCTCGGAATAGAGCTTGCCTCCCGAAGACACATCGCGGCTGAACATGTATTGTCCGTTCTTGGTCACCGCAATATTGATCACGCTCGCCCCGATGTTGACCAGGGCCAGCACCTCGTTCTCCATGATCTGGTAGTTGATCTCATACATGTTTTCGAGCGCGAAGGCATCCACATCCATCACCACCGGGTTCAGCCCCGCCTCGGTGATCACGGCCAGATGATCGTTGATGATGTCCTTCTTGGCCGCCACCAGCAACACTTCCATGTTCCCCTGGTCGTCTCCGGGCTTGAGAATCTGAAAGTCCAGGTTGACGTCGTTGATATCAAACGGAATGTACTGCTCCGCTTCCCATTGAATCTGGTCTTCCAACTCTTGCTCGGTCATGGCCGGCAGCGGTATCTTTTTGATCATCACCGACTGCCCCGACACCGAGGTCACCACATCCTTGGTTTTGATCTTTCGCTCGTTGATCAGGGTCTGGATCGCTTCCACGATGGCCGCGGAGTTCATGAGAGCCCCGTCTACGATGGCCTCCGGAGGAAGCGGCGCCACCCCAAAGTTGACCATGGAATAGCCTTTCTTCGTCTCCCGGAGTTCCGCCACCTTGATCGTGCTGGACCCGATATCCAGCCCAATCACTCCTTTCTTGCCGCCAAATAATCCCATGATCATGCCTCCCGATACGATTCCCGTGAACCAACTCGTGTTTTATGATCCATTCCCATCGGCCCGAGATTCATCCTTTTCTCCGGATCTCCCTCGCCTCCGGGGTCTCGTCATCCATAAAAACCTTTTCTTTATCAGATAGTTTCAAGCCCAGAGCCAAGATGATCTTGCGCTTGGTGTCCATGCGGCAGCTCTTCCCGGATTCCACCCGGTCTATGGTCAAGGCCGATACACCTGCTTTCCGAGCCAACTCCGCTTTGCTCATCAACTGGGCTTCCCGCAACGCTTTCACATGATTTCGCCCCATCGCTTCACCTGCCCTGATATTTGCCATCATTTTCCTTCTCACTAACTACTATTATATCATCTTCATATCACCTAAATTGTCAAGAAATTTCTTTCAATAGCTTAAACTTTTTATAAGTTATATTAAATTTATGATATATATAGTATATAAGCAAAAGGAAAACCCTAAATGTTGGGGAGGAGCCCTCAGCGCGGCAGAGGGAAAAAAACACCTTGAAAAGCATAGAATCGGGGGCTAATGGGACCAAATCGGAGCCTGCCAGGCTCCTCCGCCTGCCCATGGTGAGAGCTTGAGGGCCTGTTGCCTAAACCCATTTTGATCGTGTTTTTCTCGGTAGGGGCTGGGCTTGCCCTGCCCAACTCTTTGATTTGATTGGGACAAAGCAGCGCCCCTACGTTTTGGCTCACCATCGGATTTGGGCAACAGACCCCCTCAAGACCTGACCCCGAATGAGTAAAAAAACGTCAGGGGGCACTGACTGCAAGTAAGGTTAAGAGGTTGCCCAGCGCGGCGTTGCCGCAACCAAAGCTCTTACCCCGTGAACTTGAACGTGAACGTGAACTTGAACGAATTCGTCTTTTATATCCATGAGTTGGCAGGCACCTCGAAAAAGATCTTTTAAAAAAAGAAGATGTTGCCAGATTGCAATACAGATGATCAAGGATGAATGGTCCGCTTTTCGGTGACGGGTAGAGGGATTATGCGAGAAGCAAGACCAAAGTCAAAAGACGCGAGGGGAGGGACCCAACAACCGCACGAAATGTTTGAGTTGGGAAGCGCTCTTAGGATTGATAGTCAGCCCTTTCTTGGTGCGAGGGGGAGAGTCTATTCAGGAAACAAGAATCAAGTCAAAAGACGCGAGGGGAGGGACCCAACAACTGCACGAAATGTTTGAGTTGGGAAGCGCTCTTAGGATT
>Ga0315282_10017549_pt1 | contig 10321 bp, 11 predicted proteins | sample YL17G07_20_MG_FD_203693 | JGI IMG/M metagenome (GOLD analysis project Ga0315282, IMG submission 203693) | Sediment microbial communities from Yellowstone Lake, YNP, Wyoming, USA - YL17G07_20 | ecosystem: Environmental > Aquatic > Freshwater > Lake > Sediment | place: USA: Wyoming | collected... | reverse complement strand
GACCTTGAAAGAGGGAGCTCGGTAGTCGGATCAGAAAGAGAAAGACGAAGGATACAACACTGAACCGCTAGTCAATCCAAGAGATGGAAACTAGAACCCCGAGGTCCCTAGCTCACGCTGAAACTGTGTGCAGGGAGTGATGGGGCCGCCTGATCTCGTCGCTACCTTGCCCGCTCTTGCTCCTTTGCCTTGACTATGTCGAGTATGACTGGTATGCTGAGTTCTGCGGATGATACGCCGACCGAGAAGGCCATCAGAGCCGCTGCTTCGACCTCTCTCTTGGAGGCTCCGGCCTTCAGGGCTTCACCTGAGAAGTGTCGCAGTGCGCCAGCGTCTCGAACCGTTGAGAATATTCCGACGAGGATGAGGCACCTGGTCTTCTCATCCAGCACTGCTCCAGAATTCACCTCTCTCATCAGCTGCTGATATGCATCAGCAACTCCTTTGCACTCGTCGCTGAAGATCTGCCAAGGATTCTTCCCGCTCAAATCGATCCACCTCAAGAGGCCTCCAACGCAAGTCGAGATAAGTCTATTCAAGGAGTTCTAATGCGTCCCTAGTAAGCTCGCAAGGCTTGGCTAGCATGCATCAGGACGTGATCTCAGCGCGCTCCAACGCTCCCTTCTGAAACGCGCAGAAATTCCTTTTGGGACGGTGACATATTGGTGTGAAGAGATGTGGCTGAGAGATGGGAACAGTAACCAGCAAGAGTAGATGACGAGCAAAGCGAAAAAAGGCAAAAAGGCAGAAGGCAAGAAGAAAGTCGCGAAGGCTCCAACACCGGTAAAGTCTACTCATAGGCTTAGTTCATTCGCTCAGAAGTAGCTCGCGACAGGTTCCATGAGGAATAGCGATGAAAGCCACTAACCTACTGATCCTTCTATGCGTCATCACAAGCGCGCGGGGTTGTCCCGAAATTAGCGTGTTTGTGCTGTTTTCCTGTGTCGCGGCCGTAGGTGACCCATGAGTGTCTCATGGCGAAGGGGTCAGTTTTGGCTCTATCTGCCCTCTGGAAGGTTGAAATGATGCATCCCCTATGTCCGCTTGCCCCCCACATATGCACATAACGGTGTTAAACCGCCGAATAACGGGACACCCCCGCGCGCTCGCTAAGGCAATAGACGAAGCCAGGGTGCTTGTCGAGGCAGGATTTGAATATGTCATGGAGATCGAAGGAGTGAGACTATTAAGGAAAAGGAAGTAGATCCAATCCTCACTAGATATCTGTGGCACTACCGATATGTAGTAGTTCTCAAATGGGAGTCTGTGTCGTGTCGCGCATCTCAACAGGAAACTTAAGAGCCAAAGCGGGATACACTCACTTAGGTCGGGTGACGGGTACCCTGCCAGATTCAGAGATAAGGACAACTCCGTCTGTTCTCGATCTTTTCGCTGCGCCTGGTGGTCTGAGTGAAGGGTTTAGAGATGCGGGTTATCGGGTAGTCGCTGTGGTTGACAATGATGAATGCGGTTGTGAGACACTCAGTCACAACTTTGGGTCTGATGGAACCATAGTTATCCAATCCGATATAGAGAAGATTATGATTAGGGGACGAGTTGACATCGTCGTCGGAGGACCACCATGTCAGAGCTTCTCAAGAATTGGACGCCCCAAGATAAACTATCTAATTCGGCATTGTCAGAGAGAGAGATTCATTGACAATAGAAGGAACAGACTCTACAAGCATTTCGTCAAGATAGTTGACGCAATCAGGCCCCAGTTTTTTCTCATGGAAAACGTTCCTACAATCCTCTCATTTCAAGACGGAAAGGTGAAGAACCAAATATTGGAAGACTTCGGGGAGATTGGTTACACGACCGAGGTCGGCATTCTGAACTCCGCTGACTACGGAGTCCCACAGATCAGAAGGAGAGCCGTTTTCATTGGAAACAGAATCCACGCCGACAATCCCTTTCCAATAAGGACCCATTTCGATACTTTGAGGACATTCGAGCCCAAACTAGAGGAGAGCATGATTGGGATCAGAGCATACCAGACTGTTTTCGATGCGATCTCAGACTTACCCCCGCTTCAGGCTGGGCAGGGTGAAGACGAAGCTAACTATACCTCGAATAAAGTGCTTACAAACTATCAGAGATGGGCTCGTGAAGGATCACTGAAATTGTTCAACCACAAAGCGAGAAAACACAGCGAGCGGGATAGAAAAATCTTCAGGATACTGAGACCTGGAGAAAAAATGATCGATCTACCGAAAGATCAAAGACCTTACAGATCAGATATCTTTGAAGACAAGATCACGAAACAACGCTGGGACAGACCGTCTACAGCAATTCTTGCACATATGCAGAAAGATGGCCTTATGTATGTTCATCCCGACGATAAGCAAGCAAGATCTTTCACTCCTAGAGAAGCTGCAAGGCTGCAGTCGTTTCGTGACAGATTTCGATTCAAAGGCTCAATGACACAACAGTTCAAGCAGGTTGGCAATGCTGTGCCGCCGCTGGCCGCCAAAGCGATTGCACTCGGAATCAAGCCTTTGTTGGAGCCTCTCAAGCTACCCGTTGTCAGATACGAGGTATTGGCTAGATGAACGAGCAAGGCTCACCAGTCAAAGTTGCAGATATTAAGGAAGGCTCCAGAAACCTTACAGTAGTCGGCAAAATCACAGAAATCGGAGAGGCAAGAACGGTTACAACTAGATTTGGGCCAGCACGAGTTGCAACTGGGATATTGGAAGATGAAACTGGATCAGTGAGATTGAACCTCTGGAGAGAACAAATAGACAAGATCAGGGTCGGCGACACTGTGAAGCTTGAGAATGCGTTTGCCCGGGTCTTCAACAATCAGAACGAGCTGAATATCGGAAAGGACGGGAGAATAACAATTCTAACCAGAGCCTAATTTATCCATATTTCGCGTGCCGTAATCGCAAATTTCCAAAAGGTTACACATTGAGCACTTTGGTTTCTTCGGTGTGCAGACTAGTGCTCCGAAGTCTATCAGTGACCAGTTGTAACCTCTTGCCTTTCCTTCAGGCACGAGGCCTGCTGCAAACGTCCAGAGCTTCCTGTCTCTATGTCCGTCCTTTCGAGTTTGGATCGAAAACACCCTCTTTAGTATCCTTTCCACATTCTTATCGACGACAGGAATGTCTTGGCTAAATGCGAAACACAGGATAGCATGGGCCATATAGTCGCCTACACCTTTGCCGTAGAGTTTCTTCAGTCCTGCCAAGTTGTTTGGGATTTTTCCACCGAATAAGCACATAATGGCTTTAGCAACTGTTCTTATGCGCCTGACACGGTAGTCAAGTCCCAGTGGATAAACGACCGACCTGACTTCTTGGTCTGTGGCCTTTGCCAGTGACTCGATGTTTGCCCATTTGTCTATGAACTTGAGATATATTGGCTCAACCTGTGCTGCCCTAGTCCTCTGAACTAGAGACTCAGCCACAAAGACTTTGTAAGGGTCTTCTGTGTGTCTCCATGCAAAGACTCTCCGGTTTTTTTCTCCCCACGTCAGCAGATCTGAGACAAATTCAGATTTCTTAGCAAGCAAACCTTTCATCTCCGTGAATGTTGCGACTGCACCTCATTGCGTTGTTCGGCTCTACAATTGAAGGTCTTTCACCAAGATTTGCATGACGCCTCACACTCCATGATCAGCAACTGTCTGAACGTGCAGATGATTTTTCTTTGTCTTCCAACTTTCTGTTGAGTTGCTGAACCTTCTTCCTTAGTTCCTGACTTGTGAGGTCCATCTTCGTACACCCGTCGAGGAGCATACGAACAAGTCTCTTGTTTTCCCTGATCTTCGGATATTGGAGAATCTCATACCAGTGCGACCACGTCACCCGCTTTGCATCCTCTTCCCGCTGTTTTGACAGAAGATACATAGTTTCAGGGTACCGTGCGATCTTGTTTTCTTGAGGAGTCTCTGTCTTCCCGAAAAAGCATTCTGGCTTAAGATCCTTGGCCATTCTTCTCCAAATCTTAGACCTCTGCTGCACGAATTTCCTCTTGTCAACGAATTGAAGGAGCTTGCCCACTCCATAATAGTACATCACGTCTTTCTCGCCCTGCGAGTACTCCTTCCAGAGACGTTCGATCTGAGGAATGACTTCCATTACAGCCTTCTCGATTTCCTCTTCTTTCAGCAGTTCACTTATCGCGTTGTCTTCGTTCCTGCCCGGTATTATTGCTGTTTCGAAAACCTCTACCTCGACTTCCTTGCCATCTATCTTGATTTTCTGCTTCTTTACAACCAATCCGGCCACCGTTACACGCCAGTTCTAACGACGGCATCATAGATCATCTCCTCGCATAGGATCTTGGTCTTCTTTATTTCCTCTGTGTCAAGCCTCTCCTCAGCCAATCTGTTTGCCAAGAGACGCCTCAGAGCTTCATCCACTCCGCGCTCTGTTATGTAGACAAGAATCTCTTGGTTACGCGCTTTCTTACCGGCTCTTACTCTTACTCTTTCAAAATCCGGATGGTCCCACACGACGTGAATTATGCCTTCTTCATTGATCTCTAGGTTGCGCCACTTTGCGAAGAACAGTGTCTTGCCTTGCACCTTTCTGCCCATTATCATTTTGAAACCTTTGACGAACGATCTGCCAGTAGTTGGGGGCTCTTGGTGTAGCCATATGGTGAAGCTTCTGTTGTGCAGCTCATCATGAGAAACTGTGTCGCTCAAGACAGCTTCTGCAAAATACCTTCCAGGTGAGTCACCCGGATCAAAATCTATCAAAGGAACGTCGATTCTCAGCCTGCTTTCTGCACTGAGTCGCACGTGGTATACAGATGAATGCTTGTCTTTTCCCTCTTCATGAGAGAGTCGAACTTCGAGTGTAACTTCCCTGTCTTGACTGGTTGCATTGACCAGTTCGCAGTCTGTTATCAATGTCTCATTGTATTCAAACTTCTTCTGATTCGGTCTGAATGTATCTATTCTCACCGGCGGCTTTGGTCGTTCAGTTCGGTCTTTCCCTCCGCCACCTTTTCCACCTGGTGCTGATGGGCCTATCAAGAGTTCTGGGGCGTATTGTTCAACAAGGCTGTTAAGCAGTCTGACAGCCTCGTTTAGAATACTGGAGCTAACCTCCACCTTCTTCCTTGGGGGCGTTATTTCCAAGACGAAAGTTTCCAGCTTTCGTCGAATGTATTCCCTCACGTGATTCCAAGCCTTTCTATTAAAGAAGCCAAAGTGGTTTGGCAACTCACACTTCTTGAGCTCTGTTTCAAGTTCTTCGTCAAAGTTAGTGAATCCATAGATCTTGTTTCTTAAGCTCTCGTCGGCAACAACCGGTATGCGGGTAATGGTCATCCCACCTCGTTGTACAGCTATTCCACGAATTTCCTCAGGCACATCATCAGCAGTGTAGTAGAGCTCAAGATTGCGTATGGTTCCAAGCCCGTTGACTTTCTCACTTCTGAATTGCCTGACTTTTGAGACGGAGGGCGGTTGCGAAATCGCAACCTTGCGAAGGCAACCGTCAAAATCGATCACGAATGATGCATTATAGTCACGGATTATTTCCCACCAAGTAGTCTCGATGTACCGTGAGAATTTACTGGGATCAAGCAACTCGTCGAGAAACTCCTTTTTGACATCAAGAATCCAGATTCTTGTACCTTGATGATCAAGGGGCTTCATATCTGGGAGAAAATCAGCGAGACACTTGTCTTCGTCCCACTCCTCGCTTGTCCCATAGGAGAACCTATACTTGCCGGATTCATCAATTGTCTCAGTAAGCACCAGTTTCCTAGCTGAAAAGTAATGGAAGAGAAACTTGCCCTGACCGCGTGCCCCCAGCTCTGTTTCCTTCTTGCTCGTATCCCAGAGACTCTGGTAACTGTTCCATTTCGTGGCATCCATTCCTTTGGTGCCTGAGTCTTCTATCATAAGGCAATTGCGTTCCCTGATGTATTTGAAGAGCAACCGCCAGTCTTTTCCCTTTTTTGTGATACGTGCATCCCAAGAGTTCTGACCAGCATCCTTCTGCAATCCCTCATAGATGTTTGGATATTGTTCTGCTATGTTTTCATCACTCCGACCAAGGTTTACAGGTCTCTTCTTCAATGGTTGGTCCTCCTTGGTGACCTCTTCCTCATGATGACTCCTGCTTGCCAGAAGAGAATCTTGCCAATATCTGAGCTATCTTGCCGTTGTTCTGACGTAGCCTTGAGCCGATGCTAGTCACGTGTTCTTTGACTTTCCTTGCAGAATCATCAACTAGGTCAGAGATCTTCTTGCAGTCATCGAGTACTTCCATGTTGTCGTTGATGTAGTACGCTAGGTCCCGATCGCCAGCTAGCGATTCAAGATCAATGGTTTTCTTCTTCAGTTTGTAGCTGGCAGCATGGATTTCAAAGAACATTGTGACTGTTGGAACGACCAGTTCAGGTGGTGTGATTATCATAATTCCCACCTCCGTATCGACATGAAAACCTCTCCCTTTCGCAGTCTTTGGTAGCTTGTCAACTGCAAGTACAGTAAGTGCCGTGTTGTATCTTCTCATGTCATCTCTAGCTTGATCAACATATTCGCTGTTCCAGGTCTTCCTTGACTTCACCTCTACTAGGCTGCGACCGATCTCTATTTCGTCTTGGAAGAACTTCACAATAGCATCGGTTGCGTCTGCTCCACCAATTGGTTCGATCCTGACTGACGACTGACCTAGGAAAGCATCCTGCAGATCTCTGAGCACATTGACTTCGCCCTCTTCGCCCTTTATTCCTGGTAACCGCATGGCGGTTAGAAAGGTCTGAAGAGCTCCTGTAGCTTCTCTGATTCTGCTTTCAATTTCGGAGATTGACTTGCCCTGATCGGACATCAGTTTGATTTCTTTGATTACCGCCTCAATTTGCTTGACCATGCCATCCTGCAATAGTCGGGTGAACCGCTCGTTCTCACCTCTCAGTTCGTCGAATTTCTTTGCCAGTCTTTGCTCCAGTTCTTCTCTTACCCCCGCAAGCTCCAGAACAATTTCCTTAGTGGCATGTTGGACCGCGGCGGTCAGTGAAGTCCCCTGTCGTACCTGCTTGTCTATCATCATGTAGGTGCCAAGAGTACTGTTGAGTCTTGACTCGGATTCAAGATCATAGAACCACTGTTGAACGGACATGTCGATCTTTGAGAATAACTGAGAGGGAGGCAGTAATTTACCTCCACACTTTGCGCAAATGACAGGTTCGAAGGATGCTGGGCAGGTACACATGGCAGTATCAGCTAATGCCATCTCTAAGCCTCCAGTCTGGTGAGATATCTCTCTCCGAGTTCTGTCAGCTTGTAGGTCACCTTCACGCCCTCCTTTTCTCTATCCAACAGACCCAGTTCACTGATTCTGCTCACAACTCCGGCACGCATTGTGATAGGCTGGCTTTTCTTCCATTCAGGATGAGCTGATCTCACTTTTTCATTCAGGCCTTCTGGAAATGCCACTCCCTCCTTCACGCTGGAAAGTATCAGTCGAACGAGTTTGGCTTCCTCTGGTAGCTGTGAAGCTATGTGTTCAAGCAAGAATGTCACCTCTTCGGACGAGAAAGGAACTGAGTAGTCTTGTAGGTCTATTACAGGATTTGGAAGAGAAGCGAATTTGAGGCCAAAGTCAGTTATCCCTACACGGGTAGAGTTCTTGGTGTTCCCTGAGAAATCGATGAACTTCAGTGTGGCCGAGGCCCCCTCGGCCTTCTTTCCGGATAGGTAGCCTACAAACTGGTTTTTGAACCTGAGCTTGGCCTTGTCGGCACCCGGACCTTTTCCAATTGGAAGGCCGGCTGAGAGGATCTCTCCTCGCTTTCGCCCTAGCCGCTCATCCGCACGTTCAAGGTCCTTGCCCAGATTCCTAGCAATTTCTGTAGACTTCTCTTGGAGATCTTCCAGCGGTATCGTGTCAGTAGAATTGATTCTTACAAGATTGGCCACAACCCTCGTCACGATTTTTGTGGGAAAGATACGATTGTACTGCCCCCAGAGATATTGGTCTCTTTCAAGGTCGCTGACAGCAATTGTCTTCACTTCAAGATTCGGAAGGTGCAGGAGTTGGATTGCACTGGTGATTGAGACCGCTGGGCTTTGAGAATCTGTGACGCTCGGCTTCTGAATCCCAAGAACTGCCTGAGGGTCTTCCCGTGACTCCAGATAGAGCTGGTTGCGTACGGCTGTAGTTATGAAGTCTTGGAGTGATCTGTATTTTCCCGAACGAACCTGACGATCTATCTCTTCGGTCATGTCGGGTGAAATGTCCACGTAGTATCGCAAATTATACCACTAGTTAATATTAACTCCGGTATTTAACATATAAAGTTGCCGCTCTTATAGCGGTATAAAGAGGTAATATTATAATATATAATCAGTCAACCACGGCTACTTTAGGTGTAGTTGATCTCTTACGCCTGTAGTTCAACGAATCGGAAAAGATGTTTCCAGATAGCCTCTCTTGACCTAGGTGTTACTCAACCGGTCTGCGTTCCAGCGTCACCTAGAACTAGACCAAACCTAGGCCTGGGATACCTGCACGCTACATGGGAAGTGTTTGGTCCAATCCAAGATAGGGTCGAAGCACGGCGGTCCATTTCTCTCTCGGACTGTTCAACACTCATCCTAGAGCATCAAGGCATGATATACAAGCTTCTGGAAAGAGCTGTAACTGAGCAAGTGGAGAAATCCGACTGCGTGATGGGTCTAGCCTTCAAGGACCTCACAAACGGCCACGAGTTCACCATAGAAGGAGACACAGTATTCCCGATTGGAAGCTCGATAAAGATAGCGATCCTTCTAGAGTTCTTCAAACAGGCCAGGGCAGGCAAGGTCTCCGTCAACGATCGCGTGTGGGTCGAAAAGGAACACAAGATCGGAGGGAGCTGAGTCCTCCAATTTCTAGGCGACCACACCGTGAACTGCTCGCTGAAAGACATAACATCACTGATGATATTGGTCAGCGACAATGTGGCGACGAACATTCTGATAGACCTCGTCGGCATGGAGAACGTGAACAAGACAGTTCAGGCGCTGGGGCTCAAGGCCACTCGTCTGGCTCGGAAGATGATAGACGAAGACGCAGCCCGAAAGGGCAGAGAAAATGTCTCCACACCTAGAGAGATGATGTCACTTCTCACAATGCTACACACATCAAGCGGCATCGACAAAGATGTCTCTGCGCAGACACTTGACATTCTTAAAATGTACAAGGAGGGACCCGTCAGGACGGGCGCACCGCCGGAGACAGTTGTCGCGAACAAAACCGGCGGATTACCAGGCGTCATAGCCGACTGCGCCATCGTATACCTTCCAGATCGACCTTACGTCCTCTGCGCGATGACCACATTCCTGAAGGATCCGCTGGTCGGCCACGAATCGATCCGCAATGTCTCAAGAATCATCTATGACTACATGTGGCGCATCTCCAAATCCACGCCGTTGGGAAGACGATTCGTTCCCTAGAACCTAGAGCCCTCCAACGTGAACCCGCTTGTCTCGGAGACGGCCAGCCTTCGAAGAATATGTGGCAGGAATCTCTGTAGCGATCAGCCTAGCGATCATGATTTTCATAGCTATGTCCCTATATCCGCTCTACGAGTCTAGTACACGACCTGAGTACTCACTTGTCGTCTCCTTCCTTCCCTACCTTGTCTCAGGCGCTGTAAGCAGCTACCTTGTTCTTCGGAGAGTAAGTGAAAGGCGATTCATGGATGGCTTGAAGATAGGGCTTGGCGCAGCTGGTCTTGGAATGATTATCGCGTTGGTGCTAGGCACCGTAAAGGGCGGGCTCTGGATGATTCTGGGATTCGCCGTGGGCGGACTATTCGGAGTTCTAGTGGCCAAGAAGCAATAACGCGCTGGCCCATTCTGGCCTTGATTGTCAAAGCCGAAGTGATAAGCAAAAACCGTAACAATCTCCCTGCGGATCCGCTTTTTGTCTAGCGGAACCTGAGCTCAGAAATGAGGGAGCTGCACCAGTACGAATAGTTGGAAGATGAGAAGCTACGCGCTTCACCTACACATTTCTTGTAAGTCAGTTATCACGGCGTTGATGATTCCGACTATTGGCATAGCCAGCCAAGCCAGGATGCACCTATCTATCATTTCCCACTCCTTACCTCTCCAGACAACATGATTATAGTACGCGCATATCAGATCGTGCGCTACTATCCGTCCTTAGATAAGGGAGCGAGATCTGATATGCCTTGGTACGGATCGCATTCATTCCTTAATGAGTATATCCGAGACGCTCTTAATGTGGAATGTTGTTGCTGATCTTCTCGGTTGTGGTTTATTGCTTGGTGAGTCATCGAAGGACGTATGGACTTACCGAAGCCGTACCTTCTCCTCACCGAGAAAGAGTGCCTGCGGATA
>Ga0315282_10017548_pt1 | contig 10321 bp, 12 predicted proteins | sample YL17G07_20_MG_FD_203693 | JGI IMG/M metagenome (GOLD analysis project Ga0315282, IMG submission 203693) | Sediment microbial communities from Yellowstone Lake, YNP, Wyoming, USA - YL17G07_20 | ecosystem: Environmental > Aquatic > Freshwater > Lake > Sediment | place: USA: Wyoming | collected... | reverse complement strand
CGTAAGAAAAATTTATTCGGTGTTGATCCTAATACTCCGGCACAGGAAACGAAAAATGTTTGAAAAAGTATTATTTCCCACGGATTTTTCAGCCTATTCACAGAAAATTTTTCACTACATCTGCGGAATCCCCGGCATACAGGAAATAATCCTTTTGCATGTGGTGGATGCCACAGATCATTCAATAATCGGAGTATCCCACAGCCAGCAATTAGAGAATGCCAAGATCCTCATGGCAGAGAAGAAAGAGTTTCTCCTGAATCTTGGTTTGAAAGTACAAACCCTCGTCAATGTCCTCATCTCTTCCCGGCAGGATGGCAGTATCTCAACAAATATTCTGGAAATTGCGGACAGAGAAAACGTCTCGTTAATTATTATCGGTGCCCGTGGAAAAAGCCTGATTCATGACCTCTTTCTAGGGAGTATTTCGTCAGTTGTTTTACGCGAAACAAAGAAAAACGTCCTTATCATGCGTGGGGATCCGATGGAAAATCATACAGGAACCACCGGAGAAGATGTCTGCCCCCGGATCTTCTCACACGTGCTTCTCCCGACTGATTTTTCAAGAAATGCGGGCGATGTTGTATCTTTTGTTCGGGGCATACCGGGGATTGAAAAGATTGTTCTTCTTCATGTTGTGACCGAGGATGAGAGGAAAGAAGCGATCGACAATGTAGTGAAGGATGCCCGGAAAAAACTTGAGAACATTTCCAGAGAACTTACCGGAACAGGTTTTGCCGTCACCCATCACGTCCGGGTGGGAGATCCGACAGAGAAGATCCTGTCGGTTGCAGAAGAAGACGATGTATCCCTTATTGCGATGAGCCCCCATGGAAAGAGCTGGTTTGAGGATTCGATAATGGGAAGCACGGCATTTGCTGTGGCAAATACAGCAAGGAAGCCGGTTCTTATCCTCCGGGACAAGAACGTCGTACAAGCGTAATTCCCGACGAATTGATGGCAGGTTTGATCGTGTTATTGGTGGATGTTACACACATTAATTTTAAATCCCAAATTATTTAAATAAACCAAAAACCTACGTAGATTTATATGGGTACCATTACGATCAGCGTTGATAACGACACCGAGAAGCGTTTCCGGGAGGCGGCAAAGAAGAAGCTGGGCGAGCGGAAAGGGTACCTCGGCAAAGCAACAACCGAAGCCCTGGACCTCTGGATCCGGAAACAGACACAGGAGGAGATCGCCCGCGACGCACTTGCTCTCCTGGAAAAGGGCCATCATCCCGGCAAGCACCTCTATAAAGAACGAAAGGATCTCTATGACCGCACCACCGGCTCTTATTGATACGAATATCCTCTGCTATGCTCTCGATGCCGGAGAACCGGAGAAGCGGGCGGTGGCAGCAGAACTTCTCTCCCAATGCTGGCGCTCCGAGATCGCGTTCGCCGTTTCAGTACAAAACCTTGCGGAGTTCTCCGTTGTTATGTTGGAGAAGGTCAAACACCCGGTGCCGGATGCAGTTGTTACGCGGTTTATCCGGGATATCGTCTCGTTTGACGGTTGGACTGTGATTGGGTATGACCCGGGGACGATTATGGATGCTGTCGGTATCAGGGCCAAGTACTCCCTCCATTTTTGGGATGCCCTGCTTGTTGCGACAACAAAACAGCACAATATCGGCACGATCTATACCGGGGATTCGCATTTAAAAAAGGTCCCGTGGATAACAGTCATTGACCCGTTTACCGAGACGTGATCCATTTTTTTGAATGCAGGCGGGATTTTCCTCTTCCCGAAACGGGTGATTATGGATATCGGGTGGTTGGCACATATCCACGACACCGAGGGGAACGTGATCGGATCCTGGAAAATGATTATGGGACGGAATGAAAAAAACATGGGGGTGGAAGTCGGTGTGACCGGGCGACAACACACCGGCTCTCCGCTGATCGTCGTGGCGGACGGGAAAAACGCTAGTCTGTTTGAAGAGGCTCCGGCGTGTAAGGAATTAAGGCGTTGCCAATCTTCAGAAATAACGGCGATGCCATCCATTTTTATGAAATCCGATGTTTCAACAAAGATTTTAGGATAGAACAACCCAATGAAATTCAGGAGATAAGTATGTCAACGTTTACTGCGGTGCTCCATAAAGAGGATGACGTATATGTAGCTGAATGTCCCGAAGTAGGTACGGTAAGCCAGGGGAGTACCGTTGAAGAGGCAGTCAGCAACCTTAAGGAAGCAACCGAGCTTTATCTGGAAGAATTTCCCTTAACGAAAAAGAAACGGGCGATCCTGACAACCTTTGAGGTGTCATCGGTTGCCGCATCATAAGCCGGTCTCTGGCGACCTTACTATCAAAATTTTATGCAATAAATTCGGTTTTTCGATTTCCGGGCGAACGGGAAGCCATGTGCGGCTTTCGAAAGTGACGGGAGAAGGGAAAGTGGGCACTGTTGTTCCCGATCATGACGAGTTGAAACCGGGAACCCTTAGAGGAGTTCTCAAACTGGCAAAAGTCGATGTCGATGATTTTTACCGGTTTATCTGATGTATTCTGAATTTTTCCACGTCTTCCCTGCATCGTTCATCCCCATGTTGCCACTCCTTCAGAAATAATGGCGTTGCCACAACGCTGCGGACAAATCACCTACGGATTCTCCTGATGGGGAGATTAAACGCTCAACGGGACTCTTCCCGGCCTCGTGAACGAGATCCAAAAGGTATAGGAGAAAATGAGACACCGGTGCCTGTAAGGGGCAGGTACGTTTCCTCTCTTATTATATGGTACCCGAATCTCAACGTATAGTATGCATAAAAGGATCTTTTCCAGCCTGGTGATCGCAGCCCTTATCCTGCTCACTTTCTTTTCCGGTTGTACTTCCAGCACCGTCAGGGAAAATCCCGTGACAGTGGCCGGTGAAAAGACCCCGGCGGAAGTCCATACAGCGGCTGAAATCCGGACAACACCACCCACTGCCCGGCAGATGACATCTACCCCCGCGGTCCTTCCCGCCGGCACAAGGGAACACACGTTTGCATATGTGCTCAACGGCGTGAAAGGCACGGTATCCGTCCCGCTTTCGGATTCGGTCTACGCGGATTATCTAAAAAAGCCGGACCTGCAGTTCAAATCCCCCTACACCGCCAACACCAATTCCTCCACGTTCCTTGCCTATCTCGATGATCCAGAGCAACAATCTGCTATCGCGGCTCTTACACAGGCAATCCAGGAGAAGACCCCGAACAAGGATGACCAGGCCCGGATCGCCGTGACCCTTGTACAGCACATCCCTTACGTAAATCAGGTAAGGCAATACCGCTATCCGTATGAAGTACTCTACAAGAACGAAGGCGTCTGCGGGGAGAAGTCGATGCTCCTTGCCCTGCTCTTAAAACATCTCGGGTTTGGTTCCAGTGTCTTTTACTTCCTGCCGGAAGATCACATGACCACGGGCATTAAAGTCTCATCCCCGTATGACTTCAGGAATTCCGGGTACGCGTTCATCGAGGCAACCGAACCGTACATCATCACTGACTCAACAACTGACACCCTGGCCCAATGGAAATTCACGAGTACCATGGAGGTCACTCCCGTCGGGACCGGGTATGCACTCCAGAGCATCGCAAGCGATTACAACGATGCCCGGCAATGGGCGGCCCTTGCAGCAAAGGGTAAAACCCTGTCAACTTCGGACTACCAGGCATGGCAGGCACTCAACACAAAATACGATCTGAGCTATTACACCTGATACCTTTTTTTCAGACCTTTATGGGTCGGGGGAGGATTGAGGGCAAAACCGGGGGATCAGGAACATATCCTTCACCCTTTTGTCTACAAACAGAATCCGAAATCCATTAGCTTGACGCACGTTAAGTAGAAGCCATGCCGGATCTTCCCCTCTTCAAAGCCATCCCGCCCGAGCGCCTCATTGCCGGCATCGGTGCGGGGCCTTGGGTTGATGGGGGAGATTGGGATTGTTGAGTTGGAGGGTTCGGCACATATGCCGGGGGGTTTTCCGGGGTGGTGGTTGTGGTAACGGCGGGGGTTGAAAGGTGGTTGAGGGGATGGGGTGAGGGGGGCTTTGCATCATTTTCAGAAAGAACGCTGATGCCACAAAGCTGCGGACAGGTTGCTGACTCACACCGGCACTCCCTCTTTTGGGGAGCGGACAGCAAACGCTTGAGCGAGTGGTGGGGGCGGTTGGAAGGACCCCCGGCTCAGGGTTCACATCCCTGTCGGGGGAAAACACCTCACTTCAGGTTCTTCAGCACAAGATTGGCCGCGTGCTCACCGGAGAGGAGCATCCCGCCAAATACCGGGCCCATGCGGCTCTCTCCCGCAACGGCATTTGCTGACATACCGGCAACAATAAGGCCGGGGAACACCTCTTTGGTATGCTGGAGGATACGGGATTCGGCCCGGTCAGCCCACATGAAACTCTCGCCTTTTACCTGGAGATTCCCCCCCTTCTTCTCGACAAGCCTGGCGACAACCGAATCATGACCGGTTGCATCGACCGTATACCGGCAGCCCATGACAAGGGGATCGACATGCAGTTTTCCCATCTCAACCGCAGTCCAGTTGATCACGAGCCCACAGATCCGCCCGTCTGCCTTGATCATGACATCCTCCACGGACGTGAGATTAAAGAATTCAGCTCCGGCATCACATGCGGCAGCGGTAAGTTTGGAGACTGCTTCGACTGACTTTGCGACATAATATCCCTCTTTGAATGGAGTGGATTTGATAGAGAACCGGTCAAGGAGGCGGCGTGCCTCTTCCTGCACGACAATCCGGGGGAACATCATCCCGCCGCCCCACATCCCGCCTCCGACAGAGAGCTTCTTCTCAATGATGCCAACCTTGATGCCTTTTTCTGCGATCAGTGCTGCACAGGTAAGTCCTGCCGGCCCTGCACCCACAACCGCCACGTCCAGTTCCATATAGTCGATCAGGGTATTCATCTGGGCTGAAAGAATCGCTCTGCTGATGGTAATTTCATCGAGTTCCATGCTAATTTCCTCACTGAATCTGTTTCATTATACGTTAAGCAATGATTGATGATGAGATCAAGATACGTTACTTTCCCCGCTGGGCATAAGCCCGTGCAATCCCGCACAGATGCCGTGCCAATCCTATGGGTTCGTTCCCCACGATGACACAGATCGGCTCTTTTCCCATTCCCCCGGCATCGCAGATAATTTTCGGCACGCTCCCTTCGGCAACCCGGACAGACTCTCTCGCTTTCCACGACATCGATGACCCTTCCTTTGCCGCGAGTTCTTGGGGCTCATTTTGTCGATTGATCCTGGAGAGGGTCCATCCATTCTTCCTGCAATATCCGGAGAGCCATTCTGTAAAACCCGGCGGATTGGCGAAATCGATTGCAGCCCGGATTGACGGATCTGTTTTCATAAGCCCGATGACGAGCCGGGCAATGTGGCCCGATGCACCGAACCGGATCCTGCCGGCAGCCCTCGGTATACCGTTGATGATGGTTATCCGTCCGTCGATGGCAAGGACTTCGTCCGGTGTTTTTACAAGAGGCGGGGCAAATACGATGTTGGTCCTGACTTCAGGGATTAGCACAGATAACTCATGGCAAGTCTCTATTTCTTCGAGCGCGATCGTCATCCGTCCGAACATGTCGATTTGGTCTTCGAGGCCGGGTCTTGTCATGGTTTCTTCCCTGTTCTTGCGATTATTTTGTTACGGCATAATATTGTAGTTATGGATGTGATGGCATCATAGGGATCGCTTGGAAATCCCCTTTATCACGCAGAATCCCCGCGATCTCTGAGCGATCGTGACACTGGCAAATCCCGCATCCTCAAGAAACCGTGTGACCTCATCCACTGTCCAGAACCGGGCATACCGTAGGAACCTGCCTTTCGTCTTCTCGTTCCGGTACATCTTCTCAATCTCCCCGCCCCGTTCGATAAAACCGACGATAAGTATCCCGCCCGGTACAAGCACGCGGCCTGCCTCGTGAAAAAGTGCACCCACATCGCTGGCAAAACAGATGACCGTCATCATCAGGACGTAATCAAAGGATGCTGCACGATACGGCAGATGCTCACCTTCGCCACGCACAACCTCAATGCCCCGGTGCTTTGCCATCTTCAGGAGCTCGCGGGACGGGTCGATGCCGTACCGGATACCGAGCGGTACCGCAAACCGTGCCGATCCGACCCCCACTTCAAGCCCGCGCCCGAAACGCGGTACCGCATCGCGGAGCATTCGGAGCTGTGCCTCGTAGACATCGCTATGCTCATCGAACCACCGGTCATAATCTCCGGCATGGTCCTCAAAAATACAGCGCGATGGTATCATGTACCATTTCCCGGCAGGGGATCCAGCCGGATCTTCATTTTCTCCCTGATGGAATCCTCATACTCTTTCAGTGTTGAGATCCCGCGTTCGCCTGGACCATGATAGTAGAGCAGGAGGTGGAAATAGTCCGCCACAAGATCCTTTCCCGGTTCGTACAGCGGCTGTCGCAGGCATTGTGCAACTTCCCGAAGCACCTCAAATGGTTTAGGCCATGTGGTCGCAGCGTTGTTGAGGTAGATGAGAGAGGGTTGTGCATCCTGCGGTGCGGGATTCATTATGATGACCTGTGATGTACAGGTTCTTTGTTTTTTGGATGGCGGGAATGCACCGGGCACGGAAAGGTGTGGTTTTTTCGGGATGCTGGTTGTGGTTACTGCGGGGGGTAAGGTGGTTGAGGGGCTCCGCAGTGTGGGGAATTAAGACGTTGCCACTTCTTCAGAAATAATGGCGATGCCACAACGTCGCGGACAGAACCCGATAACCAATGGCACGATGCACGTTAAGAAAAAATAACCTTGCCGGACCTTCCCCTCTTCGAAGCCTTCACGCCCGAGTGCCTCATTGCCGGTATCGTTGCGGGGCTGACCCCCGGGATTGGTGGGGGAGATTGTGCTTGGTGTGTGGGAGGGTTCGGGGAACTAACTTATTGGATTAACCGGTTGATTATAAAAAAAAGGGCAGGGGATTACCCCCCGCCGTTCTACTGCTTTTTCTGTTCCTCCGGTCCGGAGTGCTCCATGTGGTCGAGGACCCGGTCCCACATGACGAGGAGCCCGGGGATGATCACGTAGGCGAGCATTCCCGATCCCAGGAATGCACCGATGATGATAATCTCGTTGTCAACCATGACGACCACCTTACGCGAGTGCCGTGACCGTGTCCGCCCAGGTCTCGACTTTTCCGAGGATCGCGTCGTCCGAGTAGGACGAGACGCTCATCCGGTTGCGGGCGAAGTTCACGTAGTAAATCTCGCCGTTCGGGTCGTGGCACCGGAGTGTCGCGGAGTACCCGTCAAGCTCCGGGTCATGGATGGTGGTCCCGGTGTGTGCGGTCGCCAGCGGGGCGCTTGCCATAATGACGGCAACGCCCGCGTTGAACCCTGCGATCGTGTTGTACCGCTCCGAAGTCGAGCCGACGTTCTTTGCGTCCTCGTTCTCATACACGAGCCGTGCGGTGTACGATTCCTTGGTCTTTTCCACGGGGTCGTGGTTGACCCCGGCGGTCATATATGCTACGCATTCAAACGGGTTCGCCGTGATGACCGACTGGACGATCACATTGAACGCCGCCACGTCTGCGATTGGGCTCGCGAGTGTGCGAACCGCTGATTTTACATTCGTGTTCTGTACGAAATCTGCCATATTTTGTTTCCCTCCATTTTTTGGTTTTTCTTTCTCGTCTCGGGGGCCCCTTTGACATATCTATATACGTCGTGTGAGGGGATGCGTCTGGCTGAATGGATTGGCGGAATGGGGAATTGGGCGCGGTGTGTGGCGGGTTTTAGGAAAGAAGAGTGCTGGGGGCGGGGATGAAAATGAAGGTTTTTCACAAGTGTGTGAGTTCCCAATTTGTTTCATTTAGTAGGCGTTGCATGTAGTAGCTAGGGAAACATATCGGCTATGTCCGATAGTCTCGTCAAGAGATTTCGCGAGGTTTTGGATCATGAATCTTCCACGCAACAAATATCTTGGTTTAAATTGCAAACACTGACTGTACAATTATTTTCACAACTGATCAAAAGCAGGATAGTAATTTGTTAAATTATGAGTTCTACTGAAGAAGAATCGAAACTTGATTTCCTCAAAATAGTAAGTGCTGCCCAAAAAGAATGCGCTGATATTAAAAATAAACTTGAAGGAAAGATTAATTCAATTAATAAACTGGAAATCTTATCACGAATTTCTTTATTTACACAAACCCGCACAACAGGAATTTCCTATTCAGAATGGTATGGTACGCTTTCTGATACGGCTTGTATGCAATTTATTATTGGCTTGTCTCTCAAGGAGGGAACCGTTTCCGAACTTGAACCGTCTTTTCAGGATATTGAAGATATTTGGAATTTATTGGAATCCTATTTCAATCGATATGGTACTTCGTTATTTCCCATTTCAAAAAATTTTGGTAGCAATGAGGATATAATATATTCAGCACGGCTTCAAGGATTAATTGGACAAATTAATCCAGAGAAATATCCGTTTCAGATAATCGAATTGCTAAGAGAGACATTTGGTCATCTTGATGATTATTTCAAAAGCCAATACGGATTTACAGTTGGGGATGCGATCAGATTTGGACAATTAATTGAAGGTCACTATGTTGAAAAGATAAATCAAAGAAAGGGCGATATCCAAAAAAAAGAATTCAATGATGAGGAAAAAAGCCTGATATTTTATTCAAAGATCAGAGAACTAATAGAAATCTCATCAGAGAAATTTTGTGAGGAGAATCAAATTGAAGAAACTGAAACATTTAAAAAATATTTATCCACCCTTTCTTGCTATTTTGGCGAAGGAAATAAAAAATATGAATCACCTTTAGATGATAATCTAATTTTTTGTAAACCATTGATACAAAATACCGGAAAGTATTACTCGTTTATTCCTTTAGATTTAATCCAAAAATTGCCCTCGATCTTTGAAGATTTATTAAACAGAGAAAAAATTACCAATTCAAAAAATTGGAAGAGATACAAGGAAACCAAATCAAAATACACTGAAAACAAAGTTCATGAATGCATTTCAAAAATCTTTCCTGAAAGAGATATTTTTAAAAATTTGTTTTATGAATACAATGGTACTCAGTATGAAGTTGATCACATTATCCAATATTGCAATAACATAATCATTATAGAATCAAAATCTGGAAATTTTTCACTTTCTGCAAAAAGAGGTGGAATAGAAAGAATAAAAACTGACCTTAAACGTTTGGTTTGCGATGCTCATTCTCAAGCTTTACGAGTGAAAGAATATATAAAATCCAAGAAAAAAGCAGAATTTAGGGATTCTAATAAACACATCGTTTTAGAGATTGAATCTAAAGAAAATACTAACTTTATTTTAATCAACGTTACATTGGAACCTCTGTATAGTTTTTCAAGTAATTTGAAAAGCTTGGAAAATTTAGGCTTATTTTCAAAATATGATTATCCTTGGTCGGTTAACCTTTTCGAATTTGAGATAATTTCAAAATTTTTAAATTATCCAGCAATTTTCATTCATTATATTGAAAGGCGTTTAGACGCACAGGATCAGAATAACATTTCCACATTCGATGAGTTGAGCTATTTAGGAGTTTATTTAGAACGGGGGAATTTTGATTTCCCAACAGAGGATGATAAAAAGAAAGTCATGATCTCCCTGGATCCTGAATTTTTGTCAGATTTTGATGATCATTATCTCCTCGGAAAAAAATCTCCTCAATTAAAAATTGAAAAAGAAATTAAAAGAATTATTAACGAATTGGAGAACTTAAGACCAAATAATTTTACAAGAATGACAAACGTCCTTTTAGATCTAAATCATGAGAGTAGGACGAATTTTATTAAATATTTAAAAAAGTGTATAGCGGAAACACAAATTGATGGCAAACGTCATGATTTTAGTATTGTGGTAGAACCTAAAAAAATTGGAATCACAGTATTCTCTCAAATCGGAAGAGACAATTTATTAATGCATCTCGCGTCATTTTGTGAATTAAAAAAATATCAGGTTAAATCTGATTCTTGGATAGGATTTGGAATTGATGTTTTAGACTCCAAATACTTAGTTAATGAATATTTTTTCGATAACGAAAAATGGATAAAAGATCCAGAGAAAGAAAAGTTACTAAAGTGGGCATATGACAAAAAATTACTCCGATCTGTTCCTGATGCTATTTTAAAAACGTAAAAGTAAGTGTAGAGTGCCAGAGTTTCTGTCCTAAAATAGTGACAGTATTTATGTCCGCTTTCAAGAGCACCGAACAGGTGCTTGAGGGTGAAAGCGACAATGGAAATCAGAACCAAAGCAGTCGTATTCTATG
>Ga0315282_10017547_pt1 | contig 10321 bp, 12 predicted proteins | sample YL17G07_20_MG_FD_203693 | JGI IMG/M metagenome (GOLD analysis project Ga0315282, IMG submission 203693) | Sediment microbial communities from Yellowstone Lake, YNP, Wyoming, USA - YL17G07_20 | ecosystem: Environmental > Aquatic > Freshwater > Lake > Sediment | place: USA: Wyoming | collected... | reverse complement strand
TCATAAAGCAGCTGAAGGGCATATCCTGTCATGAGCCTGCATGGTATAGCGGTGGAAGAATCCTTTCCTGCTCTGACGCCATAGCAAAAGCGCTCGAAAAGTACCGTGTTGAAGGTGAAAAGGGAGGAAATGGAGACAGATATAAGGTGCTCATGCTCATGGGTGCATGCCCTGAATGCGGCGGCGCTATAGAACGCGAAAGCGGCTGCCTCGTCTGCCATAACTGCGGATTTACAAAATGCGGGTAGAGATATGATTTTTATAAAAAGGAGAAAATCGTATAGATAAAATACAAGAAATCGTGCAATTAAATAAACGTATTATTGATAAAGCTACTGCAGTAACCTTCTACTTCACTACCCTATCTCTTGCTTTTGCCTATCGAATCAGTCTGAAACATCACTATTTTGGTTTAAAACAATTTAAATATAAAAGGAGAAAACATGTATACGTTGCCACATCATTTTAATAAACTTCTGGAAAATATTTATCCTCCAGAGGAAAGAATAAAAAAAGCTGAAACAATACCAGGTAACTTAAGAACTTTTCTTAAGAAGCATGACGGCATCAAAACTGTTGATCCATATTCAAGGCTTGCAGGTTCATATGCTCGTAAGACCTACGTCGGTGATATTAAAGATGTTGATCTCATAATATTAATAGATGAAGAATTCGAAGAGAAATCTCCTAATTCAGTCTTAAGACTTTTAAAGAATGTCCTCGAAGATTATGAGGGACGTGGAGATATCGAGATCAGTCACCAAAGAAGATCTATTCACATGTTCTTTAAAGATTATGATTTTCATTTGGATATTGTTCCAGCATTAATCCCAGAGGGAATTGAAAAAGCATTGCTAATACCTGACAAGCCTAAAGAAAAGTGGGTTAAATCTCATCCATTAGGATATGGCAAAGAATTATCAGAATTGAATGGTAAAAAAGGTCAAAAAGTGATTCCTCTTATGCGTTTGCTCAAGCATTGGCGTGACTATCACATGCAATACAAACGACCAAAAAGCTACTGGCTTGAGTGTATGGTGTATAACAAAATGTATAACGGAGAAATAGGGACTGAAGGCAAATCCCTCTCCGAAGTTTTCAATATGTTTACAGATAAAATTTATAAAGGATACGAGGACCATCTGTCAGAAAAAGATAAGGTTCCATGGATTAAAGATCCTATGCTCGGGAATAACATTGCTGGCAATTGGGAACGTAGCCATTTTGAAACATTTATGAACCGTCTGGATGAAACTCGAAAATGGGCTCAAAAAGCATTGAAAGCAGAAAAGGAGGAAGAAGCTATTGAATTATGGCAAAAAATTTTCGGTAAAGAATATTTTCCTTCCTCAGTTGAAGAAAGTGCAAAAACTTTATCAGATGCACTAAAAGCAACAAGTGCATTTGTTACACCTATGGGTAGAGTTGAACGTGAAAGACCAAGCGAAGGTGGGACAATAATTCAACCACATAGATCTTATGGAGAATAAATGTCTCGTACTCCGAAATTTAGAAAAAGCGTACCAGATGTAGGGCTTCAGATGGCAAAAATGCATAAGCTATTTCCACAATTGAAATATTATCGAAAAAATGGACAGATTTTTTGGTTAGGTACCCTTCAACCATCTGTAAGCTCACCAGATTATTTGATAAAAATTATCTACCGTATAAAAAAGTCTCCTAAAATTTACGTGTTAAATCCAGAAATTATTGCTAATGCACCCCATCGATACCCAGACGGTTCACTATGCCTTTATTATCCACGAGATTGGAGTTGGAGTTATGAAAAAATGATTGCTGAAACTATTATTCCATGGACTGCAGAATGGCTTCTACTTTACGAATTCTGGATTGAAACAGGTAAATGGTGGGGAGAAGAAGCTCCACACAGAGGAGCGAAAATTGAAAACTGAAGATAAACGTGTATCCTTAACAAATAAAGAAGGAATGGGAGGAATTATAGGTGGAAAAGGATATAAAATCCAAGACAAATATATAGTCAATCAAATACCTTATTGGTTAAAAGATTCAACTTTTTCCCAAATCTTGATTGAAGGCATTGAAGATGTAGATGTCCGATATAAAGGAGATGGTAATGATTTTCGGATAGCATATCAAATAAAAGATCATTCAATTAGCCCCTCTGAATTCAAAGAGATTGTTCGGAAATTTAAAGATAAAGACGAGGCTACCCCTGGTACTTACCGAAAAATTATCATCGCTGCACCTATCTTGTCAGGTAAGGTAAAATCACTTCGAGATATTTTAGTCAGATGTAAAGATGCTGCTCCCTTTTACAATGATGCGCCGCATAACATAATGAATAATACTTATGATGACCTCGATGATAAAATAAAAGAACTGAAACTCCCTGTAAATAGAGAGTTTCTTTTAGAAAAGGTAGCCTTTGAAAATATTGTTTCTGACAATCCTAAAGACGAAATTTTTAGACATACGTTCGTTGGTTCAATATTGGAAATAGAACAATTCAATTCTATTCAACCTCTGGCACTACAAAGAGCATTCGAAAAACTTTCTTCATTTATAGTAGATTCTGTAGGAAAGACTATTAGTAGAGATGAAATTTTAAATTATATTTATGTTTCCGTTAAAGAATTTAATAAAAGCGCTGAAAAAAGTATTGTTTTCTCCATTCATAATTGGCGCTATGAACTACCCAGTTTGGAACCAGACTTTGATTTAGACTGGACGCGATATTTTGATAGGAATGTTAGCCCACGAAAAGTACCTCTCTATGATGAATGGGGGGAAATTATAAAAGAGTTTAATAATATTAGAGACAAAATATTATCTACAAGCGAAGTTAAATTAATACGTTTTCAAGGCCGTGTTTGCCTTTCAACAGGATTGATCTTTGGACACGCTTTTGCAGAGAATGCTGGTTTTGTTATCGAGGTAATCCAACCAAATCAGGATAAACCATGGCGAACTTCCGACAAACCTATGAGTCAGCCTTGTCTCAGCATTAGGGAAGTTAAAAAAAATGGAAGTAGCGATATAGTTGTATTGCTTAATACAACTGGCGAGGGAGCTGAAAAGCAGGTAATTACTTTTCTAGATAGCAAAGGGATTGCTTACTCTAAAATGATTATTCTTGAGCCTATGACTGGCGTTGGGGGAAGGTCTGTTATTAATGGTGGAATGGCAATTTCTATAGCTGAAGAAACTAAGAAGCACTTAAGGGAATTCCAGAATAAATATAATGCTCAACTTGTACATCTTTTTCTAGTATGTCCTATTGGAGTTTCGATTTTTATCGGTCAAAAATTGCAGTCCTGTGGGCGTATTCAGTGTTATGAATATTTAAATCCTGGATATGCAGAGTCATGTACACTTGTATAGAAGAATTTCTTTTGAGAGGTTTAGAGCAAGATAAGTGGATATAGAGAGCTTATTTTCAGAATTTCATTCTCGCTTATTACCGTCAGAGTCAATTATAGATAAGGCAAGACAGAGTTGTGAGTTTATAAAACAAGTACTCAGTAATGAAAGGGAGCTTGCTCCATCAAAATTTTATTATTCTGGATCATATGCAAAATCTACAAATATTACGCCTATTAAGGATATAGATTTAGCCTTGTATTATTCGATTGATGATTGGAGAAAAATCGATGGTTCACTATATTTGCCTATGATAGTCATTGGAAGAATATTTTCAAGAATGACAAAACTACACGGTTTTAGACTTACGATACGAAGACAAAATAGATCCATAGGTTTAGGGTTTAGAGATTTTGATATAGACTTGGTGCCAGCATTATGGGATGGGAATGATTACGGTTATGCACTTATACCCGACAGAGAATCAAACAATTGGTTAGTGACATCAATTCCATTGCATATTAAATTCCTCAAAGGCAGAGATAAAACTTACAGGCCATATGCAAAAACAATAAGAATTGTAAAAGCATGGAAGAAAAATAATGCGGTGAATTTTCCTGGTTTTGCACTTGAGTTACTCACTATAAAGGCCTTAGATACTTATGGGACTTCAAATAATTTGGCAGTATGCTTCTATAATGTTATTAATTATATCAGCGAAAACAAACTAAAAACTCCTATATTTTTCGCAGATTACTATTCGAAAGATAAAATTGATGTGAAACAGAAGCCAATAATAATTGTTGACCCTGTAAATCCAGAAAACAATGTCACAAATTCCTTAAATATTTTCAATAGAGCACATCTTATTAATAAAGTAGAAACAACACTACGTACAGCTGAATTGGCTTTTAAAGCCGATTTCAATAATAGACAAAAATTGGCACATCTTCATTGGTACAGAATTTTCAAGGAGCCTTTTCCTAAACCCATATCAACTCATTTTGTGAAATGTTGAAACAAAAGGAGGTCTTATGCAAAAAGATTTTCATTATCATGTCATTTATACTTTAGCAAAGGAGGCCGGCTATGATGACAATGATGCATATGTAATGGCTTACGCTTCTCAATACGTTGATGATAATACTGACAGAGAATATTCTGCATTCGATTCTCATGGAGAATTCTACGTAGGATTTCCTGATGAAATTGGCAAATCAGGTGAATTCTATTTCCCTATTCTTACTCAGGCAGTTGATATAACTTCTTTAAAATTATCTGTTCAGAGATACATCTTTGCACCCTTCCATTTTACTCCGGGTGACAATGATGTGGAGATCAATGGGAAAAAGAATCCACTATGCACAACAAGGGGATGTAAGAATGCAATAACTTTAGTACAAGATGCAGCTAAGAACAAGGACTTACACAGAATCGGCATAGCTCTTTACACGTATGCAGACACATGGTCACATGAGAGATTCAGTGCGTTTCATGAGGACTGGAATAAAGTTTACAAGTCAATTATTGCTGGCCTTCCGCCGAATATAGGACACGCTGAAGTCTTCCATAAACCGGATGAAATTTCTGTTGAGTGGATTGATAAGAGATTCGGAAAAGAAAAAATCGATAACGGAGAAAGAGCATTGTTAGCCTCAGAGCATATTTTTAATTTCATTAAAAAAGGAAGATCTCAATGGACTGATGTAGAGTCTGATTTTAAAGATATAATGAATACGAAGAATTTTGACGAGAGGATAAAGGCTATAAAAAGCATTTATCCTAAGATGCCAGAATATACTGAAGATCAATGGATCAATGAAGCATTAATTTTTGAGAGAGATAAATCTGAGATACCTGAATATGACCCTTCAAAAGGACCCTCTCCTATTCATAGGCCACGCTTTGTAGATATTTTAGTAAAAGATATAAACTCACATTGGTTCAGATTTCAGAGCGCTGCGAAGAAACAGCTTTCAACGGTTATTGGTATGATAGAAGCACTTTAGATTGTTTTATTTTAGAAAATATTTAAAATAGGTCTTAAGCATTACCGGAGTTTGAAATGCCACCACCTTATGTTCAAACTATTCGAGAAGAAATCCTCTATGAATATGCAAAACTCATTTCGCGTTCTGCTTACAGTACTCTTCAGCGTGCATTTATAACCGATCGTTTCAAGAAACTTCGTGACGGAGAAATTACCATCTCTGGAACTATGCGTGAATGGGAAAGAGAGCAAGAACTTCAAAAAGCATGCGTTTTTTGTGGCTCAACGATTGACTTAACAACCGATCATCTCATTCCTTTAAGTAGAGGAGGTGACAATTCAGCGGACAATGTTGTTCTTACATGCAAGTCTTGCAATATTCTGAGAGGGAATAAAGGAATTTTTGAATGGCTTGGTTTAAAAGAGAAGGACAAACTTCATAGATTGGTAGCCGGTAAATATCTGAAACAACTTCTTATCTTGCATGAGCTAGCCGGCACACTTGAAATAACAAAGTCTCAAATTAATACCTTATGTAAGAACTGCTCACTAACTAAAATATGTCAGCAATGGCGAACAGTAGAAAAGCTTACATGCTTCTGTCTTGAAAGTATTTTTCCATATTAGAAGAAAGCAATTAAAAAATGATCACGAAAACCGAATATGAAAAGATTCAACCATATATAACAAAACATGGTTCAATAATCCGTGGATTGATACATCCGGATGTTCATAAAAGGTAGAAGAAGACGGAAAAAGGGAACAACTATTTAATGAGAAACTGTTTTATGAAAACCACTGGGGTAGCTAATGGGCACGATAATACTTTTAAAACAAGGAGCAAAGGATTATGTTTAATAGAGGCAATTCATGTTTAACAAAGGGGAAAAGAAATAGAAATCAAGATTACGTTCCCCGGTGGTAAAAAAGTAAATGCAGAGTTTGACGGGTTTGTCGTCAAAACAGACCAGCCGGTGAAGTATGGCGGCGACAATTCAGCTCCTGCTCCTCTTGATTATTTTTTTGCATCGATAGGGACGTGTGCAGGCTTTTATATACTCAGTTTTTGTGAGAAACGTAAGATCCCCACTGAGAATATTTCCCTTGTACAACATATTGAATATGGCAAAACAACAGATGGCAAGATATTCCTCGAAAGGATCATTATTGAAATATTAGTGCCTACTGATTTCCCTGAAAAATATCACAATGCCCTTATCAAAGCAACTGAAAGCTGCGCTGTTAAAAAGACAATTATGAATCCCCCAAAATTCGAGATAAGAACAGTAGTTCAACGAGTATAAAATTAAAATCATCAGTCTCCTCATCAGATATGTTTATATTAAAAAGAAGTTTTTTTAACTGCTGATGATACTATCTGCATCCCCAACCCCTCACAAAATGCTTAATCGCTTTAAGCTTTTTAATTTGATATTAGTACACATTGTGTGGTAAAATTTAAAAATGAGTGTGGTTACAAAGAGAATCGGGAAAGGTGAATATGCATACCTTGTCGTAAGAGAAGGCAAGAAGGTAGTCCATAAATATCTTGGCCCTTTTGATAACCCAAAAGTGATTAAAATCATATCAGATAAAAAAGAGACCACCGTTGTACCTGAACGCTTCAAAACTTTATTCTGGGACACAAACCTGAGCAAAATTCATATTAAAAGAAATGCCAGATACATTATAGAAAGGGTTCTGGAGTTTGGAAATATGAATGCTGTTGAGTGGTTGCAGAAGGTCTATCCTCTTCAGACTATAATCGATGTACTGAACCTGAGCAGAATTATTACTGAAAAATCGCGTAATTTCTGGTTGATATGGTTTGGTGTTACAGATGCATAAGGAATGTTTTCCTGAAAAAGGCTGGAAGGTTTTTCTCGGACTTAAAGATCTGTTTACAAAGTATAATGTAATACTCGCTGGAGGGACCGCTTTGGCCTTTCACATAGGGCACAGGATATCGGCTGATTTAGATTTCTTTACAGATGTTTCGTTTAATATAGAAGCAATCATCAAAGGTATGAGAAAGTCAGGTTATGCTTTTCACATTATATCAGAAGGAGAAGGATACTTGATTGTTGAAGTAGAAGGCTTAAAGGTTTCGATATTCAGATACGATTATCCTTTCTTAGAAAAAGCCACTATGTATAAAGGGTTTCAAATAGCCGGAATTCTTGATATCGCCTCGATGAAAGTCATAGCCATAAGCCAGCGAGGAACAAAAAGGGACCTTATAGACCTCTACTTTATCGTGCAGAATATGCCTTTTTATAAGTTGGCTGAACACATGGTAAGACGGTTTGGGAAAGAGAGGATAAATCCTGTTCATATAGGCAAATCATTCGTATATTTTTCAGATGCCGAGTCCAATCCTGAGCCTGAATATATAAAAGGCATGGAAGTAAGCTGGGCTACGATAAAAAGTTTTTTCAGACACCATGTCAAACAATTTGTCCTTGACCTTGATTTGGCAGTCAAGAATCCAAAAAGTTGAATTGTAGTAAATAAAAAAATATATAAAATTATCGGGAGATTTATGATTATCAACAATGAAGACATAAAAGAATTGACTGCCGAGATTCCGGAAGGGCACAAGCATCTGAGAACTACTATAATACTTCAGGACGGCACGGAACTTGTGTTTCAAGAAGCAGCGATCGCAAATCTTGTGAGGGCATATATCAAGGTTAAAACGCACCCCACAACAAAGAAAGTGAAATTAAAAGGCAGAAAAATTACTGAAAGGGAAAAGGGCTATGCAGAGTGGCAGTTAGTGGAGGAGGAGAACGACAACAGACGATTGATTTAAGTTAAAATGTTAACATGAAAAGTTTACGTATACAATCAATCGTCTTCCTCCTCATTCTGTTCGTTATTAATCTAAACATAGCATTTGGGTGGTATGATGAAACTCACCTTGCAATAGCAAAGGCTGCTGGATACAGTAAATGGTACAATGCTGTGGGCCCGGATATTGCAAAAATCAAAGCAGGAAGTACAGAACCGTATAACCACTATTTCGACAATAATAATAATGTTGAAGTTACACCTGAAATGGTTATATCACAAATCAGTAAATATAATAAACCAGCTGATAAAGAAGGGCATCTATACGGAGCCATTATTGCTTCTTTGCGAGAGTACAAAAAGACTGTTCAAGCCGGTAAATATCCGGAATATCATATTGCCTTCTGCGCTCATTATATAGGTGATTTATCTCAGCCCTTACATAACATTCCCTATGACGATTTTAATAAAACTCATCATAATATCAACGACGGGATTGTTGAGGCTGAGGTTTTAAAAAATATTGGCCGTATAGAAAAAAACATGTATCCCATTAATCTAAGGCCAAACTTTTTTGAGCAAGACTTATCAAGAGAGATTGCACGTATTGCTAACCTTTCGAGAATGCTGGGTCATAAGTTGAAAACAGAAAACAGAGATATAACAAAGGAAGAAGCTTATTTACAGCTTGGCCACAGTGCATCCTTATTGAGGGCAATTTTAAAATACCTTGGGAAAATTGATTAAAGTAATCTTATAGAGGATAGATAAATCCCGGTTGCGATTGGAACATCCCATAAGGTCGAAGCAGTAAATATTCTGGATAACAAACTTAGTGGAAAATCAACTGCACAAAAACTGCATAATTTGGCTAAGTGAGGTTGACAGAGATGAGGCTAAAAGTGTTATTTTATACGCAATTGTGGGCGATTAGCTCAGTGGTAGAGCGCTTCCTTCACACGGAAGAGGTCGCTGGTTCGAAACCAGCATCGCCTACCAATTAAAATCAAGGACTTACCAGTTTTCGATATTATCCGACCCCGGTAGCAGTATAATTTTTATATAGTTCGCATGAAACAAACTCTCAAGTTGTTATCAAAGATAAATTTTTGCACATTTTTGCAATGTATTCGTATATGAACCTATATACTTTGAATCCTTGCCATTATTCTTCCCTATCCTTTATAATTTTAAGCCGCAATGAGGAAAAGGGTATCAATAATAGGATCTGGGAATGTTGGTGCCACAACAGCACAGCTTATTGTGCATTCAGGAATTGCTGATGTTGTTCTGTTTGATATAGTTGAAGGAATGCCCCAGGGGAAGGCGCTCGATCTTGCAGAGGCATGCCCGCTGTGGAATTCATCATCTACAATAAAAGGAACGAATAATTATTCTGATACAGCGGGCTCTGACATTGTTGTTATTACTGCCGGGCTTGCAAGAAAACCTGGCATGTCAAGGAATGACCTCTTTCATGCGAATGCCGACATCGTCAGGTGCGTGTGTATCGAAATAGCAAAGATATCTCCCAATGCTATTATCATCGTTGTAACAAATCCAATGGATGTTATGGCACAACTTGCATGGAAGGCCACCGAGTTTTCCTGCAAGCATGTTATGGGCATGGGTGGCGTACTTGATGCTGCGAGATTAGCAGCATTTCTCTCATGGGAATTGAATGTATCACCTGAAGATATAGAGGCACTTGTACTCGGAGGACATGGTGATGATATGGTCCCGCTTCCGAGGTTTACAACTGTAAAAGGAATACCGGTAACAGAACTCCTGTCTAAAAAGAGAATCGATTTATTGATAGAAAGAACAAGAAGTGGCGGGGCAGAAATAGTTGCATTTCTTAAATCAGGCAGTGCTTATTATGCTCCAGCAGCATCTACTTTCCAGATGATTAAATCGATCCTTCTTGACGAAAAACGGCTGCTTCCCTGTGCGGCATATCTTAACGGAGAATATGGGATGAAGGACATTTATATGGGCGTGCCTGTTATATTGGGGAAAGAAGGGGCTGAAAAGATTGTAGAGGTAAAACTAACTAAAGAAGAAAGATTACAATTCAGGAAATCATGTGCATCTGTTAGAAAATTAATAAAGAAGCTATCAATATAGTTGGAGGAAAGATGGAGAGGACTTTGTCAATAGTGAAACCAGACGGCGTGAAAAAAAACCTGATCGGTG
>Ga0315282_10017546_pt1 | contig 10322 bp, 12 predicted proteins | sample YL17G07_20_MG_FD_203693 | JGI IMG/M metagenome (GOLD analysis project Ga0315282, IMG submission 203693) | Sediment microbial communities from Yellowstone Lake, YNP, Wyoming, USA - YL17G07_20 | ecosystem: Environmental > Aquatic > Freshwater > Lake > Sediment | place: USA: Wyoming | collected... | reverse complement strand
GTGGGGCGCGCGAAATCAAAATGATTGGCAAAATTTTCTGCGAGGCGGGCCGCCGCTTACGGCGGCTGGCGGCGGGGCGGGTCATCGCCCCTCGAAAAAGGTTCGCGCAAAGGATATAATTTCACCGCAGATTGATACTTCCTCGTTTGAGAGGATTGCTCCGCGCGGCCGCGAGGCGGCCGCGCTCCGCAAAATAGCTCGCCGCTTCGCGACAAAAATGAAGGGGGCGGAAAAAGAAAAACGGGCGGATTTGTTCTTGTTTCGTATCTAAAACCAATATGAATATCAAACCAAAATATTTTCTCTACGCTCGTAAATCAACAGAAGAAGATGATAAACAAATAATGTCTATTGAGGCGCAGATTTTTGAATTGCGCGAATATGCGCGTAGAGAAAATCTTGAAATTCTTGAGGAATTTCAAGAGTCGAAAAGCGCAAAGACACCGGGGCGAGAAGTTTTCGGAAAACTGATGGACAAAGTAGAGAAATCCGATGGCATGGGAATACTCTGTTGGCACCCCGATCGCCTTGCCAGAAATTCCGTTGATGGCGGCAGAATTATCTACGCCGTTGATACTCGCAAAATCGTTTCTTTGCGCTTTCCGACATTTTGGTTTGAACCTACCCCGCAGGGGCTCTTTATGTTGCAAGTGGCGTTCGGTCAATCAAAGTATTATTCGGACAATCTCGCCGAGAATATCAAGCGCGGTTTCCGCCAAAAATTGCGCCGTGGTGAGTGGCTCAACCTCGCGCCTTTCGGGTATCAAAACAATCCGCTAAAACACAATATTGAACCTCATCCTACCGAAGCGCGGATTGTAAAACTGGCATTTGAGGAGTATGCGAAAGGCACTCATTCATATATTTCTTTGGGGCAATTTTTGGCTGACCTCGGCGTTGTCTCAAAGAACGGAACGCCACTTGCCAAATTTTCCATCAAACGAATCCTTACGAACAGAGCATATCTCGGCTTTATCAAACACAAAGGAGAATGGTTTGATGGAAAATTTGAGCCAATTCTTTCTCCCGCATTGTTTGAAGCCGTGCAAAAGGTATTGAAAACAAAAGAGCGGTCGCGCAAGCGAAAAATCAAACACGATTTTCCGTTCACCGGCCTATTTCGCTGTGCCGAGTGCGGCTCGATGATTAGCGCGCAGTGGGCGGTCAATCGCTGGGGCACAAAATATCGCTATTATCGTTGCTCCAAAAAGCGCGGCCGTTGTTCGCAACCCTATATCCAAGAAGTGGAGTTGGCGCGGCAAATCAAAGCACGGCTTCAAACAATCTCGCTTTGCGACGAATACACTGATTGGATGTTAAACAAGGTCAAAGAGTGGGAGCGCGAGGAAAGTTCGGCGTCGCAAAGCGAGATTCAAAATATTTCCGAACAAATAAAAACGGCAGAAGCGAAAATGGAAAAGTTGGTTTCCACTTATTTAGACGGCGACATACCGAAACAAACTTATCTAAAAAAGAAAGACGAAATTTTGCTCGCTTCTGCCGTTTTGGAACAAAAGAAAAAAGATTTTGAAAACGGGAGAAAAAATTGGGTCGAACCCCTGCGGAAATGGATTTTAGATACGAAACAAGCCGATTTTTTGAGTAAATCGGAAAATTATCACGAAATCAAGTCCTTTGTCCAAAAAATCGGAACGAACCCTCTGGTTCGTGACAAATCTGCCCGTTTTTCTTTTTCCGCCCCTTTCATTTTCGCCGCGATGCGGCGAGCTATTTTGCGGAGCGCGGCCGCCTCGCAGCCGCGCGGAGCAATCCTCTCAAACGAGGAAGTATCAATCTGCGGAAGCGAGAGGATTCGAACCTCTGAAGCCATTAATGGCTTACCGCATTTCAAGTGCGGCGCGTTAGTCCGCTCTGCCACGCTTCCTTATTTACTTTTTAGATACAATCCTTTCTTCAAACACGAAGTACAGATTTTTACTCTTTTACCTGATGGTAATCTGGCCCATTGCAAATTCGGGTGTCTTCGCCTTGTGCCCGTAGGGTTAAATTTGGTGGCTCTTATTTTGCTGCTATAGTGTCCGCCCTTTATTGTTCCCTTGCCGCAAATTGGACATTTTTTCGTCATAATTTCTTAAAATAGTTATTTTATGTTAACATGGAAGATGTTGTTATGCAAGAAATAAATATTTTTCAAATCGCCATTCTTATAGTCTCTATTGTTATTCATGAAGTTTCTCATGGTTATGTGGCTTATGCTCTTGGCGATCCAACTGCCAAAGAATACGGCAGGTTAACTCTCAATCCCCTTAAACATTTAGATATATTCGGTTCTCTCCTTCTACCATTTTTACTTATTGTAAGTCACTCGCCGGTGGTGCTCGGTTGGGCTAAACCCGTACCTTATAATCCCAATTTATTACATAAGGATTATAAATACGGACCGCTTAAAGTTGCTTTAGCCGGGCCAGGCTCAAATTTGATTATAGCTGGTTTTTTTGGCTTGATTTTACGTTATAGCGCTGATTTTTTGAACCAGCCGCTAAGTCTCATTTTGGGCTATATTGTTTTAATAAACTGTTTGCTGGCTGTTTTTAATCTTATTCCCATTCCACCCCTTGATGGTTCAAAAATCCTTGTCACTTTTCTGCCAGCGCGTTATGCTATGGCGCTGGAAAGAATCGAATTCGGCGGTATTCTTCTAATTCTGCTTTTTATATTTTTCTTTTCCGGCTTTATTTACAACACCGCCTTTTTTGTTTTTAAATTGTTGACCGGTCTTTAGATTTGACCTAATTTTTTATTTTTGCTACCCTAATTTTTATGGCAACGGTTAATCAACTGATTAAAAAACCCCGGAAAAAAATTAAAAAAAAATCAAGAATGGTGGCGCTGCGCCACGGTTTTAATATTAAAAGTAACCGTCCGGTTTTTTATCCTTCTCCGTTTAAGCGGGGAGTTTGTCTGAAGGTAATGACCCAAACTCCCAAAAAACCAAATTCAGCCCTGAGAAAAGTGGCCCGGGTCCGGCTAACCAATGGTATGGAGGTGACCGCCTATATTCCCGGTATAGGACATAATCTTCAGGAACACTCTATTGTTTTGGTCCGGGGAGGAAGAGTGAAAGATTTGCCGGGGGTGCGGTATCATATTGTGCGGGGAATTCTTGATACCGGAGGAGTAGAGAACCGCAAACAGCAAAGAAGTAAATATGGGACAAAGCAGCCAAAAGCACAATGAGAAGAAAAATTAAAACAAAAAAAGAAATAAAACCGGATTTCGTTTATGACTCAATTTTAGTTGAGAAGTTTATTAATTACATAATGAAAGAGGGGAAAAAATCAACAGCGAGAAAGATAATATATTCCACGCTGGATGAGATTAGAAAAAAAGCAAAAACAGAAAAACCAGTGGAAATTCTTGAGGCCGCCATTAAAAACGCCTCCCCATTTTTAGAAGTGCGTTCGCGAAGAGTGGGGGGCGCCAATTATCAGATTCCCCGCGAAGTTCCGCCAAAAAGAAGAATAACATTGGCTTGTCGATGGATTTTAGAGGCCGCCCGGACAAAAAAAGGAGCGCCGATGTTCCGGAAATTAGCCGATGAATTTATCGCTGCTTCAAAAAATGAAGGGGCAGCCATTAAGAAAAAAGAAAATGTCCACAAAATGGCGGAAGGAAACAAGGCCTTTGCCCATTTCGCCTGGTGAAATCAGCGAAAAACGAATTTATTGCGAATATACGAATATTTATGAAAGAATTGGTTAGGAAAGATATTTTACACCCAGAGTTAAGTTACAAAATTGTCGGTTGCGCGTTTGATGTTTATAATTCGTTAGGCAGCGGACATCATGAAAAATATTATCAAAGAGCGCTTTCTGAAGCTTTTTCAAATCAAAAATTAAGTTTTCATCAGCAAGTGCATTTTCCCTTAAATTATAAAGGAAAAGTTATTGGAAGAATTTTTTTAGATTTTTTGGTAGAGAATAAAATTGTGGTCGAAATAAAGAAAAGTGAAAGATTTTCAAAAACGCATATTGACCAAGTAATGGAATATTTAAAATTAAGCAATTTAGAACTCGCCATTTTGATAAATTTTGGCAGCCAGGGAGTTCTTTTTAAAAGAATTATTAATATTAAAAAGAATTCGTAAATTCGTAACCAATTCGTTATTCGTTGATATTTATGTCGAGAGAATACAGCCTAGAAAAAACCAGAGATATAGGGATAATAGCGCATATCGACGCAGGAAAAACGACCTTTACGGAAAGGGTTCTTTTTTATACCGGCGTTTCCCATAAAATCGGGGAAGTGCATACCGGTGACACTGTCATGGACTGGATGGAACAGGAAAAAGAAAGAGGAATTACCATTACCGCCGCCGCCACCACTTGTTTCTGGCGCGACTGCCGGATAAATATTATTGACACGCCCGGGCATATTGATTTTACCGCCGAGGTTCAGCGTTCTTTGCGCGTGCTTGACGGAGCGATTGTTGTTTTTGACGGCGTGGCCGGCGTGGAACCTCAATCAGAAACAGTCTGGCGTCAGGCTGATAAATATAAGGTTCCCCGGCTCTGCTTTATAAATAAATTGGACAGATTGGGAGCGAATTTTGAAAAAAGTTTTCAATCCATTCTGGAACGGCTTACTCCCAACGCCGTTAAAATGCAAATTCCCATTGGCCTGGAAGAAAATCATAAAGGCATTGTTGATTTGCTTACACAAAAGGCATACGAGTTTGAGGGCGAGCACGGAGAAAAAATAAAAGAAATGGAAATCCCTGAAAATCTTAAAGAGGAAACAAAAAAACTTCACCACGAACTGAAGGAAAAAATTGTGGAAAAAGATTCTGTTTTGACGGAAAAATATCTTGAAGGAAAAGAAATTACTCCTGAAGAATTGCGAAAGGGTTTAAGAATGGCGGTGATAGGTTATGAAATTATTCCGGTTTTTTGCGGTTCAGCCCTAAAAAACAAAGGTGTTCAATTTGTCCTTGACGCTATTGTTGATTATTTGCCCGGCCCCCTTGATTTAGCAGCAGTCATTGCTCACGATTCCCAAACAGGCGAAGAAATTAAAATAGAGCCTAATGACGAGGCGCCTTTTAGCGCTCTTGTCTTTAAACTGCAGACAGATTCTTTTGTCGGCCAGCTTACTTATTTCAGGGTTTATTCCGGAACACTGGCTGCCGGTTCTTATGTGCTCAATAATACTACGGGGAATAAAGAGCGTGTCGGCAGAATCCTGCGAATGCACGCTAATTCCCGGGAAGAGGTAAAAGAAGCTTTTAGCGGAGATATCGCGGCTATTGTCGGATTAAAAGATACTCATACCGGCGATACTTTGAGCAGCGTTGAAAAACCGGTTATTTTAGAGAAGATTGAATTTCCCGAGCCGGTTGTTTTTATGCGCATTGAACCGAAAACAAAGCAAGACCAGGAAAAAATGGGAACAGCTCTTCACCGCCTTTCCGAAGAAGACCCCACTTTCAAAATAAAATCAGACCAGGAAACCATGGAAACAATTATTTCCGGGATGGGGGAATTACACCTGGAAATTATTGCCGATAGAATGAAGCGCGAGTTTAAGGTTGATATCAATGTTGGCCGTCCTCAAGTTGCTTATAAAGAGACAATTACCAATAAGGCCGAGGCCGAAGGAAAATATATTCGTCAGTCCGGCGGCCGGGGTCAATATGGTCACGTTAAAATCAGGGTTGAGCCGAAAGAGAGAGGAAGCGGTTTCGAATTTATCAATTCTATCAAAGGAGGAACCATTCCCCAGGAATTTATTCCCGCTGTTCAAAAGGGAATTAAAGAGGCAATGGAAAAAGGAGTGGTGGCTGGTTATCCTTTGGTGGATATGGATGTCGAACTTTTTGACGGTTCTTATCATGAAGTTGACTCCTCGGAAATTGCCTTTAAGATAGCCGGGGCAATGGCGCTTCAGGATGCGGTCAAACGGGCTAAGCCGGTTATTCTCGAACCGATTATGAAAGTGGAAGTGATAGTGCCGGAGAAATTTTTAGGAGAAACAACAGGCAATCTTAATGCCCGGCGGGGGCAGATTGAAAATATGAGCGAGCGACTATTAATGAAAATAATTGATGCCAAGGTTCCCTTGGCGGAAATGTTCGGTTATATCACCAGTCTTCGTTCCATGACAGAGGGTCGAGGAACTTATAATATGGAATTTGACCATTATGCAGTTGTTCCCCAAAACATCAGCCAACTTATTATTGAAGGAAAAAAGTAAAGATAATGCGAACGATGCGAAATCGTATGCGAATGATACGAAACAATTTTCGCAGGATTCGCATAGTGTTCGCGATTTTAGCATTATGTTATCTGACGAAGCCCTGGAGGACGATTTGGAAATAAACGAAGATTTGGAAGATTTGCCTATTTAGGCTTGACTTTTTGAGAGGATTTATTAAGATTAAAAATACGCGTATTAGTCGAAAATTATAAGTTATTAAACCACTAAAAAATTATTTATGGCAGAAAAATTTGAAAGAACAAAACCCCATCTCAACGTCGGCACCATCGGCCATGTTGACCATGGGAAAACAACCTTAACCGCTGCTATTTTGCATGTTCTTAATTTAGCCGGCAATAAGGTTAAACTAGAGGGCATCAGTGATATTGATAATGCTCCCGAAGAGAGGGCAAGAAATATTACTATTGCCATTCACCACAGCGAATACGAAACAGATAAGAGACATTATGCCCACATAGATTGTCCGGGCCACGCCGATTACATCAAAAACATGATTACCGGGGCCGCCCAGATGGATGGAGCAATTTTGGTCGTGGCCGCCACTGACGGCGTTATGCCCCAAACAAGAGAACATATTCTGTTGGCACGCCAAGTTGGCATTCCCTCAATTGTTGTTTTTCTCAATAAGGTTGACGCGGTTGATGACAAAGAAATGATTGACCTTGTGGAAACAGAAATAAGGGAACTTCTCAATAAATATGAATTTCCCGGAAACACAACGCCAATTATCAAGGGCTCGGCCCTCAAGGCTCTGGACGCAAAATCAACTGATGACGAATGGGCCAAGCCAATTTTAGAACTGACAAAGACTCTTGACGAGTATATTCCCGAGCCGGTCCGTTCTGTTGACCAGCCGTTTCTGATGCCGATTGAAGACATTTTCTCTATCGAGGGAAGAGGCACCGTGGTTACTGGCAGAATTGAAAGAGGCAAGGTTAATCTTAATGAAGAGGTAGAAGTGGTAGGATTGGGAGATACAAGAAAGACCATTGTGACCGGAATTGAAATGTTTAATAAATCTCTTGATTTTGGTCAAGCGGGCGATAACGCCGGGATTTTGCTGCGGGGACTGAAAAAAGAAGAGGTTGCTCGCGGCCAGGTTTTGTCCAAACCAGGCTCAGTCACTCCTCATTCAGAATTTGAATCAGAAGTTTACATTTTAACCAAAGAAGAAGGCGGACGTCATACCCCCTTCTTTGCCGGTTACAAACCCCAGTTTTATATCAGAACAACGGATGTGACAGGAGAAATTACTCTTCCCGAAGGTATGGAAATGGTTATGCCGGGCGATACCATTACTTTTAAGGTTAAATTATTGGGTTCAATTGCCCTTGAAGAAAAGCAAAGATTTGCCATTCGGGAGGGAGGCAAGACCGTGGGAGCGGGAGTAGTAACAAAAATAACGGTTTAATTCGTAAATAAAAATGGCAAAAGAAAAAGAAGAAGAACGGCAAAAACTTCGTATTCGCATCCGGGCTTACGAACATAAGGTTTTGGATGCCAGCGTGAAGCAGATTGTTGATACCGCCCAGAGATATGGGGCGGAAATCGCCGGTCCTGTTCCCTTGCCGACAGAAATTAAAAAGTACACTGTTAATCGTTCTCCTTTTATTGACAAGAATTCTCGAGAGCAATTCGAAATGAGGATTCATAAAAGATTGATTGATATTCTTAATCCTGCTCCAAAAATCGTTGATGCTCTCACCAATCTGAATTTGCCGGCCGGAGTTGATATTGAAGTAAAGATGGTATGAAGTTTATACTTGCGACAAAAGAAAAAATGACTCAGGTTTTTAATAAAGACGGAAATGTAATTCCGGTTACCTTGGTTAAACCAAAAAGTGAGACAGATATTTCTGTATTTGAAGAAGGGGAAAAGGTTGTTGTCCGGGGAATTACAAAAGGAAAAGGTTTTCAGGGCGTGGTTAAGCGCCACGGATTTCATGGCGGTCCTCGAACCCACGGCCAGAAACATTCAGAAAGAGAGCCCGGTTCAATTGGTTCAACCGGTCCTCAAAGAGTTTTTAAAGGCATAAGGATGGCCGGAAGAATGGGCGGGAAAAGAAAGACTGTTAAAAATTTAAAAATAGTTGAAATTGATAAAGAAAAAGGGCAAATATTGATTTCAGGAGCTATACCCGGACGAAAGGGAACAATTTTAGAAATTAGAAATTAGAAATTTTTATGAAAGCCATTATTTATAATCAAAACGCAGAAGAAACAGGGAATCTTGAATTACCCGAAAAGATCTTTGATTTGCCCTGGAATGATGATTTGGTGCATCAGGTTGTTACTTCAATGCAGGCCAATAAAAGGGTTGTTGTTGCTCATGTCAAAGCCAGAGGAGAGGTCAGAGGCGGAGGAAGAAAACCTTGGCGGCAAAAAGGAACAGGAAGGGCAAGACACGGCTCTATTCGTTCTCCTCTTTGGAAGGGCGGAGGAGTAACTCACGGACCGACAAAAGAAAAAGATTATTCTAAAAAAATAAATAAAAAAATGAAGAAAAAAGCTTTCTTGACTGCTCTTTCCCAAAAATTGCGCGACAACGAAATTTTATTGCTCAACAAAATTGATATAGACCAACCTAAGACAAAAATAGCGAACGATATCATTAAAAATATTTCTAAAATAAGCGGTTTTGAAAAATTGGCAACTAAGAAAAAAAACAAAGCGATTTTAGCTCTTTCCAAAAAAGACGAAAAAGTTTCACGAAGTTTCCGCAATATTCCCGGCCTGGAAGTTTGTGAAACCCGCAATCTTAGTGTTCTTGATATTTTGACTTATAAATTTCTTATTCTTACAGAACCCAAAGAAAACTTGAGTCTTATAAAATAAACTTTCTGATTTTTTCCGCGTTGGCAGGGAAATCATTTTTGTCGCCAGTTGCTTTTTGGGGATTGGGAAAGAGCCAGATGTGAGCGTGGGGAACTTCGTCGCCGATAATTTTTGAGAAAATTTGCTCTGTGCCGAAAGATTTTTGAATTGCCTTCGCAATTTTTTTTGTTGTTTCAAAATACTCTCCAGCTTCATTTACATCCCATACCCATCTGTAATGCTTTTTTGGTATGACAAGCGTATGGCCAGGCGAAAGAGGATGAATATCCAAAAAAGCGAGAAAATTTTCATCCTCATAAACTTTTTCCGTTGGAATTTCTCCTTTTACAATTTTGCAAAATACGCAGTCAGGCATAAAAATATGATATAATAGATTTCGTCATGAAACAATGGGTTATTAGGGATAAAATTTCGGAAAATTTGGAGGAGCAACTGCTGCATTATCGTAACATAAAACTACTTCCCGATTACGAAAAAGATTTATTTGACCCGTTTAGGATTCTGAATATGGATAAGGCGGTTGATAGGATTTTAAAGGCAATAAAAAATAACGAACGGATTATTATTTTCGGCGATTATGATGCCGACGGCGTTTGCGCCAGCGTGATTTTTCATGATTTTTTTAAAAAAATCGGTTTTGAAAATTTTCATGTTCATATTCCGGACCGGCATTTGGATGGTTACGGACTTACCCCGGAATCAATTGATGAATTTAGTAAACAGGACGCCAAACTGATTATTACTTTGGATTGCGGAGTTACTGATTGCGACGAAATTGAAAAAGCGAATAATTTAGGAATTGATGTGGTGGTGGTTGACCATCATTTGGCGCCGAAAAAATTGCCAAACGCCCTCGCCATAGTTGACCCTAAACAGAAAAAAGACAAGTATCTTTTTAAGGATTTATGCGGAGCCGGAGTTACGTTCAAAGTAGTTCAAGCTTTAATTAAAAAATCTGAAATTGCGCCGGGATGGGAAAAGTGGCTGCTTGATTTGGTTGCCGTGGCGACTATCGCCGACATGGTGCCATTGACCGGTGAGAACAGAACGCTTGTTTTTTACGGACTTCAGGTTTTGAGAAAATCAAGACGGCCCGGCCTTGTTTCGTTTTGCCAGAGATTGGGAATTAATCTAGCCAATATTATTGAAGACGATATTGGTTTTATGATTGCGCCAAGAATTAATGTGGCCAGCCGCATGGAGCACGCCAATACCAGTTTTGAACTTTTAACTACTGAATCATCGGAAGA
>Ga0315282_10017545_pt1 | contig 10322 bp, 10 predicted proteins | sample YL17G07_20_MG_FD_203693 | JGI IMG/M metagenome (GOLD analysis project Ga0315282, IMG submission 203693) | Sediment microbial communities from Yellowstone Lake, YNP, Wyoming, USA - YL17G07_20 | ecosystem: Environmental > Aquatic > Freshwater > Lake > Sediment | place: USA: Wyoming | collected... | reverse complement strand
ATATCATTCTTCCCGGTGGATTTGGGACCATGGACGAACTGCTTGAATCGATTACACTCATTCAGACTCACAAGATCAAACCCTTTCCGGTGATCTTAGTGGGATCAAATTATTGGAAGGGTTTTTTGGACTGGATTAAAGAAGTCGTACTCAAGCAAGGGAAGATCTCTTCCACAGATTTTGACATCCTTCAGCTCATCGATGAACCAGAGGAGATTGTTAAGACCATTAAAAAAACAGTTATTCTCTGATCCCCTCATCTTCCCTCCCCCCAGAGACTGTGTCGTAATAGGGGAAATGGAGGAAAATGTCATGCTGAACTTGTTTCAGCATCTAATGGAATCAATCAGTTACGAGACCCTGAAACGAGTTCAGGGTGACAAAAATGAATTACGACATAGCCCCCCACTGGAGAGAGGAGGAAGATGAGGGAAGGTCGAACTGAGTTAGATTAACTACGGAAGTGATGAACCCCGTCAACCACATAGTAGGTGAGGAGGGTGGTCAACTCAATCAATTTCTTTTCCTCATCTTCCGGAAGGTACCCTAAGGATTCGTTTCTGCAGATTGCCTCCCATTGGCGGAGCCTTTTCCGAACCGTGTGTTTATTTGATCCTGAAATCCAAAGGCCGACTCGCTCTGTGAGCGGCCTCGCATATTTTCGAACCAATTTCCATGCAGGGAGGAGATTTCTCCACCCATTTCCAGGTTTGATGAAGAGTTCATTCATATCAGTGAGATATTCCTGAAGCTCCTGATCCAGGATTTCTCCATCTAATCCCCACCATTCCGATACGGTTTCTTCAATCGTTGTATACATTCCATCCTGTTTCTTTTCCAAATTCAAAGGTTCTTTTCCGGCAATCTCCTCCATCAAACGATCCACATAGGACAATTTTTCTAAGGCGGTGGGCCAGTTTCGATATTTTACTCCCCAATGGGACCGGGGATCGAGCCAGATGGCAAAGGTCTCTGCCCAATCCTCATCAGGATGTTTTTGAGCGTAGTGAGGATCGCCTAAATAGTGGAGGTGTCTGACATAACTCTTGGACCAGGGATTCACACGGTAGAGATATCCATCCCGATACTTCTTATGAAAATCTCCAAAGGTTTCCTTCCAATCCTTTCGTTGCCAAAGTTTATAAGCATAATTCACCGCATGGCCTGTTTCGTGACGCAGGGTCTTTATGATCTCCTCATTTGTCGGTGTATCTCCTTCGAGGTCTTTTAATTCAGGCATGGCTAAATAGAAAGGGACGCTGATCGAAATCTTCTTATTCACGCATCCCCACTCATTCCCAAAATAGAAGTCAGGCCACAAGAGAATTCGATTTCCCCTTAATTCCTTCTTCAATCTTTTGAAAGAAGGAACCAAGCTTTCATTGACATCCAGTTCCAAGTCGCTGATCTTGGTTGTTAGAAATTCCTGATAACTGATTTCGTCCATATCCATCAGCCCCCAATAAAATTAATCCTAATGTTGTAACGATTTTTAGTTTGGGATTTTTAAAAGAGGGAATATTCTCAAGCAAGAATTAAATCTTGCATTTACTACCGCCAATTTATCTTCCAACATTAGGTCGAACTTAAGTATAATACCACCGTTGCCAGAGGTCAAAACATTTTTTTTCACAAGTAATAATTAAATGAATCCAATGGGTTATAAACAGAATGTGCTTAGCCTCCTGTCCGTTTCTTGTTTTTTAAGGTTATAATATCTTTTTAATTCGATCCGTAGCTTAAGCCCCTACTCCCAAAACACCTGCGGGTCTAATCCAGCCTTCGCAACCGAAGTTGCTTCGGTCTGCATGAAGGGCTCCGGCGAAGGCAGGCCGGCGGAGTGGACAGCGCTGGCAACCTCTTTAAAAAGGAGTGGTTTTTGACCCATTCGGCGGCGCAAAGCCTCGCCTTTGAAGGGGGGGTGAAGAAGCGCCGCTCAGGGTCAACCCTGAGCCCCTCGGCCTGAGCGGCTCGACTGAGCTCGCCGAAGTCTCGGGTCGAAGGCAAGCCCCAGCATTTATGCTGGGGAGTCGAAGGGTTGACTTTTTCATCCGCCTGTTAAAATAAGATTTTTTATTGTAATATTCAGATGAGATAACGGAAAAGGTTATGGATATTTATATTTCAGGCGTGGGCATGACAAAATTCGGGAGATCGAAAGATTCTCTTGAAAAGATGATGGCTGAGGCTGCCTCCTCAGCCTTAAAGGAAGCTCAATTGGAGCGAGTCGATGCGATCTATTTGGGGGTCATGAATGTTGAGGAATTTGTCGGAGATTCTAATTTTGCCACCCTTTTAGCCGACACGCTTGGGCTCACGGGTATTCCCTCCACTCGAGTGGAGACCGCCTCCTCTACGGGTGCAGGCGCCTTTGAGACGGCGTTCTATGCTGTGGCATCTGGCCATATGAAACATGTCCTCGTCCTCGCCGGCGAAAAGATGACTCACCTTCCTACGGCCAAAACTACCCGGATTCTCTCCGAGGTCATCGATCGTTCTGAGCGAAGGTACGGTGCGACCATGCCTGCTCTCGCTGCCATGATTGCACAAAAATATGCCCGAGAATTCAACCTTTCACCGCTGAAGCTTGAGGATATCCTTGCTCAGGCGGCCATCAAAAACCATTCCAATGGTACCTTCAATCCTTATGCCCAGTTTAGAAAAACGATCACCAAAGAAGATTATTTGAAGAGCCAGATGGTCTCTTATCCCCTTCGCCTCTATGATTGTGCGCCCATCACAGATGGAGCTTCCGCCATTATCCTCACTTCTGAACCCACCCCTATCAAGGTCTCTGGCATTGGCCATGCTACGGATACGGCTGCAGTGAGACATCGAACTTCCTTCACCTCTTTTAACTCTACTAAGGAAGCTGCTCAGAAGGCTTACACCATGGCCCAACTCAATCCCTCTGATATCCAATTTGCAGAGGTCCATGATGCTTTTACCCTTTTTGAAATCATTGGGACAGAAGATTTAGGCTTTTTTCCGCCTGGAGAGGGATGGAGGGCTTTGGAAGAAGGGATCACTCATCTTCGAGGAAGGCTCCCGATTAATCCATCCGGAGGTTTGAAGGCAAGAGGACATCCTGTTGGCGCCTCAGGTCTTGCTCAATTGGTGGAGATCGTCTATCAACTCAAGGGCGAGGCAGGAAAAAAAAGACAATTGGAGAGGGCAGAAATTGGATTGGCCCAAAGTATTGGAGGATTGGGGAACAATAATTTGGTTACCATTCTCGAACGAAGCGATCGAAAACGAATCGTGAAGGAAGGCTGGAGCCCTGATTATCATCCAGAAATTAGAGTTTCGAAGAAGAGCAGCATCCCTCCGCCCTCAGAGGGAGTTGGAATTCTGGAAACATTTACCACCCTTTACGCCACCCCAGAAGGATTCCGTTCGCCCCTTACTCTTGGTTTTGTCAAAACCGAGGCAGGTGAAAGGGTGATGGCCTGTAATCCGGATTATCGTTCCCCCAAAGAATTGAAGATGGGCAAAAAGGTCTATTTAAAAACACGAGAGGGCCTTTATGTCTTCGAAAAATTCACCCTCTGGAGCCGATTAAAACACTGGTTCAAAGGCTCACCCAAATCCTCTTAGTACACACCAAATAGTAAACCCCGTTAGAAAGTCTTCGACTTTCCAACGGGGAGGCTCACACGGGGCATTAAACCCCGTGTTCGCTCTAAAAGGAATTATATCTTCATCCCCGCTGCAAGCAGTGGGGCTTTCTAACGGGGTAAAGACCCAGCGGCCAAGGTCTCTCATATTAGAATTTCTTTCGTTTTGTCAGTGTTGACAATCTTCTATCAATCTTTTTAATATGAAGCATGCGCTTTTTGATAGCTCTCCTCATCCTCTTTTTCTCGATCCCATCTTTCGCAGCAACCGTGAAGGAATCCCCTTTCCAGGTATGGAAGGTGGGGGACCGTCGATGGACGGTTGAGGAGGAGGTCCGCTATGGTAAATGGATTGAAAAAAATATCACAGAGGATTTTTTTATCCGCTATAAAATTCCTATTGACTGTGCAGATGTCCCTTATGCAGCGCGATGGATCTATGCACGGATCGCCCGCCTCCCTGCTGCCGCCTCAACAAAAGATGGGAAACTGATTGGCCACTGGTCGACGGAATGGGGAAAGCTGCCGACCCATTCGGAGTGGCATAAAGATCTCCGGTTTCGCAAAGCCCTTCTTTACATCTTGACCGAGACGACCACCCGAACCCTCCCCTTCGACACCTACCCCGTTCGAATTGACCCGGATTCGATCATGTCTGGAACGGCTTTTTTTATTACGGAGTCTCATTCTGGAATCATTGGCCATGTCATTTTAGATGGGAGTAGCGTTCATCCCCTGCAGACCTGGGAGGCGACGTCTCCTGTAAAACTCCAGAAGATGAGCGGAAGGGATTTTTTGACCACGAGGCCGGAATCGGCCATTTATTCTGGCTTGGTAAAGTTCCGCTGGCCAATATTTGAAAATGGGCAATGGAAATATCTTCCCGTTAGCGCCCATCCTTTCTATTCTCTGGAACAGTACTCTAAAAGTTTCTCGGAGGGCTATGCCGATTTCGTCGAAGCAGTGGCGAAACGGATTGACTCAACGGAGTACGATCCCTGGGATAAGATGGAGAAGGTTTTGGACAACACGGTTCAGTATGTCAGAGAGAGGGTCCCGGTTGTTTTAGCAGGATTTCAACGATGTCACAAGGGAGGTTGTCCGGAAGGGTCAGTTCTATGGGAGATCCACAGCACGCCCGGTCGTGATGGAAGGATTATCTTACTCATGGATCACCTTCACCATCTCATCGAATCGAACGATCTCCACCAAAACGCCGTGAAAGAAATGATGAAGGAGATTTCGATTCCTATCCAAAAAGGTAAATCCGTCACTTTTTATCACGTCTACCAGAACTACCTCTGGCTCTCTCCTCACCCGGAAGATTCCATTGAAGGTCGATGGGGATTGAAGAAGTGCGAGATGATTCTTTCCCAAATCCGAAGCGCCCAGAACTCCATCGCCTTCATTGAGAAAACTTATCGAAGAAAAGACCCCAAATATGCTGACTTCTCCATCCGACAGCAACTGGAGATCAATCAAAGACTCATTGAAGAATGGAACAAGTCCCAGTGTAAAGTACCACCCTCCCCACCCCCAAAAAAGAAGATAGGGAGGCACGGAGATGGGGAGATGAGAAAGAAATAATGAGGAGATAGGGTGATGGGGTGATGGGGCAAAAGAAATGGAATATTGGAATGATGGAATGATGAGATAATACTATTTTCCCAACATTCCATTTTTCCACTATTCCACCATTCCGTGTGAGGCTTATAGAAAATACTTGGCGATGTCGATGTGGTATTTATAAGGATCTAATGTCTTGACGATGCTTCGTTTGTAACACTTTCCCCCATCCGTTTCAGTTAGGTCAACTACCTCTTTCTTGGCATCCCCTTTTTCACTTCGAGTAACCAAGATGACTGTGGGACGGTCCAACCATCTGGAATCATGATTGGGTTTATAAACAATCCCTAGCTCACGCGAACTGAGAAAAACTAAAGATCCAATAGGATAAATGCCAACCAGGCCAATGAAAATCTTGAGGAGAACAGGATCAAAATGGATTGTCCTCTCTCTCAGCAGGAGGGCGAGGGCTTGCTCCGGCGTGTAAGAATTTTTCCTATAAATCCGGGGGGTCGTCATCGCATCGTAAGAATCAGCAATCTGTATGATCCTTCCGAAGAGACTCACCTCCTTTTTCCGGAAAAGTTTCGGGTATCCTGAAAGATCACTCTTGAGGTGGTGGTCAAAGATACCGACCACCATCCTGGGATTGATCTCTCCCAACTGCTTCAGATTAAGGACGATCTCCACTCCCATCAAGGGATGCTTTTTCATCATCCCCCATTCTTCATCATCAAGGGAGGCAGGTTTATTTAAAATCTCTCTCGGAATCTTTGATTTTCCGATATCATGAAGCAGGGCGGTAATCCCTAACTCCGTCAAGGTCTTTTTAGAGAATCCCAATCGCTTTCCCATCGCCAAGGAGTAGATCGAGACATTGACAGAATGGTTGAAGGTATATTCATCGTAGTTTTTAATCGTCGTCATTCCCAGCAGGATAGATTCGTCCTCGACAACGAGATGGACCGCCTTCTGGGCTAACCGCTTCAACTTCCTTATATCGGCATGTTGATTCCCTTTAATATGAGTAATCACCTCTTTGATCGTCCCGATGGTTTCGAAAAATACCTTCTTGCCCACCTCCCGTTGATCTTCCCTCTGGAGGGTAAAGGCCTCTTCCTCACCCTCTACAACCTTCAACCGATTCACCTCGATCGAGTTGCTATTGCGGTTTGCCAACTGTTCTTCGAGGAGGGTTGCATTATCTTCACGACCTTCTTCTAAGTTGATTAAGGCATAGACGAAATCCTTCAACATCCCTTCGTCCACCAAGGTTTTGAAAATCACTTCACCAATCAACCGTTTTTTCCATTGGGTCAGAAGATATTTGAAACTGGTAAATCCCTCCACCGAATAACGTAACCGTTGTTCGTTGAGGAAGAGATCATCCTTCATAATTTTAAGGGAGAGGCTTCCCTCCCGCTTAATCAATGTGTTAATGGTTTCAAGGGATTCCTTGACAAACTGATGGAGGGCTACATTTTTAGAATCATAAATTTGAGAGATTCTCATCAACACATGAAATTTGGTGACAAGATTGTTCCCCAGTTTCGATAGATCGGATTTCATTCCCTCTGACTTTTTTTGAGCCACCCTTTCAGACTGGACCGTAGATTCTGCAACGTCCATCATATCTCCTTTATAAACACGAATTCCCCCCGCTTTCTGCCTTCCGCCTTCCGCGTTTTTCTTAAGCCCCCATCATTTTCAATGTATTGGCGGCGCACTGTCCCATCTCATTCCATTTTGCCTTTTGGAACCATCTTCTTTTCTTAGCAATCTTCTTTAATATTGGTATCACCTCTTTCGACCCTGTTTCGCCCAGGGCCCTGAAGAAAGAGGCCTTTTCTTCATAATCCCGTTTGTAAAAATCCTCGGAGAGGATGATCTCTGTGAGCACCTTCACCGCTTCAGCCTTGGCATTCCTCGCCAAAAGGAGCGCAGCCTTTGCTCTGATTCCAGATACAGAATCCCTTAAAAATTTTTGAATAAGGTCCTTCCCCCTTTCCCCAAATTTATTGAGAACTTGAAGGGCCTCCTCTCTTACTTTCAAATCTTCGTGGGTCACTAAATGACCTAAATATTTCACTGCGGAGGGATTCCCAATCTTCCCAAGGATGTAGAGAATGTGGCAGACCAAGAGGGGATTACGGTCCGATAAAAATTTGCTCAGCGGTTGGATCTCTTCTCGAGAGAGGTCAGCCAGATGGTCGCAAACCGCTTTTCTCCATTTCCCGGATTCTAACTCGCCCAACAAAAGGCAGAGAGGTTCGACGGCATGCTTCGTGAGGAATCGAAGATATTGGAGGATCGGTTCTGAATGGACCTCTCCGTTCCCTTTCATCGTCTTTCCTAAAAGTTCAATGTTACGGGGGCTGGAGGATTTCTCGAGAATGCGACGAATGGCAAAGATCTGTTTGTCCTTCAGAACCATGGATTCCATGGTATCATTAAGACTCTTCAACAGGGCTACCGCTTTGCCCACTTCTTTCTGTTCGAGGAGGTATTCAATCACCCGATCGAAGTAGGAAATCATATTCTCATAAGCATCCATATCCTCACCAAGATGAAGCAGGATTTCGATCAGGTTATCAATTAAGACATAGATATATTCTGATTGTTGCTCTTGTTGCGCCTCCCGATGGATCGCCTCCTTCTCCTCAGGAGTGAGCTGACAGGCCTGAACCAAGGATTGACCTGGAGCAGGGTTGATCGCCTGCTCCAACCCTTCTGCCACAGGACGATGAGAGCCCTCAGTCTGCCCCTCATCTTCCTTCTCTTGAACCCATTCCTCCCAAGAACCTTTGTACTCTGATCTTTTTATTAAATCTTCCTCTGTCGCAGGAACGAAGATGCCACTCCCCTCTAAGAATTCATCCACTGTGGTATAGGTAATGTGAGAAAAATCTTTTTCCCAGAGCAGGGTGACAAGATCATCCTCCATGCGATTAAGGAAGTCACTTTTTCTCACAATATTGAGGAAATCCATAATCTCCTTGAACTCCAAACCTTTTGAAAATTGGAGTTCCCGAATCCCATCTTTAAAAAAGACAAAGGCTATACTTTCCTTCACATCCTGATTTTCATAGACGACATTTCCCCGGTAAAAGAGTTGATGCTCCCCGACCTGGAGGGAGAAGGAATCGAATTCATCAAAATATTGATCAAAATCTTTCCTCACCCTCTCTAAAAATTTGGATAGAATAGGATGATTGGCCTCATAGAGTCGAAAGGCTTTCAGGGTCTGAAGAAAGGTTTGAATCAATGCCTTGGTTGACTTTACTTTCTCATCGATGACCTTCTCTCCAAAGGGTTCCATTTTATCTTCTAAACTTTTCACCCGGTTTCTCCCCTAATCTGTTCTTTACCCCGTTAGAAAGCCCCGCTGCTTGCAGCGGGGATGAACCCCGTAAGACCTCTGGTCTCTTACGGGGTGAGCCTCCCCGTTGGAAAGTCGAAGACTTTCTGACGGGGTTTACTCGCGAAGATTCATGCTGCCTGTGGATGTTCATTCTCTCCTTTTAGAAATCGATCCAACTCTGTTTTGAGAACCTTCCAACCTTTTCCCGCCTTTGTCCCTTTAATTCTCCCTAAATATAGGTATTTCAAATAGGTGGGTCTTGAGATCCGAAGGTAATGGCAGGCCTCCTGAGTCGTTAGGACGGTATTTTCGCTGTCTCTTATCATGGCTTTCCACCTTTTCTATTGGACTTTACACTAATTGATAGCATTTTCTATACCAAACCAGATGATTTCATTTAACTCCTCGATATTAAAAATAAATTTTTTAAACCCTTCCAATTATTAAAAAGAAAGATGACAATTTTTGTCCCCATTATGTCAAACTTGTCCACCCCTATGGAAAGAATAGAGAAATTGAAAGATAAGGGGATGGGGAAATTCAAGACCATTTTTTATTGCCTCTCGCAAAAGATTCCGGTTAAAATTTTTATATGCATCAAGAAGGCAAGCCGATCGGGAGTGGCCATTGAACTCAATGCCCATCCTTATCGATTGGACATCGATTGGAGATTGTGCAAATATGCTAAAGAGAAGTAAGTAGAGTTATGAATTATGAGTTATGAATTATGAGTTATGAATTCAAAGTTAAAAGTTCAGGGTCCATGGTTTATCGTTGAATGGAAGGGGTTATGAAAAAACAATCCGATCAAAAAAAGGTGAAGGAGATCATTATAATTTTATCCAAGGAAATACCTGATTCCAGAATCGCCCTGAGATTCTCCAATTCCCTCGAGCTTCTGATCGCCACCATTCTCTCTGCCCAATGTACAGATGTCAAGGTGAACCAAGTCACGGTGGACCTCTTTAAAAAATATCGTTCGGCAAAAGATTATGCTGAGTCAAACCTGGCGAAATTGGAGGAGGAGATACTCCCAACCGGATTCTATCGAAACAAGGCCAAGTCGATTCAGAAATGCTGTCAGGAGCTGGTGAAACGTTGTGAAGGAGAGGTTCCAAAAACCCTGGAGGAACTGGTGGCCCTCCCTGGCGTGGGAAGGAAGACGGCTAATGTGATTTTAGGAAATGTCTTTGGGATTCCCGGTATTGTGGTTGACACCCATGTTCACAGGGTGAGCCAGAGAATCGGTCTGACGAAGAACGATGACCCAGTTAAGATTGAATTCGATTTGATGGAGATCGTCCCGAAAGAAGAGTGGACTCATTTTTCAAATCTCCTCGTCTGGCATGGCCGGAAAACCTGCGTGGCAAGAAAACCCCTTTGCGGGACATGCTCTATTCGAAAGTGGTGTGACTACGGGTCTAAAGTTAAGGGATAGAGTGTGACCGACCCCTATAGCAAATTTTTTAAAACCCCCTATCTAAAAGTAAAAACTCCTATTCGGAGAGCAAAAGGTTGTTGAAAAAGACCCAGGATTGTCATTCTGAGGAGCCGGAAGCGACGAAGAATCTCGTAATTCGATGATTATCCTGAAACCTAGATTCTTCGCTACGCTCAAAATGACAGCAAAAAAGACTTTTCCAACAGACTCACCTGAAATTCCGCCATAAGAAATTTGTCAATATTATCTTTTGAAATCCATAGGTTAGGAGAAAAATAGAGATTTTTTAAAAAAAGCTTGACATTCTCTTTTTTTTCTGATTTAATCCTATATGTAA
>Ga0315282_10017544_pt1 | contig 10324 bp, 13 predicted proteins | sample YL17G07_20_MG_FD_203693 | JGI IMG/M metagenome (GOLD analysis project Ga0315282, IMG submission 203693) | Sediment microbial communities from Yellowstone Lake, YNP, Wyoming, USA - YL17G07_20 | ecosystem: Environmental > Aquatic > Freshwater > Lake > Sediment | place: USA: Wyoming | collected... | reverse complement strand
CCGGCAACCTCGAAGATGTCCTTCCTCAGCAGGGGCTCTCCCCCGGAGAAGGCTATCGCCACCACGCCGGCTTCCTCGAACTCGTCGATGACTCGCTTCGCCTCCTCGGTTGTGAGTTCATCCTCCGCCGCCTTGGGCCCCGCACTCTCATAACAGTGCTCGCACCGCAGGTTGCAGAGCTTGGTGTAATTCCAGACGACCAAAAATGGTGCGACCGAGGTGAATGGCCTGCGGGCGCCGTAGCGGGCAATTCCCTCCAGTACGTTCACCATTCCGCGTCGGATCACGGGGTCCCTCAGGTTTTTCTTCAAATTTTCACCTGAGTAACCGAAGATGTTGCTACCTCTTTTGACGATAAGTTTGACCACGAAGGCCGCGAACCTATCTCGAAGGTCACATGGGGCATCCTCACCCACATACCTCCGCAGGGCGATATCCAATCGATTGCCACCAAATTTGCTCCGCCCACAGACGAACCGTAGCATAGCTTTAGAAATCGGATTGCTGAGCCACCGCTGTACGGACCCGATTACTGCTTTTTCTCTCCCTCCTGTTGATCCTTCCTTCATCCCGGGCGTCAATTTTTGATCACCTCTAAGAATTTTTATATAAATTTATATACATATGTTTGGGTATTTTGAAATTCCAGACCAGTGAGACACCTGTTCACGGCAGCGACAATGGCGTCTGCCACCCGCTTGACCTCATCATCGGTGAATGCCAGGCTGCTGAAAGGCCCTTGTTTGGTCAGATGTAGATCCTCTTCCAAGTTCAGGTAAACGTCGGGTACGATGCCCTTGTCCGTCAGCAACTCCCTAGCGCACGCATTGTGGCAGCCATCAACCACCACCAGCTTTTCTACCTGATGCACCACGGCAGATTGCCTGGGTACCTCATTCAAGATAGCTGGCAAAGAGCAGATACCGACCGTTTCGTTCCCCAGACGTCTCACCGCCTCAAGCGCGGCCATACCGGTCAGCGATCCGGTGTTGGAGCCGCCACTAAAGCAGGCGAATAGCCCTACTTTTGGTAACTCCATCTTCTTCTGCGCGTCCATACGACATCCCCACTACCGTGGCTGCACGGGCGACCGGCGAGGCTCGGGTGCGATTTCCATCAGGCGGCGGGCGATAGAAGTGAATGCGTCCGGACATGATTCTTTTCCAATTCTAATGACGGCCATTGCAGTGAATATTGTTGGGGTGGTCGCAGTTGCGCCTATTATGTTTGGGTCCTCCTGTTCAAGTTGCGTCCTTAATTGCGAGGGACTGATTGGTTCGGCTACCGCATCTACTATCCTGACTGAATGTCCATCTTTCTCCAAGACGGCGGCTAAATAGGCTAGGCCCATGGGCGGAGTAATAATTTTTAGATATTTAGAAACTTCCGCCGTCGGAGCTGGTGGATTGACCAATACAATCTTCATTTTGTGGACATTTTCTCTATTGAGAGCTTCTCTTCTTCCGAGATGTCGTTTAAAAATTGATTGATTTTTGTTAATTTCAATCACGTTAGAGCTTTCCATACTTTTCCTCCTGAATCGAGTATCATCGCGAACTGCTCTTGAATTTGCCCATCAGGTATACCTTGACCGGGTCGTTGATCAAAAACGATACGACTAGCGTATAACCCAAGATTCCGAATACCGGTATGTAACCGAGTGGAGCAAGCTCTAGGAAGCCTAAAATCGAGATTGCAGATACGAACAGGATTTCCGCAACGATTGTAATGCTCAGAATCTTACTGGGCCGCGACTTCCAGAAATAATTCCGCTCGCGCACAACCACGAGAGTGCATATCCCCGCAAGACTCAAATAAGCAAACCCGAAGGTATAGATCTTGTCTATGTTGCCGCTCAGCCCGAAATACGACCAACCAGCCACGGTCAGAACTGCACCTTCAATCGTCATTAGTATCCCTAATGATCCGCCGATTCCAAACAACCGCGAGACATCGAACGAATCAGGCTTCAAAGAAAACTTGACATTGTCTGTCGATATCGACATCGAGACGAAGTCACCCATGAAAAGTAGCAGCACCGTGCCTTGTATTGACAGCATGAAGGAGTGAGTGAGAAATAGCATAACGACGATGTACCCGACAATGTTAAGCTTCCTGGCAACCATCATCAATGCCCAGCTATAGATTCTCTGGTAAATCGTCCTCCCTGTCTTGACCATGGCGACCATGCCCCCGAGTCCCTCAGTAGTGAGCACGGCACTTGCCGAGTCCTTAGCAATGTCCGTCGCATTCTTCACCGCTATCCCCACTTCCGCCTGCGCTAGCGCGGGGGCATCGTTTACGCCGTCGCCAGTCATTCCAACCACATGCCCTCTGCCCTGAAGAGTGTTGACTATTGTGAACTTGTCTTCAGGGTAAATCTCGGCGATGCTGTTACTATCTTCGACCGCGGAGTCGAGAAGCTTCGCTTGAGTTTGCGGCTCTTCAATCTTTGGCATTGTGATGATTTTGTCGCCAAAACCTATTTGCTGGGCGATGTTTCTTGCAATCGGAAGCGAATCGCCCGTAAGCATCTTCACAGATATGCCCAATTCGCGAATTTGGTCTAATGTCCCGCGTGAGTCTTCCCTTACCCTATCGGCTACTCCCACGAGACCGACAAACTTTAACCTGTTCCGATGATTCCCCTTGGCAACGGCGATTACTCTCAGTCCATTAGCTGAGAGCGTCTCAGCATACTTGAATAGAGCTGCTGTCTCCTTATCCGACAAATTGCAGGAAGAGCATATAGTATCGAACGACCCTTTTCCCACAAAGAACGTTTCACCAGATTTCTGAATCGTAGCTTCTGTCATTCTAGTTTTTGGATCAAACGGCACGAATTCCATCTGCAAATAACCATCCAATGAGATATGCTCCTCCGCTGCTGCGGTCAGAAATGCCAGGTCGATGGGATCCTGATTGGCTTCTTTCGAGGCAAGCGCGCCGTAAAGCAAAACATCACTTTTGCTAAATCCGTTAATCGGTAATTCCTCTTCGACGAAGAGTTTATTCATCGTAATTGTGCCGGTTTTGTCTACACATAGTACGTCCATGGTAGCAGCGTCCTCACTCGCGCTGAGTCTTGTAACGAGTACTCCTTGTTTTGCAAGTGCTGATGAGCCAAGAGCCATATTCAAGGTGAACATGGTCGGCATTGCAACTGGCACAGAGGCTACGAGAAGCACGCCGGCGAGCGGCAGTAGCACGGCAAGCTGGAAGCCTGTCAGAAGAGCGTACACAAAGACGATTAGAAGAGATGCGAGTACTATCATTGCAAGTCGGTGCGCAACTTTAACTGTAATCTCCTCCATGTGCAGTTTCGGTTTTGCAAGCTCGAGCAGCGAAACGGTTTTTCCAAAGTAGGTCTTTGTTCCCGTAGCATCAACTGTGCCAGTAGCTTCGCCGCGCTTGACCGCCGATCCGGAATAGGCTACCTCTCCAGCGGACTTTTCCACAATTATAGATTCACCGGTGAGCGCGGACTGGTCAACACCGAGAGCCCCATCAATGACCTTTATGTCTGCTGGCAGAAGGTCGCCTGTTCTGACCCTGACGAGGTCTCCTGGGACAAGCTCCCTGGATGGAATGATTGACCATCTTCCAGCCCTCTTTACTCTGCTCTGAATCCTGAGCCTCTGCTTCAGAGCGGCCATTGCTGCTCTTGCTCGTCTCTCCTTCCACAATGATAATGCTGCGTTAAAGAGAAGGAGGGCCACAATGACGAGTGTTTGCGTATACTTTCCTAATAGCCACGTGATGACCGCTGTGGCTTCAAGCATCCAGGGTACGATGCCCCAGAAACGTTTTCCAAGCCTTGCGAGAAAGCTTACTTTCTTTTCAGGAATCTCATTGTATCCATACTTTGCAAGCCTCTTCTGGACTTCTTGAGCGTCTAGTCCATTTTCCACATTTGTTTCTTGCAATTCTTGCTCCCTATCTGAACTGTTCAAAATGCTCACCTGCACACTTCTATAGACTTTCGGAGAAGCAGTTCACTATAAGAATTTTTGTCTTTATTCTCCACCAGCCCTAGGATGGGCACCGCCAGGCTCCGAGCCATGCGGGCCGCCTTACGCACGACCATCTCCGCTAGGTCTTGGGGCGAACTGACCAACACAACTCCGGAAAGGGGCAGCGATTGCATCACCGTCAACGCAGCATCAGAGGGTGCCAGGGGTTAGGTCCTTCAGCGGGCATTCGGGTATGGTCAGCGCTAGGGTGAATCTCACCTGCGTGTTTTTGACCTGCGCATTCCGCACCATACCCAGTTCCACTAGGCTGCGATTCAGTTCGGGGTCCATCACCCCGGCCAATGCTTGCTTAACTTGTTCCTCTGTTACTGATATCATATGTCCTCCTCAACCTGCTTTTGATGTCCATCATATTCTTCAGCCCGCTCGCCACTCAGGTCGTTCCCGTCGAGCAGACCCTGAACATAGATAGGGTGGTTTTTCATATCAGTGCAACTCCTCGGGGTGGTCCACCAGTCGGCCTTCGATGTGGGCTTGCACCGCCTCATCAATGTTGGCGATGTTCGTCACCACTGGGAGGATACCGGCCTGTTTCATACTCTGGTAAGCCCCGGCTCCCATCCCCCGCGCCAGAAGCACCTGGCAATCGGCGATGGCGGCGGCCATGTGCGCGTGGCGGGACTGGGCAACAGGTTCAAAGCCGTGGCCGCGCAGATCGGATCCGTGGGCCTCTTCAGCGTGCGACTCGCCGGCAAACTGGGCGTGGCCCATCTTGTTGCGGGTCTCACGCGAAACTATTTTCCCGTCTTCAACGGTGACAACCACATAGAACGGCGCGCGGCCAAAGTGCTGGCTGATGGTCACGCCATCTTCGGATACCGCTGCGATTTTCATGCTGCTCTCCTTCATTTGCGAATGCTTAGTCACTCTTTTATCTCCTGGGTTTTCGGGAAAATCCGGATTTCCGATTTTCACACCAACAACGGCGGTCCCGTTTATTTCAACAGGTCTTATCTTTATCATACAATTAACCTCCTGCGAGCTCCCGCTCAATATCTTTTACACGGCGATTCTACGCCGATGTATTTGACCACGACTTTTTCCACAAGCGGTCCCTCTTGTTTAGTTACATAATATAAACATATATATGTATCTCATTACAAATTGTAACATGATGCACATGGATGATATCGATAGGAAAATAATATCATTTCTTCAGGAGGATGGACGGATCTCTCTTTCTGAGATGGGCCAAAAAGTGGGCCTCTCTCACGTAAGCGTAAGCAAAAGACTAAAAAATCTGTGTGAAAGTCTGGTTAATGTTTCTGCTGGCCTCAATGCCGAGCAACTTGGCCTCCATGTCGCTGTCGTGAACGCGGAAGTGGAAACACACGAACGTCTACGAGAACTCGTCGATATATTTTCAAAATGTCCTAGAACCGTGTTTGTAACTACCACGACGGGTGCCTACAATATCATGACGATAATGGTTGCGGAAGACGCCGACACCTTAAACGCAATCTTGGATGTCTGCTCCATACGAGCCCGGAAAGGCATCAGACGTTCGGAAGCAATTATAGGAGAAGCGCCTGTAGTTCCAAAATATCTTCCAATCAAAATTGTTCCTAATAAAGAAATGGAAATAGCTCCATGTGGGATCAACTGCAGAAAATGCTTACGCTACAAAAATCAAAAATGCCTCGGTTGTCCTGCAACCAAATATTATCGCGGACCTCTTTGAACCTGGCGCATATACGTCGTAAAGACCAAAAGAGAAACCAGCAGGGAAAGTTCGAGAAATTAGGAGGAAATAGAAAGAATTGATTTAAACTAAGTTCCATGAACTTTGGAAGTTGCCCCAAAGTAAGGCGACAGAGAAATTGAACCACAAAAATGCAGAAACACACTCTCTTCGTCCGTTGTTTTCACAAACCTTCAATTTTTAATTCATCAAGCCACCAAGACCCGACCAATTGGACAGGCCGGGCCCGGCTCCAAGACTTTTTAAAAACGACCTCAGAGGGCCCCGGCAATAGACGCGTCGACCATACGCTTGATCTCTTCTTTCAGGAGATCCGGGAGGCCGAAAATACTGACATCCATAAACCCACGGACTATCAAAGCCTCGGCCTCAGACTCCGAGAACCCCCTTGTCATCAAGTACTGGACCTGCTCCTCCGCTATCTTGCCGACTGCAGCTTCATGCGAGAGTTCGGTCCCCCTCACCTTCCCAACCAGCTCCGGGATTGAGTGGATGAAGGCTTCGTTCGAGAGGAGAAGACCCCTGCATTCGAGATGCGCTCGCGAATCCTCGTGCTCCCCGACCAAGATTCCGCGGGCGTATATCTGCGATTTGTCCGCGGCGATAGCCCTTGCGATGACCTCTCCCCTGCTCCCCTTCCCCTGCAGTACCACCCTCGAACCAACGTCCAGGTAGGAACTTTCTGTCCCGTAAAGTATGCTGTTGAAGCTGACCCTCGAGTTCGCGCCCTTACAGTAGGCGGTGGGATACATCTGGAGGCTCTTGACGGGCTTCAGGCAGATGTAATTGCTCACGAAGGTCGCGTCGTCCTCGACAAGGGCTGCGGTACGCGGACGGACGTCGAAATTCTGCGCCCAGTTGTGGATCATAGTGAAGGTGAGCTTCGCCCCTCTCTTCACGCAAAACTCCGAAATTCCCACATGCAGGCCCCTCTGGACACCCGGGTGGACCGTGCAGCCCGTTATTATCTGGGCCTCGGAATCTGGCTCGGCGATTATCAGGTTGTGGGGGTTCTGGTTCAGGTTTTCCTTTGAGATGAAGAGGCACGCCTGCAGCGGGAAGGTGGCCTTCTGACCTTCGAGTATCCTGATGAAATAACCCTGGTCCCACTTCGAACTGGCCAGAGCGGTGTACTTGTCCGCGTCTGGATCCACGAGTTTCCACCAATACTTCTCGACCCAGGGGTATCTCTTAAGGGCCTCCCCCGTGCTCATTATTTCCGCCTTGCCCTTGAACGTTTTTCGAATCGCTTTGGAGACAACGGAGTGGTCTATCTGAAAATACGTGTCGGCCCTCTCCTCCTCGCCCGCCTTAACTCCGACGCTCAGTACTCTCTGGGCGATATCCTTCGGCAGGGCAGAAGCTGGGCAGGGATGCCAAGCCGTGGCCTTCCTGTCGAATGCCCCGACGTCCAGATCTGGCCCAAAAGCCGCGGGCTTCTCTATCGCCTTAGGCACTGTCTTTTTATTTTTGGACATTTCTCACACCACTTATAACCGCGTTTCATGATCAGGTCGAATATCCTGTTCGGCTCCCCGAAACAAGCGATCTTACCACCGACCAACACGTGCGCCACGTCTGTATTCACGTAACGCAGGATGTAGCCGAGGTGGGTTATCAACAGACTCGACCGCCCCTTCAAAAAATCGCTGATCGCCCTGCCGATTATCTCCAAGTTCTCGACATCGACACCGGAGTCCGGCTCATCGAATATCGCAAAACTCGGCCGCTGAGCCAGCACCTGAAAAATTTCTGACCGCTTGAGTTCGCCCCCGGAAAACCCGAGATTTAGATCTCTCTCCAAAAACTCCATGGGAATGTTCGTGATTCTGGTCAACTCTATCCCGTCGACTTCTCCTTTTGCGATGTGCCTGAACACATCACCCAGCTTGACGTCCCTTATCGCGGGGGGGTTCTGAAATGCTACTCCCAGGCCAAGCCGAGCACGCTCGTCTGTTGGGAGATTTGATATCCGTGCCGTCAAATCGGATCCTGCCCGACAGGACCTGACAGCTCGGAGACCCCAGAATCGACATGATCAGAGAGGTCTTTCCCGAACCGTTGGGACCCAGCAGAACGTGGGTCTCCCCTTTGGGCACCTTCAGGTCCACCCCGTTCAGCACTCTTTGCCCAGCGATCTCAACAACAAGATCCTTTATTTTCAACATGCTCAAGCCAAAAGACCCCCACATGATTTTTGCCCAAACTGGAGTTGGATTTAACTTTGGTTCACCGCCTGACCATTATCCACAACAACCACTCCCACCGGAGCCACCGAAGGGTAATATGCTGCTGTATTCCTTTTCCCAACACTCACTACAGAACCAAATGTTTCCTAATTCCCGATGCGTAGCGTAAAGCAGGCTTACATTTTCGCCGTTCTTGCCGCAGATACCACACTTGTTCATTTTTATTCCTCCGTACAAATTTTTATTATCTCATTTACAGCTTTCTCCAGATCTTCCTCACTATAATCAAAAGGTTTGAATGGGCCTATCTTTGGTATCTTCAGATCGAGTAGGAGATTGAGATACCTATTTATCTTAAAGCCGTCTTTTTCGAGAATTTTCTTTGCGCATTTATTGTAACAACCATCGATAACAATGATTCTCTTTGCTTTCTCTGTCGTTTTCCTGTGCTTTGGCACCCCTGCAGCAATAGCGGAGGTGCAGAACAATCCATACTTTTCCTTATCTAACCTTTTATATGCTTCAAGCGTTGCCACCCCTGTTAAAGTACCAACACTTGACATGCAGCCAAAGCAGCAGAAGACGGCATTATCTGGCACAGGTTTATCTTCTTTCATGTTCTACCCACCTTGCGATAACTTTTTATGGACTTATCCCAGCACTCATTACACAATGGCACGCGGTTCACCGAGCAGCACATCTTGATGCTCAGGTATCTGACTTCTCCGGGAGGAATTTCTTTTCCGCAGAAATCACATTTCAAATACTTTACCCTTGTTATTTCATTCATATTTCATTTCACCCCTCGTTTCCTTTCATGCTTCGTTGCCCACGGCGTTAGCGTGTAGTCTGGCATTTGAGGAAAGCCAATATCAAATGGTGTTGGGTAAGGCGCCACTTTCTCGGTAGCTTTCATTCCTTCCAGAATTCCATCGTATAGGCTGTAGGGAAATGCTACCGTAAGCTCATCGTCCTGCGCCAGAGCCGTCTTGCGGTCGCCAAAGCAGGGGATTGCTACTGCAATGTCTTGACTGATGTAGGCTTGGGCGATGACGTCGGCGCACAAACTCCATTCACCACCTGTGGAAAAATTCATTCTTCCACCTTTCTTGTAGAGATAGCCCTGAACCACTCGCATCACCTGTGCTGTGTTGCCATACATGACCACAAGGTCCGGCTCGAAGGTGAGTTTGGCCATCGGGGCTACAGCCACCGCTTTGAACCTTCCGTACGGGATTTTTGACACCTTGGTGGTGAACTCCTTAGCCGATTTCAGATCAGCGTGCAGCATCTTGGCAATTGTACCATTCTTCATGCTCTCTGGCTCTTCAATCAGCCCAAGAGTTACGCCGCCCACAACGCAGGCCATGTCCTCAGCAGTAAAGTACATCGACCGGCCATAATAACGCACAAAGGCCGTAATCTGGCAGGTATTCATGGGGCGCTGGGGCCGCATCGTACCTTGAGGTCGCTCATCAGTGTCTTCATAGAATTTTACTCCAAAGGGTTTAGTCTTCGACCGCAGCATGGCAAAGAGCTCACAGCAGACCTCTTTTTTGATCATTTTCGTTCACATCCTATTTCCTTCTGTTTTCCATTTTCTCTTCGCCTCACTCCTCAATTATCGCTTTCACGATGAGTTCTTTCGCCTTTCTTATGTCATCATCTGAGATGTAGTCCATCATTGGTTTCACTTCTCCAGGGGCGATATCCTCATGGAATGCTTTTTTCTTCATGCCGATGTCCCTCGTGAGCACGATGCCCTTCGCTACTTTGAAGCCAGCAGCCTCCACAACCTTCTTGCTGCACTCGAATGGGCAGCCGTCAACTGTAATGACCTTCTTGGCGGCCTTGGTTTTCCCATGAACTGGAAGCACTTTTGTCGGCAGTCCACCGAGGCAACCAATTGCCACCTTCTTCAATCCCAGTTCTTTAACTGCTTCCATACCAGCAAGAGCAGCTGTGATTCCTGTGTTTGACAGACCGCCGAAGCAGACGTAGATGACGTTCTCATGCGTGTTTTCTCCAGCTTTCCATTCCATTTCTTTTTCTTCAGTCATATTTTCACCTCCTTTTGCTTCTTGCGCCGCGCTTACCTCAACCACTTTTTGATTTCCTCTTTAGTTGGGATTCTCCCCTCGGATTTCACACTGCCATCTACTACCACCGCAGGCGTTGCCATTACACCACGTTCTACTATTTTACCCACGTCTGTGATTTCCTTGACCTCCGCGTCTATTCCGAGTTCTTCGATGGTTTCCTTCACTCTTTTTTCCACGAATTTGCATTTTGGGCATCCGGAGCCCAATATTTCCACCTTCTTCATTTCAACACCTCCTTTTATCCAACCAGCATTTGAAAAGCGACTCCAAGCAGGGCCGAAAATGCAACGACTAACG
>Ga0315282_10017543_pt1 | contig 10325 bp, 8 predicted proteins | sample YL17G07_20_MG_FD_203693 | JGI IMG/M metagenome (GOLD analysis project Ga0315282, IMG submission 203693) | Sediment microbial communities from Yellowstone Lake, YNP, Wyoming, USA - YL17G07_20 | ecosystem: Environmental > Aquatic > Freshwater > Lake > Sediment | place: USA: Wyoming | collected... | reverse complement strand
AGGGATAGGAAACTCCTTTTTTTGCGACGCGCGGCTTTTAATAAACCGATATCCCGGATTCCGTGTTGAGAAAATGGACAGCATGGAGTATATAAAATATGGAGGTTTTTTGAATGAAGACGAAACTGATGTTTCTTTTTCTTCTCAGTGCCGGTTTGTTCCCGGCCAGCTACGCCCAACAATCCGGAATCTCTTTTCCACAAACACAGGCCGAAAAGAAAGTTGAAGCCTATATAAAAGCTTTCAACGCCGGTGAAGCGGCGATCCGAGAATTCTTCGCCGCGCATACCGCGAAAGACGCACTTCAAAGAATTCCCCTGGAGACCCGGCTAGCTCGGTACCGTCAGATGCGCGACCGGTTGGGCTTGCTCGAGATCCGAAAAGTCGTCGAGACGCGCAACGATTATGCAAGCATCGTCGCCCGCGGAAGCAATGGCCCGGTCGTCCAGATGGAGTTTGATTTTGAGCCGGCGGAGCCGTTCGGACTCATCGGGATCAGGGTCATGGATGTCGGAGAAGATCTCCCGCCCGCCAACCCCAAGAAGGACAACAGAGAGCTCGTCGCCGCAATCAAGGATTATGCCCAAAAGATCTCCGGGACGGACGAGTTTTCGGGCGTGATCCTCGTCGCCCAAAGCGGAAAGCCCCTCTTCGCGGAAGCATACGGTTATGCCGACCGGGAAAAAAAGATTCCGAATAGGGTCGACACAAAATTCAATATCGGCTCCATAAACAAATCCTTCACAAGCCTCGCCATTCGTCAGTTGATCGAGCAGAAAAAGATCGCCTTGAGCGACCCGATCAAAAATTACCTGCCGGACTATCCGAACAGCGACGCCGCGGCAAAGGTCACGGTCCGGCATCTTCTCGAAATGACCTCGGGTATCGGCGATTTCTTCGGCAACCGCTACGAATCGACACCGAAGGAGAAGATCCGAGTGCTCGCGGACTACCTCCCCCTCTTCGCCGACAAACCGCTCGAATTCAAGCCCGGCACGAAAAACCTTTATTCGAACGGCGGCTATATCGTTCTCGGCATGATCATTGAAAAAGCCTCGGCCGAGGACTACTACGCCTACGTCCGCGAACATATTTATAAGCCCGCCGGAATGCTCGATTCGGACTGGTATGATAAAGATTCCAGCGTTCCGAATCGGGCGCTCGGCTACACGCGAGACGGTTCGACCCTGAAACCGAACTATCCGAGTTTGCCCGGCAGAGGAAGTTCCGCGGGCGGAGGATACTCCACGGCGGGCGATCTTCTCAAATATACGATCGCTCTCAACGAGGGAAAGTTCGGCGGAACCGCCGAGGACATGCGGGGCGGATTTGGCATTGCCGGCGGCGCTCCAGGACTCAATGCGGCGCTTGAATGGGTTCAAAGAAGCGCGTACACGATCGTCGTCCTGTCCAACTTCGATCCTCCGAGCGCCCAGCGTGTCGCCAGACAAATCCGCTCTTGGCTGCCGCACTGAAGAGCTGTTTTTTATTAATCCGAAGGTAAAGTCGGCAACCGCAGCTTTTTGTCTTACGGCATGTCGCCCAGGTCAAAACGGGATGCCTTTTACCATACCCGTTGATGGACGAGCTTGTTATCCTTGAAGACCACCCGAATGTAGGCGAGCTCTTGAGAGATACTTTGTTGGTGCATGCCGACCAGCCCCATGTCCAACTGGACTTCCGTACTCGCTTCCGCCTGGCCTAAGAGTTTTTGAAAAAACATCACTATATAGGCTCCCTTGGGCGCAAAGATTTCCAGGGCTTCCTGCTTGGAAAAACCGTGCTTCCGGAAATTATTTTTAGTGACCGTCTCGAGGCCGGGGTCGACAGCTTCCCATCGGTTAAGGAGCCCAAATTTCCAGGAATAGGCAATCGTTTTGGTCACTTCCTCCGCATCCTTGCCAACCAGCAGCGCCAAGTTATCTTGATAGATTTTCACCTGCTTGGCGCTGTCGGATGTCGCACAGGACAAAAGAAAAACCAAGCTCAGGAATAATGCCAAGGCTTTCGATTTCATAGCTGCCCCCTTCTGAAGGATAATCAACCTGTCCCCCGATCATTCGTACCGCAGAGCTTCGGACGGCATGATCCGGGCCGCGGCGTGGGCCGGCCCATAAGAAAACACGGCGGCCAAAATGACCGCCGCCGCGAAAGGAATCAAGGCCGTAGAGGCGCTGAGTTTCAGAGGAAACGGTGTCGGCGGCCCTCCGAGGAGAACGACGAGATGGACGAGAAGCCCGGCGGCGACGGCCGCGGCGCCCGCCGTCAGTTCGCCTTCCAGGAAAAAGAGGAAGGCGATGTCCCGGGGCATGGCTCCCAGCGCACGGCGCAGTCCGATCTCCCTGACACGATCCCGGACGTTGGCGATCATCAGGCTCATGAGGGTCAGTCCGCCGAGAATCAAGCATAAAGCGGATACGCTCCCGCCTGTCCAAGCGATTGTTCTTTGCAGATTCTTCACTCCGGCTCTCAAGGAATCGGGCAGGACCCACGACGGAATTCCGGCGCGCATGTCGGGTTGAGAGAGAAGACGACGCCCCGTCTCTACGGCCCGGCCAAAGTCGCGGGAGGCGGGAACGCTCATAAAAATCGCATCGACCGGCGGGTGCGGTCCGTCCCACTCCGTAAGCCATAACGAGCCGAGCGTCCTAGGGATAAAGACGACAAGCTCGCCAAACATCCAGGCCGAGGTCTCCATTTCCGCCTCCAAGCCTCCGCTTCCGGCTTCGAGGATGCCGACGACACGAAAGAGGGATCCGCGGAGCTCAATGAGGTCGCCGGTCTTCCAGCCCCAACGTTCGCTCAGGGGCCGGCTGACCACGGCTACGCGGCGCAGACTTTCCACGTCCCCGGAGTCGAGGAAACGGCCCTCGATCAGCCTCCATTGCCGCACGCGGGCCAAGTCGCCGTCGGTCGCGATCACCGTCAAGGACTTGTCCTTGCCCGTCGTTGGGATGTCGAAGCGGCGTACGGTCGAGAACAGACAATCTGGGAAGTTGCGGGCGAGAATTCCCCTATGGCGTTCTTCGAGTCCCGGCCCGGCTTTCGAATCGGGGGTTTTCTGACGAAGAATCCCGGCGACGTTGATCCCGAGTTCCTTGACGATGCGCTGGGACTTGTCCTCGAGGCCGCCTAGAACTGCGAGAAGAGTAGACAAGGAGGCAAAGCCGATAACCATGGCGAAAAAGGTCAGAGCCGTCCGCCCGGCCCGCGAGCGGAGGCCGTCACGAACATCCCGAAGAGTCGCCCGCAGATTGTCCGTCCGGGTTATCATCCTTCGATCGTGCCGTCCTTGCAGATGATATGCCTGGTGGCATAGGCGAGAAGATCCTCGTTATGCGTGACCAGCAGGATGGTGATTCCCGAGCGGTGAAGCTCGCCGAGGCTTTCCATGATCACCGTCGCGGAGGCCCGGTCCAGGTTGCCCGTGGGCTCGTCCGCCGCCAACAAACGAGGGGGGCGGACGATCGCCCGGGCAATGGCCACCCGCTGCATCTCGCCCGCCGAAAGCCGCCGCGCCGTGCGCCCTTCCAGGCCGATAAGCCCCATCTTCGCTATGGCTTGCCGGGCGAGGGCCGCGGCTTCCGTCCGGTCGTGCTCCATGTAGCGGAAACGAAAGATGACGTTTTCCAGAACGGACCGATAGGGAAGCAGAACATAATCTTGGAAGACCATGGCAATCTTGTGCTTCCGCAGGACGCTGAGTTCGGCGTCCCCCATGGACGAAGTGTCGCGTCCGTCGAACCAAATCCGGCCCGAGGTGGGTCGATCCAGAAAAGCGGCCAAGTGGAGGAGAGTGGTCTTTCCAGAGCCGGAGGGCCCGGTAATGGCCAGGAATTCCCCCTCCGCTACGGCGAGGTTCACGCGGCGCAAAGCCATATGAAAACCGGACGACTCGGCGAAGCCTCTGGTCACGTCGCGCATGCGGAGAATCTCGGCCGGAAGCGTCATGGCAGGATGACTGTTTCGCCGGGTTTCAGCCCGTCGATCACCTCGTAGAACTTGTCGTCGGCCTGCCCCAGCCGAAGGAGCCTTCGCTCGGTCGAAGAACCGTTCCGAGTTCGAACCCAGGGGCGGTTCTCCTCCCAGAATACGGCGGTCCGCGGAACAAGGGTCGCGCGCGGATTGAAATAGGACTGGATCTGGACCGTCACCGTCATGCCGGGTCTTACTCGTGGATCCGCGGCGGGAGACTTGAGCCGAACAACCACATGAAAGAATCGCTGCCACGTCGGCTGTCCGGGCGGGGTCTGGGCGATCGAGCCGACGGAGCCCACAAAGCCCTCCAGCCGGATTTCGGGAAACGCCACAAGCCGGATCGTAGCGTCTCGACCCTCAAGGACGCGGCCCAGTTCGGCTTCTGGGACCTCGACATAAACGGTCAATTCGCTCATATTCGGCAGAGCCATAAACGGTTGGTTCGGAAAAACGGTGTCGCCGATTCGGATCATTCGGTATTCGCCGCCGATGTACAAGGGTTTATAGACGGTATTCCCGTCGGCGGGAGCCCGGATGACACTATTCTCGATTTGGCCCCGGGCGAACTGAAGATCCTGCTCCGCTTCGGCCAGCTTAGCTCGGGCCTGGTTGAGAGCGGCAGGATGAAGATAGGTCTTGGTCAGCTCGAGCTTCCATTCGAGAGTTTCCAGTTGGGTCCGGGCCTGATCCACTTTGAGCTTCTGCTGGGCGATTTCCTGTTCGGAGACGAGCCCCTCCTTACCCATGGGGCGGCTGGCTTCCAGGTATTCGGTTTCCGCCCGCAGGACCGTGCGGGCCTCCATGATCTTCATCTCCAGGTCCCGAAGCTCGAGCGGGATCACGGCGTTCTTCAAGCTTTCAAACTCCGACCGGGCGGTCGCCTCATCCCTCTCGAGTTTATGGACTTCGCGTTCGAGCTGGGATGTATCAAATCGGACCAGGACGTCGCCCCGCTTCACGCGAGCGCCTTCCGGGGCAAGATCGATGACGGTGGCGCTCCCCTGAAAATTGGACATGACCAGGACCAGCCGCTCGGCCTCGAGCCGCCCCTCGTATTCGGACCAGACCGCGAACGCCTCCTGAGTCACTTTGGCGATGGATGCCGGCGGCCCTCCCCGCCTCAACACCCATCCAAACAGCACCACGATGAGGAGAATCGCAATAACGACCAGCGCCGGTGGAATGCGAGGAATCTTCATCGATCTTCAGAGATGCTCCCAGGTTTAAGATCGTCAGGCGTTTCGATGAGCGTGCCGAGGACATGAAGAAACCGATATCCGGCTAGCGACGCCTCGCCCCGGGCGGCCAGCCATTGATTCTCCGCCAGGAGAAACGTCTCTTCGGCGTCCGTTACGGAGAACTGATCGCTGCGGCCGAGCTCGAACAAGTGCTGTGCGAGTTTCCGGCGGGACGCGGCGAGGTCTTTGTTGCGTTCGGCGATCTTCAGCTCGGCCTGCGCCCGCCGGTAGGCCGCTCGTTGTTGGTTGACTTCACGGGCGATGGCCAGCTCGATGATGCCGGTATTGAGATCGGTGGACGAATCGAACAGGCGCGCCTGTTCGAGCGCGGCGCGTTCTTCCTTCAAATTCAAGTTCATATCGAGGGACAGGCCGACCGACCACTGGTTAAGCGGTGTGGACGCGGCCACGACCGAATCGCCGGCCGTCCAACTCTTACGAGCGACAAGATTCAGGCCGGGGATGAGGTTCCTGCCCGCGATCCGGACTCCTCGCGCGGCGTCCGCTCCGTCTTGGAGGGTTTGGGCGTAATCGAGGCGGTTCCGAAGGGCCGTCCGCAAGGCCTCTTCCAGAGGAGGGACGTTCAATTCGAGCAGGACTGTCGGTTTCAGGTCGAATATTGTATCCGGGTCCGCTCCGAGGAGTTCGGCGAAATCCCTCTGCTCGAACGAAAGACGCTCTTGGATCGCTTCCAGCCGGAATTGGGCCTGGCCGCGGAGAAGCTCCGTGCGCAGCGTATCGACGCGCGTCGTCCGCCCGAGCACCTCTTTGGCTTGCGCGAGCCGAACGAGCTTTTCCATCCGGTCGGCCGACGCTTGCTCGACCAGGACCTGGCGCTCGAGTTGAAGGAGGCTCTCATACGATTCGACCACGCGAAGGGCGATGGCGTCTTTCTGGATTTCCAACGCCCGCAGGAAAGTCCGATAATTGTGGCGGGCTTGGACGACGGGTTCGCGCTGGATCAGCGCGCCGAAATTCCGAAAAAGCGGCTGGGTGATCTCGACCTGGAGAGTTTTTTGGCGCAACGAGGAGCCGTCGCCGGACATGCCGGCCATGAGCCCCTGGACGCTCACGCGCGTCCCCCAGGGCAGCTTCTTCGAAGCGGACAATCCTCCGCCAGCCATGGTTTGGCCGCCTTCAGCGTCGAGATAGAGCTCGGGGCGCACATCGAGTTGAAAGGCCGTCTCCGCCCTGACGATGTCCAGGGCACCGATGGAAGTCCCCAAAGCAGACTTGGCCAAGGTCCTGTTTTGAACGATGGCCATCTTGATGGCTCGGGAAAGATCGATCGTTTCCGTCGTCCGTCCCTGCGGGACTCCAAGGCCCGGCAGCCAGGCGAAAAGCAGGGCCGCGATGATCCCCTTCACTTGGCGCATCGATGTTCTCCTTTCGGGCCGCTCGAAAGCGGATCGGGCGGACTCTCAATCCCCGGGGGCGATGACATAAAGATTTTCCAGCCCATAGGCCTTCAGCCGCTGAAGGATCTGAATAGCCAGATCGGGCGGCTGACAGTACACCACGATGCGTTGTCCCGGCGTCCATCGCGCCAGGATGGACTCGAATTGAACGTCCCAGGCCTCCTCGGTCAGGGGGAGCGCTCCGGGGATATGGGACCGGCCGTAGGCGGCCGCGGATTGGGCGTCGATCCAAAGCACATCACTCCAAGGGAGGCCGCTGTCGCCCCGGGGCAGCGTCGTGGGAGGGAGGATCCGAAGAAAGACCGGGATCTTGATAACCTTGCCGGCTCCGGCGGCCGCCAGGACGAAGAACTTTCCGGTCGCGGGGTGAATCGGCGTGCGTGGCGAGAGATGCACGAGAAAAATCTGGCTGCCTTTGTCCAGAATCGTCTTGGCCGTGAAAGCTTCGGGAACGGACTCGACGCCGACGATGTCGATCGCCTGTCCCGCCGGAATCTCGAGCGTGATCGTTTTCGTCGCCGCCTTTTCGCCGGATCCCCAGACCAGGAGACGGGGCGTGATTTTCAAAGGCGCGGAAATCGTCACCCTGAACTGGAGCGTGACCGAGGGATTTCCAGGCTCGTCGGTCGTGACGAAAATCCTCTCTTCCCGCAGACCCACAAGGTCCCCTTTCTTGAGAATGGCCCGGATCGTTCCCCGCTCTCCGGGTTGATAGACAGTCTTTTCCGGCTTCGCCGTCGTACAGCCGCACGAGGTTTCGATCGCGAGGAAGCGGACGGCCTGAGCCCCCAGGTTGCGGAAAGCGAAGTCGGCCGTGACGGCTTCATCGGCCGGGGCGGTCTTCAAATCCTGGACCGGGGAGTCCCACTGCAGGCGCGTCCGGGCGAATTCTCCCGCCGTCAAAGCCCGCCGGATTTCCGCTTGGATGGGCGGACCGACTTCGGCGAGGTAGGCGGGATATTTTTCGATGAACGTTTTCCCGGCGAGACTGTTCTGAAACTCGGCCAGGGTCCGGATTTCCGCGGCCGTGAAGTTCTTGACCAGGGCTCCGATGATCGTCTCCTCGAGCGAAGACCAGCGAACCTCGCGCTGAACGAACGCCCGGAAGGCGTCTTTGTCCAGCTGCGGTTGAGCCGCGGCATTGTTGTCGGCCAGCTTATCGACGAGCGCGCGCAGGTCCAGAGTCGTGATGAACTTCTTGGCTTCGGCGATCCGGCCGGCCTCTGAATCCCCGGCCGGCGTCCGGCGGCAGGCTAATGGTAGGACAGCTGCAGCGGTCAGCCAAACGGCAAGGGTAAGCCGCATTCCACGCTGAATCGTCACTTAATTATCCTCCTCTCCGCGTTCATCGAACTATAAATGCAATGACAAGGGCGATAGGTGATACCGTTGTAGGTTTCTCGATAGGGATCTTGGACATCTTTCGTACCACTGGGGCAATCGCATGATACGGCAACAAGAATATATACAGCCTGGATATAACTGTCCGAATAGCATTTGTCCCCCCCGAGGGGTGCGCAGTCATCGGATGACCCTTTAGCCAGGAAATAAACCCCTGCTCCCCCCGCTAATGCGAGCGCGGGCCACAGCAGATCGTCGAGGAGCGAGTTTAGCGTATCGATTGTGCTATCGGGTTTCTTGACCTTGTCCGGAGGAGGCTGCGGGGGGGGTTCCTTTGGGGCGGCGGGCTTAGGGGCGGGCGTTGATACCGTCGTAGGCCCGGGAGGAGCTGGAGGGAGAGCGTTAGGAAAATCGTTGATCAGCTTTATATCATAGAGCTTGCCATCGATCATTTTCTTGGCTGCGACATATAGGGGTTTCATGGGCTTGCCCAAAAACGTTTTGAATACGTCCGAGCCGGACGGAACAGAATTGGGAATAAAGCCCTTGGACAGCTCTTGGCCCACGTTGAATATCGGTTTGGAGGTCCAGTCGATGTGCTGGCTTTTGGCGAGATCCTGGAGGTCCTTCCAGTCGCGTAAGAACTGATCCTTGGCGGACCTCCTCAACACGTCTTCCTCGGAATAATATACATGATAAATTAAATTGAGGGATGACTGCCCCACCATGGATACGGGTGCCGGATTTGTGCAGCCTTCCGCCGCCGTCATGACGGCCAGGTGCAAGATGTCGAGGACATAAGCCGCTTGGATACACCAGGATGGAAATACCCCCTGGACGGTGATCTTAGGCTCCTCGGTTGCAAAATTGAGAAAGGGCCCCGCATCCAAAATCGGGTAGAGCTGATTCCCTCCCGAGTCCGCGGCATACTGAAATTGTTCGATTCGGAATTTGTCTTCGCCGCGGTATAGAGTGAACGCTGCCGCCGCTTGAAGGAACGTATCCTCTTTGGGCGCATAAACGAGAACGCCCTGGTATCGGCCGTAGATCACGGCATCTTGGTATTTCGCATCCAGGGCACGAAAAGAGATCAATCCGCTGTCGGCGGTGATCAGGGTCCACTTGCTATCGGGTTCCGGGAGAGGCCGGGCGCGGAATCGAGCCTGAACCGTTTCCGGAAATCCCTCCCCGAGCGCAAGCGTGATGGGTTCTTCCCAAGTTCCCATGGTCATGTTCTTGCGGCTGAGGCCGTTCAACGTGCTGTTGACGACGGTCAGCCACGGATTCAGGCCCTTCCTGTCGGTGGAAAGCCGGCCGGCGGGATCCCGGTTCACCGTGATGGGAGAGACTTCATAGTAGGCGGCCGTCCCTACGTTCTCCATTTGGTATCCGCCCTGACCGGACAGAGCGTAAGTGGCTCCCGCGGGGGAAGTCTGGCGCTCGATTTTGGCGAGGGACGCCGTTTGGAAGCGGTTCTGGGTTTTCTGGCCTTGAAAATTGAGCGTCGAGGCAGACGCCATGAAGGAGACAGCGGAGCCTTTCTCGCCAGCTACTTGGACTTCGTCGTGACTTCCCTGCAGAAGACTCCAGTCAAAGCCCACGGCCATTATGACCATCACGAGTACCGCTAACGTTTTTTTCATTTTCCCTCCTTTTTTCCTCCGGATCGACCGTCAACGGGTGCGTTGAAGCGCAGACAGGGGCGCAACCACGACCGTTTTAAAACTAACGCCCCCTCTATCACTACTCTCGCCTCCTGGAAGACCACCTTCTCGCGAACCGCGCGCGAAATTTTGAAGAAGATTTTTCCATCCGCTGCTCGGCCACCATCATCAGGAGCGTATAAGCGCCGGTTATCGTGGTTTTGAGCATGGAGTTCCTCTGGCGATCGTTTGGCAGCGCCTATTTCCCAGGAATCCGGAATTCCTGGAAGCGCTGGTTCTCTCTCTCGACGACGAAGACGCTGCCTTTGCCGCTTACGGCGATGCCGAAGGGCCCCGTCATCTGGCCGTCCCCGGTCCCCGGTTGACCCCACTGGCTGATCAGTTTGCCGTTCGGATCGAACTTGAGAATCCGGTTGTTGCCCGTATCGGCGATATAGACATAGTTTAAGGAATCCGTGCAGACGCCCATCGGCGCTCTGATCTCACCGTCCCCGGTTCCCGGCTTGCCCCACGAGTCGAGGGATTCGCCCCAGGGGGTGAATTTCTGGAGACACGAACGATCGATCACCAGCACTTCGTCCTTCGGCCCCACGGTCAAGGCCGTGGGAAGAACGAACTCGCCCGGCTTCGTTCCCTGCTTTCCCCATATTTTTTTAAGCGCGCCGTCGGACGAATATTTGACGACG
>Ga0315282_10017542_pt1 | contig 10325 bp, 7 predicted proteins | sample YL17G07_20_MG_FD_203693 | JGI IMG/M metagenome (GOLD analysis project Ga0315282, IMG submission 203693) | Sediment microbial communities from Yellowstone Lake, YNP, Wyoming, USA - YL17G07_20 | ecosystem: Environmental > Aquatic > Freshwater > Lake > Sediment | place: USA: Wyoming | collected... | reverse complement strand
GAACGGCGAGAAGTGCCGCCGCAAGCCACGCCGGGAGGAGCGCATCGAGATCGTGGGCGTGAATCGCGTCGGGCCGCATGTGCACGAGCTGGCCGTACGCGTCCCTCCAGAACCGGGCGTACCGCAGGCGTAGCGACCGATGAGTACCGATGTCGAGCCGCACCACCGGGATGCCCTCCCAGCCGACGAGGGAAGGAGTGTCCGAAGAGCGCACCCCGATCACCGTTACTAGGTACCCGGCGTCAGCGAGGGTGCTGGCTTCCCTGTGGACGCGGGCATCGTGCATGAGGTCGTTGTAGACGACCATGGCAACTGAACGAGCGGCCCGCAGGGTCATGTTCCCACCATCCGGCGGAGCCTCGCCTTCAGAGCGGGGCCGCGCTCGGCCCTCCAGCGCGCCAGGGAAGACCGTGCCCACGCAACGGCGACGTACGGGACAAGCCTACCGCCGAATCCGCGCTTGAAGTGGGCGACCGTCGGGATGTTCGCACCGGCAAAGTCGAACTCCGACACTCGATCCGCCGACTCCTGGATTGCGGTCCAGAGCGCAAGCACGCTCGCCCCGTTCGCAGCTCCCTCCACCGTCGTTCCCGCGTGAAGCTCGTACGAACGCCTTGAGTCGAACCCAATGAGGGCTGTTGCGAGCGGCGTTCCCGCGCCCGTGACCGAGACGATGCGAACGCTCGGCAGCGCCGCGACCTGCTCCAAGTAGGACCGCCAGCGCTTCTCAGGAATGGGGATCGGTTCCCGCTGGCGCGAGAACGTGGCGCGCATGGTTGCGTCAAGGGCATCGACCGCCTCCGGTCCGGTGGGGTGCCGGACGGTGAGCTCGGCGCTCTGCGCGCGTTCGAGGTTGCGACGCGCATTCGTGCGCAGGGGAAGCTGGCCGCCGCGTTGGAGAGGGATGCGGTAGGTATAGCGGAGTTCCGTCCTCCAGCCGCGCCAGATGAACGGGCGCACGTCCTCGACCTCCGGTGGCAGGACGATACGCCCGTACGACGCGTGCGCCTCGCACCAGAGGGCAAGCTCCTCGAGTGCCTCGCCCCGACGCAATTGCCTGCGCGCCGGTTCGAGGTCGTCCGGAAATGCCTCGGCCCAGCCGGTGTACGGTGCGAGCGGCGTGGTGAGCAAGTAGGTGCTTCCGAGCCGCCGTCGCGCGACGAGCGCCACCCGCACGACCGGCACGCTCCGCACGACGACCACCAGGTAACGCGGCTCCAAGCCGAGTGCCGCGCAGCCGATTTCGAGCCATTCGGGCCGACCGTAGAAGTTCGGTTCGGTCTCGCGGGCAAGCTCCTGCCAGGTGTGCCGATCACAGAGCTCCACGGCCACAGCGGCAGCTCTCCAGGCTCAGGTTGACATAATAACTCTTATCAGCACGTCGGCTCCGCCTCGGGCGCGGCGGTCGGTACATGGTACGTTCCGCACCATCCCGCGTCACCCCCCGAGACCCCGGTCTTGCCACGCTCTAACCGAACATGCGCTGTGCTCTCGTCCCGCCAGCCGGTTGGTCCACGAGGAGGGGATTACCTCTATTCTTGCGAAGCACGGGGCTTCCCGCCATGCCGTTGCGAGGAATCGGGGCACTGCGATCCTCCGGCGCTGATCGGATGGAACCTCGGCCCGGGAGACTCCCATGGCTACCTACACCAGCGCACTCGTGTGTCTGGTGTTCATGATACCCCCGGTTGAGGGAGGTGAACCCGTGAACGGTGCCACAGACGGAAGAGGCTTGCACGCGGAGCCCAGGTATCTCACCCACCCGCTCATGCCCGGAGTTCGGTGCGCAGGCATCACCAATCCTGGCTGGCCACGCACACTGCACGACGAGCATCTCACCGGTTTCTCGCCGCTCGTCTGCGGGATGGCGGATGCGCCGGAGGTGTGGCAGACCATCGAGGTGGGCGGCGAGCTTGGCTCAGTCGAGGAGGTGACGACGGGTGAGGGGAGAAGGCGCCTGCTCGTGAGCGACGGGCGACTCAGGCTTCTCGAATGCGACGGGAAGGTCCTCTGGACGGCGAAGGATGCCGGAAAGCTCGTCTTCTCTGGCGACCTGCGCGGCGATGGACGGGGCTATGCGCTCCTTGCGGGAGGGAATCGGCTTACCATGCTCGACGGCCGGACCGGGGAAGTCGTGTGGCGTCAGGAGTTCGACCCGCCACATCTGCATCTGCGCGTACAGGTTGCCGACGTGCTGCCGGATCGTCCCGGTTTGGAGGCGGCGGTGTTCCCGCAGTACGGGGAGGAGGGCTGGCTCATGAGCTTTCCTCCCGACCGCGAGCCCGAGCTCCTCTGGCGGAGGACCGTCGTCGTTCCCGGGGAGCACCCGGAGCGGGCCGATCACGGGTGCGACATCAAGCTCGACCTGAGCGTCCCTGATGAACCGGTCATCTGGAACGTGCGCCATCATCGGTGTCGAGGGTTCGATGGCCGGACCGGTGAGATGATCAGCTCGCTCGTGTACGAGATCGGGGGAGGCCACCGCCGCAACTACGGTCCATGGGAATTCGCCGTCGGGCGAGATGGGGCGAGACTCATCGTCGTCGTGGGCGAACAGATTCAGACGCACGTGCACGCCATCCGGCTCAACCGACGCGGTCCGAGCGAGCTCGCGTGGCAACACTACTACGGAGAGGTGTACGAGGTCCCCGGCGTCGTCGTCAAGCTCGTGTGCGTGGCGGACATGGATGGTGACGGCGCTTCCGAGGTCGTCTACAACGTGCGTGACCCGGAACGGGAGTTCCGTTCGTTCGTGCGGGTTCGAGACGCGGAGACGGGCGAGGTCAAGGCGGAGCTTCCCGACTCGTGGTGCGCAGGATGTGCGGAGGACGTGGGGCCTGACAGTGCGCACGTGCTGGTCGTTCATCCGGCGCCACACGGCAGGACACCCGACCAAGGACCGGCGGATCTGTACCGCTTCGAACGTTCCGGCCCGCTCCGGTGCGTCCGCTCGCTACGGAAGGCACGTCGGTGTGGCGTCATGACGGTTGCAGGCCCGCACGGGAACGACCTGGTGCTGCGCGAGGTGGGCGACACCGGCGAGGCCGCGCTCGTGCGCCTTGACGGGGCGACATTCGAGACGGTCAGCCGAACCTGCGCGCCGGCGCTTGCCGGGTCATCCATCGAGGGGATTGTCGGACCATCGAATGGGGAGCGGCTGCACCTCGTCGTGGGGAGGAACGGGACGCTGCGCGCGCTCACGTGGCAAGGGGAAGAGCGGTGGGCTCTGCCGCTCACCGGAGGACCTCCGCCGACGATGAGTGCGGGCGACCTCGACCGGGACGGACGTGCGGAACTCGTGGCAACGACCGCCGGGAACTGGGTCCGCGTCTTCCGCTTTGGGGAGCACGGAATCCCCGCCGAGACGATGAATGAGGAGTTCTCCGGCCGACGGTACCGCCTCGGCCCGCTCTTGTACGATCTCCAGGGGGATGGTCAGCTCTGTCTTGTGGCGCCGCGGAGCACTGAGGACGGGAACATCGCTGTGCGGGCGTTCCGCCCGGATGGCTCGGTCCTCTGGGACACCGTTCTCGACGCACCGACCGATGACGGGGGAATGGCGGTGGGATGGAACGCAGGGGAGTTCCTTCCCGGCGAGGGGCCAACCGATCCTCCGCAAGCCGCCGTCGTCATCTCGGTGGTCAACCGGACGCGGACGCTCGAAGGGAGTTATCTCCTGGAGGGGAAGACCGGCGCGGTGCGGTGGTTCGAGGGGATGTACCATGACAGGGGGGCGATTCGCGGGATGGTCCCGGTCGGGATACCGAGCGTGTTCGACTGGGACGGCGACGGGGTGGAGGAGATCGTCATGGACATGTACAGCTACATGGCGATGATCCGGGGCGACGGCGAGTTCTCCTTCATCCGCTGGACGCCGAACATCCGACAGGAGAACTCCCTCTACGCTGCGCTCCTCTACAACAGCTACGTCCCGGTCTACCGGCACCCCGGCGACGAGCGCCCCTACTGGTTCGTGCCGCTGGGATACGGGACGTTCGGCCTCATGAACCCGGAGCCCACAGACGGAGTCTGGCGCGAGGAGCTCGGCTATGACGTCCCGGACAAGGTTGGAATGGTGGACGCTGACGGCGACGGGGTCATGGAAGTGGGCTACGCGGTCCAGAACAGCCGCACGTTCGTCTGTCGTAACCTCTGGACCGGCGCGACGAAGTGGACGCTCGAGCTTCCGGAACCGCCCAACGCGCCAGTCGTCACCTGCGACGTTGACGGCGACGGCAAGGGGGAGTTCCTCACCGGTCGGTACTGCATAGGCACGGACGACCGGGGTATCGGGGAAGTCCGCTGGACCGCACCGGTTTCTCTGGGCTGGGCGATCGTTGCGGATTTCGACGGAGACGGCAAAGGGGAAATCGCCGCACCGGGGAAGGGAAGGATCACGATCCTGAAGGGAAGGTAGGTTCCGCGGCCCGCTCAACGGTGGGAGTGTACCAGAGCCCGTCCTTTGTTCGCGTTGAGACCGTGAGCGCACCGAGGTGACGTAGCGTGTACGCGATCTGCCCCGCTCGCCAGCGGGAAAGGCCGCTCACATCGCTCAACATCCTCACGGTGAAGGGGTTGGGAAGGGCATCCGGCAGCAGTCGCAAGCCGTCTGTAGGCGTATCGAGGCGGATCGTCTCGTGGACTGCGACGAGGCGGCGGTTCGTCGTTGCCCACTCCAGACCGCGTCGGTTGCGCCAGCGCCGCCGCCGCTTCCTCAATCTCTCCTGTTCCTCGCCGGTGCGCTTCACGCGGAACTCCTCCACATCTACAAGGGCGATTTCGAGGGCGAGGTTCTGATGCGCGAGCAGCTTGGCGAGGGAGACCGCCTCCGCGAACGCGTCAAGCGGGGTCCCGTGCTTCGGAGAGCTCCGACGCCCGCATTCGACAAGTGGGTTGCCTGTGTGCTGGATGATGGTTGTGTTCCGTGCGATGGGCAGTACGACGACGACCGGCCACTCCTCGAGGAGTGAGGCGATCTTCGACCGGATGTGGCGCAGCGCCCGTGTTTGGATCTCGTAGATCACGCCGTGCCTTAGCACGTCGGCCACGAACCCGCCGTTGAAGGGCACCTCCAAGACACCGCCGTTCGCGGCGTACCACTCCTGAAGCTGGCGATGAAGGTCAAACGGCACGCTACGACCTTGCCGCAAGGAGATAGATGGAACCTACTGCGAAGGCCACCCCGACGAGCTTTCGCACGGTGATCGACTCACCGAGCACGATGATGCCGAGCAGGATCGGGATGGCGACGTTGAGGCCGGTGATCGGCGCAAGGGCACTCACGTCCTCTGTCTTGGCCAACCGGACGTATCCCCAGTTGCCGAGGATGTAGGACGCCCCAACGACCATCGCCCAGACGAAACCCCCGTTGAAGGTGACCGTGCCGCCATCGATGAGTCCGGTCGTGATCCCGACGATGGCGTAGCCGATCACGATTCCGAACAGGGCACTTGCCGCGTCAAGCCGCACGCCGACGACCTTCATGAGGAATCCGGCAAGACCCCACGTGGCCAGCACGAACGACAGCCAGAAGCCGCGTCCCATCATCGTCCCTTTCCTGTTTGCTCCTACGCCGCACGTTCGGAGTGGGAGATCACCAGGTGCATCTGCCCATCCGAGTAGCTCAGGTACCAAAGGATGCGGGCGATGATCTCATCGCCGGTGTACGTGGCGTCCCACCACGTCCGATGGTGTTGCATGCGCGCAGCGGGACCGAGCTCGGCCAGTTGCGCGCCCACCAGCGACATGACCTCGTCGGCACGTTCGAGGAGCGCGCCCAGGTTGGCGGGCATGCTGTCCGGGAACTTCCCCGGAGCGTACGAGTTGCGCGCGGCCTGCAGCAGATCCATCGCCGACGGGTCAAGCCCGACGGCTTCTTCGAGCGTGGTTGCGCCGCCCAGTATCGCCGACCACTGGTAGGTCGTTCCCAGTCCGCGCCATGCCATTTCGGCGACCGAGTACTCCGTCGCCGAAAGGCGGCGGCTGAGTTCTTCCGGTTCGGCGCGAGAGATGGTGTCGCGGAACTGCTGCGCGATGTAGTCCCACAGGTCGGTGATGAGTCTCTGCGGCATGGTGGCCTCCTGATCGCGGATGGGCACACGATGGTCTCCCCGAGATCGCCAACAGAAGATACGCACCGTAACCCGCAAGCATCAGCCCTCTATCACATGGAGGGACGCGGCCTACCCCGGTGACCCGAAACCGCGTTCTGCGTACTTTGACCTTCCGTCTTGTCCGGTCCTCTCCCAGTTTTCGTCGTGGGAAACGATTCATCGAGAAAGGACGCGCCATGGCGCTCAAGATCGGGTTCATCGGGTCCGGGGGCATCGCCCGAGGGCACGTGACTGCCCTGCTGAAGGTTCCTGAGGTCCAGCTCGTCGCATTCTCCGACGTTCAGGAAGACCGCGCCAACCGCCTTTGCAGCGAAACCGGCGGTAGGCCGTACACCGACTATCTGAGGATGCTCGACGCGGAGCAGTTGGATGCGGTGTACCTCTGCCTGCCGCCCCATGTCCACGGTGGGCCGGAGTTGGCGTGCATCGAGAGGAAGCTACCCTTCCTGGTCGAGAAGCCGCTCGCGAACTCGCTTGAGACGGCGACGGAGATCCTTGGCAAGGTCCGTCGCGCGGGGCTCGTCACCGCCGTTGGCTACATGAATCGGTATCGTCGCTCCCTCCAGCGCGGGCGCGAACTCCTCAAAGGCAGGAAGGTCACGACGATTGAAGGTCACTGGCTTGGTGGCACGCCGGGAGCGCCGTGGTGGTATACCAAGATGCAATCGGGCGGCCAACTGAACGAGCAGACGACGCACGTCGTGGATGCGGCGGCGTATCTCGTCGGGCGGGTGACCGGGGTCTACGCGATTGGAGCGAAGGGCACCCATCCCAACCCACCGAAGGGCTACGATGTGGAAGATGCCACTTCGGTGACGCTCAAGTTCGCCAACGGCGCGATCGGGACGATCAACTCCGCATGCACCCTTCAGGCCGGTGGCGGCGGCGTCGGGCTCGACGTATACAGCCCGCACGTGGCGCTCTCGTACCGAGGCTGGGAGATGAGCCTCAAGGCAACGAAGTCGCGCCTTGAGATGGAAGAGGTGAAAGGCGAGGACAACATCTTCGAAATCGAGGACTGCGCCTTCGTCGAAGCGATCTGCACGAACAACCCTTCGCTCATCAGGTGTTCGTACGGGCAGGGATACCACGCGCTCCAGATCACGATGGCGGCGAACGAGTCGCTTGGCACCGGGAAACCGGTGTCGATCATGTATTGAGACCCCGTCCGAAGACGGTCATCCTGAAGCAAGCGACGGGGCTCACCGCTCCTGAGAAGGAGGGAGGCACGTCCTCCGGATGACCCTGGGTGGTGTTCGGACGAGGTCGAGGAGGTGGTTCTCATGAAGATCACCGACGTCAAACCGCTTGTCATGGGCTTGAGCTGGCGGAACCTCATCTTCATCAAGGTCGAGACGGACGAGGGGATCACCGGCATCGGCGAGGCGACGATACAGAACCGCGAGGAAGGTGTCCTCGGCTACCTTGAAGGGGCGAAACGCCGTCACGTGATCGGCAGCGACCCGTTCAACGTCGAGGATCTCTGGCTGCGGATGTACCGGAACGATTTCTGGCGTGGCGGGGTCATCGCCACGACGGTCATGAGCGCCGTAGAGATCGCCTGCTGGGACATCATCGGGAAGACACTTGGTCAGCCGGTCTACCGGCTCCTCGGCGGCCAGGCGCACGAACGGCTCAAGGCGTACGCCAACGGCTGGTACACCGTCGAGCGGGACCCTCAGCAATTCGCCGAGCGGGCGAAAGGCGTCGTGGCCAAGGGGTACAGAGCGCTCAAGGTCGATCCATTCGGTCCGGGTTTCTATGAGATGTCGCGGCAGGAGATCGTCAGGTCGCTCGATCTCGTCGCCGCCATCCGAGACGCCGTCGGCCCCGACGTCGAGATCTTCATCGAGGGACACGGGCGCTTCTCGCCGCGCACCGCGATCCAGATCGGCAAGCAGTTGGAGGAGTTCGATCCGGGATGGTATGAAGAGCCGGTCCCGCCGGAGAACGTTCTGGCGCTCAAACAGGTCCACGAACAGGTGAACATCCCGATCGCCGCAGGAGAGCGATGGTTCACGCGGTATCAGTTCCCCGAATTCATCAACTCCGGTGGCGTGGACATCATCCAGGCAGACATCACCCACGCCGGTGGATTCCTCGAGATGAAGAAGATCGCCGCGATGGCCGACACCCAGTACCGCGTCATGGCTCCGCATAACTCGAACGGACCAGTCTGCACGGCGGCCTCGATCCACTTCGGGTTCTGTACGACCAACTACAAGGTGCAAGAGATATTCGACGACTTCGTCGAGCCGTGGGTGAAAGAGGCGGTTCCCGGCGTGCCAAACGTGGTGAACGGCTACGTTGAACTGCCGACAGGACCGGGCCTGGGCATCAGCCTCAACGAAGACCTCATCAAGGAGCACCCGTACAAGGAAGGGTTCTTCAACCTCTTCGAGGAGGGCTGGCAGAAGCGGCAGTTCGCCAAGTAGGCTGGCGCTCCAGCCATGTCGGAGCCAAGAGGAACGCGATGCTTCGTCTCGTTCAGCGTGACGTCCAGACTCCGGGGTGTGCTGCACGGTACGGTCGGGCCGATCTCTCCGGGAGGCTTCGCGCATGACATTCGTGAAGCTGGCATCCGTCGTGCTTGCGGCGGTGGCAGCCGCACGGGGAGGTCTGCCAGCGGTTATCACCTCCGAGGGACCGGTGGAGGTGGATCGAACGTTCGAGACGGCGCTCATCATCGCTCAGGACGGCTACGAACACCTCATCATCCAGACGGGTTACGCCGTGCGGGACGGAGCGGCCGCCGTCGGTGACACCCACAGCGCCTTGCCGAGGCTCGGCTGGGTCATTGCTGTGCCCGACGTACCCCGCGGCTACGCGATCGTGACGGATACGGCGATCACCGAGACATGGAACATGCTTGCTCGCCTCTCCCGGTATGCGCCGCCGTCCTACGGTGGGGAGCAGCCCGCGCCAATCGAAGAAGGAGGAGCGAGTTCGACCCGTCTTGTGCCCGTGCCGCCCGTCGCAAGATACGAGGCGAGTGTAATCCCGACGACCGGGGGCGGCCCGAGCGTGAGTCGCTGGCTCGCGAAGCACGGGTTCGGGCCGCTGCCCGAAGCGGTCCTCCGGTCGTACTCAGAGGCGGGGTGGAGCTTTCTCGGCGTGGTCGTCGAACCGGATGCCGGAGCGCGGGGACTTCCTCGGAACGGTCAACTGGGGCCGCTGCGAGTCACGATACGAAGTGACCGCATCGCGTATCCCGTGCGCCTTGCGGCTGAGGACGGCAGCTTTCACTCCTACCTCTTCATCGCCTCCGCCGAGCCGATCAACCTCGAGGACGCATCGGTGTACGGCTACGTGCCGATGGAAGGCCGTGCCGTGCGCGAGCGGCTCGACCGGCTTCTCTGGCAGGCCTCGGTTGCCGAAAGCACCCGGGCCGTGCTCTGGTATGGGTCCGGAGGTGTCGAAGGAGAGGAGAGGACGCCTTCACCGGCCCCGGGCGAACCGAAACCCCGCGACCGGACCATCGAGGGATGGGCGTGGTCCGTGCTCGACCTCGTCGCCGGGTGGCACACGCCCATCATCAACCGGCGGACGGACTTCAGGGGAGCCGAACGTCCCGACGGGAGCACCCTCCAGGGCATGTTCGCGCTGGCACTCTCGGAGAACAGCGGGAACGCTCCGCCCTCCCTTGCCTGGCTCTACCGCGATCTCGTTGGGAGCGTCGGCGGTCGTCCGGTGGACTCGCTCTATGTGAGCGTCCTGTGCGCGCCGGGACTGAACATGTCGTCCACCGAGGCGGACCTGCGCCGGTGGCGAGACGATCCGGAGATCCGCCTTCGCACACTGCTTAGCGCGTTGCCTCCGCTCGCCGCGCCTAGCGCCACCCCGCCCGTCGACTCCGGGTATCGCCCGCCCCGAAGCGTGCTTCTTCCCCCGCCGAGCGCCCTCGGCGCAGCCCTCGTGCGCCTGAGTCGGGCCGGGGATGTCGCCGCGATAGAGAGAGAGGCGCTGGCGACGATCTCCGAGGCGCGTCGGTCGCCTCGGGTGAGACTCATGCGCGAGTTAGCCGCCACCGGTCTCCTCGAGGAGATCGCCAGCACATACCGTCAGGGCGAGGGTCTCCACTTCCCCACTGACGACCCGTCCGTGTCGAACACCCGCAGCATCCAGGCGTTCGAACGCGCATTCCGCCGCCTGATCGTGCCGCTTCAAGCGGTCTGGGTCGCGACGCAGGAAACCGGCGAGCGTCCCGACCCC
>Ga0315282_10017541_pt1 | contig 10325 bp, 8 predicted proteins | sample YL17G07_20_MG_FD_203693 | JGI IMG/M metagenome (GOLD analysis project Ga0315282, IMG submission 203693) | Sediment microbial communities from Yellowstone Lake, YNP, Wyoming, USA - YL17G07_20 | ecosystem: Environmental > Aquatic > Freshwater > Lake > Sediment | place: USA: Wyoming | collected... | reverse complement strand
CACAGAGCCGTGCGAACGGGATAAAAAAAACGGCGGAAACAGAGCGGGGATAAAACTCACCCCGCCCCTTACCCGTGATTCCGCGCTGGCCCCAAATGCCATTTTTGCACCGGAAAGTAGCTAAGGACGATAAAGAAATTGAGGTCCTCATGGATTGAGCCAGTGTCACTTCCGGGAAGCCGCGCTTCCCTTCCAGGCCGCGGCTTGGCTGCGCGCGTTCTTTACATGGCCCAGGAACCTTTGCGCCAGTTCACGAACCCATCCCGCCCTCCGCTGTTGGATAGCCTCTTTCGGGATCAACTCCCGTCCAACGCCCAGCGCGGCGGCTCCTGCCAGAATGAGATTGCCGGCTGTCAGTTGATTCACGCCTCCTGCGGCCACGAGCGGCACCTCGGGCAAAGCCGCCTTCAGCGCTCGGATGTAACTCTCGCCGCCGAGTTGCGCGCAAGGAAAGACTTTGACAAAGTCGGCGTCGGCCTTCCATGCTGTGATCACCTCCGTGGGCGTCAAGGCGCCGGGTAAGACCACCACGCCTTCCTTGCCCGCGAATTCCACCACCTCCGCATCGAATCCCTCACTCGTCAGGAATTTCGCCCCCGCATCCACACAGAAGCGCGCCATCTCTGTGTCCAAGACGGAGCCCGCGCCCACGATGATCTCTGGAGCACTGCGTATCAGGTCGGAAATCACTTCCCCGGCTCCGGGCATGGTCATAGTAATTTCCACAATGGGGATTCCGCCACTGGCCACCGCCTCGGCGGCAAAGCGCGCCTCCTCCGTGGAAGAGACACGGACCACCGGGATGATGCCGATTTCCTCGAGACGCGCGCGAACTTCTTCCCTTTTCATCAGTCTGACTCCTTCCATGGGGCGTTGTGTGAGCCCTGCATTTGGCCTGATGAAAATTCTGCTCTCGATCCGCTGTTTTGCCAAGCGCTTCTCCAGCAGTATAGGCAACCGGCCAGTAGAGGGCTTTGACATCCACACTGACAATGTGTATATGATAGCAATGGAGGTGAGTGCCCAATGCATTGTCGGATCAATGTGACGCTTCCCGAAGAAACCCTAAGACTCATTGACCACGTGTCCGAGAAAGGCGAACGAAGCAGACTGATCAACGAAGCAGTCAAACACTATATCCAAGAGACGGGCCGCGCGAATTTGCGGGAGCTGCTGAAAAAGGGGGCGCAGCACCGAGCAGAACGTGACCGTCGCCTCGCCGAAGAGTGGCTTCTTCTTGATGAGGGGGCATGGCAAGAGACAAGACGCTGAATTTTCCCAAACGGGGCGAAATTTACCTGGTGAACTTTGATCCGACCGTAGGAGCAGAGATAAAGAAGACGCGGCCCGCATTGATTTTGCAAAACGATATCGCCAACCGTCATAGTCCCATCACAATTGTCGCCGCTGTTACGTCTCATTTCGAAGAGTCGCTCTACCCCACCGAAGTATTAGTCGCCGTTGGGGAAGGGGGGATGAATGTGGGATCGGTGGTACTCCTCAATCAAATTCGCTCAGTTGACAAGCGAAGGCTTATCAAACGCCTTGGGTCCCTCAAGCCTTTGACCATGGAAAAAATAGACCGGGCCTTGAGCATTAGCCTTGGTTTGGTAGCGCTTTAAGCTTCCGGCGTGCGGGAGCGGGAAGCTCCCGCCACAGCGGGCGAGACGCCCGCGCTACACCCCCTGTTCCCTACTCGTACACGCTCTTCGCTTCCTCAGGGCTGGGCAGGTGGTCGGTAGGCCGAGCCCACCAGACGTAGAATGTGGGCAGTAAGAAAATGCTCATCAGTAGATCGGCGACTAATCCGCCCACGATCACGATGGCGAAGGGCCGCTGCGAATCCGATCCAATGGCATGGGACATAGCCGCCGGCAACAATCCCAGCGTGGCTACCAGCATGGTCATCATGATGGGCCGGAGCCGGCGGACTGCCCCCTCCACCGCCGCATCTTCTATGGTGCGGCCGCGCGCCCGCAGTTGGTTGATGTACTCGACCATGATCACCCCGATCTGAACCGACACGCCGAACAAAGCCAGGAAGCCCACGCCCGAGGAGACGCTCAGGTGTGTTCCCGTGACCCAGAGGGCGAGAAGACCTCCAAGCGGCGCCACCGTCATATTCACCAGATTCAGGCAGGCCCACTTGGCGGAGCCAAAAGCGCCATAGATGATCATGAAGATGAAGAAGGCGGTCAAGGGCACAATGAAGAGGAGCCGAGCCTCGGCGCGCTTCTGGCTTTCGTACTCCCCTTCCCAATCGATGCGGTACCCACGGGGAAGCTGAACTTGCGTCTTGACTCTCTTAATCGCTTCCTCGACCGCGCTCCCCAGGTCACGCCCACGCACGCTGTACTTGATAGCGACGTAGCGCTGATTTCCCTCGCGATAAATCTCCGAAGCGCCGTCCCGCACTTCGATCTTGCAGAGCTGGGCGAGCGAGACTCGTCCGCCGACGGGTGAGAGCAAACGAATGTTCTCAATCGCTTCTCGGGTGTCGCGGTACTGGGGTAGATAGCGCATAACCAGGTCGTAGCGCGCCTCGCCTTGCAAAACCTGGGTGAGGGCGTTGCCGCCCACGGCGGTTTGGATCGCGTCCTGTACGTCGGCCACGTTGATCTGGTAGCGGGCGGCCTGCTGCCGATCCACGGTTACATTCAGGTTCGGCTGGCCCAGCGCGCGAAAGACTCCAAGATCTTTAATTCCTTTCACCCCCCGCATAATGTCAACAATCTGATCGGCCTTCTCTTCCAAAGTTTTCAGGTCATCACCATAGACCTTCGTAGCCAATTCCCCCTTAACCCCGCTTACCGCCTCCTCCATGTTGTCTTCGATGGGCTGGGAGAAGTTCCAGACCACCCCGGGTATCTTCTCCAGTTCGCGATTCATAGCGGCGATCAACTCCTCCTTGTTCCCGTGAAAAACGGGCCGCCATTGCTCCTTGGGTTTCAGGCCGACGAAATATTCGCTGTTGAAGAAGCCCGTGGCGTCCGTTCCGTCGTCCGGCCGTCCCACTTGGCTGGTGGTTTCACCGACCTCGGGAAAAGAGGCCAGCAACACCCGGACCTGATTCGCCAGCCGGATACTCTCGCTCGGTCCGGTGCTGGGCGCCAGGGTGCCACGCACCCAGAGCGAGCCCTCATCCAGGTGAGGCAGAAATTCCGATCCGATAACGTTGCCCAACACCAGGTAGGCGGCCCCAGCCACAGCTACCAGGGCAACCCCCGCCATCACCCAGCGATGACGTATGGAGCGGCGCAGAGCCTGTCGATATCCTTCTGTAAGCCAGGCGAGAACGGGATTGCGCCACTCGCGGACCTCTTTGCGGAACAGAAAGCTTGCCAACACGGGCGCGATCGTCATGGAGAAAACCACCGCGCCAAGCAGGGCAAAGGCCACGGTCCAGGCCATGGGCCGGAAAAGCCGCCCCTCGACCCGCTGGAGCGTGAAGATGGGCAGATAGGCGGTAATGATAATCATGATGGCGTAGAAGACGGGCCTTTGTACCTCGTGCGCCGCGGCCCGAATTCTATCCGGAATTGACTTATACACTTCTTCACGGTGCTCGATGTGGCGAACGATATTCTCGATCATCACCACCGCGCCGTCCACGACCATGCCGAAGTCTAACGCGCCGAGCGAGAGCAGATTAGCAGGAATTTTTCTCAGGTCCAGACAAATGGAGGCAAACAAGAGCGAAAACGGTATCGTCGTCGCCACAATGAGGGCGCCCCGAACGTTGCCCAAAAACAGGAGCAGAATGATGGTGACAAGAATGAAGCCCTCGGTGAGGTTGTGCAGTACGGTGTGGGTGGTGAAGTGAACGAGGTCGCTGCGGTCGATGAAGGGAACGATTTTTACACCTTCAGGCAAAATACGGTCGTTCAGCTCTGCCACTTTCTTGTGCAGCCCCTCCAGCGCCGCTTCGGCCTCGGCCCCCTTTCGCATGGGCACCCAGGCGGAAACCACGTCATCATTGTCGATGATTTTCCCGTCCTCACGGTGAATGGCCCGGCCGAACTGACCGAGACGGATCTTCGGACCTTGCGCCACCACCGCGATATCCTTCATGCGCAGGGGGGTGCCGCTCTTGGTCATAATCACCGTATTCTCGATATCGTGCACGTTCCCGACGAGGCCGACCTCCCGCACGTTGATCTGCTGCAATCCCGCTTCGATAAAGCTGCCGCCCGCATTGACGTTGTTGTTGGCAAGCTGTTGTTCCACCTGGGCGATGCTGAGTCCGTAGGCGATCAGCTTATTGGGGTCAACGCGAACCTGATATTCGCGCGTGGGCCCGCCGAAGCTGGCCACGTCCACGATATCCGGCGCCGCTTTGAGATTCTTCTCGACCACCCAGTCTTCGAGCGACTTCAATTCCATCACGTCGTACTGAGGATTGCGGTTATACAACGTAAAGAAGTAGATTTGGCCCACCGGGCTCCAGTCGGTCCCCATCTGGGGCGCGACGCCCGGGGGCAAACTAACTTGCGAAAGACGCTCGAGAACCCTTTCCCGATTCCAGGCGTTCTCCGTTTCATCGCTGAAAATTAACTTCAGATCGGAAAGTCCGAAGAGCGAGAACGAGCGCAGGTGGACAATCCCAGGGATGCCGTTCATCACTTTTTCGAGCGGAATCGTCACCTGCTGTTCGATTTGTTCCGCCGAGATGCCCGGCCATTGCGTGATGATTTCAACGTAATTGTCCGCCACATCAGGGTAGGCTTGGACAGGCAACCTGTGGAAGGAAATGACGCCCCAGCCGAAGAACACGAGGGCGGCGGCCAGCACCAGCAGGCGCTTGTTCAAGGCGAAGTCAACCACAGCACGTATCATTTCTAAACCCTTGTCAGTTGTCCGTCGTCCGTTGTCAGTTCTCAGTCGTCAGTCATCAGTCAAGACGAAGCTGGAAATTCGAAAATCGCCACGGTTATCTAGTTTCGAGTCTCGAGTCTACAGCGGGATACTGTCATCCTGAGCCCCGACTTGTCGGGGCGAAGGACTTCCGCAGTTGCTTTCGGGCTCAGCAGCTTGCATCGAACTACAGAGATGCTTCGCTCAGCATGACAGGAAACCCGGCCGGTCGCTCCAACCAACGAACCACCGACAACTGACCACGGACGGTTCTTACTGCTCCACCGTGGCCTGAAGGTCCAACGCCTTCGCAACCACTTTCTGCCCGGGCCGGATGCCGGAGGTGATTTCCTGCATCTCCGCAGGGCCTTGTAGGGCCGAATCCGTCAACTGACGGATTCGGCCCCTGGGGCGAGCCCCGCTCTCTCCTAGGCTAGCGGTGCCGGGTAGCATCTTGCCGGCGACCACCTCGACGCGCTGGAAACGCCCACCCTCGATCGGTACATAGACCCAGTCGCGGTCGTGCAAGTGCAAGACCGCGCTCGCGGGCACCGTGGCGTGGACTTCCTTCTCCAGTCCATAGAAGGTCGCAGTACCAAACATGCCGAGCCGCAACATGCCCGGATTCTGAACTTCCAACCGGACCTTTGCAGTGCGAAGGTTGGGGTCGAGAATCGGGCCGATATTTCCGATCCTTCCCTTGAGGAGCAAGTTCGGGTAAGCATTCAAGTGAATGTCTGCATATTCGCCGAGGCGAACGAAGGGAAGATCGTTCTCGTAAACGTCGCACAGGACCCAGACGTGGGAGAGATCGGAAATCGTGAAGGGGTTCGGCCCCGCAAGGCCTTGTACGCCCGCCGCATTGGTCACTTGTTGGTCCGTAATCACGCCCGAGGCGGGGGCATGAACATCGATGACGGCGGCGGGGTGATCGAGGTCGGCGCCCAACACCCGGAGGCGCTCGATGGCGGTTTCGACAGTGACCTTGGCTTTGGCTTCGGCGTCCTGGGCCACTTGAAAGTCGTTTAGTGATACCGCGCCGTGATCGTACAGCAGCTTGGCGCGGTCGAGTTGGGCGTGCGCCAAAGTCTCATCCGCAACCGCCTGGCGGTATTCGGAAAAAGCCTGGGCGATATCCGGGCTCTGAATGCGCATCAAGACTTGCCCTTTGCTTACCGTGTCGCCCAGGCGGGCGCGAATGTCCACCACCCGCCCGGAAGCAATGGAAATCACCGGGATGTTTCGTGACACGTCGGGACTGACCGCGCCGGTTACGTTGAGTTCAGGGGCAGCCTCGCGCTCACCCACCGTGGCGAGGGTAAATCGTTCCGGGTGATCCACTTTGAAGGCGCCGCCGTCCTGTTCATGCTCCACCTGCGCCGGCGGCGGGGCCTCCGCCACGGCATCCACTTGCCTCCCCTTGCAACTCGACAGAAGACAAAAGGCGAGGCAGACGAGAAGAATGGATACTGGATAATGGAAACTGGAAAATAGAAATTGGAAAATGGATACTAGAAACTGAGCGGATTGTTCCGGCGGGTGCAGAGAGTCTCGTTCGGATTGCGATGAACAGCCGCAGCGTGCCGCAGATGGGCCGATTTTCCATTTTCGATTTTCCATTTTCTTCACCCTGGGGACCGAGTTTTCTGCTTCCCACTGCCCCTTTCAGTTGCTTGACGACGAACCGGCCGGCGGCCAGCCCCTGGAAATAAGCAAGCAGGCGGGGTCATGCCCGAAGGCAAACTCGCTGATGTCGAGGAAGTCCTGCGGCTGGCTAACTTCATGCTGCCCCCTCGCCTGTCATTCCGAGGAGTCCGTCAGCCGACGGACGACGAAGAATCTCGCATTGTCCTGAAAACACTCAGAGCGAGATTCCTCGCTCCGCCCTGGACCGTCCGGTCCAAGGCTCCGCTCGGAATGACAGTTTGGAAGGGCTTCTCCGCACCCTGTTTATCGCTTGCCAGCTACTCTGGTTGCCGATAAAGGGGAGTAGGCGGACCTCTGGTTTGCGGCAGGCGTAGGGCGCCGCTCGAAGTGTTCAAGGCGGTCATCAGAAACGTCTGGCGTTTGACGCTGAATCCGCTGCCAAAAGAATGCCCTCCGAAGGAGCCAGGCCAGTTCCGGGAAAAACCCGGGACGGTTGCCTGAAGCGCTCTAGATGGGACTTCCGAATGGATCAGAGGTCCCGCATTCCATTTAGATTGTGGGTAGGCAGTTGGATCGCTTGGAATGAACCCACCATGGCCGTCGTTGATCCAAACCCCGACTGGAGTAAACGTCCAGGCGCTGGTAATGACGAGGTCCACGTCCCAGTCACCGTCCACATCGCGAGGGACAATAAGCAGCCCGGCTCTCTGGGCGAAAACGCTGAACGAGCGCAGACCAAGGCGCGTGGTAAGATCAAGATCAATTCGATACTGAAAGCCGCGCGGACCCCAACCCTCTGCCCTGGCGATGGCGAGGTCAGGGCGCCCATCACCGTCCAGGTCAGCAACCGCACAGCCTTGCTCGCAAACAGATGATGATGTGAACGGCGGTTGCGCCGCTGAAAAAGCTGGCGCATCCGAGGCCCAGCAGGCCGCTGAAAATGCCCATAGCACCCACAGGATCAGGGCAGGCAGGTGGAGAATCAAACGGAAGCCGGCGACTGAGCTATACCTATGGCCCGAACTGGAATGGAGCTTCGGGTTGAGAAGTGCTCGCATACGGACGCTCGTCAACTGCCTCCCCAGTCTGGCTGGGACCAGGCGGGCTTTGGTGACCGGACCGCTAAGCCTACATCTAGAATTCTATAGGGCTGGTGTGGGAGGCTGTCAAGGGCGGTCCAGCGGTGAAAGCTCTTCAGCTCTCCAGCTTGAAGCGTGTGGAAGCCAAATTGTAGAGTCGTCGCCAAACGAGGCGATTGATGGTAACAACCATGGCCGCCAAGAAGATGGTGGCGGCCAGGAGCAAACGCGAATTGCCGCTATCTGTTGCCCGACTGATCACCGCGCCGAGTCCCGTAGTGGAGAAGATCTGCCCACGAAAATGAAAGTATTCCGCGACGATGCTGGCGTTCCATGCTCCCCCGGAGGCCGTGACCAGGCCGGTGATCAAGTAGGGAAAGATTCCGGGCAAGAGCAAGGTGCGCCAGCGCTCCAGGCTGCTCAAGCGGAACACCCCGCACACTTCTTTGAGGTCCGTCGGAATGGCGCTGGCCCCGGCGATAACATTGAAGAGGATGTACCACTGCGTGCCCAGCAGCAGGAGAATGATCGAGCCGATTCCCAGTCCGCCGCCGAGCCGGATCAGCAGAAGCAGAATGACGGGAAACAAAGCCGTGGCGGGGATGGAGGCGGCAACTTGAGCCATGGGCTGGGCGAAGGCGGAGAGCTTGGGCCTTAACCCGATATACAGCCCGACCGGGATCGTCCACAAGGACGCCAGCAAGAGAGTCGCCTCGACGCGAAGAAAGGTCGCTCCGGCTCCCCACAGAATCTCGCGTATTTCCGGGCTAGAGAGTGTCGCCAGCAGGCTGCTCATCTTCCCGGCTGCGTACGCAACGCCAACGAGCCCGCCAGCCAGCAGCGTACGCAGTACCCATTTCCCTGCCCCGCGCCCCGGATGACGCAGGGAAGCGGTCGCCTGTACGCGGGCAAAGTAAAGACTCAAAGCCTCACGCAGGGGCAGGAGAGACACACGGGCGGCCAGGGGAAGGACCTTGGAACGGCGCAGCAACTCGAGCACGGCGGAGCGCGGCGCGACGGCAGCTTCAACCTGCTCGAATTTGAACTTTTCTGCCCAAGCGATGGTGGGACGCCAGATAAGCTGGTCAACCAGAACGATCGCCGCCACCATGGCGGCCAGTCCCCAGATGATGGCTCGCGTATCTCCCGCATTGGCGGCGGTCTGGAGGTAGGACCCGAGACCGGGAAGACGCAGGTCGCGATTTCCCAGGACGAACATTTCGCACGCCATTAGGAAGAACCAGGCGCCCGCCACCGACATCATGGAATTCCAAATCAGTCCGATGGCCGCGTAAGGCAGTTCCATTTGTATAAACCTCTGCCACCAACTCAAACGGTAGATCTTCGCCGCTTCACGCATCTCATTCGGAATGCCCTTGAGCGATGAGTAGAAGCTGAAGGTCATGTTCCACACCTGTCCGGTGAGGATCAGAACGATGCACCCCAGTTCCACGCCCAATTGCCGGCTGGGAAATAAGGCCACCATCGAGACCATTACCGCAGGGAGGAAGCTGAGAACCGGGATGGACTGGAGAATATCCAGCAGCGGGATCATGAATCGTTCTGCCTTGGCGCTATAGGCGGCAGTGTACCCATACGCGAAAGTGAACACCAGGCTGAGGAGGTAGGCCGTCGCAATGCGAATGAGCGAAAACACGGCATACTTGGGCAGAGCTCCGGGATGGAGTTGAATCTCAGCCTGCGTATTGACAGCGCCGATCCCGTAACGGCTAAACGCCAGCAACCCATAAAAGATGGCCAGCCCTGCCAGGATGATGGGTAGATCCCTCAGCAAAGGTGAGACGGCAGCAGGGATGATCCCCCAGGGCGGAGGCGCAGGCGCAGCTTTTTTCGTTCGCGGCGTCATCAATGGTGCAAAAACAGGGAACAGGGAACAGCTACCGATACTCCCCTCTGTGCGACTCCCTGCTCACAACTCCCTACTCCTGTTCCTTATTCCCTGTTTCCTATTCCCTGTCCCCCGTTCCCTGTTTCCTCGTGCAGCAGGAGCCTGTCGCTTTCGGAGTCGTAGGTGAAAATCTCGCCATATCGCCCCCAATTCAGAGCAGTCTCGATCTGCTTCTGAGCCTCATCTTCGGAGAAGTGTTCCTCCACGAGGTCACGGAAGAATTCCAGCGGCATGGCATGGTCTGATTTACTCATCAGACCATGGTTAATCTGCTGGAGCAGGGTGACATGGGCCAGCACGGCCCCGCGGAAAAGGAGTTTGCGAGTAGAAATGTCGGCTTGGGCAAAGGCCTTTCCCTCAGGGGTAATTTCCACATCGCCCTTCGTGGACGTGGCAAAGGCCAGCAGCGTCGCCGCCTCGACGATAGGCAGCAAGTCGGCTACATCCATCAAGAGTTCATCCGCCAAATGGTACAGGTCTTCCTTGCCGCCGCGGTCGTCAAGGATTTCGAGCAGCCCCGCAATTCCGCCCGGCCGAGCATGGGGCAGCATCGGGGAAGGCTTTTTCGCAGGCCAGTCGGCGGCAGACAGCGGCGCCGGCTCGAGCTGCGGCTGGGTCATGAGTTTGTAAATATAATCCACATAGACAAGGAACTCAGCGGAAGTGTGTTCCCTGGGTTGCCGCAACGGAACGCGAAAGTCGGCGCGGATTCTTGCCGGGTTACGCCCCAAAACGATGATGCGGTCGGCGAGCAGAACCGCTTCCTCGATGTTGTGCGTAACCAGGAAAATGCTTTGCGTGGGGATCTTTTTCCCCAGCCACAGTTCCATCAATTC
>Ga0315282_10017540_pt1 | contig 10325 bp, 9 predicted proteins | sample YL17G07_20_MG_FD_203693 | JGI IMG/M metagenome (GOLD analysis project Ga0315282, IMG submission 203693) | Sediment microbial communities from Yellowstone Lake, YNP, Wyoming, USA - YL17G07_20 | ecosystem: Environmental > Aquatic > Freshwater > Lake > Sediment | place: USA: Wyoming | collected... | reverse complement strand
GTCCGGCGAGCCCCATTTCCAATCTCCCAAACCTGCGGTCACGTAGCCGCCGTTGTCATGGTTGAACGACTCGGAATAGACCACGGTCTCGGCCATGGCGCCAAGGTCCATAGCCAGGAACGCGCCGAAAAGAGCAGCAATTACGGTCCATTTGGAGAATGATCTCAAATGGAATTTCTTGTCGGTGCCAGTCATCTTGTTTTCTCCTTGGTTGGAATTATTGATCAAAAACGTATTTCGAAAACTATCAGACAGAACCATGAGGTGTCAACGGTCGCATGTCCGAGAAGCCGGTGCCCGTGATGCGAAGGGGCCCAAATTGACACCCCCAGGGACGACCGATAAGCTCGATTGAATGGAAGCCCCGATGAACCGGCCTTGGGTCAGACGCTGGCTCGTCGCCGCGATCGCGGTCACAGCGCTTTTCTGCTTCATCTGCGCGATCAAGGGGCTCTTCTCTCTCCTCTTCCTGTCGTTCATCGTGGCCTACATCATGCACCCGGCCGTGGATCGGCTCGAGCGCGTGCGGTTCATCAACCGAACGACCGCCATGGTGATCTGCCTCCTCGCCGTCCTGCTCCTCTTCGGCGTGTTCCTGCTGGTGCTCCTGCCCCAGCTCATCTTCGAGGCGGGACGGTTCATGGACCACCTGCCCCAGGATCTGGATCGGATCCTGTCGCTCCTGCGCGCATGGCTCAGAACCAATCTCCACGTCGAGCTGCCGCGCACGCTCGGCCAAGTCATGGAGAAGCTCAAGGTGCAGTTCGGCGGCGCCGGGCCCGAGTTCTGGGGCTCGGCCTCGAATTTCGTTCTCGTCGTCTTCTCGAACACCTGGAGCGCCGTGATGTGGGTTGTCCGGCTCCTCCTGGTGCCGTTCTTCGCGTTCTTCTTGCTCCGCGACTACGCCAAGGTGGTGGGCACCGTGCGGGATCTCATCCCGGAAAAGCAACGGCCGGCGGTCGTGGACGTGTTCAGCGAGATCGACGTGACCCTGGCGAGATTCCTGCGCGGCGAGCTCGTCGTCATGCTCGTGCTGGGGCTCTTCTACAGCGTGGCGCTCCTGATCGTGGGCGCGCCCCTGTCCTTCGGCATCGGGCTTTTGACCGGACTGCTGTGCATCGTTCCGTACGTGGGCTTCGCCATCGGCCTCCTGCTGGCCCTGCTCGTCTCCGTGCTCCAGGGCGGCACATGGGTGGACGGCATCCAGATCGTGGTCGCCTTCTTTTCGGTCCAGGTCCTGGACATGCTGTTCGTCACGCCGCGGATCCTGGGGCAGAAAGTCGGGCTCCACCCGGTGTGGGTCATTCTGGCCCTCCTGGCCGGCGGCGAGCTCTTCGGCTTCCTTGGCGTGCTCCTCGCGGTCCCCGTGGCCGCGATCGTCAAGATCCTGACCTTCCGCGCCGTCGATCGCTACAAGCAGAGCGCGACGTACCGGGGCTCCTCGCCGCCGTAGGAATCCGTGAACGGGGGGAATTGCACTATCATAGATCAAATGGGATGCGTTGTCCGTCTCTACGTTCCGTTCCATGGAAATCGGCCGTTGAAAGCAGGCCTTCTGGTGCATCTGCTGAAGATGGCGAATCTCACGATAGACGATCTGCCCTAGCGCTCATTCTGGGGGATTTCACCATGCGGCAGTCCATTCCGTGGTATATTGATCAGGGCTCTCCATGAAAAAAGAACAAATATTACAGTGTTTCTCGAGAATCAATTCGTACAGGTTCAGCAACAGGAAGAACATCGTCTACTGGATACTATTGCTAGTTCTAATTTGTATGTGTCTCTCAATTGTTTCTATGTATTTCATGACAGGCGAATGGGTTGGGGTATCCGATGATCCGGATATGGGTGCTTCCTATGCAATTATCAACTTTCTCTTCATTCCGTTTCTTGCAATTTGGTTTTCTCCATGGTCGTTGCCCTTTTCTATGAGTGAATTGTTTGGCTTATCCAAAGGGGCCATGCTGAACGAGACGAGCTTGATCAAGCCCTGCTTCTTGATTGATCCCGATATAATTATCGGGGTCTATTGGGCCACCGTTGTGCTCCTCCTGGTGTTTCTCTTCTGGAAGCGCAAAAAATATCTGTTTGCCGCTTATGCGGTCATCATGTTGATATCTTCCATTTATTGGTTCTATCTGACATTAGAAGTGATGTTGGTTTGATCTCGCTCCCTCCGCGGGCTTGTGTAGCCCCGATAATAGGGTAGAGGCCCAAGGCACCCGGAACCACAACGAGGGTCCTCGGCACGGACGGAGGTCGACATGCCTGAAAAAAGCCTGATCCCGGTCGAGCGCATCGAACGCGCGATTTTCATGTTTCGTGGCCAAAAGGTCATGCTGGATGGCGATCTGGCTCTGCTCTACGGAGTCGAGACACGTGCGCTTGTCCAGGCGGTCAAGCGTAATGCGCCTCGGTTCCCGGTCGACTTCATGTTCCAGCTCAGTGATGACGAGGCTGAGTTTTTAAGATCACAAACTGTGATCTTAAAGAAGGGAGGCCGTGGGGAGCACCGCAAATACTCGCCCTACGCCTTCACCGAGCAGGGCGTGGCCATGCTTTCGAGCGTGTTGCACAGCCCCCGCGCGGTACAGGTGAACATCGAGATCATGCGCGCATTCGTGCGCCTGCGGCAGATGCTTGCGACCAATGCGGACCTGGCCCGCAAGCTCGCAGCGCTGGAGAAGAAATACGATGCGCAGTTCAAAGTGGTGTTCGAGGCGATCCGCGAGCTCATGTCGCCGCCGGAAAAGCCCAGGCACCGCATCGGGTTCTGAAGGATCGTCTCCCTCTTTGCTTACGGCTTTGGACGGGCGTTCGGATCGTCGGGGACGGACACGCCGGTGACCGAGAGGGCCGAGAGCTGACGGATCGTCTCCTCGGCGAGCTGGGCCGCGAGCAGCGTGTCCGCGTCCAGACCCTCGGTGGACGGGTGGAGCCCGGTCCGAGAGACCACCGACATGGTCGCGAGCCCGTAGCCCACCGGATAGGTCGCATGCGTGCCGTCGCTGAGCAGCTGCACCGACGGCCGCATGGTCTTGAGCTTCGCGAACATCAGATGGTAGGGGGTCCACGCCGAGCCGCAGCGCCTGGCCTGATCGTAGACCGTCGTGGACATGTACTCCAGCATCTCGATGGCCTCGATGCCGTCCGACGGATCCGAATCGGCGTGGCGATCCCACACCTGGACCTGCAGATCGGTCTGCACGCCGGAGGTCGCGATGCTCTGGGCATTGAGAGCGTATCGCCTCGCGAACAGGATCCGGTACTGCTCAGCCTGGAAGTACGGCAACGCGTTGTCGAGGGCGGCCTGATCGAACGTCTTCTCCGCGTTCGTGTACCCGATCTGCGTGCCCTGCGGCGTGAAACCGGTCTTCGGCAGGATCTCGTTCATCCGATCGTACCAGATCTGCTCGGAGCTCGTGCCCGAATCCATGAACCAGAAGTCGCCGCCCGGAGTCACGGTCCACATCTCCACCCTCCCGTGAAAGGCGCCCTGGTAATGCACCTTCCCGGCTTCGGAGACGACGGTGTCGCGTGCGATCGCGGCGAGCTCAATCGCCTGGTCCTCGGGGATCCCCGTTGGACGGTAGCTGGTGGCGCCCGCGTCCCGGCCCGTCAACGTGCTGTAGAGCATCGCTGCCGCGAGGTAGCCCCCATGCAGCTCCCAATCCAGCGATCCGATAGCCTGCGCCTGCTCCCAGGCGTAGCCCGCCGGGACCACGACCGACTTCGTCCCGTTCGCCACGCGGTAGGTGACCTCCCCGGTGGCCGTCGGGTCGGCATCCCAGGGCATGAGGACGACCGGCTTTGCGCCTTGGGCCCGCGCGCTGCAGGCCAATGCGCGCACCCCTTCGAAATGGAGCTCCGGATACACCGTGGCGAACGAGCCCCCAACCTCGAGAAGGACCACGTAGGACCACGGCTCGGCCAGGGGCGCCAGGCGCTCGTCGCGTCCCACGGGCTGGTAGAAGAAGTTCATGAGGGAGACGCCGCCCAGGATGTCCGTGGGATCGGTCGGATCGGACGCGATCGCCATTCCGGTCACCACGGGCGAAGTGAAGCTCGAATCCGAAGCCAGAATGCCCTGGAGATGCGCGGCGATCGAGGAGCTTGGGCCCAGGATCAGGATGCGCGGCGAGTCAACGGGCACCGAGGACGGCGCAACGGGCGGACAGTCGGTTCCGAAGAACCATCCCGAGTCAAAGCCGCCATCCCCGGCGTCCTGGGTCTGCCCGGCGTCCTGCACGTCCGCGTCGGACGCTGTTGCGTCCGGGGCCATGGCGTCGGTCGTTCCCGCATCCCCCGGCTCCCCGCCGGGCTCCCCGGTGCCGGTGCAGGCGGTCAGGCCGGCACACGTCAGAAAAATCGCCGCGAGCGCGCTCAAGATGCTTCGCTTCATGGTGCGAGTATAGCACATCCAGCGTCGGATTGCCGTTCAGTCCTCGGACTCCCAGGTCTTGAGGATGGATGCGACCGCGTCGAGGAGATCGCTCGCGATGAGGCCGCGTTCGCCCCGGACGTCCGAGGCCGCGTCCGCCGCGAGGCCGTGCAGGAACACGCCGGCCCTGGCCGCGTCGAGCGGGTCCATGCCCTGGGCGAGGAACGATCCGATGAGCCCGGTGAGCACGTCGCCCATGCCGCCCGAGGCCATGCCCGGATTGCCGGTGGGGTTCACGAAGACGTGCCCCTCGGGCGAGGCGATGATGGTGGCCGCTCCCTTGAGCACCAGGATGACGTTGCTTTTTTCAGCGAAGTCGCGGGCCGTGTCGATCCGGTTTCCCTGGATCTCACGCGTGCCGAGACCGCACAGCCGGCTCATCTCTCCTGGGTGAGGGGTCAGCACCACCGGCGCCTTGAACCTCCATGTCCTGCAATCGGGCCGGTTTTCGGCCAGGATGTTGAGCCCGTCCGCGTCGACCACGCACGGCACGCGCGCTTCGTCGAGCACCTTCAGGGCGAGCGCCGAGACCCCTCGCGCCGTGCCGAGGCCCGGCCCGATCGCAAAGGCGGTCTTGCCCTTCATGAGCGCGCTGAGGCGCCGGAGCGCCTTGGCGTCCAGATCCGATTCCGGGGTCTCGAGCACGTGATCCGCCATGGCCTCGAGCGACTTGGCCTCGATCACGGCCTGGGCGTCCCTGGTGGAGACGATGGTCGCGAGCCCGACGCCCGAGCGCATGGCCGCCCGGCCGGCCAGGGCTGCAGCGCCGGTCTTGCCCATGGAGCCGGCCACGATGAGGAGATGGCCGAAGTCCCCCTTGTGGCTGTCCGGCCTCCTCGGAATCATGAGCGGCGCGATCTCCTCTTCGGAGAGCATCCGGCCGTCGATGCCGGCCGCGTCGGACAGCAGGCCCGGCACACCGATGTCCACCACGTGCACGGTCCCGGCGAGGAACGCGCCCGGGTACACGATGAGCCCGCGCTTGAGATGGCCGAAGGTGATCGTGTGATGCGCGGCCACACAGGCGCCGAGCGGGAGGCCGGTATCCGCGTCCAGGCCCGACGGGAGGTCGAGCGCCATCACGGCCCGATCCGACGCGTTGATCATTTCGATGACCTTCTGGAGGTGTCCATCCACATCGCGTGTGAGCCCGGTGCCGAAGATCGCGTCAACCACGACGTCCGAGCCTTCAATCTCCTTCTTGAGGACGGGCAGGCGTTTCGGCGTCGAGGCGTCCAGGATCCCGGCCCCGGCCTGCTTGAGGAGCCTGAGGTTCAGGTCCGCGTCCCCCCGGATCTTCCTCCGGTCCGAGACAAGCACGGTTCTCACCGGAACCCCGCGGTTCAGGAGATGTCTTGCCAGCACGAAGCCGTCTCCGCCGTTGTTGCCGGCCCCGGCCACCACGACCACCCGGGCCGGGATCGACTCCAGGATCTCGGCGATGATGTCCGCTGCGCCGCGGCCGGCGTTCTCCATGAGCACGGGCCCGGGCATTCCGAGGTCCTGGATGGCCAGGCGATCGAGCTCCCGGATCTGTCGTCGGATCATGAAAGCGTATGGGTCCCACATGGCGTTCATCCTTGGCTGCTCGCCCCCTCCAGCACCACCACGGCGACCGCGATGTCGCCCGAGTGGGTGATGGAGAGATGCGTCCGAATCACACCGAGGCTCTCGCTCATCTTGAGCGCGGCGCCCCGCAAGTCGAGCATCGGCGCTCCGGACTGGCTCCGTGTCACCACGATGTCCCGGAAGCCTATCCCCTCGGGCGCGCCCAGGGCCTTCATGGCCGCTTCCTTCACGGCGAAGCGCGCCGCGAGCCGCTGGAATGCGAGCGGACCGGCGCCCGCGTAATCGATCTCCGACCGATCGAACACGCGCTCGGTGAAGCGATCGCCGTGGTGCTCGACGGCCTGCGCCATGCGCCCCACCGGGCAGATGTCGATGCCGAGGCCCAGGATCATGGTCTCCCCATGGCGCGGAGCATGTCGGTCACGGCCCTGTCCATTCCGGTGATCGCGGCCCGGGCCACGATCGAATGGCCGATGTTGAGCTCCTCGACCTCGGGGATGGCGGCCACGGGCCCCACGTTGTGGTAGTCGAGCCCATGACCGGCGGCCACGGCGAGACCGAGGGACGAGGCGAGCTTCGCCGCCTCGACGAGGCGCGAGAGCTCGCGCAGCCGCTCCGGGCCCGAGGCGTTGCAGTAGTCGCCGGTGTGGAGCTCCACGATGTCGGCGCCCGCCTCGGCCGCAGCGCGAACCTCCTTCTCGTCCGGGTCGATGAAGAGGCTCACGCGGATCCCGGCCTTCTTCAGGGCCAAAACCCCCTCGCCGATCGAGCCCTGGTTCGCGGCCACGGCGAGCCCCCCCTCGGTGGTCCTCTCCTCTCGCTTCTCCGGGACCAGGGTCGAGAGATCCGGGCGGACCCGCGAGGCGATGCCGATCATCTCGGCCGTGAGCGCCATCTCGAGGTTCAGGACGGTCTTGACCGTGCTCCGGAGAATCTCCAGGTCCCGATCCTGGATGTGGCGCCGGTCCTCGCGGAGGTGGATCGTGATGCCGTCCGCGCCCGCGATCTCGGCGAGCCCAGCCGCGAGCACCGGGTCGGGCTGGTCCCCTCCGCGCGCCTGCCTGAGGGTCGCGATGTGATCCACGTTGACGTGAAGCCGAAGCTCTCTTCCCTCTTGCATGAAGATGCTACTCCTTTCCGGACGGTGACTTGCCGATGCCCAGGAGCTTGGCCACCATGCCGGCGGAGACCGAGATCGCCCCCTCCGGGCAGACCTCCTGGCAGCAGAAGCAGCTGATGCACAAGTCGCGATCCAGCATCAGCTTACGCGCTTTTGGATCGATTTCAAGCGCCCGGGCCGCGCACACCTCGACGCACTGGCCGCAGAGCGTGCACTTCTCGTGGTCCGTCTCGGGCCGGAGCACGAACAGGCGCTCGAACACCCCTCCGGCCCAGGCCGGGAAACGGAACCGATGCGTGCTCACGGGCCTGGCCATGCGAAGCGGCGGGTCGGGCCTGAGCGAGAGCGGATCCGCGCCGACAATCTCGATCTCGTCGAACGGCGGCACGAGCCCCATCCGGGCCGCGGTCTCCACCGTGAAGACGTCGATCGCAGGGATGCCGAGGATGGTGCACAAGACCAGGTCCAAGGCGTGGGCCGACGTGGACGCCGCGATGAACCCCAGCTTCCTCGGGTCGCCGGCACCCGGGCCGTTCCCCTCCATGCCCACCACGGCGTCGAGGAGATTCAGGTGGGGTTTCACCATCTCGAAGATCTCGATGAGGAGGCGCGCGAAGACGTGTTCGTCCCGTCCGGCGCGGAAGTGCCACTGCGCCTTCTCCACGTTCAGCACGGCGCCGAACAGGTTCTTCACGGCGGCGGTCATCATCATCTGGCCGTGCGTCTTGGCCTTGGGCAGGTTGATGAGCGAGCGCGCCTCCTTGAGCCGGCGCGCCACCTTGATGCGCTGGAACCGCTTGTGGGGCGAAGGGAGCTCCACCGCCTCGTCGAGCTCTTCCACGGTGAAGGGCTCGTGGTCGCCGAGCCCGAGCTTCTTCGCGCAACGGGATGCCGTGGCCACGGCCGGGCTGTCGGTCACCACCACGCGTCCGGCGCCGGCCTTCAGGCTCAGCCTTGCCGCGGCGCGCATGATCTCGGGGTGGGTGCACACGGCGGTCTCGACGGCGGCGGGCTTCAGGAAATTGGGCTTGAGGATCACCTCTTCGCCCTGGACGACAAAGGCCTTCATGCCCCCCAGGGGCTCGAGCACCTCCTCGATCGCCCGCTCCACACGATCCGGCTCGTATTCATCGAGACGTGCGATCGACACGATCGGCTTGGGAATTTTCGGAGCCTGATCCGCCATGTCAGCGGGCATTATATACCTTCCACGTTCGAGGTGGGTACCAGGACCTTTTCGCCGTTTTCCATCTCGACCACGGCTACCGGCACGATGGCGCCGGTGGCGATGGGTCGAGGCTCCATCGGCAGATCGACCACCGTACCGCATTCGCCGAGACGGCGGCCGCTAACGATGCGGACCAGGACGCCGATGTCGAGCCGGGCAGGGGAGGGCGGAAGGGGGTCCGAGAGGCTCTGGCCGAGCGGGATGATCACCTCGGGCCGGATGGCGCCGGCCCGGACCTTGGTGATCCCGGAAGCGCCGGCCTGACGTCCGGCGTTCGCAACCAGGATGTCGAACCCCTTCCGGCACATGGGAAGGTCTCCGAACCCCTCGGTCAGGATAACGGTCAAGCCCAGCGTCTCGATCGCCTCGAAATCCGCAGCCCGCATGCTTCCGGAGATCAGGGCCGAGACCTCGGCCTCGGCCGCGCGGATCGCGGTTTGCGGCAGGAGCCGGCCGCCGGCCACCAGGACCGATCCCCGATGGATCGCGAGGACCCTGTCCGGGCCGAGCGCCTCGTCCGGACGATCCGCGGCAATGACCATGGGGCCCACCACCTCTCCCCCGGTTCCCCAGACCCCCTGGACCATGGCCGCCGCGCATCGGATCTCGGCGCCGAGATGCTCGATGACCTTGACGACCGTTCCGTCGACATAGGCATGGAGCGACAGCTCGCGATCCCTGCATCGGATGAAGATGAGGCCCGTGGATGCCGAGACCTTCTCGATCGCGCCCGAGGCCGGGGACCGGATCTCCTGCTTTCCCAGAAGGCCGGTCCGGCGAGCCAGGATTTGCCCCTCTCTGACCTCGTCCCCGGGCTTCACGGACACGACGTGCTTGAGCCGGGCCGGCTCCACGCCCAGCAAGGCCGCGGCCGGCACGGTCACCCGGTCTCCGGCCGAGAAGGCCCTGGCGATGACCTCGCGGGCCGTGACCCGATCGCCGGCCTTCACCCGGACCTCTCCGGCCACGGGAAGCACGCGTCGCTTCGATACGAGCGCTTTCCCGGAAAGGAGAAGACCGGAGGTGCTCTGGGTCACGCCGGGACTCCTTCGGGCAAGGCCTTCACGGCCGAAGCCCATTGCGCCATCACGGACCGGGTCTCGTGAGGATCCGGCCACAGGATCGGCCTTCCCCGGCAATCGAGGATGAGGCCGGCTTTTCCGCCCCGGACTTCCATCTCCACAACCCGGCCCGGCCCTGCTCCTGCATCGATTCCTCTCGCCGGCGTCACGCAAAGGGCCGCAGCCTCTCCCTCGGCCAGCGAGAGGGAGCGGATCTCCCCGCCCAGCAGCTCTCCCTGGAGAGGAGCGGCCCCTTTGCAATCGAGCGCGTACCTGAGACATGGCCTGCCCTGCCTCACCAGGCCTGACGGCGACAGGGAGTCGGCGATCGGCACCAGGCACTCCTTGCGGAAGAGATCGAGCGCGGCCTCGGGAATCAAGCGTCCGAGAACGCCGAGGTGCGGCATCATGAACCTCGAGTCCTTGGCGAGCGTGGCGTGGAAGACCGGCTCGAAGGCGTCCAGCATCATGAGCGCGGCTTGCGAGGGGGAAGGGGCATGGCTCAGGACCCCGCCGGATCCGATGATGAGCCCGTACCGGCACAGGTCGGCTCCCCGGTCGGATCTCCGGGCCATGCCGAGGCCGGGTCCGCGCTGCCGGGACGGCTCGTCCGTCGGGGCCAGGAGCCTGCGGTGGTGTTCGAACGAAAGCCTGAGCGCCTCGCGCGCCAGGGCCTGCTCGAGAAGCAGGTCCTCGGTTTCAGAGGGGATGGTGGTGGGCCTCGCCGCCTTGTTCCAGATCCGATCGAGCGCCTGGTCCGGATCCATGGGAATGGGGAGCCAGCGCAAGACCTGATCGAGGCTGGCCTCCTTGAGCACCTGTCGGGCCGAATAGCTCATGCCGAGGTTGGCGCTCACGGTGCGCGAAATCCGCTGATCCTTCCAGGAGTAGATGTCCGTGGTCGCG
>Ga0315282_10017539_pt1 | contig 10326 bp, 9 predicted proteins | sample YL17G07_20_MG_FD_203693 | JGI IMG/M metagenome (GOLD analysis project Ga0315282, IMG submission 203693) | Sediment microbial communities from Yellowstone Lake, YNP, Wyoming, USA - YL17G07_20 | ecosystem: Environmental > Aquatic > Freshwater > Lake > Sediment | place: USA: Wyoming | collected... | reverse complement strand
GCTAACCTACGCTGAGGTGGATACTCGATTGCCCACGGCACGGATGTGGTCACGCGAGGCGCGAGGCGTAACGGTCATCAGGGGAAACCTGCGTGAAACCGCCTGGGCGGCCTGCTGAGCCGGGCAACCATGCGGCGGAACCTACTGCTCCGTGCGGATGGTGGGGACGGCGCGGTATTTGGCTTCCAACTTCCCCTTGGTCTGTTCCATAAGGGCCTGCATGGCTCCACGCGCCCGCCTTACTACGATCGCGCGTTTCAGGCCGGCCAGCCAACCGCGGAGCCCGTCGACGCGCGACCGGTTCAGATACAGCATCCAGGTCCGCGCTCCGCCCGGCTGCCCCGCGTCCTCCACCAGAAGCGTGAAGCCCAGAGAGGCTTCAAAATAATGGCTGGCATAGATCTGTTTGGAAGCGATAAAGCAAGGGCGCGGTCCCTCTCCCGGCGCCCTGTAGATCGTCACGTGGGTAATGCTGAGCACGGGTTTCAGACCGAGATTCTCCTTCGACCAGTACAGGAAGGTCTCCACGTCCGGTGGCGACGCTTGAGGAAGGCCCACCAGGTAGGCGCGAAACTCCGGGGCGCTCTCCAGCAGGAACAGCGATCCCGCCAGCACGCCTCGGAACTCGTTCGCCAGATGCACCGAGGGCTTCTTGTCGTCGTACGTGAGCAGGGCCGCATTCCCGGCCACCGCGTATCGGCTGACGTACTCGGCCAGCACCTTTCGCATCAAGCGGCTGACCTCTTCGTAGCGAGAAGGAGACGACCAGTCGATATCGTTCCTGAAACGCTGCATCATCGCGGCCGACAGTTTGACCTTGCAGTCGCCGATTGTGCACTTCCTCAACGCCTCAACGTCGTCGTTCTCGAGCGTGAGGTTCTGGAGGTCCTCCGGGCTCGGAGGGCTGCCGAACTTGCCGATTTGCAGGACTGCCGGGTCGCTCTTGAACGCCACGATGTCGCGGTACTGGTTCAGCAAGAACTCAAGAGGTACGTCAACTCGCACCATCCCCAGGACGGCAACTTCCCGGTTCTCATTTGTCTCGAGTGCGCGGACTACGGCGCGGCCCTCCCACACTCGCGCCAGTTCATGCTTGTCCAGCGAAACGTACCGCAGCAGGAAGCGGGGGGGTTCAATTGCCTCTGGCGGGACAGCCAGGGCGCCGCCGGCTAAACAGAACAGCAGCCTGATCGGTACCAGCAATGCGGAAGCCTCTTTGCGTCCTGCCGTGTTCATTTGACTTTCCAGCGCCCAAGGATAACATTAATCCGGAATTCCGAGACGGGTGGGTCGAGAGGCGGCCGGCCGCCGCGACCGCTCCGGGTCTGGTTCAGTCCGGATTTCCGGCTTGAGGAGAGCCATGAAGAAAATAGCGATTCTGATTGTTCTCTTACTGGTCGTTGTCGCTTACCTGGTGGGATACTGGCCTGAACACAGGCGCCTGGCGGCATGCCAACAGGAGGCTGAGGCCTTGAGGGGGCAACTCGCCGATAGCCGGGCCCAGGTGCAATTGTGTGTGCTTCATGCCCGTCTGCTCGACGTGATCGAGAAGACCGGCGAGAAGAATTACGGAGAAGCACTGAAGCTGTCTTCCGGCTTTTTTGACCGGGTTCGGACCGAGTCGATGCAGACACGACGGCCGGACTTCAAGTCGGCGCTGGATTCGACCCTGCAGGCTCGCGACTCTGTCACCGCCGCTCTAGCCAAAGGCGACCCCTCCGCGCTGGACAGGTTGCGCCAAGCCTCCGCTCAACTGCGCCAGATCATCGAGCGCTTCTAACGATGGCTCTCCGGCCCTCGGCGGCAGGGGAGCGATCGGCGCGGCGGCGCAAGCGCTAGTGCGGCGGGGATGGAACAGAACCGAGCCGCATAGCGCGGTCCCAGGCTATCCGCAGACGTCAATTTTGCATCGGAGAGCAGGTAAGCGCCTGGCGGGCTTGAGCCGCGGGTGGACTGGTGCGAGAATTGAAGATAGGCCGTGCTCCGGCGCGCCAAAGCCCGGCCCGATCCCTGGCTGTCACTCGCAAACCGAGGTCGAACTTGCAAGGCCCCTTACATTGTCCAAAGTGCGGTCACTTGCTGGAGTCCGAGCGCTGCCCCCGCTGTGGGTGTGCGGAACGGGCGGTATTCCGGCTCGTGCAGCGGGAAATCGTGCTGCTGGTGCTGCTGTCTGCCGCGGCCGTGGCCATGTTCCTGTTCACACGAGCGGTGGCCGCCGCGAACCGCAGCATGAATGCCCGAGTGGCGGCTACCTGGTACGAACGGGGACGGCAGAGACTCCAGGCCGGCGACAGCCAGGCGGCCGCTGACTTGTTTCGCAGGGCGACGATAAACAATCGCGAACAACCGAAGTATCAGCTTGCCCTCGCCGATGCTCTGGCGGCGGGCAATTACGACGAGGAAGCGCGGCAGGTGCTGTTGCGCCTGCGCGACTCGTCGCCCGAGGACGGCAACATCAACCTGCAACTCGCCAGGCTGGCGGCCAAGCGTGGAGCCGGGTCCGATGCCGTACTCTACTATCACCATGCCCTGTACGGCCGGTGGGTGAGCGCCCAGGCGGTGACGCAGCGCCGAGAGGTCCGCCTGGAACTGGCGCGCTTCCTGTTGAGCCGCCAACAGAACAGCAGCGCCGTTTCAGAGTTGCTCATGCTGTCGGCGGATCTTCCCCAGGATCCCGCTTTCCAGACCCAAACCGCTCAGCTTTTTCTCGACGCCGGAGAGCCGGCCCAAGCCCTCAGCCTCTTCACCCGCGCCATCCGGCTGGACAAGAAGAGCGACGAGGCGTTCGCCGGCGCCGGTGAGGCAAGTTTTCAGCTCGCGGACTACGTGCACGCCCGTCGTTACCTGGCGGCCGCGCTCCAACAGAACCCGGGCTCACAGCAGGTGCGCCACCTTCTCAGCGTCACCGAGATGGTTTTGTCTTACGACCCGCTGGCCCCGCATCTGAAGACGGAGGAGCGCAACCGGAGGCTGATCGCCGGCTTTAATCAGGCCTTGCTGCGGATTCGGGATTGCCTCGGCCTTCAAGCCGAGCGGCCGGAGTCCGCGCAGGCGGCCTTCCAGGAGCTTTACGGCGAGGCGCAAACCCTGCGACCCGGGCTCCGGCCCCGGAATTTGACGCGCGATCCTGAGTTGCTGCGATCGGGTGTGGAACTCATTTACAGGATCGAAGAAGCGGCCGGCAAGGGGTGTGGCGAACCGAGCGAGCTCGACCGGGCGCTCTTACTCATCGGTCGCAAACGCGCAGGTGCAGAGCAATGAGCATCAGCGCCGTTTCCATCGTTGAGCGCCTGCGCCTCCGCGAGAGCCAGACATTCCTCGCCCTGACGATCGTTATCGGCGTTTTGGCCGGACTCGCGGCCGTGCTCTTTACCCTGGCCATCGAAGGCACGAAGCATCTCCTGTTCGGGCTGGCACCATCTCCTGCGCGTCTGGTGCTGGTCCCCACGATAGTCAGCCTGCTCACGGGCTTCCTGCTGGCCAAGTACTTTCCGCAGGTTCGGGGCAGCGGAGTCCCTCAAACCGAAGCCGCCTTTCACGTCCAGCAAGGAGTCATTTCGGCCCGCGTGCCTTTGGGCAAGTTTCTGACCGGCGTTTTGTGTATCGGATCCGGGCACTCCATGGGACGTGAGGGCCCGTCCGTGCAAATCGGAGCCGGGATTGCTTCGGTGCTCGGCAGATGGCTGCGGCTCTCTCCCGAGCGCGTCAAGAACCTGGTCCCCGTGGGTGCTGCGGCGGCCTTGTCGGCGGCTTTCAACACCCCGGTGGCGGCGGTCCTGTTCGCCCTGGAGGAAATTATCGGCGACATGAATGCCGCCCTGATCGGGTCCACTGTGGTCGCTTCCGTCTCGGCGGTGATCGTGGAGCGGTCGATCCTGGGCAACGAGACGCTCTTCCGGGTTCCGGCATATCACCTGGTGCATCCGGCCGAATTGCTGGCCTACGTGGCCCTGGGAATTGTGGGCGGAGCCGTCTCGCTGCTGTTCTGCAAGGGGCTGCTCCGGTTGCGCGCGTTGTTCTTCCGGATGCCGGCGCGCAGCGCGGTCTTTCAGCCTGCCGTGGGCGGGCTGATCATCGGCGTGCTCCTGATCTTCTTCCCCCAAGTCATGGGCGTGGGCTACGAGTACGTGGACCAGGCGCTGAATGGCGGGCTCCTGCTGAAAACGATGCTGGCGCTGTGCTTTGTCAAGCTTCTGGCCACGGTTATCTCCTACGCTTCCGGCAATGCCGGAGGCATTTTCGCTCCCAGCCTCTACCTCGGCGCGATGGCCGGCGGAGCCGTAGGCGTGTTGGTGCACCGCTTCGCGCCCTTTGCCACCGGCGATCCCGGCGCCTACGCGCTGGTCGGCATGGGGACGCTGTTTGCCGGCATCATCCGCGCCCCGATGACGTCGGTGTTCATGATTTTTGAGCTCACGCAGGATTACCAAATTTTGGTGCCGCTGATGATCGCCAACATGGTTGCCTTCGCCATATCCAGACACTATCAGCCCGTGCCCATCTACCACGCCCTGCTGCACCAGGAGGGTGTTCACCTGCCCGTGCCCCCAACCCGGGCCGCAGGCGCGACGTTGCAGGCGGGCGACGTCATGACGCGCGATGTGACGTTCATTCCCCAGGAGAGCTCCGTGGGCGACTGCTGGAAGCAGGTTGCGGAGAATGACGCGAAGGCCTTCCTGGTAGGCAGCGCGGACCTGCTCGCCGGACTGGTGACGCGCCAAAGCATCGAGGAGGCCGTGCGCTCGGGCAAAAGCTCGGAGCCGGTGGCTTCCTTGTTCGTGAAGGACTGGGTACACGTGCATGAGAACCACCCGCTCGACCTTACCCTCGAACGTTTCAGCCAGAGTCCGGGCCTGCTGCCGGTCCTGAGCCGCACCAAAACCCGCCGTGTTGAAGGGGTCATCACGCTGGAGACAATCATGCGTTTCATGGACAACAGTTCGTCGGAAGCGTCAGGCGGCATTACGTCGGCTACGTAGAGGGCGGACCCAATGCGCAGGCCAGTCCCTGCGGTCCCAGGTATCGGGCCGTCCGATCCCCTTGGCGATTAGGCCGCTCGGCCGCGGCAGGTTGGCGCGCCACGACGCTGATGGTCAGGAGCGCGCCGGGGATCCGGCAAACAGATTGTATAGCCAGCCGAACAGCAGGCCGGCCAGCGCTCCGTCGACGAGCGCGTAGGCGAAGCCAACCAGCAGATCAACTACGGTGCGGGAGGCGTGATAGCCCGGGTAGATCGAGCTGATCAGCTTCAGATACTCGGCCGCGTAAGAGGGTGCGGCCAAGTTGATGAGACCCGCAAATAGCAGCGCGCCGCTCCACAGCAGCGCCGCGGTGATCGCCAGAGCCTTGATCGAAAGTCGCATGACGGATGCACCTCCTTGCCATGACTTTCCCATTACTACTGTAAGCCACCAAACCGGCGCACGGTACCGGTTGGAGAGAGCATGGAGCGGAGTTCTGCCGGGTGTCTCCACGGCGGACCGTGCGCGGCGCTTCTTCCGTATTCCATTGTTGTGAACCTCAGAACGATTGAACAGTCGCCTGGAATCAGGGCACACGCCCCTGTTGCAGGCGCGCCTGACCCGCCCGGCGCCGCCGCCACTGCAATCCCTGCAGAGCCTGCGCGCCGAAGTCCTGGCGCGTCTCGAGAAACCACTCCAAGAAATCTGGCCATCCACCGGGGTCAAGCTGCTCGATTACGAACTCGGCTTCGATTCGCCGGGCACCCTGGTGCGAATCAGGTAGGAGGCGGACAAGCCGCCCGATGCCAGCGCGGCCGACATGATTCAGCGTTACCTGCAAGGGCAACTAGGCGTCGCGAACCTGCGCGTCGAGCTCGAAAACGTCACCCCCCTGCCAATTACTATCCCGAAATCGACGCAATGGGGAAGCGACATGGTAGTAGCGCTTCTCGCACGCGTGGCAGCGGTAAGGACGAATCAGGAGAAGGCGAAGCAGCCACCGTTCGAACAAGCCCCGCCGCCGCGAGCGTCCAACTTCGTGGCTGCCACAGCGCGGGCACCGAATGGCGCGGTTCAATCGTGTGATACGCCTCGCGAAAGTATAGTCTCGTCCATAGAGCGGCCGCGTTCTTCAGACGCGCTTGACACGCGCCGAGTCGCCGCGCTGGAGGCCGGCTGAAGACTCCAGCACGCGCCTCCCGGTCCACGGTTGCCGACCAAGGGATCCCAGCGGACAGTATCGCGAGGCTTGCCTGTGCGGATCTCGACAGCCAGCAGGGCCACCTCCGGCGCATAAGGGAAACAGCGAAGATAAATGGGGGAGTTTGTCCGCTGGGCGAAACTCACCAGCGCCTCCGTCGGCGCCGCTCGGGCCATCATTTGCGCCCGTTTCTTCGTCCACACATAGCCGCAGTTGTGGACCACCACGACGGCAGCCAGCAAGACGGCCAGCCAGCGGTGTGATTGTCTGAGACGGCCGAAAAGCTCCACAGAAGCAGCCGCAACAACCAGTGCCAAGCCTGCGCTCGCCAGGTAGGTGTGCCGGCTGGGCACGAACGGCATGTAGGTAAGAAAGGCATAAGGGAGAAGGCCGACGATCACCCAAACGAAAGCGGCGGACAGGATGAAGGACCAGCGTCGCGCCCCCAGCAGCAACAGCACCACCAGGCTGATCAGACCCCAGAACCAGAACATACGGGCGCTGCTGCGCAGCAGAGTGAGTAAAACGGGGGCGTGCAGCGAGAAAGTGCCGTCCCCAAAATGCTGGTGCTCTGCCCTATTGACGTAGGCCCACGCGAAATAAAGCACCGCCAAGCTGGCGACGGGCAGTAGTCTTGGCAGCTTGCCCAGCCAGTCGCCCCGTTCTACGATCAAAGCGCCAACGATCAGCGGAACGAGCGCCACGCCGGATTCTTTCGACAGCAATGCCAACATGAAGCACAGTGCGACAGCCGCATTGGCCAGCAATCCGGGAGCATGCAACCAAGCGATCCACAGCAGGAACCCGGCGGCGATGCAAAAGAAAACGAGCAACTCGGGAACGGCCGCGTACCAGGTGACCGCTTCGTGGTGACCATGGTAGACGGCAAAGAAAACGGCCGCCGTCGCCGATACTCTCCAGCCGATCCGCGGCCACAAACCGAGGGCGAACACGAGCCAGGTGTTAAGAATGTGCAGCAAGACGCTACTGCCGTGCAGCACGACCGGATGGATGCCGAGCAGCCCTTCGGTCCAGTGAGTGAGCACAAGCGAGGTCGCCCGGCACCGGTAGAGCGCGTCACCGCTGAGGGCCGGCCACCCTGAGACCGGTCCGTAAATCCGAGCCTTGTTAATCTGGTCGTAGTCGTCGGAGATCAACGGCAGGTTAAGCATCGGGATATATGGTAAGGCGGCCAAAATAGCGAGGCCGACAAGAAGGCCGATAGCAGTGCGCATCCCGGCATGCCGCACCTCAGCATGCAATTGCTCCAGAAAACGTATCATCTTGCCTCCTGCCATGAGCAGGGCCGCCGGACGCGCGGAGCGCCTCTCTATCCCGCGCCATTGCCGCATTACCCGGGCAGGTCCGAGATGGCCTTGCCGGTGCGGTTACTCAACAGGAATCAGTCGCTTCGCTGTAGCTCCGCGGCTCTGGCCTTCTGGAATACATACGGCCCCGCACGAAAGCGCTGGGGGAGCGCGCTTCAGATCGGTCAAGAACATCGTTCCGAACTGGCACAGCGGCACTCCTTGGGATTTCAGGTCAGGGGGAAGTGGCGAGTAGGGGTGGAGCAACCATGCGAGCTGCCCCCGGTCAGGAACCAGAATCGGGTACGTTTCATCGCCCTCTGCGGCCCGCTCCAAATGCCTGTGCAACCAGAGAAGCGGCCGCCTCCTGGAACTCGATCCCGACAGCCCCTCGAGCCCCCACGTCGGATAAGATGGAAAATAGTAGGCGATCTTGCGCCAGCTCACGTCATCGTCTTGCCATACGACCGCCATTACGGACGGGCCGTTGAGTGCTTCCAGGAAGTGAATGCGATCGCTGGTGGCCGACTTTACCGTCTCAAAATGCACACGTGAAGTGATGAATCGCACGGCAGCTTGCGTGTCGACTCCCTGTGGGCAGCGGAGAAGGCCCAACGGGCTCATGAGCTTAGCTCCCCGACCCCGTGGTCAGCCGGTTCTCTTGTACATGGTGCCACGCTGCATTGGCTATCCCGCCGACGTGGGATTTTTGCGCCAGACAGGCAGTACTTGTCTTCCACCGGATTGGCGGCTCATCGCACGTTTGCCTGGCACCGAAGCCAGGAACGCAGGCTTCATCCCATACCCGACCGAAAATACAGCATCGATGGGATAGGCATAGCGTCAGTCGGCGCATAGCCTTGCATGGGGTTTAATCCAGGAGGGGGGCCAATCGGGTGACAAACCAGCAACCGAGCATCAGCGCTTTTTTCCCCGCCTACAACGACGCGGGCACGATTGCCTCCATGGTCATCGGCACGGCGCGTGTCTTGGAGCGCCTCGCCTCCGAACACGAGATCATCGTCGTGGATGATGGATCCAGGGATGCCACCTCGGAGATTCTTGAGGAGCTTGGGAGCCTGTATGGCGCCCGCCTTCGCGTGGTTCGGCACGCCGTCAATCGCGGCTACGGCGGCGCTCTTCGCAGCGGCATAGGCGCGGCGCGCTACGACTGGATTTTCTACACCGATGGAGACGCACAGTACGACGTCCGTGAACTCGCGTTGCTGGCCACACAGATTCGTGCCGATGTGGATGCCATCAACGGCTACAAGATCGCGCGCTCCGACCCCATGTACCGCAAGGTCATTGGTTGTCTGTACAACCACTTCGTCAAACGGGCGTTTGGCCTGCGCATCCGTGACGTGGATTGCGATTTTCGGCTGGTTCGCCGCAACCTGTTTCAGCAGCTTGACCTGATGTCCACCAGCGGAACGATCTGCGTCGAAATGATCAAGAAGCTCCAGGACGCAGGCTGCCGCTTCGCCGAGGTCCCGGTCCACCACTTTCATCGCGCCGTAGGCCGTTCTCAGTTTTTCCGGCCCAGGTGGCTGGTCAAGACCTTCCTTGATTTGCTAGTTCTTTGGCGGCAACTGATGCTGAATCAATCGCCGGCGCGCGCGCGGCAGAAGGTCAAAGTCGCGTCCGCGGCGGCGGGCGCCGAGTGCGCCGACAAATGCTCGTCCGTCTCGCCGTGAATCGGATGGGGTGTTTTCAAGAGAACTGCGAGGAGGGCGGTTTGGCGTGGATCATTCCTCCAGAGCTCCTCTGCGGCTGCCTGTATCCGGCAGTCCTCGCCCATGAGGCCGACGCGCCTCGTGCCAGGAATGCGGCAGGCGGCCTCAGCGCGCCTGCGCGCCGGGAACATGCGGACACCGGCCGCCTTCCGGCCATGAGGCTGCTTGGGCTGCTCGGCCTGTGGCTGACGCTGGGCGCAAGCGCATGCGCGAGCAGCGTAATACTCAGCGGACGGATTGTAGATGGCGGCGGAGCCGCGCTGTCCGGCGTTCACGTTGTGATCGCCGGACCGATCGCCGCCGGACAGCTTGTCGCCCGCACCGATGCCGCCGGCCGGTTCAGCTTTCGCGCGCTTTCACCCGGCGCCTACCGGCTGGAGGCCGTCTACGAAGGTTTCTTCCCGGTACGCCAGGAGATCCAGCTTGGACAGGAGGGCGCCGAACTGGAACTGGTGCTGAGCCGGCAGAGAGTGAGCCAGGCGGTCGATGTTGTGGCTTCCATTTTGAACGTCGATCCCCAGCAGACAGCCCGCAGCCGCACCCTGACGTCCGCGCAGATTGCCAATGTCCCCTTCGCGCCGTCCTGGGATTTTCGCCGGGGCCTGGCAATTCTGCCTGGTGTGGCGGCCGATGCGCGGGGCCGCCTCCACGTCAATGGCGGGGGCAGTGACCAGGTAGAGTATGTGCTGGATGGCTTCAACCTGACCAGCCCGGTTTCCGGAACGCTGGAGAACAATTTCAGTGTCGATGCCGTACGCGCTGCCGACGTGCGCAGCAGCCGGTATTCCGCGGAATATGGCAAAGGTTCGGCCGGCACTATCTCGGTGACCACACAGACCGGCGACGACCGCTTCCGCCATCACGTCACCGATTTCATACCGAGTTTTGACAACCGCGGCGGCAGCGGCTGGCACGCAAAAGACTGGGCGCCGCGCTTCACGCTGTCCGGCCCGTTCATCAGAAGCAAGCTCTGGTTCCTGAATTCCTTTGACGCCAAGTACGACCTGGATGTCATCTCCGGGCTGCCTGAATCGGCGGACCGCACCAGCAACTGGCGCTGGAACGACCTGTTCCGGCTGCAGGCCCAAGTCGGGCCGTCCCACCTGCTGGGCTTCAGCTTT
>Ga0315282_10017538_pt1 | contig 10327 bp, 5 predicted proteins | sample YL17G07_20_MG_FD_203693 | JGI IMG/M metagenome (GOLD analysis project Ga0315282, IMG submission 203693) | Sediment microbial communities from Yellowstone Lake, YNP, Wyoming, USA - YL17G07_20 | ecosystem: Environmental > Aquatic > Freshwater > Lake > Sediment | place: USA: Wyoming | collected... | reverse complement strand
TCCCCGCCGGGGTTCGTCTCGTCGAAGTCGTTATCCGCGTCAATCACCGCGATGAAATCATAGGTGCCCGCGGGGACGCTGCTCAATGCGGAGAACCATGTATAGTAGGTCCCGGTCTGGCCCGGCTGCAGGTACACATAAGGCCGGGTCTCCGTGAGCTTATAGTCGTCGGTCCCGCTCTGAAGGTTCCCGTCGAGCGACGCCCAGAGCTCGATGGTCGACCAGTCGGATGCCAGCGTGTTCCCGCCGTTCGTCACCTGAACCTGGACCTGTCCCCAGTCGCCCGCTTTCGTCGGATTCGGCACGTTGATCGTGCCGACCACCGCCGTCAGGTCGACGAACGCCTCGGTGACGGTGATGCGGAAGGTGTCGGTGCCGCTCAGCACGCCGTCGCTGGCTTGGACCGTGACGTCACTCACGCCCTCCCACCCGGCGGCCGGATGGATGCTGATATACCGGTTCGCGACGATGCTGACCCCGCAGCTCGGGTTCGTGTTGCCCGTGATGCTGAACGAGAGTGCGTAGACCGGCGTCTCAGGGTCGGAAGCGTACGCCCACAGGTCGGTCGTATAGTTGAGACTGGTGTTCTCGGCCAGACTCCTGTCGGGGATCCCGCTGATGACGGGTGCGACGTTGACCGGCCGCACGGTGATGCGGAACGTGTCGGTGTCCGTCAGCTGCCCGTCGCCGACCATCACCGTCACGTCACTGATCCCGTTCCAGTTGAGCGCCGGGTGGACCTGGATGTACCGGTTCGAGACGATGCTGACGCCGCAGTTCGGGTTCGTGTTCCCCACGATGCTGAAGGTGAGTCCGCTGTCCGGGGTTTCGGCATCCGAGGCGTAGGCCCACAGGTCGTAGGTGTTCGGGTTGGTGTTCCCGCTCTTGGCCAGGGCCTGGACCGTGCTGATGTACCAAGCGTTGCTTCCGTAAAAGTCCTGGAGGTACCACCGTCCGCCGCTGAGCGCGACCTCATAGTACCGCAGTCGGTCGGGAGGGTTGGTACTGGACTTGTCGTCGTCGGAGTCGCTCACCCAGATCCCGTAGTACTGGCTCGGACTGGCGGCGTTATAGTTGAACCCCCAGCAGGTGATGGCGTGTCCCCCGGGACCCTGGATGCCGATGGTCGTGCCGTATCCGGCATGGATGTACTGGTCAATGGCCGCTAGTGCCTGCCCCTCGGTATCCTGGATGTGGAAATAGGTGCTGAAGTTTTCCGAGGGATAGAATCCCCCGCCCGGCACGTCCACCTGGGACCATCCCGACCAGCCCTGGGAGAGGTTGGTCCCGTCGAACCACCAGTCCCAGCCGTATTCCATCAACCCTCCCTCGTCCGTCCAGTGGTCCTGGTAGTATGTGAACATCTGGTCGGTGTTGGTCATTCCGCCGACGAGTCCCCATCCCGTCCATTCGAGGACGTTGGACGCGGCGGCCGCCCAGCACATCATGTCGTCTTCCGTGTTGGTGGGACCTTTTTCGGCGTCGTTCCATGTTCCTCCCCAGTGGTCGGTGAGCATGTAGCTCGTGCCCGTGGGAGTCGCGTCCTGAAGCGCGAGATACGCGGAGGTATCCCCGTCGAACCCGAGCCGTTCCGACGCGGACTCCGCAGGTTCCGAGGAGCCGTCCGTCGCGGGGAACGTTGTGTTCTCGTCTATCGCGATGTCGGGAAGCCCGCTGATGTCGGGAGCGGTGTTCACTCTCCCGGAGATGACGATGGTCCGCTCGTAGTAGTTGTTGCCTTCGTTCACGCCCTCAGGAACGACGTTCGTGTAGTCGAGCCACAGCTTGAACGTGTGACTTCCCACGGAGAGCGGCCCGACGGGCTGGTCGCTGGTCAGGTAGGTATAGTAGCCCGCGCGCGTGGTCACGTCGGTCCATTCGTAGATCCCGCCGCCCTCTCCCGTCACGGAGAGACGCACGGTGTAGTTCGACGCGGTCGCGTCCCCATAGTTCGCCGACGCCCAGTTGACGTACAGCGTCTGATCCCCGTAGTAGGGGCCGCTGTAGGAGTGCGCGTCCGTCCCGCCGTGCTGGACGATCCCGATCGGAATCCTGTCGTCCCAGTTGTCGGGCACGTAGGGAGCGAGGTCCGCCTCGGTTTGCTGAGTGGGCACCGCCTGCTCGATGACCCCCGTCGCGGCCAGATCCCCACCGAGGGGTCCCCCAACGCAAATTGCCGCGTTGGGGGTGCCCCCGGTGATGAACTGCGTAAGCGCCGAGAGCAGGAGCCGCTCTTCCAGAGCTTCAAAGGCTGGCGGCGCCGTGCATGTCGAGCATCCCCTGACCATGATAATCCCCCTTGGGCACGAAGATCATCCGCCGGACGTTCTCAAGTTCGCCCGGAGTCTACGCATTCGCTGCACGCTTGTCAATATCGGCTGAAAGCGACGGTCGTATGACGCCTTTTTCCGCTTGACCTGTGCGTCGATGCGCCTACCATCACGGGTGATTTTTGACCCGTTTTCCAGAGACAGATGAGGGAGAACGCAAGATGGCAGAAGATCTCAGGACGGAATTCAAGAACCCGGGGAAGGACCACCGCTCGGCGCCATTCTGGTCGTGGAACGACCGGCTGGACCCGAAGGAACTTCGTCGGCAGGTCCGCGACATGAAAGCCCACGGGATGGGCGGGTTCTTCATGCACTCCCGCGTCGGGCTCGAAACCCCCTACATGGGACGGGAGTGGATGCGGTGCATCCAGGCGACGGTGGACGAGGCGGCGCGAATCGGGATGAACGCATGGCTCTACGACGAGGACCGCTGGCCGTCCGGGTTTGCCGGCGGAATGGTCCCCGCTCGCGGCGAGGAATGCCGCCAGAAGGGGCTCGTCATGCGCACCCACCGGACTCGCGCTTCGCAGAGTAACAAGGGCTTCACGCCCACCGGCAGGGAACTCGCCGTTTTCGCCGCGAGGATCGACGAACGCCGGGACCGCCGCGACCTCCTCTCCATGCGAAGGCTCAAGGGCGACGCCAAACCGAAGCCCGGCGAGACGGTCCTCAGCTTCACCATGGAGACCTGTCCGCCCAGGGAGTGGCACAATGGCTTCCCCTACTCGGACAACCTGAGTGCCAAGTCGGTGCGGGCGTTTCTCGAAACTACCCACATCCCCTACGCGAACGCGCTGAAGAAGCATATCCCGCGCGTCGTGCCGGGGATCTTCACCGACGAGCCCCACGTCTCCCCGGGCATCGAGCCCGGACCCGACGCACGCGTGATCCCCTGGACGACGGCCTTCGCGGCGGAATTCCACAGGCGCCGCGGCTACGACATCGTCGCATGGCTCCCCTGCTTCTTCTACGACGCCCGGCGGTCGGCGAAGGTCCGCCACGACTACTGGCGGACCGTCACCGAGCTCTTCGTCCAGAACTACTCCAAGCAGATCGGCACGTGGTGCCGGAGAAACCGTCTGGCACTCACCGGACACTACCTGAGCGAGGGGAACCTTACCTCGCAGACGCACGTCGTCGGCGCGGTGATGCCTCACTACGTCTGGCAGGATGTCCCCGGGGTGGACATCCTCACCGAGCAGCAGAGCGAATACCTGACGGTGAAGCAGTGTTCGAGCGTCGCCGCGCAGTTCGGGCGGAAGTTCGTCCTCAGCGAGCTCTACGGATGCTCGGGGTGGGAGTTCACTTTCGAGGGGATGAAATGGGCCGGCGACTGGCAGTACGCCCTCGGGGTGAGCCTGCGGTGCCCGCACCTCACCCTCTACACCCTGCGCGGGTGCGCCAAGCGCGACTATCCCCCCTCCTTCAACTACAACAACACCTGGTGGAAGTACAACCGCGTCCACGAGGACTACTTCGCGCGCCTCGCCTTGATGCTGACGCAGGGCGCCCCCGTCCGCGACGTCCTCCTCCTTCACCCCATCGCAAGCGCCTGGGCCGAGTACGACGCCGACCGGAGCGACCGAACGAAGTCTTGGAACCGCCGGCTCGAGGCCGCGATGAGGACGCTCCTCTCGCACCACCGCGACTTCGACCTCGGCGACGAGATGATCCTCAAGGACTACGCCTCGGTCCGTGACGGCCGGCTCCGCGTGCGGAAGATGAGCTACCCGGTCGTCGTCCTGCCGCCGATGCTGACGCTGAGCTCGTCCACCGTGGAACTGCTGGAGGAGTTGCTCTCGGCGGGGGGACACGTGATCGCGGTGAAGCCGCTGGCGAACCGGGTCGACGCCTCGTGCGACCGCCGGCTCCGCAAAATCTGGAAGCGCCGGAACACGCGGGTCGTCGATTCCCCTGCCGAACTCCCCAGCGCCCTCGACGCCGTCCTGCCGCCGAGACTCCGGGTCATGAACTTCACCGGTCAGGCCGTCGAGCCGGTGCTTTCCCACCTCCGCCGCGCCGCCAAGCGCCGGGTCCTCTTCCTCGCCAATACCGACCGCAACGCCTCGTACAGCGCCGAGGTCCGCTTCGCCGAAAGAGGTTCCGTCGAGGAGTGGGACCCGCTCACGGGCGAGGTGCACGAGGTCGCCTCCTACGCCAAGGGCAGCGGGACGGCCTGGCCGGCGTCCCTCGGCCCGGCGGGCTCCCGGCTCTACGTCATCGACACCGCGAAGGTGCCCGCCCACGAGCCGGCCGAGGACCGGCGGATCGACGCATCGTCCTACCCGGTATGGTCCGAGTGGGCCGAAGCCGGGCTCGGACGCGACCGACGCAAACTCGCCGATGTCTTCCTCGGCCCCGTGTGGAGATTCCATCGGACCGACCCGAACGTCCTCGTGCTGGACGTCTGTCGCTGGCGGCTCAACGGCGGCCGGCTGTCACGACCCATGCCGGTCTGGCAGGCACAGCTCGCGCTCCGCAGGAAGCTGTCCTTGCGTCCCGTGCACGACAACGGCGCCGCCCAGCGCTGGACCTGGGTCGATCATCCGAAGGACGTCCCGCGAAGCGGGACCGAATACCACTTCGCCTTCCGGGTAGACGTCGTCCCGCGCGGCAAGGTCTCGCTCGTCCTCGAAGGAAGCGAACACTTCACCATCCGTCTCAACGGGAAGGACGTGCGGATGCGCAAAGCCGGCTGGTACCTCGACCGGAGCATGCACCGGATCGCACTTCCGCGCCTCAAGTGCGGGCTCAACACCCTCGTCCTCTCGTGCAACACCGTCGAGACGATGCAGGTGGAGGACTGCTTCCTCATCGGCGACTTCGGCGTGGACACCTCGACCCGTGCGATCACGGATGAGCCCGAAACTCTCCATGCCGGGGACTGGACGCTCCAGGGCTACACCCATTACCCGGGCGGCATGGTCTACGAGACCACTCTCTCGATGGACGGGCGAGGCGGGGTGCCGTCGCATCCTCATCCCTCCGGCGGGACGGTCGTCGAGGTCCCCGAGGGGATCGCCGCCGACCGGGTCCGAAGCGCCATCCTTCGTCTGGGGAAGTTCAGCGCCGTCGTGGTCGGCGTCCGGGTGAACGGGAAAGACGCCGGGTGCATCCCCTGGCGCTCGGCCGACGGGCTCGACATCCGAGCACACCTCAGGCCCGGCGCGAACCGCATCGAAATCGAGGTCATGGGTTCGCCCAAGAACATGCTTGGACCGCTCCACGACGCCCACGGAAAAACGCCGTGGACGGGCCCCCACCAGTTCGTCCCGACGGGGATCGAGTACACCCCCGGCTACGTCCTCTGGCCGTGGGGACTGATGGACCAGGTCCGCATCGAACTGTACGGCAAGGCTTGAGAGGAAGGGTTGCCCTGTAGAAAACATCCTTTGTGACCGCTTCCGTTTCTTTCCTCTCCCCCCACCGGGGGGAGAGGATTGAAGGTGAGGGGTGGTTTTCTTCTCATGCCGGCCCGTTCCGCCCCTCACCCCACCCTCTCCCCCCGGAGGAGGGAGAGGGGTGAAGCAGCAAGACGAGTGTTTTCTACAGAGCAAGGAAGGGCGCTATGCCCAGTCACTTCACGCTGCGGATGCAGTTCGGCCCGCACCAGGACGCCCGGCTGATCACGGAGCAGCTGCTCGAGCTCGTCCGGAGCGCCCCCGTCGACGAGATCATGTTCTTCTTCTTCGCCGAGGACATGAACGACGGTCACGAGCCGATCGAGCGCATCCGGGAGTGGATCGAGCACTCGCGCGTCTACCGCCGGGCGCTCGCCGACGCCGGGGTGCGCTCGAGCCTCAACCCCTGGCACTCCATCCTCCACGTCGACCGCAACCGGTCGCTCAAGAGCGGACAGGATTGGCAGACGATGGTGGACCAGAACGGTCTTGCGGCGAAGGCGCAGGTCTGTCCGCTGGATGAGGCTTGGCGCACGTACTTCGACGAGACGCTGCGGCTCTACGCGAAAGAGGGCTTTCGCGTCGTCTGGATCGACGACGACTTCCGGTTCCACAACCACCCCCCTCTCGACTGGGGCGGATGCTTCTGCGACCTCCACGTCGCCGAGTTCAACCGCCGCGCCGGGACAAGCGCCGCGCGCCGCGAGATCGTCGCCAACGTCACCGCACCCGGAGCACCCCATCCCTGGCGCGGGATCTGGCTGGACATGTGGGACGAGACCCAGGTGGCGCTGCTCGCCCACTGGCGTGAAATCCTCGATGCGCACGGGACGAGGCTCGGGCTCATGTCCAGCGTCCCCGAGGTCCACTCCATGGAAGGGCGGAGATGGCGGGAGTGGTGGAAGGCCATCGGCGGCGGAAAACCACCCATCCACCGCCCGCACTACTGGCCCTATAACAACATGCTCGGCGAATCGCTCCCCGGCTGCATCGCCACCCTCGACCAGAACCGCGCGGTCCAGCCCGATTCGGTGGAAAGCGGGCCCGAGGTGGACAGCTTCCAGCACGGCCCGTGGGCCAAGTCGTTCCGGCAGCGAGGAGCTCAGCTCGCCCTCGCCCACGTCCTTGGCTCCACCAACCTCAACATCAGCCTCTACGACATGCTGGGCAACCACGTCCGCGACATGCCCGAGCGGATGGAGTTCCTCCGGGACTGGAGACCGACCCTGGACTGGCTCGCCGACGAATTCCCGATGAACCTGCGCTCCCATGGCGTCGGCATCCCGTGGTCGGAGGACATGAGCCGGAAGGTGCACACCGACGGCTCCGGTCGGTGGCAGTCGCTCCTGTGCCGGTCGCGCTCCTGGGCGAACTGGCTCGGCGCCTGCGGTCACGCCTTCTCGATGCGACCCTCACCGGCGGTCAACGCCCTGGGCGGAAACGTCGCCTGGAGCTACAGTGACGCGGAGCTTCGCGATTGGCTCTCGAAGGGGGTCCTCATCGACGGGTCGGCGGCGTCCATCCTCGTCGAGCGGGGGTTCGGAAAACTCCTAGGCGTCCGGAGCGCCCGGATGGTCGGACAGGACGAGGTTCTCTACTCGGTCGAGAACTGCCTGGACGAGGAGTTCGCCGTGCGGGCTCACGCGCAGATCTCGGTCAACAGCTGCGACTATTCGGCGACCTCGCTCGGCGCCGGTGTCGAGGTCCTGAGCATGAAGATGTTCCAGGGGGAGCTCATGCCCGGCACTCGGATGGTCAGCGACCTGCGCTCGCCCAGGCAGAACGTCGTCGGACACGGACTCGTGGTCTTTGAGAACGAACTCGGCGGCCGCGTCGCCGTCGTCCCCTGGAGCGTCGATAACTGGGTGCCCATGACGCTCTACCGCGCCGTGCAGCTCACCAGGACGCTCCACTGGCTCGACCCCGACGGCGCTCACGGCTGGGTGGAAGGCGGGGCGTGGCTCGTGCCCCAGTTCCTCACGGGCGGCAATCGCTGGCGCGGCGTGGTGTGGAACGCTAGTCCCGATGAGCTGGAGGAATTCGTCGTCCACCGCCCCGCCGGGATGCCTCAGCCGAAGAGGGCGGTCCACGTGGATGGACGCGGCCGACGCCACAAGGCCGCCGTCCGGGGCGAGAAAATCCGCCTCACCCGGCCGCTCTACGAGTGGGAGTTCGTCGTCCTGCTCTGAGTTGTAGGGGCGAGGCATGCCTCGCCCCATAACGCCGGGACAAGCCGCCCCGAGAAGAAGGGCGACGCATGCGTCGCCCCTACGAGAGACGGTTTCCAGACGAGCGAGGTTGCCACCGAGCTTCAACTCGGAATCCGGCGGCGTTTCACATCCCGCGCAGCAGCCGCATCGCCATCTTCAGGTTCGACGGTCGGAGGATGATGGCCGCTTTGCCGCCGCCCGAAGCCGAGCCGTAGATGTAGTCGATGTTGATGCGCTTCTTGCCGAGCCGACTGGCGATAGAGGCCAGCGTCCCGGGTTTGTTGGGCGCGCGCAGTTCGAGCACGCTTGAGGTGCTCATGGTGACCGGGCAGCTCTCGCCGATCATCTTCACGGCGGCGTCCGGTTTATCGACGACCATCCGCACGAGCCCCACGTTCGCGGTCTCCACCACCGATATGGCGAGGATGTTGACCTTCTTTGCCGCCAAGCATTCACACAGATGACCCAGCCGGCCCGGAGCATTCTCCAGAGCAACGGTGATTTCCTTCCGCACCTTCATGACACACCTCCTTCGCAAAAAAGACCCCAGACCCGAGCAGTTCCACAAACATACAGATATCGGGATCGGCCCGGGAATGCAAGCGGAATCTCGGCGGGAATCTCGCCTTGTGCCACTGGCGGCTTGACCGCTAGTGTGCTGCTCGACCGCTCACGCCGACTCCCCCCTGAAGCGGGAGAGGGTCGGTTTCGGATGTCGGGCTTCCTGTTTCCGGCGTCGGTCAGAACGGCTTGAAGGCCGAGCGTTCGACGATGCCGTGCTCGATGGGCTTGTTCTTGAGGACCTCGTCGGGTCCGTAGAAGCCCTTGTTGATCCGGCTGAGCTGGTAGACGATGGTGCGCGGGCCGAGGAACGTCCCCGGATCGCTGACGGAATTGCAGCCGACCTGGGACAGGTCTCCCATGATGATGCCGAGCTTCGTGACCCCGAGGTCGTACCGGGTGCCGTCGATGTCGACGACGATGTTGCCTTTGCCGCCGACGTGGTAATAGATGCCGAGGTTCGCGGTGGTGGCCTGGTTCCCGAAGTGCGTCTTCCAGCCGCAGAGGGAGTCGCCGACGTAACTCGGGTGGGGGAAGTTGGCCTCGTCCATGAGGACGGCGTTCTTGATTTCCCCGCGGAAGACCCCCTTGACGCCGGTGATGATGCTGCCGCGGAAGTACGCCCCCTGGCGGATTTCATTATCGGGTCCGATGATGCACGGCCCCTTGATGCCGACGCCCGGCTCGACGACGGTGTTCGCGCCGATATAGATGTCGCCCGAATCGACGTAGAACGCCGCCCCCGCCGCCTGTGCCCCCTTCTCCAGGTAGATATTCCCGGGCTTCCTCCCCGGGATCACCGCGGACGGCTGAAAAAAGACGCCCTCTTCCGCAAAGACCCCGCAAGCCCCGATGCCGGGCCCGGTGAGACCGAGACGCTTCGCGGACGATCGTTTCGCGGCGATGGTCCGCTCGAGCCAGGCGGCGCAGTAGTCCTTGATCTTCACCACCGCGTCCACCACCGAGTTCACGCCCGGCATCTCGAAAAGCCCGCGGTGTGCAAACGGGTGCGCCTGGAAATCAAAGTAGAACTCCGGTTTCAGCACCTCCGGCACCAACGCCCGAGGCAGATCCTTCAGCTTCGTCACCCCGGCCATGACGTCTCCTTTCGGTCGTTCACGGATTCGCCGGACAATTGTGCCATTCCTGCCGACGGAACACAACAAAGAACCCGCTGCGGAAAACTCTGGAATTCCGCCGCTAGGCGGGAGCACCCGATCGGGTGATGGTGACCCTCTCGACGCCCCGTCGGCGGATGCGTTTGCCGATCTCCGCCATGGCGGCGACGTCGTCCACCCGGCCGAAGACCGTCACGTCGATCTCCTGGTCGACGGCTCCGCGCGGGATGGCGCGGCCGTAGAAGATGCAGAAGGAACTCGACCGCGGGACCATCGCCAGTGCCCCCGGCTTGACCTCCTTCGTCGGATGCTCGTACTCGAACTTCGCCGGGAAGTTGGAGAAGAACACCTCCTCACCGGCCCACATCGCATGGACGACCTCCGCCTCGACCGGCAGCGCCTCCAGGATGCGCCGACACGTCTCGCTCGCGCGGTCCTCGAACAGCGCCGCCGTGATCCGTCCCCCTCGCTCGAATTCCATCACGATCTTTCCCATCGGTTCCTCCCTCAAGGCCGCCGTCAGCGAGCACGACCTAATGCTGCCGATGTAGTCCGGTCCCCTTGTGGGCCGGCCGCCCCTATTCCAGTGGAAGCGGGTTGAGTCTATTGAGTCCCGTATAGTTAATGGCACTGCTCATAGTCTCAGTTGAGCAAACTCAAAGAAGGACCGCAGCAGGTGCGGGCGGCCGCGTTGCTTGCGGATCGAC
>Ga0315282_10017537_pt1 | contig 10327 bp, 12 predicted proteins | sample YL17G07_20_MG_FD_203693 | JGI IMG/M metagenome (GOLD analysis project Ga0315282, IMG submission 203693) | Sediment microbial communities from Yellowstone Lake, YNP, Wyoming, USA - YL17G07_20 | ecosystem: Environmental > Aquatic > Freshwater > Lake > Sediment | place: USA: Wyoming | collected... | reverse complement strand
GAAATGAATTCAGGACAGGTTCTGGGGGTATATTATTAAGGATAAGGCTTCACTTTGCTAATGGCGGTGCCTTATAGGAGATGATTTTTTATCAAAATGTTAAAAAGAGGTGATTTAAAATGAATATAGAGCCAGTTTGGCTGTCGGGACTTATAGGAGTGATTGCTCCGTTAATTATTAGATGGATTACAGGCGCAAGACTTTCAAGAAGATGGAAGAGTCTCATTGCAATACTCGTATCTTCAGTGATAGGATTTGCTTCCGCATTTCTTTCGGGACAGTTTGACGCTTCCACTGTATTAAAGTCAATTGCAGTTGCTTTCTCTATCTCGCAGGTTTTCTACGACCAGATATTTAAGGATTTATTCAACAAATGAACGATATATTAAGAGCAGTTGCAGATGTAGGCTTTCCAATTGTTATTACTGTTTATCTTCTTATGGTATTCGGCAAGAAACTCGACAGGCTCTCCGACGCCGTTGAAAAACTTACAAACTTTATTGAGGGATTAAAAAAATGAGAAACATAAAATACATAGTGCTTCATCACTCTGCAACCGATTATCAGTCAAATAAAGATGATATTGGCGGTAAACTTATAGGTAGAACTATTTGCGACAGGGCACAGGAGAAATGGAAAAAGGAATTTCCTGATTACAAATGCGATTATCACTTTATCATAGGGCACACTGGAGAAGTATTTAAAGCCCAGCCGATAGAGCAACCTTCCTGGCACTGCACGAATTATCAGGCAAACCTTGTAAGTGTCGGAATATGTTTTTTAGGCAACTTCGAGAACATTGAAATGCCAACAGAGCAATTTAATGCTGGCGTTGAACTTATTAAATCTCTTATGAAGCAATTTAATATTCCGCTTGCAAATGTTTTACGCCATAGAGATGTTGTATCTGATATTTCTCATACCACAAACTCCACCGAGTGTCCTGGCAAAAACTTCCCATACGTTCCAATGCTCGACGCTCTCCGAGATGGCGAGCCGTTCTTTGACATCGGAGAGGATTACAAATGTATCAATGAAGTTAAGTTTCTCAAACAACTCGGCATAATTAAAGGCGACGGCAAAGGAAACCTCAAACCAGATGACTTCATCACAAGGGAAGAGGCGATGCTGTTGGCATATAACCTGCTGAAAGTATTACAGAAGTAAGGATTTTGAAGTTATTACAAAACTGAATTATGAAACTTATATAGGTCAATTAGTGTTTTACAATAATTACGGATACTTTTTGACCCTCTTCTATTCCATTTTTGAACTCCACTTCGTTTCTAACAAAGCCGATGTCATAGACTACAAACAAAATGCTATCATATGCCTTGCCGTATGCTTGAATGTCGGCATTTATTTCATCAACTATTTTTTTTATCTTGCCATTTTCATTACAAAGTTTAACCTCTAAGGCTAGTCCCAATCTGGGAAAAATAAAATCAGGGATAACCTCTTTTGACGAGATTTTCACTCTTCCAACTTCTCTATCATAATCGATCCCTTTGTTCATACCTCTTCCTATAAGAAGTTTCTCTAAAGCGTTTTGTATATCCTTTTCCTTCTTTGGTTTATCAAAAACAGCTGGCCTTAATTTACTTTGTAAGAAATTCTTTAGATTCTCTATTTCACTATCGCTATATCCAATTTTAGTTTCAAGCAAAGCTCTTAAAGTAAGAACGTTTGCTAATAGAGAATCAAAAATGTTTTTCTGCTGAGCAGGAAGCGTATCAAAGGGATTTCCAAGTTTATCTTCATAAAAAACAGTTATAAAATCATAGTCACCAGTTAACTCGGCAACCTTTTTAGCAAGGTTATTATATTTGTTTGCATAGAAATTAAAGTCAGAGAACCTCCATATATTTTGTGCATCAGTCTCATAAATATATTTTATCGCTTTCTCTAATGCGATAACTTCTTCAAGACATTTCTTTATTTCTTCTTTACTCACTTTTATCTCCTATCTGAAAAGATGTAGCATTACAATATATTTATAAACTCTCATGAATAGGCATAGTCTCTGATAATTTATAAATTTCTTCGTCTGTTAAGCACCCTACAAAATCTGCAATTGTTGCTACTCTGCAAACCTCGTTACCCTTAATAAGGTCTTTGTATATTTCATTGTCATTAAGATATTCGCCTTTTTCTTTAATAAGTGGGATTTGAATAGGAAATTGTGGATCTTTCTTCATGTTTTCCATGTCTTCTATGAACTCTTTTGAATTTTGAAAATACCATTCACATAGAGCATCTATTCTTGCTTTATTAACCAAACTGCCTCTCGCTACATAATATGCATTATGCAACTTTTCTTGGATAACCTTTCTTAGTTCTTCAATTAGTGTGGCAATATCGTCTGAGAACTTTATTTTCGCCTTCCTTTTATTTACTTTGAGTTCTTCTGAAGAATTTTTAATAATATCAGAGATGAAAATATTATACAATTCAGAAACATTTATTCTCTTTGAATCAAGGGTACCTTTTAGTTTGTCACCTAATGTAGAATTATTTACAGTGTTTTCAAATATTTCTCTTACATACTCAGCTTTCAGTATACCATTATATATTGCCTCTTCCAAATCCGAAATAATCCATGAGATATCGTCAGCATATCTAATTACCTGTGCCTCTAATGTCAAATTTTCTTTTCCCGTCAATCTTATTTCTTTTTCATTTCCAGAGAGTTGAATTTTTTTTACATACTCAAAAGAGCCATCAGTCTCAAAATTTTTTGCAGAATGTCGCCAAATGCCATACATAACAACTTTTGAAAACCTCAAAAATTCTCGGCGATCAATTTTTCTTTTATAACACAATAATCTAAACCCTTGACGTCCATGCATAAATAATTTTTCATCTGGATCGTTACCAAATGTAAAATAAGATTCTGCGTCGTTACGTAACTCAGACTTTATATCTACAACCTTTACCGCAGGTTTTGGAGATTCTTCCGGAAATAAATACTTTGCTGATTCTCTTTTCTTTTTTCCAATCTTTTTACCAATCCATTCCTGCAATGCTATCTCTCCAATATGTGCAAAAGGAGGATGCCCTATATCGTGGCCTAAAGCTATAACTTCTACCAAATCTTCATTTAACTGCAAACCTCTAGCAATAGATCTTGCTACTTGCGATACTTTTAAAGTATGTGTAAGTCTGTTTTCTGTCAAACTTGTCTTCTCTGAAGTAAAAAGCTGTGTCTTATGAGCTAATCTTTGGAAAAGAGACGAATGTATAATCCGATCTCTCTCTACTTGCAAAGGGGTACGATATCTATTTCTATCTTTGTCGAATTCATCGTTACTATTGAATATATTTGAATAACAATTCTCAAAACTAGTTCCATCTAAAAATTCTATTTCAATGCTTTTAAAAGCGTAATCTGCGTATTTACTTTCAATATTTTCGACCCATTTTTTATACTCTTCAAATTCTTTGCTATCCATTTTGTCCTCCTTCTCATAAACAATCATTATTATATTTCATTAAATCCTTTAATTGCCTCTTATTATCTTTATTTACTTTATCCTAAATTGAGCGATTTTTTATCTCTCAATAAAAGTTTATCGCTTCTGAGAATTTCGTCAAGCGTCAAAATTCTATTATCTAAATCTTTTTTACTCTTTGGGGATCTTATAGATTTTGCGAGGCGTGCCCTCTAAGTTACCGCCCCAAGGCGGTAGAGTTGCAGGCGGTCAGCCTGCCAATGTTAACAGTCGCACGCTGAGCTACTAATAAAAAGGGTGGGTGGGGTATTTGTCTTTAGCCCGGCGAGCGAGGTAAAATAAAACTGAGCGAAGCGAAGTGGAGCGACATCGAGCGAGCAAAACAAAGTCTACCAATGAACGAACAAAAAAAGAGGGGAGATTTCTCCCCCTCTTTCCTGAAATAAATTCAGGACAAGTTCTAATCTTTCAATCCTCCACTGATCGGTAAACCGTGAAAGCCAACTTCAAGAAGCGGATTGTGCGGATCTACTTCCTGAAGCATGTTCCTGTAGTAGTGCCACCTGTTAAAGTCCCTGCACTGGTATTCAAGAACCATACGCTCAACCGCCTGTATGAAAGCCTCTCTTGTTATTTCCTCAAGCTCTTCCTTTTTCATCATATACCTCTTTCTTCAAAGTTTTCTTCAAAGGGTACTTGAAGCCTGTGTATTTTTCCCAGACCTCAAATCTACGCCTGTCTATCTCTTCCCTTACTGCCTTGAGCATCTTCATCAAATCTTCTTCTTTCATTTCCTTTATCTCTTTCATCTTCCACCTCCAAGATAGGGGGTCTCCCCCCTATCCATAGAGCCTCACAAGGTCTTCCTTTGCGGAAAGGTCATCTATGAGGTCGCTTGCCTGCGATTTGGAAAGCTGGCTCAGGCTGTCGATTCCTGAAACCTTGAAAGCTTCCTCTTCAAGTTCCTCTTTTCCCATGTTGAGCGTGTGTCCCAGGGCAAAGATTTTCTTGATCTGCTTGTCGGTAGCCTTGTTCTCAACGGGACTTTCAGGATGAACACACTGCCCTGGATCCTTCTTTGAAGTACCTGGAATTTCCTTTGGCGGAGCATTGAGAACTTTCACAGGCTGTGCGTCATCTTCAATCCCTGTAATGAGTTTGAGGAGCTTGTCATACCAATCGTCAAAGGTTCGCTCCCTCTCATCTTCGGGAACATCATCAAATACAACGGGTAGTAATGCCTTGATTACAACTTCCTTAGCGATTACTAACCTTTCTCTCTCAGTCTTCTCTGAGACGTTCACTTGTGAGTTATTACCATTTAGTGCCATAGCAGCACCTCCTTGTGCAAAACATTCTGCACTGAAGAGTTTTCTCTTCTTGAGGCTCTGTAATGCAGTTCAGGGTGCTTTGCAAGGTGGAGATGACTATTTGAAGATAATTTTCTTTTAACTAACTTGAATGAAATACGGAAGGATAGAAAATATAAAATTGTGAATGAAATGAGGAGGAATGAGAGGATAAAATAGACAACTATACTTATCTTAAAAGAAAATTTAGAATTTTTGAGAGTTTGAGAATGTATTTGTTTTCGTAACTGAAATTCGAAAAAATTCGTTCTGCAAATAGGAATACGACCTTGTCAAAGGAGTCCCTTGAACCTGCGTAAACTGTTGAGCCAGTAAGAGAAAAAAATAATAAATATTTTATCTTTTTCTTTTTCATCGATGGACCTCTGTCTTTGAGGTAGTCACTTTCCGAGCCATTGCTGTGCCTGCCAAGTCCGAAGGAGGCAGGTCAGGCACGATATTAGCAACTCAGCGCAGGAAAGCAAATTGATGGTCTGCGAACGATTTTAACAAACATTCTTTGTGTGAGCACTTCTTTAAACTACCGCATAGTCTTTTGAGCCGTGCCCTCTACAAATAAAAGAAGCAGGCGGTCAGCCTGCCCCAATGATTTACAATCGCACGGCAAATCCTTTTAAACATTCTTTTGGTAACTTGGCCTCTCTTTGCTTTTCCAATTCCTGGCTGTTAAGTTTTGTATCTCCAGATCCTCTCCCAATCTTTTCCAAATCTTCTCCTCATTTTCTTTTTCAATAAGCCACTGAATAGAGCGTGGCTTACAGAGAAATAAAGGTAGGGTTTATATCAACATCACTCTGACTTTCGCAACGTTGATATACAGGATTCGATGATTATAATTTAATTTACTATCACTTGCTCCTTTTTAATTCAAAGGTGCTTATCTGTGTTTTTGTCTTATACAAATAATCACTTTTGAATTTGGGGCAAGTAAGTAAAATTTCCTTTATCATCTTTTGCTTAAGGTCTTATGAAACTGTTGCAACGATATTAAAATTGAGTTTTATAAATCATATTTTTGTCTCGGATTTGGTTTATAAATCTCAATTTTGTTGCAGGTAACTTAAATCTTTTCCCCTATCTTCCCCCTATCCTCTCCAGATCTTCTCCTCTTTTCCTTTCTCTATGTCGTTCTCTTTTATTATCCTGGCTAATATCACGGTATAGTAGTGTGCAGGCGCTACACCAATCTATGAACCCTGATGTTGTTTCAGGGGAATAGTTTGGTGCTTGCTATACACTTCTATACCGTAAGTAAAATAAAATCCTTTTATAACTTCTCTTGCTAACTTTCACAGATATGCTGGTGTGCAATGCTTCTTAAACGGTTTTTGAACCCTGAACTTGTTTCAGGGGAAAAATCCGTTTGCATTGCTAAACACCTGCATAACTGTAAGTAAATTTATCTTTATAGTGATCTTTGTTTCGTCTTTGATATGCTGGTTTGCAGTGCACTCTTAAATGGTCTTTGAACGTCCTTTGTGAAAAGTCCGTTTGCACTGCTTAACCTGCATATCATCTAAATATAATTATTCAAGCGGTATGTGCTTCTTCTGCATACGGCTTGTAGCAACTTCCTTTATTAGGGTGAGTGGGAGGGGTTTTAGTCTTTAATTCATTTGTCTCTTTACATCACAATTTTTTCTTTTAAAGAAAGAGTTTGTGGTTTCATATATTGTTTACAGACAAAGGAACTTTCAGAATATAAATTGTACTAACGCAAAAAGCGTAAACCCTTTTTATATAATCGTTAGAGCAAGGAGTAACACTATGTTCCCAACTGCCATTCTATTAAAGGTTTTTATTTGCTTCATTGCTTTTATCAGTTACGATTCACTTCACCCATTTTTTTAATTGTAAGGAGAAATGCGTATTTTTTATGTCCGATAATCTTTTATTAAAGATTTGTCCTCGTTGAAACCTTTACACATACTATTTAGGGGACATATATCACATCCTGGATTTTCGCGGTTGAAACAAAATTTAGTCCCTACATAAATGAGTCCGTCATCAAAGTCTCCTATTCCATATTCTGAGTTTAGAAGTATAGCATTTGGTATTTGTTGTATCTCAACTTTTTCTGGCTCTCTTTTTCTTATTTTAAGGTGATTTAATACAATTTTTCTGTAATTATCTTTTATTTTATCATCACCTATACTTACTTTTTTATCTCTGATGTTAGTTACTCTGATATAGTTGGTGTTACCTTTACCTGCGCCTTTTTGAATTACTTCCCACTTCTCATAATCTGCGGCGTTTGCAAGACTTAAAAGAAACCCTATCCTAAATAATACCCTCCCTGCGTTACTGTCAAATGGAGATTCATAAGACCATTTACTCCATCCATCTTCATTTTGTTTAGAACACAAATTAAATGTATGAAGATACCATTTTGCATACAAATGACATGCTTTGTCTCCGATAGCACTACCTAATCCATATCTCTCGTTATCCTTTAATTGTCTACTCATTATTTCTGTGGATTCGAAACCCTCCAAGTATTCTACAAGAGGCTGGTTAGATTCTTTTTTATTTTCGGCTAAGTCTTTCTCTAAAAGCAAAGGAACGCACAATGGAACACCCCATCTATGAACTCCGTAATCCAATACCTGACTGATTGAAATCATCCCTCTCATCGATTGAGCAAAGAATAAACAATATTTGCTGGCTTTAGTATTATTTGCACTCGCCCATATTGCAGCTCTTACTTTCTTTATAGATTCGTGTTTCTCAACGAGATTATCAATAGAGATATTTAATTCTCTAAAGAAATCTAATGGTCTATGAAATATTCTAATCTCTTTTCTATAAAGTGCATTCGTAACATTTTTTAAAAGTTCCCTAACACCTAGCATATCTGGACCCTGATCTAATACAGCATTTACTAATAAATATCTTGCAAGTACTTCTCTTCTTGTCCATGCCCCATCAATTTCGTCTAATTCTTTATCTTTTAGTTTTCCATCCTCAGAAAAGAAATATTTAAAATGCTCAACATCGTTTATTTTTGGAGCGTCTGATTCAAGTTCTTTGCCAATTTCAGCAATTTTAAAAACTAAATTTTTAATAAAATCAATATCACCCATTTTCATCCCTTGCCAAGTTTAAAATTATTCAATTTTTTACTATGCTTAACAATCATTTCAAAATTCAAGAGAATGAATCAATTCTTCGTCAATCTTTTCAAGATCTAGTAAAACTTTTTCTCTCCTTGGAGATCCGTTAGAATTTCTAAAATTGCTTTGAAATGATCCACACTTTACTAATGTCTGATCTGTGATTTTTATGAAAGACATTTGCTGTAAATCAAATGATACTTTTCTTAATCTTGACCAGGCACCTCTTTGTATTCTTTCTATTTCATAATCTGATTTTCCACCTTTTACTTCTTCATGCCATTTTTGAAAAGTTCTGTTTTCATCGTTATATAAAACCTTTCCAATGGCAAGAATTAAACCGACCGCTCCGTAATCTTTAATTCCATCTGCTATTGCTTCGCTATCATTAACAATAAGTTGATGACTGCTTGTATTCATAGCATGAGCTTTAAAATCCCAAGGAATATCCTTAAAAGCATCAAATGTAGCATTGCCGTATTGTGGCCCTGGTATCTTCATAATACCTGACAAGTATTTTTCACATAGAAATTGAAAATAGAAGCCGATCCATTCCATTTGTTTCCATTGGGAATTACCTGCACTTTTCATTTCTAAAATAGATTCTCTCCCGTCCCATGTTTTATGAATGTTGCTCAACTTATTTCCAATTTGTTCTGCAGTTTCTAATAAACTCATTTTTTCTCCTCTATCCCAGGTATATTTAACAAAGTTTGACCTTTCTCTCCTGCCTTTTTATCTTTAATTCTATAAATATCCTTTTCTAATCTTTCTGTCGCAAATTCATAATATTCCCTTACGATTTCAAATCCAAGATATTTCCTCTTTAGCATTTTACTGACTACCGCGATCTGCCCAGAACCTAAAAATGGGTCCAAAACAATATCATCTTCTTCACTGGAATACATCAAGATTTTCTTTATTAATTCTGCAGGCAACTTTGTAGGAGTTTTCTTGTCTCCATTCCAATATTCTCTGTTTATAACCCAAACATCCTCTTTGTCTTTATAATGCGAACTACTTCCATCTTTATTTTTTGATTCTTTATCATATCTTGCAAAGGGGAAGAACTTCCTTTTTGCATCATTTTTACAAACATAAAGACAATGATAATGAGAAGTAACAAATTTTCTCTTTGTAACGACACCAAACTGGTATTTCCAGATAATATGGTTTATAGTAATAAAGCCAATCTCATCAAGAGCATTCAGGATATCTTTTAGGTTATTCCACCCTGAGAAAACATACATACTGCCAGATTCTTTTAAAATTCTATAGACCTCCCTCATCCATTGAAGTGTAAACTCATAGTATTTGTTCTTAGGGATTTCATTGTAACCTTCAAGGACCCTGGATTGTGTTCTATGATAGTTGCTTCTCTTTGCTTTAAAATCTATAGCGAAAGGCGGGTCTGTAATAACAATATCTATGGAATCATTTGGAATAAATTTCATTCCTTCAATACAATCCATGTTGTAAATTTTATTAAATTCTAATTCTTTCATTTTTCCACTCGCCCTATAATAAGAAAAAATTTTGTTTAATCATTGTTTCCTCATCTCAATATTAATTATTGCTAAATGAAAATGTTTGTCAAGGCTAACTAAAAATATTTCGCTTAGAGTATGAATGAGGCAATGCAGGGATAAAATAAAATTTTTCGTAATTTTATTTAACTTGTATCATGAATACAATTTTTACAAATTCATATTCAATCCCTTTAGTCTGTTAAGGTATTTTTCCTCAATACTCTTTAAAATCTCAGGATAGTGTGGCCTGAGGAGTTCCTTGCCAAGGATTCTTGCTGAAATGTAGGTTATCAAAGCATCGGCAGGGGAGAATAACCTTTCTCTTTCTTCATCCTGGTTAACGTCGTGTTTAGACTTTTTATACAGTTCGTTAAATATTTTAAGTTGCTCGGTTAAATTTTGCTGTACGATATCTTGTTCTTTAAGTTTTTCAACAAGTTTACCTAAAGTCAGTGTTGTAACTTTAGTCTTCACATTTTCAATTATGCTTACTCTTTGAAGCACATATTTGGCAGCCTTTTCTAAATGTAAACCTGACTGTTGAACTGTGTACCTTGCAAGGAAATGCGCATCTTTCTTTATTGCTCCTGCTGCATACTGCAATGGACGGAAGAGACTTCTGCCAATTCCAGTCGGGAATGGGTTAGATGTTGGATCAAACGGCATACAGTATCCGCCTACACCACCTATCGAAGCATCTAACCCCCAAAAGAAGTCAATATTATAACTCTCAGGGTTCTCTTTAATCTCTTGTATTGCTCTTTCCACTATTTCTTTTTGTGTTTCTGTTAATAATGCATTAAGCAACTCTTTGATTCAGGCAACGGTCCATCATTTTTTTTGCTCATATGGTTTAATTGGAA
>Ga0315282_10017536_pt1 | contig 10329 bp, 5 predicted proteins | sample YL17G07_20_MG_FD_203693 | JGI IMG/M metagenome (GOLD analysis project Ga0315282, IMG submission 203693) | Sediment microbial communities from Yellowstone Lake, YNP, Wyoming, USA - YL17G07_20 | ecosystem: Environmental > Aquatic > Freshwater > Lake > Sediment | place: USA: Wyoming | collected... | reverse complement strand
CGCTTCGAGGTTCAGCGGGTTGGCTGGGTGGTAGACGAACGGCGAGCGGGAACGCTGCAGAGGCCGGACGGTCACGTCGCGGAACGTGCCGGTAGCGCGGGCGGCGTGGAACCCCACCTGCCCGGACGGACGTGAGGCGAACGTGGGCTCCACCGCGTGGACGATATACTGACCGTCAATGAAGCAGTAGTAGGCAGCCCGGTCCGCAACCACTACTACGCGGTAGGGCCGGCCACGCTCCAGAGTGAACGGCGCCTGCGCGGGGACGGTGCTGTTCTTGAGCGTCTCGAAGGCGAGCCCTGTGGCTTGCTCGATGGCCACTGACCGCGCGCCGCACCAGAACCCCACCGTGGTCAGGTTGCCGTTGTCGGGATCGCCCCGGATGATGAGCCGCAATCCCGCCCACGGCTCGTCGCCCGCGCTCTCTAGGGTCACCGTCGCCTCGACCACGCAGTCAATCCAGCTCCTGCCGGCGATGAACGCCCGGCCGTAGACCTCATCCGGGCTGCCCGCTCGCACGACGGTACCTTCGGTCTGCCAGTCGCCCGCGACCACGACGAGGTCACTGAGGGCCTCAGCGCCCTGTACGGCAGACGGCGTTCGGTCGAGCTGAGCGAGGTCCACCGGCTCGAGAGCGTGAGGCGACACCAGCGCGGTCCCCGCGAGCAGCTCCCAGAACGCCAGCATGTCCGCGTGCACCCCTTCCAGGCAGCCAGTGGGCGGGCCCTGCCCGGTCCCCTGGCGCCGATCAGTCGTGCGCGTAGAACCAGTCAGTGCTGATCCGGGCCACGTGCAGCCCATCGCGGGCGTGGTAGCTGATGATCGCGACGTCGCCCACGAAGTCCACGCTCTGGTAGCCGTAGTCCTCGTTCGGGTCGGCGGCGATGGCGCGCTCCTGCTCCCACGTGGCGCCGTCGTCCCGCGAGATGGCGGCCACGAACGGCGTGCGCGTCCGCCCCGTGGGGCCGGTGCCGGTGCAGCGGATCAGGAGCAGGTCGCCGGTGCTAGGGATGCGATCCACCGTGATCGCGCTGGCATTGGGAGAGAGCGGCAGGGCCGGCACCAGCTCGCCCGGCGCCCAGGTCGCGCCGCCGTCGGTGGAGTAGCTCCGACCGACGGAGCCGCTGTAGGTGCGGAAGAGCAGCATCAGGCGGCCGTCCTTCAGCTCCACGACGTGCGGCTCTTGGGCCTCGTGCGGGAGCACGTCAATGTCGTTCTGCGCCACCTGCCACGAGTAGCCGCTGTCGTCGGAGTAGAAGACCAGCGACACGTAGTCGCTGTGGTCGGCCTCCGCCGGGCGGTGCTTCTTGTACTCCGCCGGGGCGATGATGCGCCCGGTCGACAGGACGCGCAGCTTGTCGTTGTGCACGATGACGTAGCCGGGGTGCGGCGTCACCAGGAACTGGTCGCTCCAGGTCTGCCCCTCATCGGCGGAGCGCCGGTAGTAGTTGTGCCCGTAGTAGGGGAGGGCCTCGGCCGCGTAGATGTACGACAGCAGCAGGTCGCCATTGGGCGCGCGCACAAAGCTGGGGTGGCAGTAGTAGCCGCGCGTCGAGGGCGGGCCGGGGTCGGCCAGCAGCACGAACTCCTCGCCCCAGGTGCGCCCCTGGTCGCCTGACCGCCGGGCGTAGAGGCCCGAGGGGCCCCCCGCCGGCGCGAGGCCGCGCCCGCGGGTGTAGGTGAGGAGCAGCGTGCCGTCGCGCAGCTCGATGATGTCTCCGGGCATCCCCCGGGGGCCGTACTCACCGACCGGGATCGGGACGACGACCTGGTCCTCGAACACGGGGGCACCTCCGGTCTGCGCCAAGGCGGCGGGCACGCCGAGGCTGGCTAGCACGATGCCTGTCAGTAGCATAGTGGCACCTCGCGGGCGAGACAGCCGCCTGCTGGGGCAGGCCCCGTCCCCTGGCGGGAGCCGCCCCGCTGGCCCGGCCATTCTCTTAACATAATCCATCGGCCCCGGGGGCCTCTGGTCCGGGGGACTCCCCCAAACGAACCCGAGGATTGCCCCTATCTGCCCCGCAGCGCCGAATCCGCCTCCGCACGGCCGGGTCACGGCCTCCCTCGGGCCGAGCTGGAGCCGCCCAGCCGCCTCGTAGGTTCGGCAGGACCAGTTGGCCTGCTATGCGCGCCCCACCTGCTCGCAGGAGGCCTTGAGGACGCCGCAGGGCGAACGGACGGCGGGCCGGGCGCGCCCCGGATCCCGGCATCACCCCGTCCTCCGGAGAGCCAAGTGATGAGTGATCGCCGCATCCTCCTGCCGGCTGCCTGTCTGGCGGCCACCGTGCTGATCGTGCCCCGAGGGGCACTCGCCCAGGAGCCCGCCGAGCAGGGCGCCCAGACCATGGAGTTCCATGAGTGCCTCGCGATCCCGCCAGTCGGGTCCGGCGGGCGCTTCGCCGCTCAGGGCGACCCCATCCAGGCGCAGATCGTGACCGGGCAGTGGGCGCCGCCTGCCGAGGGTTCCACGGTGACCACCCCCGGCGGCGAGACGCGCGCCTGGGTGCGCCTCGCCGCCGGCGACGACGGGGCCTTCGCCGACCGGGCGCTGGCTGGAGGCTACGCCTACGTGCGCGCCGATGCCGAGGCCGACGCGGTCGCCATCCTCGAGGCCTCCGGGCACAGCATGGTCTACGTGAACGGCGAGCCGCGCACCGGCGATCCCTACAGCACCGGGTGGACGCAGTTGCCCGTGGCCTTGCGGCACGGGCCGAACCACCTCCTGTTCCAGGTCGCCCGTGGGAGGCTGCAGGCGCGGCTGCGACTCCTCAGCCCCGGCGCGCCCCCTGGGCTGCTCAACACGGGCGATGCCACGCTCCCCGACCTGGCGGCCGGCAGCGACGCCGACGCGCAGGGCGCCGTGGTCGTCATCAACGCGGGCACCGAACCCCTGATCGGGGCCGAGCTGGAGGCGGAGTTGCGGGGCAGCGCGCCCGTGACGACGACCGTCCCGCCGCTCATGCCCCTGAGCATCCGTAAGGTGGGCTTCCGCATCGTGGGCCGCGTGCCGGCCGAGGGGGACAGCGTCAAGCTACGGCTGAGACTTGGGCTGGCGAGCGCCGAGGGGTACATGGCGAACGCCGAGCTGCCGCTCCGCATCCGCCGCCCGGGACAGAGCTACAAGCGGACCTTCCTCAGCGACATTGACGGGAGCGTCCAGTACTACGCCGTGCAGCCGGCGTGGCCGGAGCGGCCTGTCGGCCCGCCGGCGCTGGTCCTCACCTTGCATGGCGCCTCGGTCGAGGCCATCGGGCAGGCCGATGCGTACTCACCCAAGTCCTGGGCCCACATCGTGGCCCCCACCAACCGTCGTCCCTACGGGTTCGACTGGGAGGACTGGGGACGCCTCGATGCGATGGAGGTCCTCGCGGACGCTCAGCGCGCCCTCGGCACCGACCCGGCGCGCACCTACCTCACGGGGCACTCGATGGGCGGTCACGGCACGTGGCACATCAGCCTCACGTTCCCGGACCGCTTCGCCGCGATCGGGCCCAGCGCCGGCTGGGTGAGCTTCCAGTCCTACGCCGGCGGGCGCGGCCGGGAGGACCTGTCGCCGGCCGCGGCGATGCTGCTGCGCGGGGCAGCGCCCGGCGACACGGCCACCCTCGTGCGCAACTGCGCCCAGCAGGGCGTCTACATCCTGCACGGCAGCGCCGACGACAACGTGCCGGTGAGCGAGGCGCAGTTCATGCGCGACCAGCTTGCGCAGTTCCACCACGACTTCGTGTACCACGAGCAGCCGGGCGCGGGCCACTGGTGGGACGCCTCGGACGAGCCGGGCGCCGACTGCGTGGACTGGGCGCCGATGTTCGACCTCTTCGGGCATCACGCGCTGCCGCCGCTGGAGAGCGTGCGGCAGGTGGACTTCACCACGGCCAGCCCCGGGGTCTCGGCGTCGTGTGACTGGGTGCGCATCGAGGCCCAGGTGCATGCGTTGCAGCCCAGCAATGTGAGCATCGCCTGTGACCCGCTGCTGCGCCGCTTCGTCGGCACCACCAGCAACGTCGCGCGGCTCTCCCTCGACGTGGCGCCCCTGCAGCCCGGCGGACCGGTACTGGTCAAGCTGGATGGGACGGAGATCGCCGGGTTGCCCTGGCCCGCGACCGGGCGCCTGTGGCTGGCGCGCGAGGGCGATGTATGGACCGCAACCGACGAGCCTTCCCCGGCACTCAAGGGCCCGCAGCGCTGCGGGCCGTTCCGCGAGGTCTTCCGCCACCGGATGCTCTTCGTCTACGGCACGCAGGGCAGCGCCGCGGAGTCCGCTTGGGCGGCGGCCAAGGCGCGGTACGACGCCGAGACGTTCTGGTACCGCGGCAACGGGTCGGTGGAGGTCGTCGCAGACGTCGCCTTCAGCCCGACTGCGGAGCCGGACCGCAACGTGGTCCTCTACGGCAATGCGGACACGAACGGTGCCTGGGCGGCACTGCTCGGAGAGAGCCCGGTGCAGGTGCGCCGCGGCGCGGTGCGCGTCGGCGAGCACGAGTACACGGGCGAGGACCTCGCCGCGCTCTTCATCCGCCCCCGTCCCGGCAGCGCCACCGCCTCGGTCGGCGCCATCGCGGGGTCGGGCCTCGTGGGGATGCGCCTCACCGACCGGCAGCCCTACTTCGTGTCCGGGGTGGGCTACCCCGACTGCCTCGTGATGAGGGCCGACGCGCTCACAACCCGCGCCCTGGGCATCCGCGCCGTCGGCTTCTTCGGCAACGACTGGAGCGTCGAGACGGGCGAGTGGGTGTGGCAGTGACGTCAGGCGTCAGGCGTCAGGCGTCAGGCGTCAGGCGTCAGGCGTCAGGCGTCAGGCGTCAGGCGTCAGGCGTCAGGCGTCAGGCGTCAGGCGTCAGGCGTCAGGCGTCAGGAGGCAGGAACGGCGACGGAAGACGGCGCCTCACCCCCAGCCGCTCCCCCGCATGGACTTGGGGGAGAGGAGCCGGACCGCCGGACGCCACCGCAGTCGCGGCCGATGGCCGCTCCTACGGGAGGGCGGTGTAGCCGGGGCGCCGGAAGCCGCGGGCCTCGTCGAACAGCGCGACGGCATTCCCCGCCGGCACGTCGGGCTTGATGTGGTGGTCGGGGCCGCAGATGTAGCCGCCACCCTCCCCCAGGGCCTCGATGCAGCGCCGCACCTCCTCGCGCACGGCCTCCGGGCCCACGAACGGCAGCCGCTGGGTGTTGATGCCGCCGAAGAACGTGAGGTGCCGGCCGTACTCCCGCTTGAGCTGCTCGGGTGAGAGGGGCAGGGCGTGGAGTTGCACCGTCTCCCACACATCCATGCCGATGTCCACGAGGTCGGCCAGCACCGCCGTGATGTCCCCGCAGGAGTGGAACCACACCGCCCGGCCTGCCTGCTTCCCGAGGGCGAAGAGGCGCGCGTAGCGGGGCTTGAGGAGACGGCGCCACTGCGCTGGGGAGATCATCAGGCCCCGCTGGGTGGCGAAGTCATCCCCCAGGCACAGGATCGGCATGGCGTCTCCACACGCCGCGAGGAGGCGCTCGCAGAAGCCTACCGTCCGCGCGCACACAGCCTCGAGCGCCGCCTCGAAGACCGCTGGCTCCAGCGCCAGCTTCGCCAAGGCCTCCTCCATGCCGAACAGGTCGCAGACGCGGCAGAAGAGCGGGCGCCAGTAGGGCCCGCGGACCGCGTACTGCGTGCCCCAGCTCTGCGCCACGGCCGCGGCGCCGGCGTAGTCGTAGCGGCCCGGGTCGGGCCAGGGGTAGGCCTCGACATCGCGCACGGTCGTCGTCGGCCCGAGGGGGTACCAGTGCGCGGTGCCGTAGTCGCCCGTATCAATGGTGCCCCACTCGTTGCACACCGTGCCGTCAGGCGCCTGGCGCGGCTCGCCGGAATAGCCGGCGGACACGATCCTCCCGTCAATGCCAAGGCGGTCGGCGACCGCGGCTTCCTCGATCCCGAGGAGCGCGGCGGTAGCCGGGCCGTTCTCGATGCAGATCACATCGGTGGGGATCCGGTCGGGGATCTCGTGGCGGATGGCGGCCAGTTCGCGTTCGCGGCCGGTCATGGCGTGCTGGCTGCCGGCCACGGCGGCTGCAGGGCGGGCGCCTCGCGCAGGAACTCCAGCCCCTCGCGCAGCTTGCCTTCCCGCGTGAAGAACGGGTGGAAGCCCTCTCCGTCCAGCCCGTTGGCGTCGTAGCGGTCGCGGCGCGTGGAGACGGCCTTGCCCTCCCGCAGGGCCCAGCCCATCCACCCGTACCCGGCCGCGGACAGCAGCTCCGTGTAGAAGCGCGCGACCCACGCCCGCCGCTGGTCGTCGAGGCAGCCGGGGATGCACTCGTTGACGAGCATCGGCTTCCCGAGCCGCGTCCGCATCTGGTCGAAGTCCACGATGGCCTGCCGCAGCTCCCCCGGCGTGTGCACATAGGGGTGTGCGCACAGCACGTCGCACAGCGGCGCGAAGGTCTCGATGTTCGAGCCGACCATGGTGCCGATGGTGATCGGCTGCTGGGCGCCGGCCGCGCGCACGGCCTCCGCCACCTGCCTCAGCCACTCGAACTCGCGCTTGGCCCAGTCCTCGTCGAGGTTCGGCGCCTGCGGCTCGTTGCATAGGTCCCAGATCAGCACGCGCGGGTCGCTCGCCAGCGGCGTGACCAGCGCCCGCACGTACTCCAGCTTGGGGACCCAGTCGCGGTACAGGTCCTCCGTGTACTGCCCCCCGTAGTCGAACCGCCAGTCGTGCCAGCGGTTGAAGAGGCACGGCATCGTCTTCAGGCCGCACTCGTCCAGGGCGGCGACCGCGTCGAGGAAGCTCGCCGTCACGCCCTCCGGGTCGGCCATCCAGGCGGTGAACTCGATCCAGACCCGCAAGCAGTTCGCGTGAACCGTCCGGGCGAGGGCCACCTCCTCGCGGAAGTGCGCACCGTCGTAGCGCCACCAGGCCTCCTCGATGCGCGCCCCCCAGGAGGGCACGACGGTGAAGCCCCGCAGCCAGCCGTAGCTGTCGTAGTTGTGCATCCTTGGTGTCTCCCGACCTGCCGGCTGGCTCAGCCCACGGCCCCCCAACGTCCCGGCGACGAGGCCACCCAGGAGTCCCAGGACCTCACGGCGCTTCATCGGTCACTCCGCCACCGCGGCGATCCGTCGCTGGTGCCGGGCGGCGAGGTGCATGACGACGGCCATCACTGCCATCAGACCGCCGGCCACGGCGACGCCGGCGTGCTGCGGTAGTGTGGCCATCACAGGGAAGGCCCCGCCGAACACGAGGCAGGCTGCCAGGCCGTAGGTCACCGCGAAGCGGCTGCCGGCCACAATCCGCAGGTAGTTGAGGGCGGAGAGGGCCAGCGCCACGAGGCCGACCGCAATGGCAAGCTGCGGCTCCAGCACGCCCCCCACGTAGCAGACAACTGCGCCGAACGCCGCATAGCTGGCGGCGAGAAGCACCACGTTGCCGGGCCCCAGCGGCCGGCCGGCCACCACGCCCGCGCCCCAGAGGGAGCCGATGAAGCCCACCATCAGCAGCGGCCACAGCATGGCGTAGGTGATCAGCCGCTCGGCCCCGCTGCGCAGCTCCGGCAGCACCACCCCCGCGTCGCTGTTGGCGACCATGTCGGTAAAGTGCCAGGTCAGGCGGCGGCCGCCATCCAGGCGCTCCACCGGCTTGCTCGGCGCGATGAAGCCGCCGAAGTCCACCGGGCCGCGGGTGCCGCGCACCTCGATCTGGGCGTCGACGTCGTGGGGCTGGGCATCCTGCACGGTGCCGAACGCGAAGCTCGTGGTGCCGCGCGCCCGGTAGCGCACCTCGAACGTGCGCGCCTTGCCTGGATCCATCGGTCCCCGCCAGGCAATGAAGCCCTCGGCGGGCAAGCGGTTCTGCGTCGGGGTGCCATCCACAATCAGCTTCACGTTGTAGCACTCGGCCTCACCCGACGACGGGTACGGGCACTTGAACGCGCCGGGGGTGGTCCATGCGGGGGTGATCGTGACGGTGTACTTCAGCGTGACGTCGGCCTCGTATGTGGGATAGGCCAGCGTCCCCCGCCGCCGGTACGTCATCGTGATGACCGCGCGGGCCTGGGTGGGGCTGAGGCGTTGATCCCAGGTATGCTTCCCCTCGCGCGTGTAGCCGGCGGCGTGGAAGATCGGCGGCGCCTGGATGAGGGCCGGGCCGATAATGTCGGCTACCTGGGCGGCGTTGCGTTCACGGATGTCCCGCGTGCGGGTCTGCATGCGGTAGGCGAAGGTGCCCCAGCCGAGGACGAGGGCGACGATCAAGGCACCGGCTAGCAGATGCGGGGTGAGACGCACCGCCCGAACCCTCCTCGTAGGCACGAAGCCTCCCGGGTCAGCATCTGAGAAGGCGAGGTTCGCGGTCGCGCACGCTGGACCTGCGCGGACAGCCGACCGTGGGCAGACTCACCGGCGTTTGCGGTGCGTGCCCTCGACTACGCTCCAGGCAGGCCTCGCTTCCAGGCTGGGCGGTGACGACGCGAATCCTCGCGCTCCAGGAGGCCCGACAATCCTGTCGGGCCCCGTCCGGCCGACCGCGTGCGTACCTACCTCGCCTCTCCGCCTCCCCCTCAGCCACGCACTCACGCTGCCCGTGGGACAGACAATCCTGTCTGTCCTCCGGTGCCGTCTCCGTCCCCCTCTCCTAAGTCCGGGCGGGAGAGGGGGGCACGGGGGCGAGGCTCCGTCCCTCTACAGCTCCTCCCGCGCGACGCGCTCGCCCAGGGAGGCGAGGTCGGCTTCCCGGCCAAGGACGATCCACGACCGCGCCTGAGCGGCGTCCAGCTTGAGGCCGCCCTCATCAAGCGGCAGCCGCTCGTACTCCACCCAGCGCCCGTCGCGAACCTCCCCGACGCCCGCCCACAGGCCGGCCTCTTCGCGTCCGGGCAGCCGGACCTCACCGGGCCCGCTCGGCAACAGCAGGAGTGCCTCGGCCGAGCGGATGTCGCCCCCGCGCAGCGCGATGAGGCACGCCGACGACTCAGCCTCCACGACGCGCCGGCCGTCCACACGGGCACCAAGGCTCTCGAGAGCGACCAGGTTCCTCTGCCCATCGAAGATGGCCGCGCCGCCCCACATGGGCGCCACGGAGATCTCCAAGGCGGCGGGCAAGTCGCCGATGGTGACCGCCCGGCGCTCGGCGGAGAGGTTGAACAGGACTTGGGCCACGGCCCCGCCCTCGCCCGGCACGCGGTGGGAGTGGAGGTCGCCCTGGTCAGGCTCCACCGCGTGGCGCGTCACGCCGGCCTCGGCCAGGAAGGCGGCGAGGACGGCGCGCGGCTCGGCGTGCAGCTCGAGGGGATCGGTGCAGTAGAGGACCTTGCCCTCGCCCACATGCGCCAGCGTCGCCGCCGGCACGCCGCCGACCCGCGCCAGCACCTCCGCCGCCACCGGCCGGACCTCGATACACGGGTCCAGCGGGCCGGCCTCCCGCAGCGCCTGGGCAAGCGCGCCGGCCCCTTCCGCCGCAACCTCGCTCGCCGCCGCCCGGTACTGGATGTCCGGGTAGCGCTCACCAACGAACTCCACCCCGCACAGCTCGCCGAGGCGCTCGGTCTTGGTGCGCCGCCGCAGAGCATCATACGACATATCGCCGGAGAGGTAGAGCGCGCCGCCGCCGCGCACGAAGCTCAGCACCTGCGCGAACGTGTCATCATCGGGGCAGAACGGCACCGGCCAGATGAGCGCCCGGGCGGAGGGCGGGAGCTTCCCCACGAACTCCTCGGGGACGGTGCCGAAGTCCACGTGGAGGCCGATCAGGGTCCCCAGGCACCGGTTCATGGCCGCCTCGACCGCGGCCTGGGAGTTCCCGAACCGGTGCGAGGTGGGGATCACGAAGAACACCGCCGGCGACTCGTAGCGCGGCCGGATCTGCCGGAACAGCACCCCAAGGTTGCGGAACGTCTCGAAGCGCGGGCGCGTTGCGCCGTCGGCCAGCAGCAGCCCGCAGGGGAAGATGTCCTCGATCGGGTCCTGGAAGTGCCAGTTGGCAGCGAAGGCTCCGCCCAGACCGAAGCACGAATGGGCGACGTAGGCGTAATGCCAGTTGACGTCCTCTTCGGGGGCGTACACGAAGTGCGTCCGCAGTCCGGGGTGGCTCGTGTTCCCGAACTCCCCCGTCGAGGGCGCCTTGCCCAGCACACGCAGGTCTACTTGCTTCAGCTCGGGCGCGTACTGCATCGGGTCGCCGTAGTAGTGGCGGTTGGCGAAGTCGAGGTCGTAGGAGCCGGCGATCGGGTCCCACATCGTCGCCGCATCGCCGAGGCCCTGCAGGTACCCAACCGACACCAGGCGCTCTGGGTCGGCGGCCTTCGCCGCCTCAGCGGTTGCGGTCGCCCAGGCGCGCATCTTCTCGCTCATGAAGCGGCTCG
>Ga0315282_10017535_pt1 | contig 10329 bp, 11 predicted proteins | sample YL17G07_20_MG_FD_203693 | JGI IMG/M metagenome (GOLD analysis project Ga0315282, IMG submission 203693) | Sediment microbial communities from Yellowstone Lake, YNP, Wyoming, USA - YL17G07_20 | ecosystem: Environmental > Aquatic > Freshwater > Lake > Sediment | place: USA: Wyoming | collected... | reverse complement strand
CAAAAAACGTGTAGGTCAAAGTTACGAAGGCCAAATAGACTGCTGCGGCAACTCCCCCTTTAGCCAACCAATCCAACGGCTCACGCCAAATGAATATGGCAATCAAGAGCCCTAAAAGAGGTACTAGAATGGAGCCGTAGAACAAGAGCTAGCCGTCCGACGGTTTTTTACAGCCTCAAGCGTCCGACATCAACTTGACAAGGCCTCCTCGGAAATTTTATATAGCGGAATTTTTACCTCAAGTAACAATTCGGTGAATTGAATTGTCTGCACAAAGTATACCGGTTATTATACTCAAAGAAGGAACTCAGCGAACGACTGGCAAGGACGCGCAGCGAAACAACATACTCGCAGCGAAAGTCGTCGCTCAAACCGTCAGAACAACTCTAGGTCCTCGTGGAATGGACAAGATGCTCGTCAGCACCATCGGCGATGTCATCATCACAAATGACGGCGCAACTATCATGAAAGAACTTGACGTCCAACACCCCGCCGCAAAAATGCTTGTGGAAGTCGCTAAGACTCAAGACAACGAGGTTGGAGACGGAACAACCACTGTCGTAGTTTTGACTGGGGAATTGCTCGAGAAAGCCGAAAAACTGCTTGACAAGGAAATACACCCCACCGTTTTGGTCGAGGGCTACAAGAAGGCTGCTGAAAAAGCTAGAGAAATCCTTGAGGCGCTAGCCGAGGGAATCGATCCCAACGACGCAGAGTCACTGCGGAAAATTGCCATGACCGCTATGGGCACCAAGGGCGTTACAGGAGCTAAGGACTACTTGGCCAAGATCGCCGTGGACGCGGCACTCCAAGTCAAAGAGCTCCGAGACGGCAAGACGAAGGTCGACGTTGACCTCGTCAAAGTGCTCAAGAAACACGGAAAGAGCCTTAAGGAAACGGAACTTGTCAGAGGAATCGTCATCGACAAAGAAATCGCCCATCCACAGATGTCAAAGAGGATCGCAACCGCGAAGATCGCATTGCTCAACGCGAAGCTAGAGATAGAGAAAACAGAATTCGACGCCAAGATCAACATCGACAACCCTGATCAAATGAAGCTCTTCCTCGACGAAGAGGAACGCATGCTGAAGGAGATGGTTGACAATGTGGCCAAGAGCAGCGCCAACTTTGTCTTCTGCGAGAAATCCATCGACGACGTAGCCTTACACTTCCTATCAAAGAAAGGCGTTGCTGCCGTGAAGAACGTGAGCAGCGGTGACATGGAGAAGCTCGCCAAAGCCACTGGAGGCAAGATAGTAGCTAGCCTGAAAGACCTCACCTCATCCTCACTCGGCGAGGCAAAGCTGATCGAGGAGAGCAAGATCGGAGACGACAAACTCGTCTATGTCAGAGACGCCAAAAATCCCATGGCCGTGACCGTGGTGCTTCGTGGTGGAACGGAGCACGTTGTCGACGAAGCCGAACGCTCACTACACGACGCCCTCTGCGTAGTGCGAGACGCAATCGAAGACGCAAAAATTGTTGCTGGCGGCGGCGCACCCGAAGCCGAGACCGCCAAGCAACTACGAGAATACGCAGTCAGGATAGGCGGGCGCGAACAGCTGGCCATCGAGGCTTTCGCGGACGCGATGGAAAGTATCCCATTGGCACTGGCGGAGAACGCTGGGCTAGATCCAATTGACGTAATGGTTGACCTTCGCGCCAAACATGAGGATCCAAACAACAAATGGTACGGGGTCGACGTCTTCTCCGGCAAAGTCAGAGACACACGCATCCTCAACGTGCTAGAACCACTCCGCGTCAAACTGCAGGTTGTTAAGTCGGCGACCGAAGCTGCCTCAATGATTCTACGCATTGACGATGTCATAGCCTCCAAGGGAGGGAAGGGTGGCGGTATGCCATCAGGTGGTCCGCCGGGCGGGGGAATGCCGGGCGGAATGCCAGGCGCGGAAGACTACTAAACCAGCCAAACTCTTTCCCATTTTTCATTCCTTTTTTCATTTAACCTAAGTAGCCGAGTTACTATTCTGTCGCGTCGACCAGAGTGGATAGGAGCTTGCACTCCGAGCCAGTCGTGATTATTGCTTCGTCAGAATTCACACTGAAGAGCGCACCAGTCAGGAGAACATTGGAACAACGGCTCCTAGACGACATAAGAACCGCCCTAACAAGGGCGGGCATTGAGAATCTGAGACCAGAAAAGCACGCAGGCAGAATAGTTATTCGAGGAGCGCAAGACGCCGAAACCGTAACCCAAGCTTGTTCCAAGATTTTCGGTGTTGCCTACGCCGCTCACGGACTATTGGTCTCATCCTCAATGGATGACATAGTTCAAGCCACTGGCCATATCGCCTCTGAACGACTAGAGAATGATCAAACATTCGCAATCCGCGCACACCGCTCAGGCCCCAGCTCAATCTCACGGCGCGAGGTCGAGATACGTGGAGGTTCAGAGGTTCTCGCCAAGCTGAAACAGAGAAGGGTCGAAGTTCGTCTGAATCGACCCGATGTTACGATTTTCGTCGACCTTGCGGATGACCGTGCATACGTCTACTCTGTGAAGGTTCCAGGACCTGGAGGTTTGCCGCTGTCCTCACAATGGAAGATGCTTGCGGTGCTAGATTCAGGACCGCTTTCCATTCTGGCCGCGTATTCGATGATGCGAAGAGGATGCATGGTGGAACTCTTCATTCCCATATCCAAACAGATCGAAATCTTTGCTCCTGATTTCCAATTCGATCTTGCGCGCAGACTACGCCGGTTCGTGACACGAAACGACTATAGAGCATACGCCTTTGAACTGGACGAGCTTCATCACTTAGGGGTCGAGGGCGAAATTATCGAAGCTGACATGAAGCACTACGTGAGAAATGCGGCTTTGGGCTTCGCTCGACAGAAAAGGTTCAAGGGTATTATCTTATCCGATCTGACCGGCAGCCTGAGCAAGATTCAGGGCGAATTCGAAGGCGCTGCCGTTCCTCCGGTTCCTTTCTATCCGCTCATCGGGCTGGACAAGGAAGATTTGGTCCAGCTCTCAGGAGAAGTCGGAGTCACATTGGAAGGCCTCGGCTGGGCGAGCGGTGAGACGATTCAGAATGTGGCTCGGGAGACACAGTGTCCACTGCGAAAGGATCCAACCGAGTTTGTAAAGCCAGTCTTGCTCTAACCTAAGTTGCCTATTGAACTGAAGAGCACGCAACACAGTTGCGGATATGCTCAGGGATTTGGCTTGCGGGTTCGCGCCCGGGTAATCAACTAGGAGCCAAACTAGTAATCCCATCACAAGCGGTCTCTACGGCGCGCATGGAGGCAGCCTCTTCTTGAATTCTCGCGCAGTGCTCTCGGTATTCGTCGCCTTGAAGGATCTGATTGACCGCTGCCTTCAGCGTTCTTCTGTCAAGTCTAGCTTGGTCGATGATTTCGGCAACATGCAACGCCCTAGCGCGGCGGGCATTGCCATATTGCTCAGTGTGGTCAGGTATTGGGATCAGGAGCATGGGCTTGCCGTGAACTAACGATTTCATGATTGTCCCATGCCCGGCTCGGGAGATCACAATTTCACTTGCCCTAATGACCGAGTCTTGATCTTCAATCCAATCGTAGACCTTCATGCCGTGCAATGAGCGTGGTTTTCGGCTGCCGTTTGGTTCTCCACGCGAGATCACGACCTCGTAATGCTTGGAGACATCTCTCAGGCAATCAGTTAGCTTTCGAGACAGGATTCGGCGTTCGACCTTAGGACCGCTTACAGCCGCATACACCAAGGGCCTATTGACTGAAGAAACCTCGCCACGGTTGGAAGCTGCTTTCTGCTGGTTCTTTTCGACGATCGGGCCAATCAGCTTCACTTTGCCATTATAGCGCCTAGGGATTGCGAGGTTACCAGCGGATATCGTGAAGGGGGACGGCAAGTCTGGAACAAGAATGATCTGGCTGCGGATCCAGACAAGTTGCAGCGCTGTCCGAATGAAGAGCCATCCAATATTCGCAATCAAGAAGAAAAGGCGATCCTGAAGCGGGAGCCGTCTACCCGCGGGGTGTCTGACTATCTCGACCCTGAACTGGTTCAGCATCAGGACCACAGGAATCCTCAACAGCCTAGCTGCCACAAGCGAAGAAGCGCGTGAGTCCGAGAAGACCACATCCGGTTTGAATTGTTTCATGAACCGTATTTCACGGGTGACTTGACGGAGGAATCTTCTAACTCCAAGCGAGAAACCGCTACTTGCCGCAGTCATCTTGAAGTCTATTGCGCCATCGGTTGTGACTCTGAAATAGATTGGGACGGCTTCGTATGTAGGCAGATGATTACGTTTCGCGTATTCGAGGCCGTCAAGATAAGTCGAGAAGACGGTCTCAATGCCGCGAGCATTCAGTTCCTTTGCGATGGGGATGGCCCGAGTTATGTGTCCCAGCCCGATGCCGCATGGTGCCATGTAAACGCGCACGATCAGCTCTCACCGATCGCTTTTCTTCTGATTTCACCGGAAGGCTCAACTTCCTCGAATATTTTTCCCTCGAAGACACTGACCTTGGTACCGTCAAGGAGCCATGAATCTGGTGGCAACCCAGCTTTCAAACAACAGTTTGTCAAGAATTCGGATGCATCCCAACTCCATTCCGTCGCTACCTGAGGAAGGAGTAGGCCGGAATTGCCGCCTCGCTCAACTATCAGACCATGTCGTCCCACTTCAATTTGTTCCGGCAGCCCCTTTTGGTCCGGTATTTCTATGAGGTGCGGCGGCGTTAGAACAGTAAGCTCAATGACTACGTTTCTGTTGAATTCATCGTTCGAGACGGGCGGAAATCGCGGATCCTCGGTCGCCGCGTAGATCGCAGCCTTGATCGTGGCTGTTACAAGTTCCATTTCGGGGTAGGGAAATCCAATGCAACCCCGAAGTTCATGAGTTGGCTTTAGTGCGTTGAGAGTAACGAACACGCCCGATTTCATTCGCAGCTTATCCGGAGTTTCCTCGGGCGCGATGATGACTTCATTCGTTTGTAGATACTTGTTCACTGCTCGCCGTGCCAATTGGACTAGCGCTTTGCCTTGTTCTAGGCTCAAGTGCTCGTCTTGTCCTTTCGATGGGTTTTGTCTGTTTTTTCTTGTCAAGGATTTTCTTCGCACTCGCAAGGGTCTGTTCTATTCTTTTCCAGTGGCTTCCCTGCCAGTAAACTTTCGCGCACTTGGGATTTGTGCAGACCCAGAAAGTTTGGTACACCTTAAACGTTGCTGGGGGCACCACGCTCTCCACAGCTCCCTTCGATGCCTCCCTAAGTTGCCAGCCACACACTGGACATCTGGAAATTGCCGTGTCAATGCTGAGGTTGAGCCCATAGCGCTCCGCAAGGGAAGCTAGACGTTCAGTCTCTGTTCGGCCTTCAACTAGGAATGATTCGATCCCTCGCGCCACTGCCGTGCGGAACAGTTCTGCGTCAGAGGTGAGAAGGATTAGGGAGTCGCGTTTGGCCATCGCCAACAGTTCGCGGTCCTCACAGTCATTCATGTATGTGCATTCGTACCCGATCATTCGAAGCCATCTAGCAAGCTTCCCTAGCATCCCGTCAAGAAGGAAACGCATCACGTATCGCTCTTGACAACTTTCCCTGCAGGCGGGCCTACGATTCGGCCTCTCTCAGAGACCAATATGCCACTGACTATCGTATAGGCGGCTTTGCCGATGCAGAGTTGTCCTTTGAAGGGCGAATATTTTGCTTTGCTAGCAAACTCCTCGGGTTTGATCTTGAACTTCGCCTTGGGATCCACAAGCACGATGTCAGCATCAAACCCCTCCTTCAAGACTCCCTTGTGCTTGAGGTGGAATATCTCGGCCGGTAGAGTGGCAGTCGCATCCATGAGCCGCCTCAGCGTTATCTTTCCTCGGGCTACTTGGGTAAATAGAACGGGGAGGGATGTCTCAAGTCCAGGAACTCCAGAGGCAGCCTTCCAAGCGTTGCTCACCGTTTTCTCTTCGAGCGTGTGGGGTGCGTGGTCGCTTGCAAGTATGTCCACGATGCCGTCCCGGAATAGTCGCCAGAGCCCACCCCTGTAATGTTCGCTTCTAATCGGCGGGACACACAGTGCTAGGTTTTTCTGTTTGCGGAATATCGACTGGTTCATGAGGAGATGATGTGCAGTGGCCTCGCATGTCGTGTTGGGCGTTTTCTTTGCAAGGCGAACCGCTTCAGGGGTGGTTATGTGACAGACGTGAGCCTGCAGTCCCAGCTGCCTGGTCAGGTTGAGTATTCTTCTGACCGCTGAGATTTCCATCGCGGGCGTGTGCCCATGCAGGAAGTCTCTGATTGTAGTCTTGCCTTCGTTCTCGCTCTTCTGCTGGATCCTCTTTATGGCGGCTCCGTCCTCTGCGTGGACAGTCACAATCGCGTTGCTCTCCTTGACGGCGTCGAGGGCCCGTGCAAGCTTGGTATCGTCGCTGGAGTCGAAGGTTTCAAGGGCCTTGTTCATGTACAGCTTGAAGGCGATCGCGCCATTCTCGACCATCGCCTTCACCTCAGCGGGATTCTCAACCAGGGCACCTTGGAATGCAACATTCGCGAACAACCGCCCTTGGGCTCGGGACACTTTATCCATTAGAGCCTGACTGCTCGCAGTCGGCGGCCTCGTGTTGGGCATATCAAATACTGTTGTGAATCCACCGACCGCAGCAGACTGAGTTCCTGTTTCGAATGTCTCTTTGTACCATAATTCGAGGTCGCGAAGATGTACGTGTGCGTCTATCATGCCCGGCAGAGCGATGAGGCCAGAGGCGTCGATCTTCAGTTCCACACTCGTGCTGGGACGGAGTTTGCTAATGCTCCTTATCACTCCATCCTCTAGAAGCAGATGCGCTGTAGTCAGCTTGTCATCTATCAGTATCCTTGCCGATTCGATTAGCATGGAGGCCAATTGTTACCGCGCACCAACTGCTGCCGAATCTTGCCGGTCAGCATTCTAGAAATCTATGATTCCTCTTCCTCTGGTTCCTCAGACTCTGCGAAGCAATCGTCACACAGGAACTGGCCGTCGTGGGGCTTGAGCTCGTCAGCCCAGGATCCGCAATGATCGCAGTATCCTGAGAGGGCGGCGCTCTCTTTGGCTCGTCTTTCCACCGGGGCTATCTGAGATTTCTCGGCCATAACATCGATCAATGCGGGCGTAATGTCAACAATGTCGTTGCTAGTAATGATGCCCTTCAATTTTGAGCCTTGAAGCACGATTAGGCGGCGGATCTTCATGTCGCGCATCTGCTTGGCGGCGTCGGTTACATTGGAAGAAGCTTCGATGGTGGAAGGTGGTTTGGTCATTGATTTGCCAACTTGAACTTTGCTTGGGAGAAGATCTAGGGCCGAAACTCGTCGTACGACGTCGCGTTCAGTTATGAGCCCTTTCGGTTTTCCCGTTTTGTCAACAGCCACGACGCAACCGATTTCATGTTTCTTCATTAACTTGGCTGCTGCGAGAACCGTATCCGTTTCCTTGACAGTGATAACAGGGCTCGACATTACGTCTTCTACTTTGATGTCCGGTGTACCAGTCCGTGCGGTCAACCGTATTCCCGCTGGGACTGTTTTTGTGAGGCCTTAAGGACTTTGCGGGACGCTATCGAGGCACAGTGTCTTCTCAGGCAAGGATTATCTAGAACTCGTTGTATGTGCGCAGCAGCGTGGGCTGTGAAGTTCGTTGAGCCAGACACAAACACAAACTCAGGGTAAGGTAGGAAAAAAGCCAGCTTCCATTGTCTATTGGTTGCGATTGTTACTTGCAGTTGCGGCGGGTTTCGCCAATCATTACTTGGGTATTAGCGAGGTAAACTTTGGTGAACTTGCGTTTCCACTCGCGGTAGGAATGGGCATTGCGTTCTACCTATTGTCCATCATAATTGTGCGAAATGTGCTGCACTACGGCGAGGTTGAGTTGAAGGGCAAGAACAAATACATAACGGTGGGCGGCGGCACGTTCATCGTTCTGTGGGTTATGGTTGCGGTACTGCTAAACACCCTGGCAGGCTAACTACCCTTTCACTTTCTTGTTCTCTTCAGCTGAGTCTACCTGTGTTGGGTCGGAACGCTCCAGTTTGCGTATGAAACTCTCCAGAGCTTGGAAGTAACCTCTATCATAATCCGAGTGCAAAGTATTCTTGCCGTGATCTACGAACTCTTTTCGCAGCGTTCTCAGTTTTTTCTCGGTCTTCTCAATTTTGGCCAGGTAGAGATACTTGTCGTCGTTTGATTTCGTTGTGAGGAGTAGGCCTTCTAGGCCTTTCAGATAGCCTCTCCCTGTCTCAGTGCCAGGGATCGTTGTCCTAATAGTGTCGAGTTCCTTTTCAGCGTCGGCAATTCTTCTTTCCATGACAGCTTTGAAGAACCCGTTCGTTTCGAAATTGGAGTTGGGTTCGGGTTTCTTCTCAGCGGCGCCGCTTGACTTCGTCTTCTTCCGTGATATCTTTGATACCTTCCTCGGTTATCTTGAATATCCGTTCCCCTTCGGGTAGATAAGGGCTTGATATGAGTTTGCAGATTCTGACGGGTCCGCTGGCGGTGCGTCTTAGGAAGATTCGAGTGTGGCTTGAATGCGATACGATGTGTCCTCCCACTGCTTCCACAGCCATGCCAAAGAACTGGTCGGGTCTGGCCATGACTTGGTTCGTGACGACTGCGCACGTGTTGAATGCGCGTGAAAGCCTCACCAGCCGATGGAGGTGGCTGTTAAGCTTCTGTTGACGTTCAGCAAGCATTTCGCGGCCCAGATATTCACTTCTGAAGTGTGCGGTTAAAGAATCAACAATAATGAGCTTCACTTTATTCTCCTGAATGATCTTGTCCGCCTTCTCAAGAAGCAGCACCTGGTGATCGCTGTTAAAAGCTTCTGAGTAGATGATGTTCTTGGCGATTTGAGTCGGGTCCATTCCGATTGCGTTGGCCATGCGCACTATCCATTCTGGGCGGAAGGTGTTCTCGGTGTCTATGTATAACGCAGCGCCGTTCAGTCCACCTTTGTCCTCGGGCAACTGAACGTTCACGGCGAGTTGGTGGCATAGAATGCTCTTGCCGACTCCGTATTCTCCATAGAATTCGGTTATGGTCTGAGTTTCAAGTCCTCCGCCAACCAGTTCATCAAGCTGTTTACTCCCAGTGGAAAGTCGCTTGACGTTCTGTCTCATCTTGATGAGTTCGTCGGCTCTGATGAAGCTGAGCGCAAGGCTGTCTCTGGCTTCCGCGATTACTTTGGCTGCCTGTTTCTCGCCTACACCTGCTTGCGTCAGCTCTTTTATTGTCGCTGTGGCGAGGGATTCAACGGTGTGGTAGCCCATCTCTTTGAGTTTCTCTGCGGTTGCGGGACCAACGCCCGGTATGTCCTCTATGAACTCGTACTTCTTACGCTTCTCCGTCGCTTCCTCAACTTCTTCCTTAGCTGAGGATTCTTCCTCTTCTTCCTTCTCTTCTTTCTTCAAGAGCTCAGTCGTTGCCAACATTAACACTCTGCTTATTTCAACATTCACTACTTTTCATACGGCCCGGGTGCGATATAACGGAGAGAGTAGGATGAAACTACACAGACACAGGATTGGTTGGATCACCAAATGGGTCTTTCAATAAAGCTCAAACCATCAATTGATGAAGCCGCGGAGATTCTTGAGAAAGCCTTCAGGGGAAGGAAGCTCGCGCTGATAATCGGCAACTGCAGGGTCGACTACGAAGGAAGAGCCTCATCGATTCTGGATTGGGGCGAGCGAATTGCCTTGATAAAACAGGACGGCTCTGTTCTTGTGCATAGGCCCTTTGGCTATGAGCCAGTTAACTGGCAGCCTCCAAAATGCATGCTAAAAGTCAGTCGAGACAATTCGAGCGCGTTGACAGTGACAGCGTCCCGATCCCAACCGAGAGAAATGATTTCAATAGAATTCCAAGCAATCGCACTTACCGCGACAGGCGACCTTGCCGATTCGGGAGAGTTCTCATTGCATGTCACGGAAGAGCAAATGAAGCAAGCAATACTGATCGCACCCGACCTTGTGGAAAAAGGGCTCAAACCACTGGAGCAAGAAAAGAGCCTTCGTGACGCAGGATTTACCGACATTTACGCGGAAGACATCAAGGGGAATTTGGTGGTCGTGGAAATAAAGAGGAATGCAGCCACCAAAGGCGCGGTCACGCAACTACAGCGATATCTTGACACACTTCGAAGGAAGGTGAACAGACCTCTCAGAGGAATTGTTGTCGCTCCTGAGCTTCGGAAAAGCGCACAACCTTTGCTGGACAGCCTAAAACTAGAGTATGTAAGACTAGCCCCAGAAAAGTGTTTCAGTGTTCTAAAGAGCCGTCGGGATACGAAGCTCAGTCAATTCCTGAGCTGAACTAGAATGGCCC
>Ga0315282_10017534_pt1 | contig 10329 bp, 9 predicted proteins | sample YL17G07_20_MG_FD_203693 | JGI IMG/M metagenome (GOLD analysis project Ga0315282, IMG submission 203693) | Sediment microbial communities from Yellowstone Lake, YNP, Wyoming, USA - YL17G07_20 | ecosystem: Environmental > Aquatic > Freshwater > Lake > Sediment | place: USA: Wyoming | collected... | reverse complement strand
CGCTCTAACCGGGCGTTGGGGCCGCCCACGGCCGGGTTCTGGCCCATGCAGACCAGGCCCTTGATGGTGCCTGCATACATCGCCTCGAAGAGGCTGATCCAGGAGCAGTCGCCGCTGCTCTTGGGGATGTATTCGTAGGCGTAGTTGTTGGCGGCGCTGGCGGCATCGCCGTACCAGGCGCTCATCAGGGACTTGAAGAACGCTGGTCCGTTAGACCAGTAGCTCGTCTTGCTGAAGCGCTTCGAGTACGTCTCGAAGTCGGCCTCTTTGTCGTTTGGGGCACCGAGGTAGCCGGTAAGGTTGTTGAACAGCAAACCCATGTCTGTGGAGCCCTGAACGTTGGACTCGCCGCGCAGGGCGCTGATGCCACCGCCCGGCATGCCGATGTTGCCCAACACAAGCTGGAGGACGGCCATCGACCGCACGTTCTGGGTACCGACGGTGTGCTGCGTTTGGCCCATGGCGTAGAAGATGGCGCCTGTCTTGTCGGGGGCAGAGCAGCCGCCGCAATACATCTCTGCCACCTTGAGAAAGTCCTCTTCCGGTGTCCCGCAGATCTTCTGCACCATCTCCGGCGTGTAGCGCTCATAGTGTTTCGTGAAGTGCGCGAAGACGCAGTTGGGGTCATCCAGGCTCTCCGCCTGCTTGGGAACGGTGACTTGTTTCTCGACCTGCCTTTGCTCACCTGTCTGCGGATCTTTCTCGGTGACTGTGACCGTCTTCGTCTCGGTCTGATACTGCCACGTCTTGGTGTCGTAGGCCCTCTTCTCAGGGTCATAGCCGGAGAAGAGGCCGTCCAGGTCGGCAGGCCCCTTGAAGTCCGGGCTGATCAGAGTGAGGGCGTTCGTGTAGTACTTGACGTAGTCGTCGTTGTAGAGCTTGTTCTCCAGGGCGTAGTTGATGAGCCCGCCCAGGAAGACGATGTCTGTGCCCGAGCGCAGCGAGGTATAGAAATCGGCCGTGGCTGCCGTGCGAGTGAAGCGGGGGTCGACGACGATCAGCTTGGCGCCGTTCTTGTCCCGCGCGTGGTTGATCCACCCCATGGAGGCGGGATGATTTTCCGCTGGGTTAGCACCGATGACCAGGACACAGTCGGAGTTCTTGACGTCGACCCAGTCATTGGTCATGGCACCGCGACCACCCGTGGGGCCGATACCGGCCACCGAGGGCGAGTGTCAGATGCGGGCCTGATGTTCTAGGTAGACCACCCCCAGAGCCCGCGCCAGCTTGGTGTACAGGTAACAATCTTCACTGTTGTTGGCCGCGCCGCCCATTAAGGCCAGGCCCTCGGTGCGGTTGACAGGAACGTCCTTGTCCTCAACCTTGACGCTCGCCACCCAGCTTTCGTCTCGCGTCGTCCTTATCCGGCTGGCGATTTCACTGATCGCCCAGTCCCACGTCTTCTCCTCCCAGTCGGCGGAGCCTGAGGCGCGGTACCTAACGCTGTGCAGACGGAGAGGGCTGGTGGAGAGCTGGCGCACAGCGATCGACTTGGGGTCGAGGACACCGCGGTTGACGATGTGATCCGGGTCTCCCTCGGCGTTGGTCACGTGACCTGTCTCATCGGTCGCGATGACGAGCCCGCAGCCGCAAGAGCAGTACGGACAGATGGTGAAGGCCTCGCCGATCCTCTTGTGGAGTTTAAGAGCGCTGGCTCCCTCGGCGGGGCCCAGGCCAGCCGCCAGGAGCAGACTACCCCCGCCAGCACCCGCGGCCGACAACCTCAGGAAGTCCCTTCGGCTAACTCTACCCACAGTTCAACCTCCTACGCAGAAGGACGAGTGGTTCAGGCCCGTATTTATTGCGATTGTGCTCACATTCACACTCTTTGGCACGATTGCCCTCCCCCCCCCTGGGACTGTCTGCTCGCTTGGAGCCTGGGTGGGCAGTGCCTGTTTCAGGGGCCGAGCCAGGTCACGAATGCCCCTGCTCTGGAAAGAGCAGGGCTCTCCTGGCTCGCCGCAACAAGGCTCGTCGTGAAAGGTAGCACTATCGTGCCCAAAGTAGCCCACCGCGACCTTGTGGGCAAGACCCCGGACCGGGAGCTGGAGGAACCCACGATGAGATGTACAACCTGGGAGTCAAAGGCAGGATCCTGGGAACACCCGTGGTGCCGGGTTTCCGTTCTTGTTTCACGCTGGTAGGCCCCCACCAGCTTCTCTACGGCCTGGGGCTAGTCTCCCGCGGACGCGAAGTTCAGAGACGAGGTGGAAGTGGGGCGTGGCGCACTACAGGCCGTCAAGCAGGCAACACGCTGGGGCGGGGAGATCCAACGACGCCAGGTCTTCCCGGAGTGATTTGTAGTCGGTTCGCGCCGGGCGGGGGCAGTTGTGGCGAATGTCCCTCAGCATGGCCAGCTCTTGCGGAACCAGGTCAGTCCAGCGGCCTGCTGCGATTGCATCCCCCAAACGCAGCGTGTGCAAGACGATGTCCGCATGATATGGCCCGCCAAAGACCTTCACCACGCTCTTGACCGGGTGCCATTCGCCCTTTCGAAACGCCTCTTCAACTTGCTGCAGGGTGAGGCCAGTCAGGTCTTCGAACGGTCGCTTGATGCGAGCAGGCTCTCTCTCCGATGCTATCTCCTGCCATAGGCGAGCAAACGACTCACGGGTTAGTTCTTGGAGTTGACGGTACCGATGGGAGAACTTGTCATACACTCCTATCCGTGGGTTGCCGAGGAATCTCATCTCACGGTACTCACGGTAGACAAAGAAGCGGAAGTAACAGAGCGCCTGCGTCTCAATCTTGGCAGCGTCTGGCTCTTGGCACATCTCAGTCGTCCAGATACGTTCCGACGGCCTATTCTACACCGTCTGGCGCTCGCCCCGACTTCACCCCCTGCCTGGTGACACCTGGCGTCCGGCGTCTGCTCGCGCGGGGCTTGCCTTCCGGAGTCACGGCGAACCTGCAGGCTGCCCCATTATAGACCGAGCGCCGTCTCTCTCCCTAGCGGGGCGGATGATCATGGCAGAGACCGGACAGGCCAAGCTGGCATGGCGTGTGGGGCCAACGTACAAGATATTGGGCCCATTGCCCCCCCACCAGGCCGGGGAGAGAGCTGCGCTGTGGGCACGCCCTCAGTACCCAACGGGCCTCGGAAAGGGGCCAAACGGCCCCCAGAAGAGGGGAAACTTGCACCGTGCCAGTGGGCAGGCCGCGGGATACGTTTTCACCATCCAGTGGCGAACCCGAATCACCCTCAAGGTATGGTCTAGGAGCCAAAAACATGTCATAGGTCAGACGCTGCTAGAGGATTGAGGCGAGCCAAGTACCCCGGAAGGCCGTCGCAACCGTTCACCGCACGGGAGGAGGTTGATGCAAGATGGGGGCGCAAGCCAACACAGTTGACAAGGCATGGACGCTGCACACGCCTGAACGCGTCCTTGCCGCGAGGGATCTCGTAGGAAACGATTTCTCGCTCTGCTACCAGTGCGGCCTCTGCACCGGGAGCTGTCGTACCGCCTATGCCATGAAGTACACGCCCCGCCAGATCATGAACCTGCTCCAACTGGGCCGCGAGGATGAAGCGGTGGCGGGTGGCAGCGGCTTGCTCTGCACCGCCTGCTTCTCCTGCACGTTTCGCTGCCCGAGGGGTGTGGCGGTGACCGACATGATGACCGCTATCCAGCGGCGCACTTTGGCCGAGAAGCACGCTGACCCCCATATCCGACGCTTCTACCGAGCCTTCTTGCGCACGGTTGAGCGTCACGGCCGCTTCCACGAAGCAGAATTCCTGGTCCGCTACTATGCCCCCAACCCTCTCCGCTTGCGCGACGAGCTCCGGTTGGGCCTGACGCTCTTAATGAAAGGCAAGGTCACGCTGAAGGCCCCAAAGGTGAAGAGTCAAAAGGGCATAGCGGCTATGTTCCGCAAAGCTGCAGAGATCGAGGGTAGGCCATGAAGTACGTTTACTATCCAGGCTGTTCCGCAAGCGGCACCTCGAAGGAGGCCGAGGAGTCTCTCCAGGCTGCGATGAGGGCCCTAGGCGTGGAGTGGACGGAGCTGGAGGACTGGAACTGCTGCGGGGCCGCTGTCGCCATCGGCACCAGCTATCTGCTCTCCCTCGCTCTCCCCGCCCGTAACCTGGCCCTGGCTGAGCGGGCGGAGAGTGACCTGGTGACGGGCTGTAGCCGCTGCTTCATGAACCTGATCCGGGCCGTTCACTACACGCACGAGAACGCCAGCGTACGCGAGGAAGTAAACGAATTGCTGGCCGAAACCGGGGTTCAGTACTCAGGGAAGGCCCGGCTGCGCCACCTCCTGGATGTCATCATCAACGATGTTGGCCTGGACGTGGTCGCGGAGCGGGTCACGCAACCTCTGGATGGGCTGCGGGTGGCCCCCTACTACGGCTGCTGCCAGGGCATGTGGACCTATGCCCAGTTTGATTCGACCGAGGACCCGCACTGCTTCGACCAACTGCTGGCGACCCTTGGGGCTGAGGTTGTGGACTATCGGCTCAAGACGGCATGCTGCGGTGGCACCCTCTCCATGTCCAGGCGCTCCGTGGGCGCCAGGCTCATCGGCGACCTGCTGGCCGCCGCCGACGACGCCGACTGCATCGTCACCGCCTGCCCCCTCTGCCTGTTCAACCTCAACAGCTTCCAGAGGGAGGCAGGAAAGATCAAGGGCACCCACTTCAACATCCCGGTTCTTTTCCTCACCCAGATAATGGGCATGGCGTTTGGCCTTCCGAAAAAGGCCCTAGGGCTTCAGCGACACGTAGTGCCTGTTGACGGCCTCTATGAGAAGATCGCGGCTGGCGCCGCCGTGTCGAGCAGCGCGGCCAGTGCCTCGGGAGCTAGGTAGGAGGGCGACCGATGCCAGAAGGCAAGAGCGACGTCAAGATAGGTGTTTACATCTGCCATTGCGGCAGCAACATCGCTGGCACCGTCGACGTAGAGGAAGTGACGGGATTCGCTCAGGAGCAAGGCTCGGTGGCGGTGGCCCGCAACTATAAGTTCATGTGTTCGGAGCCCGGCCAGGCCCTCATCAAGCAGGATATCGAGGAGCTCGGTCTGGACGGCGTCGTGGTGGCAGCCTGCTCGCCGCGCATGCACGAGCCCACCTTCCGCCGCGTCTGTGAGGCGGCCGGCCTGAATCCCTACCGCCTTGACATGTGCAACATCCGTGAGCAGTGCTCCTGGGTGCACAAGAACGGCGCCACCGAAAAGGCGAAGGCCCTGATCAGCGCCGCCATCTCGCGGGCCCGCTACCTGGAACCCCTGGAGAGACGAGAAGTGCCCGTGGTGCCGGCTGCCCTGGTGGTTGGCGGCGGCATCGCCGGGATCCAGGCGGCCCTCAAGGTAGCCGATGCGGGGCGCAAGGTGTACCTGGTGGAGCGAGAACCCTCCATTGGCGGGCACATGATCCAGCTAGACAAGACCTTCCCCACCCTGGACTGCTCAGCCTGCATCCTGACGCCGAAGATGGCGGCGGTGAAGGCCCACCCCAACATCGAGCTCATGACCTACAGCGAGGTGGTGGATGTCCAGGGCTATGTGGGCAACTTCAAGGTCACCATCCGCAGAAAGCCCCGCTACGTGGACGAGAGCCTGTGCACGGGCTGCGGCATCTGCTGGGAGAAATGCCCCTGGAAGGCAGAGAGTGAGTTCGATTGCGGCCTGGGCCAGCGGAAGGCCATCTACACGCCGTTCCCCCAGGCGGTCCCCAACGTGCCGGTCATCGACCCGGAGCACTGCGTCTACATCCTTAGGGACGGCAAGTGTGGGGCTTGCCTGAAGTTCTGCGAGCGAGAGGCCATCGACTTCAACCAGACGGAGAAGATGGTGGAGGTGGAAGTAGGCGCCATCATCGTGGCCACCGGCTACGATGTGTTCGACCCCTCGGCCATCACTCGGCTCGGGTACGAACGGTTTCCCAACGTGATCACCAGCCTGGAGTTCGAGCGTCTCTGCAACGCCACCGGCCCCACTGGCGGCCACATCGTCGTCAACGGCCAGGAGCCGAAGAGCGTAGGCATCATCCACTGCGTGGGCAGCCGCGACCGGAAGTACCACGAGTACTGCTCCCGCGTCTGTTGCATGTATGCCCTCAAGTTCGCCCATTTGATAAGAGAGAAGATCGAGGGCGCTAACGTCTACCAGTTCTACATAGACATGCGCTGCTTCGGCAAAGGCTTCGAGGAGTTCTACCAGCGAGCGGGCACCGAGGGTGTGACGTTCATCCGGGGCAGGCCCGCCCAGGTCACGGATCTCGCCATCAGCGAAGAGGAACAGGGGAAGCTGGTGGTGGTGTGCGAGAACACGCTGGTGGGCGCGGTAATGCGAGTCCCTGTGGACATGGTGATCCTTTGCCCGGCCATGGAGCCGCGGGCAGACGCCCGAGATGTGGCCCGGCTCTTCAACCTCTCCCAGAGCGCCGACGGCTTCCTGCTGGAGAGACACGCCAAGCTGGAGCCGGTGGCTACCGCCAGCGACGGCGTCTTTATCGTCGGATGTGTCCAGGGCCCCAAGGACATCCCGGACACTGTTGCGCAGGCCTTGGCGGGAGCGGCGGAGGCTCTGGCCCTCATCGACAAGGGAAGCGTGGAGCTGGAGGCTGCCACGGCAGTCGTAGACGAAGCTGCCTGCTCCGGCTGCAAGATCTGTATCCCTCTCTGCCCGTACAGTGCTATCACTTTCAACGAGGCGGAGAAGCGGGCTCTCATAAACGAGGCGCTGTGCAAGGGCTGCGGCGTCTGCGTGGCTGCCTGCCCGGCGGCAGCCATCGTCGCCCGCCACTTTACCGACCAACAGATCCTGGCCGAGGTGGAGGCCCTTCTAGTCGATGCCAGACCGGCCCCAGCGGAAGTCTAAGGGAGGCGTGGCTATGGTTGTGCCTTCGGACAATCACGAACCCAGAATCGTCGGCTTCCTCTGCAACTGGTGTGCCTATCAGGGGGCGGACCTGGCCGGCACCTCGCGCATGGCCTACACCCCCAATGTGCGGATCGTGCGCGTCATGTGCACTGGCCGCATCGACCCCACCTTCGTATTAAAGGCATTCAGTTCGGGGGCCGACGGCGTCATCATCGCTGGCTGCCACCCTGGCGACTGCCACTATAGCGAAGGCAACTACAAGACTACGCGACGCATTGCCTTCCTGAGGAAGTTACTGGCTCAGATGGGCATCGATGGTGAGCGGTTCCGCCTGGAGTGGGTGTCGGCCGGCGAGGGCGCCAAGTGGGCCCAGATCGCCGATGAGATGTCCGCTGCCATCAAGGAGAAGGGGCCGCTGGCTTGGCGAGAGAACCTAAAGGAGGCCTAGGGTGAGCAAGCCCAAGTTGGCCCTCTACTGGGCTGCTAGCTGCGGCGGCTGCGAGATCGCTGTCGTCCGCCTGTACGCCAAGATCCTCGACGTGGCCGACTTCTTCGACATCGTCTTCTGGCCCTGCATCATGGACTTCAAGTACAAGGACGTGGAGGCGCTGCCCGACAAGAGCATAGACCTCTGCTTGTTCAACGGGGCCATCAGGAACTCGGAGCAGGAGCACATGGCACACCTGCTGCGTGAGAAGTCGAAGGTGTTGGTGGCCTATGGCACCTGCGCCTACATGGGGGGCATCCCCGGCCTGGCCAACGTCGCCAACAGGGAGGCCATCTTCGAGCGCGTCTACCACGAGACGCCTTCCACCGTCAACGCTGACAGCGTGCGTCCCCAGGTCCGCTACCAGGTGCCGGAGGGGGAGCTTACACTGCCCGTTTTCTACGACACCGTGCGGACGCTGGCCCAGGTGGTGCCCGTGGAGTACTTCGTCCCGGGCTGTCCGCCGGTCAAAGAGCAAACCGAGGCGGTGCTCCAGGCAGTGATGGAGGGGCGGCTGCCCCCTCCCGGCTCAGTGGTGGGGGCATCGGACAAGACGGTGTGCGACGACTGCATCCGCATCAAGGAGGAGAAGAGGGTCAGCAGCTTCTACCGGCCCTACGAAATCATCCCAGATCCTTCCCGCTGCCTGCTGGAACAGGGCATCATCTGTGCTGGCCCGGCCACGCGGGGCGGCTGTGGCGCGCCCTGTCTCTCGGTCAACATGCCCTGCCGGGGCTGCTATGGGCCGCCGCCGAACGTGGTGGACCAGGGCGGGAAGCTGTTGAGCGCCCTGGCCTCCATCATCGATTCCCAGGATCCGGACGAGATCGAGCGGGTCGCCGATGCCATCCCTGATCTTTTGGGGATCTGCTATCTCTTCGGCCTGCCGGCATCCCTGTTGCGACGGGTCCGCCAAGACCGGAAGGCCTTTCCTGCCGGGGTGACGGGTGAATTGGCGAGAGAGCAGGGCGATGTCGCAGTCATGACACAGAGGGCACCATGAGCATCGATCCTACACGGGAAGCCATACCTAGCGAACGACGCATAACAATTGACCCCATTACCCGCCTGGAAGGCCACGGCCGTATCGAGATCTTCCTCGACCAAGAGGGGGACGTGGAAAACGCCTACTTCCAGGTGCCTGAGCTGAGAGGATTCGAGAAGTTCTGTGAAGGCCGGGCGGTCGAAGACCTGGCGATCATTACCCCGCGCATCTGCGGGGTGTGCCCGGAGGCTCACCACATGGCCTCCACCAAGGCGCTGGACGCTGTCTTCAAGGTAGACCCCCCACCTGCGGCCAAGAAGCTCCGAGAGCTATTGTACAGCGCGTTCTTCGTGGCCGACCACGCTACGCACTTCTACGCTCTCAGTGGCCCTGACTTCGTGGTAGGGCCCGACGCCAGCCCCGCCGAGCGCAACATCATCGGCCTGGTGCACAAGGTGGGCCTGGAGATCGGAGGCGAGGTGCTCAAGCACCTCGAGCTCTGCCACGATGTGGTGGCGATGATCGGGGGGAAGTATATTCACCCCGTCTGCGGCCTTCCCGGTGGCGTCAGCAAGCCTATCACAGAGGAGGACCGGGTCAAGATCGAGGAAATCGGCCGCTCGGCGGTGGAGTTTGGTAAGCTCTCTCTCAAAATCCTCGATGACGTGGTGCTGGCCAACAAGGGCTACCTGGACATGATCGTGAGCGACACCTTCACTCACAGGACCTATTACATGGGCCTGGTGGACGCCGACAACAAAGTGAACTTCTACGACGGCGTGCTGCGGGTGGTGGACCCGGAGGGGAAAGAGTTCGCCAAGTTCGCCCCTTCGGAGTATTTGGAGCACATAGCCGAGCACGTGGAGCCCTGGACCTACCTCAAGTTCACCTACTTGAAGAAGGTGGGGTGGAAGGGGCTCGTTGATGGCAAGGACAGCGGCGTCTACCGGGTAGCGCCCCTGGCCCGTCTCAACGCCGCTGACGGGATGGCCACCCCCCTTGCCCAGGCCGAGTACGAGCGCATGTTTTCCACTTTGGGGGGCAAGCCGGTGCACGCCACCCTAGCGATGCACTGGGCCCGCCTTATCGAACTCGTCTATGCCGCCGAGCGTATGGTGGAACTGGCCACGGATCCGGAGATCACCAGCCCCGACGTTCGCACGATTCCCAGCGCCACTCCCGGCGAGGGCATAGGCGTGGTTGAGGCGCCTCGGGGCGTCCTCATCCACCACTACCAGGCGGACGAGAGAGGCGTCGCCCGCAAGATCAACCTCATCGTTGGCACCGCTCACAACTACGGCGGCATCGCCATGTCGGTGAAGAAGGCCAGCCAGGGGTTGATCAAGAAGGGGACGGTGGTCACCGAGGGGCTCCTCAACCGCATCGAGATGGCCTTCCGCGCCTACGACCCGTGCCTCGCCTGCGCCACTCACTCATTGCCCGGCCAGATGCCCCTGATAGTGAGCATCTACGATGCTCAGGGGAAGATGGTTCAACAACTGCGGAGGGGCTAGGAACGAAAACGCTGATCCTGGGACTGGGCAATCCCATCCTCTCCGACGACGCCACCGGCCTCTGGGTGGCGCGGCGTGTTTATGAACTGCTGGGCGATCCCGAGGCAGACCTGGTTGAGGCGGCTGTTGCAGGCCTCAAGACCATTCAGCTTCTGACTCACTACGATCGGGGCGTCATCATCGACAGCATCTGTGATGGGAGTGCAGTCGGTGAGGTACGCCGGCTGCGGCAAGAGGAGTTGGGCGGGGGTTGCGCTTGGCTGAGCCACGGCCTCAACCTTCATATGGCCCTGGAGCTGGCCCGCCGAGTCTCCTTGCCGCTGCCGCAGGAGATCCTCATATATGTGATCGCCGTCAAGGACCCGCATACCTTCGGCGAGCAGCTCACACCAGAGGTGGAGAGGGCTCTGCCGAATGCTGCGAACAGGATCGCCGCCGAGTTAGCGGCTCTCACGGCTCACACTCCTGGTGGGAAGCCCCTGGCGCCACCAGGCTGAATGCCCAAGGCATCCTCAGGCA
>Ga0315282_10017533_pt1 | contig 10329 bp, 5 predicted proteins | sample YL17G07_20_MG_FD_203693 | JGI IMG/M metagenome (GOLD analysis project Ga0315282, IMG submission 203693) | Sediment microbial communities from Yellowstone Lake, YNP, Wyoming, USA - YL17G07_20 | ecosystem: Environmental > Aquatic > Freshwater > Lake > Sediment | place: USA: Wyoming | collected... | reverse complement strand
GAGGCTAATGTCACCTTGATGCTTATCGAATCTGTAGATCCACCATAAGCCAGTCCAATAACCCCTGCCACTACCATAACAATTACCAGAAACCCTATGAGCCTCTTCATCTAAATCACCTCCTTTCGCTTCGTTTCTCCTCGTCACCCTGAAGGGCGACCGACCAGAAGAGTTCGTAGTCACGCTCACTTCGCTCGCTTTAGTTCATCGTTCATAGACTACAAACTATGAACTACGAACTACGAACTATGAACTAACTATTTTTGGTCGGGCACTCTTCAGAGTGCCGTCTTCCTTTTCTATTCCAGCACATACCTCTTACCTTCACAGCGGACATAAATTTTTCATCACCTCCTTATCGATTATGGGTTGGTTATTACAAATACATCTGAATATACCCCAGCGATTATCCTTTGATTCAAGACATATGTGTAGATTATGAACTCATATTTCTGGTTTCGATACTTCTCTTCCTTGGGAAACTGTATATAAATTTTCTTTTTCTTTATTGAGTTCCCCTCCACTTCAAATACCGGTTCATCAATTGTCAGGAAAGAAGGGTCAGGGCAATCCTGATAGCCTGGCGCAAGATTCATCATCGATTTCGCCACTGTAATCGGTTCCATTTTATAAGTAAATGTCTCCTCATTGGGATTTATCAACTTGAAATCTTTGCCAATCAATTTTCCTATGTCATACTTTTTCCCTACCTCAATTCCAGTTACGGTTATTCGATTAGGAGTAACGTTGAAACCCAGGTTTGCTCTAATCTCCTCTGCCTCTTTATCACTAACCCCCGGTTTTATTGGAGCAACAGTGAAACAGATGAAACCCTTTACTCCGGGAAGAATATGCGTACCCCCCTTGCGTTCTCCTAATAGTCTTTCCACATGTGACCAGACGAAAAACTGGTAGCTCTTGTCTATGTACTTCTCGTCGTTGGGAATGGAGATAGTAAAATCGGCTACTGCCATCTGTCCGGGCTCAAGCGTAAACTCATCTTTCTCCAATTTTATCCAGGATGTGCTAGGAATTACTTCATAACTTCTCCTCAAATCACTGGGAGAAGGATAACCTATTTCTATTTTTAGCTCTACCGTATTATTGGTAGTGTTAACCACCCTTAGCGGTTCAGAAGCTAAATTCAAGATACTATAGGTCCTTCCGACCCTCAAATTCTCTAAAAACAAGACCCCAAAGTTACTCCTTAATCCTCCCGCCCTAGCCAGACCACTAAACATAAAGAAAATAACCACTTTAATTAAGAACCTTCTTATCGTCACTTAGGCACCTCCTTTTTCTTCATTTTGAAGATTTCTATCCATCTTTCTATCTCCTGTCTATACTTTCCTCTTGGCTGTAATTTGACACAGAGTTCTAATTCCGATATCGCCTTATCATACTGACCTTCTAACATCCCTAAGCCTGTACCCAGGTTGTAGTGGGCATCAACATAATCTGGTTTTATGCGGACCGCCTTTCTAAATTCAGCCATCGCTAAACGGTTTTGACCTACTGCTCCGTAAGCGGAACCCAAATTATTGTGAGCTTCCGCATAGTCTGGCTTATATTGGATAGCTTTCTTAAAAGACCATATTGCATCATCAATTGAGTTTTTTCTGAAATATATTGAGCCTAAATTGTTGAATGCCTCAGCAAAATCTGGTTTAACCTCTAATGCCTTTTTGCATTCTTTAATAGCCTCGTCGAACTCTGACAGATAATTATAGGCAACTGCCATATCGTTGTGTGCTTCTGCGTATCGGGAGATTACGAACGAAGCGCGACGATTATCGTGAAAAGCATTATAGTCTCTTCTATCTCTGACCTGGTAAAGTTTAAAGAAGTCTTCCCTTTTTAGTTCTTGGACATAATCCTCCCTGTTCACCGGTAGATTATATAGACCATCTCTATTGACCTTCTTAACCAAACCCTGGGGAATATGATTGAAGGGGAAAACTCCTGGCAGAAAGTATGGACTGAGCACATAGATGGGGTGTCTCTCTATGTTGTATTCAATTATGTCCATAACAAATCTTTCTCCAAAATTATTCTTTCCTGGTGGAACTATTTCTGGCCACTTTCTCTTAATCTCTACACAATCGCTCTTTACGGGTCTATAAGTGGGAATGAGCCTAACATCTTCTCTCACCCCTTCCACATACTGAAGGTAATAAAGTGTAAATAGAGCGGTGTCATCACTAACAATGAAGATGCTATTTGGCTCAAGTGTTCTTAATAAGTCTTGACCATAGTTATACGCGAAATAGTTTCGGCTTTCATTTAGACGGGGATAGTTAGCTACCAAAAGACTAAATGGTAAAATCAAAAATATCGCTGTTATAAAATAGGACAGATGCTTTATTCTTAAATTCTCCAAAATAGTTGTCATGCAAATTCCTATCCAGATAGAAAAAATCAAAGATGGCAAAAGATAAAACTTTTCCAGAACATACTGTCTCATCAGGCATTCCTTCGGAACATTGGACAAAAGGACAAATCCTACACCAGAAAAAAGGAATATCAACACGAGAAGCCACGATACTAATAGCCTCTTTCTTAAACTCTCTAAGAAGCCCAACAATCCAATTCCAAATCCAAGGAACCCAAAATTCCTGAACAAGGAGCGTAAGAAATCGAAAATCTGGAAAATAGATAAGCCTAAAGAAAAAGAAGAGAGCGATTCGAGCTTGCTCAAAGCAAATGCGCCATAATCCGAGCGAAAGAAAACCCTAATAAGATTCTTTAGATTCTCTGGATTGCCCGAATCCAAAACAGGATTCTGTAACGACCGTAATGGCAGATATATGTAAACAGAAAGACCTATAAGGAAAAAGACCGCCATCGTTAAATATTGGCTCGCTGACATAATCTTTACTGTCTTAGAAGCACTTTGTCCCACACGCACTGTTCTCCAGATGAAATACAGGAACGCTGGAAGGCACAAAATTACAGTGTGGTGATTACACAGGCTCAGCCCAAATAGGAAAGCAAAAAGATTTAAATGAGCGGCTGGTTTTAGAACCGAGTTTTGAGTTGAATTTTTAACTCTAAAAGCTGCTATCTTTTCGTGCCAGACGAGTAACACGTAGACCATTAGTGCAACAAAAAAGGCATTTAGTGTAAATACTTCAGCTATCACTGCCTGCCTCCAGAGCAGGGGTGAGAAGACTAACATAAGTGCCGCTACAATGGGAGACAACAAAGCCCGGAGTTTTGCTTTAGGCTCCTGATTCATACTTTTGCCCAAATGTAAAGATTGCAGTTTATAAACTATTAAGAATACCATCATAACTGTTACTGCACCAAAGAAGGCAGACATAAGGTTCACGCGATAAGCAATGCTTCCGAAAGGCAAGAAAGTAAATAACTTGCCCAAAAGAACATAAAGGGGATAACCCGGGGGATGGGGTATGCCTAAAACATATGCAGCAGAAATTAATTCACCACTATCAAAAGGGCCTACTGTAGGACATAACGTGCGAACATAAACCCATAGGGAAAGTCCAAAAAGAATAGCGGCTAATATCCATTGTGATTTACCAGCCAGGCGATAAGTTTTTGTTACGAGTCTTTCACTCATTTTGACCTCCTTTTTTAATGACTAAATATTTCTTTATTCCTTCGTAATCGGGGTCTATTTCCCACACCTTTTTCCACTCAGTCAAAGCCTTTTCTTTATTTCCCATTTTGAAATAGACAGAACCAAGGATTGTGCGCATTGCAAGGTCATTTGGTAAAATCTCTAACGCCTTGCTGAGGTAGAAACAAGTTTCGTCCAGTTCATTTCTGTAAAAATAGACCTTTCCCACATCCTCAATTCCTGAGACAAAATAAGGGAATATTTTTAGTGCTTTTTCTATTTCATTAAGTGCCAATTCAGTACTGGGTTCACTTAAGATTTGGGCTTTCCACATATAAGCAATTCCTAAATTACGATATGCAAAGGGGTTGAGTGGGAAAATTCTAATATTCTCTTTAAATTGGTATATTGCCTCTTCTATGCAACTTTCTTTTTGTGTCCGTGAGCTCGTTGCTTCTGCTTTTTCTTTATATGCATTTCCTAAATTAACTCTGTAGAGTTCTATCCAGGGATTCAATCGCACCGCCTTTTCAAGACAAGAAATAGCATTATCCCATGATTTTCCTCCCCCATAATCCCGACCTATTTTGGCATAAATGTCGGCAACTAAAGGTCTCAAAATTAGAAAAGAAAGAAAGAGATATATAATTCCCAATATCCCAAAGACTGTAAAGTCTTTTTGCCAGTGACCCAAAGTACCATCCGATTCATTAGGTAGCCTTTGTGGGGAAAGATTAAATTTTTCCTGCGAAGCCTCCTTACTCATCCTTCCCGCCACTCCCATAAATAGCCAGAAGATAATTGAGGTCGTAACAACACTAAAATGAAATTGATTGTAAATCATAAGCGCCACACTGGATGACAGTATGCCCGTCACAAAAATACGGTTATCTCCTGTTTCTTTCTTAAGTAACCAGATGAGCAATTTGAAAAATTCAATTATTAGCCAGGCATAAACAATAAGTCCAATTATGCCCATAGTTGCTCCTACCTGAAGGAACTCATTGTGAGCGTACGATTGAAGCATGTCTCTTCCTGCCGAGCGAATGAATTTCGTAGTAATATACTGGGGATAAATAGTTCCAAAATTATCGAGACCCCAACCAAGCAACGGGCGTTTCTTAAACATACACAAGCCACTTTTCCAACCTTCAATCCTCGCCGATATGTTGGGTTCTGCCAAATTTGTTATGGAAATAGCCCTTCCTACCACGCCTTCTGTCCCCTCCTGGCTCGATTCGAGCACAGGCAATTTCATATTCCATTTATGTCCAAATACCGTGGGAAATAGCACACAAGCTACTAAAGCCAAAATTAGCCATTTTCTATTCTTCTTTATGGAATCCCTTCCGATAGAGATAACCCACACAACCAGACAAGCCACAAAGCCTACCCAAGCCCCTCGCGAAAGAGTATACACGAGACAAGTGACCAATAACCCAACGAGTATAACCAGAAGGGGCTTCGAAAGAAGTCTACGACTATTTCGATAATAGTGTGCTGAAACGAGAAGACATAGCCCCAAGGGAATAACCATTATCAAGTACGCACCAAGGAAGTTAGGATTTCCCAGTGTGGACCAGATTCTTTCCCTGGAAGGTCCACCAGCCCAATCCAAAAATTCAAGACCTAACCTTTGACATATGCCATAAATAGCCACAGGGAAACTCCCTATTAGCAAAGCTTCAATCAATATTCCTACTCGATTCTCGTTGAAATTATTGACTGCTAAGAAGTAGAGGATGCCATAACCAATGAGTGAAAGCAATCCCCAGAAGTAAAATTTATAAAGCCCCACCAGGCTAATTCGGACATCCGCAGAAATGAGAGTAGAAATGACACTCACTAACAGGAAAGCGACTACAGGAAGATTCAATGGAGAACCTCTAAGCCAAGACGTTAGGGAATCAAACCCTTTCGACTGTTCCTTAAAATTTGGGTTACCCCTTTCTATCCGTTTCAATAACCAGGCAATACTCAAAGTTAAGATAACCATCCTGAATAGAGTGATTTTTGGTAATTCTACAACATCTTCCATTTTGAGGCTGATTAAGGGTGGTATAACAATAACCAATATAAGCAATCCAATCCATATTACCCGGTCACAGACTTTGACGATTCTCCTATCCATTTTGCCTCCTCTGCAATAAGTCTTCTATGTTCTTTCTTGCCTTTTCATAGTTGGGTTTAAGTGCCAGTGCTTTCCTGTATTCCTCTATTGCTTTTTCTATCAAGCCCTGCTCTTCATATACCGCTCCCAAATTGAGATGAAGCTGAGGAGTTTGTGGTGAAATTTTTAGTGCTTTTTGATAAGTAGCAATTGCCTCTTCATATTTCCCCAAATTGAGATAGGCAAGGCCCATGTTATTGTAGACTTCGACAAAGTGTTTGTTCTCTTTCAATCCCTCTTTAAACTCCTTCAACGCTTTCTCATACCAACCTTTCGCCAGATAGAGATTACCGAGATTATTATGAGCAACTACGCAACGAGGATAAAGTTCAATTGCCCTCTCATATTCCTTTATCGCTCTCTCGGTCAGACCAATCGTGCTGAAAAAATCTCCTCTATACAAGGAAGAGAAATAGGTTCCTCCACCAGAGACCGTATAATCTCGCTGACCCATCTCAATAATCCTTTGGTTTCTCTGGAGATTCCTGAGAAATATTGCAGCCACATCGTCATAGTATATGAGCTTCCAGTCCTTATCATTATAGAGCCGACGAATCATATCAGCCACCGCTGGCAGGATATGACTTAGAATAACGCAATTGATGTCATAGTGATTTACTACCTGCTTCCATATTTCCTCATTTGACAATGCCATTTGATATAAAGCGTAATGCGTGGTGTCGTATACTTCCAACCGACCATCAATAAATACTTTTCGGGAGGGATAGAATCTCCAGATTAAATATCCTCCAGCACCTAAATTATTAAAGATAGGTCCCGAGATACCATTTTCCTCTACAAAATCACAAGCCCGTCGAGAATAGAACAGCTCATTAACTCCGAATCCCCAACTCGCGGGAACTCTCATTTTAAGGTAAAACTTATTTGAAGCAATATTCCAAATAGACCAACCCATAAACAGGATAAGGGCTATGGCAGTCCATCTTCTAAACTCAGACTGAAGTCTGCTACTCCTAAAATTAGTGCCTGGAAGTAATTTCAATTTAGCCCCCATTCCCAGTTTAAGAGAAGAAAGAGCCTCATTTAGATTGGCCACCATGAAAGGTAGAGCGGCCAAAACAAAGATGGCAACATTCCTCCTTGCCAAAAGCGACAGGTAAAGAAAAGCAGTATAGATCAAAACTCTCGAAAGGTCAGTTTTCTTTATGTTCAGAAGAAACGTAAGTAGTGAAAGGACTAATAAAATCTTGTAGTAGAAAATATTATAAGGGACTGGGTGAACACTAAAGGTTCTCTGAAATTCGATAATACTTTGAGCATAGATATTAGTAGAAGTTCCTATTCTCGTAAACAAGACAAATGGAAATAATGCACCTTTGAGACCGTAAGGATTAATAAAGCAAGCCACTATCATCAATAGACCCACGAGCAATAACTTGCCGTATCGTTTCCCTCTAATCGTAAACTCATTATTCTGAAGAAAAGGAAATCCAACTTTCCCGCTAACCGCCTCGCCAAAAATGTAGGCAAAGACTATTCCTATACCCAAAATGAACAATCCATGCATATTTACCCATAAGACCTGGAGAACAGGTAAAATCCAGACATAATTTTTGTTCTCGTATTTGTACTTATGCAGTATGAACAGGTATATTGCTAAAAAAAGGAAGCTGAAAATCTCCGGTCGCTCGTGGAATCTCGAACTTGCCGCTACGACTCCAGGGATAAAACAAAGGACTGAAATCAAGAAGTTATTCTTTCTATAGCCTGTTTGGAAAAGAAAGATGAATGCAAATAAGAGAACCATTATTCTCAAAATTATGAGACCATTCACTCCCAAAATTTCATAAATTAAGAAAGCAAGAACCTGAAACAACCAGTGTAAATCAATCCATGGCCGACCTGCGGCAGTATAGGAGAAAATATCCACCTTGGGAATATGCTGGTTCTCAACTATATATTTCCCTGCTCTCAGGTGCCACCAGATGTCAACATCAGTCAAAATATGACAGGAGAAGGTAAATATAAGTGCGAATAGAAAAAATATAGTAATTTTTCTTATTACTTCTTCCGGACCTTTCTTTCTTATTCCTATTGTCATTATCTACCTCCTTTTTCAGTTCAGTTCTACGGCGTAGCCTTGTCAGCAGAAATCGTTACCGGTATAGTCTGCTGGTCCGTAGTGTTACTGTATAGTGGAGTGTGTAACCTTAGCCAGAAATGCCTATCAGTATTCGCAAATGGCGTCACATCCTTCCCGTTCTCCGAATTATCAATCGAAAATTGATAAGTAGTACACTCTTGCAAGGATTCAGTCAATATATCATCGTCTTTCCAGGAGATATCATCATTAGGCGGTTCGGAAGGATGGAATGCTGATTGGAGAACAAATTTATTATAGTCGGGAGAATTTGCTGGTGACCACTCGGCTGATGTAGAACATTTTATTGAGTATTTTTCTTTGACATTTCCGTCATTAGTTACAATTATATTAGCTGTGGAAACTGCGGCGGTGTCGCCCTGAAGAACTCCGAAATTGTAAGTATCGGTGCTAATCGAAATACTGAGGATGGGGTTGACCCAGACGGTGGCGCCGTTGGAAAGGCCCGACCAGTTGGGGATTTCATCGGCCGTCCAAATCTGGAAATACCAGGTAGTGTCGCCTGTGAGGCCGGTAATTTTATGGGAAGCCTGAGTGTAGGGAGCTACCCCAGAAGTGGGAATGGAGACCTCGTAGGTATCTTTGCTCCATTGTTTAGAATAAGTTGAATAGTCAATTCTATATTCGCTTCCAGAAAGAAGGGTTCCTGTCCATCCATCATCTCCAGGGGTGCTCCAGGAAAGGGTTACATAGCCTGTGTCGCTATTGCATAATCCGGTTAAATCAGTTATTGCTGCTGGCGGACCAAAATCCCAGTTAGTGTTATTGCCAGAATCAATACTATTACCAAAAGCGACAATAGTATACCCTCTCGAGGCGTTAGAATCCCGGACATCTACATCGGAAACATCCTGTGTGCCCGAAAGGGTCAAATACCAGGTGGCTCCCTGTAGAGTAGAGCGTAAGGTAATATTCTCAAAGTTAAGATTGCCAGTTATACAGGTCTCGGAAGCGCTGGTAAAATTAATCTGTTTGTTTGTGGTGGTGGAAACCAGACACTGAAAAGTTGTATTTCCAGTGAGCGTGGAACTGGTTGAGCCGGTGAAGGTTACTGTGGAGTTACCGCAGGTGAAAATATTATTATTAGTCCAATTTCCAGATAAGCTGATAGTCCCAGTGCTAACATCAAGTTTTCCAGAAATCGTTATGTTGCCGTCAACCTTAAGACTTCCATTGTTAATGGTTACGGTAGCGCCTGAATTTATGGTATAATCGGAAGCATAAAGAGACGGGAGATGGCACAGAGCATATAGCGAAATTGCCAATCCTATAAGGAAAAATGGCGCGGGAAGGAGCTTTATCCTCTTAGAAAGACGGCTATGTCTGCCAGAAGCGAACCCGTCCCGGAAGGAAAGACTCCTCCCGTACTTTCTGACCAGGTTCAACATAGACAGGAAATGGACATAATATTTTGGGCTGATTTTAGCCAAGACCATCTCCACTCCAAATATTTTCTACTTATCCAGTAGCCTCTGGAGGTTACCGGCCTGCCCACCGCGGAAAGGACTACATAAGGGCAATCGCTTATCGTCTATGCGTTATCTACTTGAGAACAAATATCCTATCCAAACGCCATCCTGGGTATACACCTGTCTTCCTTTGATTTGTATCTGGTCTTGCGTTATATCTACCTGTCCCATAAGAGCAACCAGTGCATCGTCTTTGGACACTAATTGAATTTTGTCATCGGGAATTGTTAGTTTTACTTCTGGCCATATTACCTCCTTTAATTTAATTTGTTAATAGCTTCCAACATATAACCCGTCTTTGAAGATGAGAGTTAGTGTCGTAAACGTTTGATTGTAAAAATCAACACCTATAATCACGGTAATTTCTTGCGTAACCCCTGCTGTTCCATCAGATGACTTATACCCATTTGATTGTAGGTAACTACCGTCATAAGTCAGCGTGGCGGCGTCTTTCAATCTTCCATTTGTAGTAGCGAATGGCACTCTACCAGAAGTCAACGCAATATCATTTAAGGTGAATTCTTTTCTCGTCGCTCCTGTCGTGATTGTTCCGTAAAACTTGTCCGTTAAAAACTCCACCGCTCCCGCTTCTGCTGTCGTAAGCAATGGTCCAGAAGTGAATTTTAGTGGAGCTGTGCCGGCGGTTGCTGTGCCTGCTTTTAAGTGAAGGACTGCGGTGGGCGCCTTCGTCCCGATGCCGACATTGCCGCCGGGATAAAAAACAATATCGCCTGTATTATATCCAATCTCAAGATCATTTTGCCTCCCGGCGTCAGAAAAAGCTGAACCAACTTGCTGAACAATGCCTTTTTGGGTAGTATTCTCATAAAATATTAATCTGCCGTAATTAGCAGTGTTTGTCAAAGTTAAAGCAATGTCTGGTTGGCTAGCTGAAACATCAAGATTTCCCTGGGGACTCGTTGTCCCGATGCCCACGTTGCCGCTGTCTACGATTAAGCCGTAGTTGTTGGTAGCTCCGCTTGCG
>Ga0315282_10017532_pt1 | contig 10330 bp, 9 predicted proteins | sample YL17G07_20_MG_FD_203693 | JGI IMG/M metagenome (GOLD analysis project Ga0315282, IMG submission 203693) | Sediment microbial communities from Yellowstone Lake, YNP, Wyoming, USA - YL17G07_20 | ecosystem: Environmental > Aquatic > Freshwater > Lake > Sediment | place: USA: Wyoming | collected... | reverse complement strand
TGGCAAAGCTGGTAATAAGATTGAGGGACAAGTTGGATAAACGACTGTCTAGGGTTAGACAGGTGTAAAGGAGGGTATCATGATCTTTATTTGTATGAAGTGTGGAGGGGAATTTGACGACAAAGGGTGGAAGGGGGGGTGCCGATTTGGGTGTGGTGGGGCCATGTTTATTCCTAAACATCAGTTAGGCGGGTACGAAGGAGAGAGTTTCAGTGAGTGGATAGAAAGAAGAAATTATTAGGATCTTATAAGTCGTAAAGATGAAGATCAATGATATTGGGGATGAAGAATTAGTGAGTGGAATATTATGGGCAATTGGTTAGACGAATACGCTGATTTAATGACGAAAGAGGAGGTTGCAAAGATTCTGAGGTTTAAACCAAGCATGGTGCATCGGATCGGTTTGAGGAAAACGAGAATTGGGAATGGGAGGGGTATAATTCGGTATAGAAAACAAGATGTCGTGGACTATATAAACTCAAAAGTTGAAAGAGAGGAGGTGATAAAGAGTGCCAGTCAACAGAAGGAAAGACACCGGAAAATGGGGGTATCGTCATTATTACCGTGGGAGGAACTACAGAGGGCACGCGTGGGAGACACGGGAGGAGGCCGTTGAGGCCTATCAGGAGTTCTTGGACAGGCTGAAAAGAGAGGTTCCCATCATAGACTCAAACATCAGCTTCGTTGACGCGGTTAACAAATTCTTAGAGTACTCGGTTAGAATGGGAAAATCGGAATGGAGATTGAAGGCCCTTTACGCGAATTTCAGAACCTTCTTTCTTCCTTTCTTTGGAGAGGGTTCAAGGCTGAAGGACATAAACCATCTTGAAATCGAGTCATTCATTGATAATCAACTAAAGAGGCCGATAACCAAAAACACGATTTACCATTACATTACAGATTTGAATTCGTTGTTTAACTGGGCGGTAAGAGAAGAAATCTTGTCGGCGAACCCGGTTAGGAAGGTGAACAGAAAGAGAATCAAAGCTGATAAAATGATCAAGCAGGGGTTTACCCCTAAAGACATAATGAAATGTGAGTCTGCGCTTGAAGGGCCGGAGCTCCTCTTTTTTAGGTTCTTGAAGTATACAGGGGCGAGATTGTCTGAGGCTTTGAGGAGCGCCTGGGAGGACGTTGATTACTCAAACCTTGAAATTATCCTGAGAGGCACAAAGACGAGAGAATCTTTGAGGAAGGTCCCGATCTGTACGGGATTATTCGAGACTCTAAGGGTCCTGGAAGGCTTTAAAGAGGATTCTCCATATTTGTTTCACCATAAAGACGGGTCGAGGATCCTGCGGAGAGATAAGGTCTTCAAGAAGGTACTGAGATTGACCGGGATTAAGATCACAGCAAAAGATCTGAGGGACTATTTCGCCTCTACAATTGGAATGGGAAGTGAAGAATATACCCCTGACATCGTCACGGTTAGTGAGCTACTCGGGCATACAAACCTTAACACCACGAAGAAGTACCTTTACTCCTTAAAAGAGCGGAGAATAAAGGCGGTGAATATCCTTGACCAGATCGAGAGGATTAGCACGAGCATTAGCACGGGAGAGGGTGTTAGTGGTAAGGGTAATAACTTAAGTAGTGGATATAATTGGTGGCGGTGCAGGGATTTGAACCCCGGACACTGCGGATATGAGCCGCATGCTCTGACCGACTGAGCTACACCGCCAAACTACTAAATTTTACCGAATCCCCCTCAATTGTCAATACATTTATGGGATTCATTATTGAGACGGCCATAACGCTTTTATTCTCAAATTTTATCACATTTATCACAGCTCTTTTGTCAAACCCTTCTCCACCCTCATTGACATCCTGTTCCTAATTTGATACTTTCAACCACATATCGGGTTGGTATGGAGGTGGAAAAATGAAAAAACTAATTACGTTGCCTGTGGTGTTAGGGTTGTTGATTAGTGGATGTGCTGTCGAAAAGCGTTGTTTTATAAACCCACCCCTTGATCGTGAGTACACGGTTACTGCGGGTTCTGTATTAGTTGAAAAGGTAGAGTGTCATGGTAGAATCACGGTCAATGATTGTCGAACCGCTCTTCGGCTGACTTACTTTGGAAAGACTGAGGGCAAAATTAGAATTCAAGGTGGTGTTGGTATGGTCTCATATCCAGAGAACCCAAGGTTTATAGAGTTTCAGGATGCAAAGATTGAAGTGATAGAGGCAACTAATAGCTGGATAATATTCAAGCTTATTAGTATCTCAACTCAAGGTTGTGATAAAGTGAATGGGCAAGATAGTAAACTAAAGGAGAAGTGATCTAATTGTGAAGAGTGTTATAGAAGGTATGGCAGAAGGTAAAGTGTCCTGACTATGGAAGAGAATGATAAATTTAAGGATTTAAACAGGGTTCTTGAAACCTTAGAGAAATCCTCAGTAAAAAGCAAGGACTATATTAAGTTTGTCATAGGGGTATCGACTCACCCGTCTGTCTGTCCCGTTTTTTAGAATTTCCGCCACTTATCCCCATTGCGACACTGCCGTTAGGGGAGGGGAGCTATGCTGTTGAGAAGGTCAATGGAAAATGACTTTTTTATGCGGGTTGTGTTATGATTTCCGCTAATGGACAGAAGACCCCTGCGAAAGAAAGTCATCCTTTTATTTTCTCTGGCAGTCATCCTTTGGGCAACTGAAGAAGCATTGGCTTCGTCCCCCCATTTTGATTTTAATATCCAATCCCATCACCTGATCATCCAAATCGATCCCTCTCGGCACCTCCTCAAAGCCGAAGATCGACTTCAGATAAATATGAAGGGGGGGAGGTCCCAAACCCTTTCACTTCTCCTCAATCCTCGACTGAAGATCACCCGGATCATTGACCAAAGGACAGGAGCGCCCCTCCACTGGTCTGAGGCCACTTTTTCAGCACATGCCAATCAATTGGATATCTCTCTTCAGGAGGCGGAGAATCCTCTGACTCTCTCGATTTCTTACGAAGGTCCTATCTATGATCCTATCGTTAAGGAAAAGGAGCTTCAGTTTGTAAGAGGAGATAAAACCTCTGGACTCATCGGTTCAGAAGGAGTCTATTTGTCATCGGATACACACTGGTATCCCGACAAGCCCGATTCAATGGCTCTATTCCAGATAGAGGCGGCGATTCCGGAGCCATTTCGAATCGTCAGCCAGGGTGAGCTGGTATCTGAAAACCTCAAAGACGGCACCTGGAGAACCAGGTGGGTGAATGAATTGCCGGCTGAAAGCCTTACGCTCGTAGCCGGGAAATATTCTGTTAAAACACGGAAGCCGAATGGCATCAAGATCTCCACTTATTTTTTCCCTGAGGATGACCGCTTTTCAGAGACATTTCTAAATAGTGCCGAAGAATACCTAAAAATCTACTCGGACCTGTTGGGTTCATACCCCTTCAAGAAGTTTGATATTGTCCAGAACTTCTTCTCAAGCGGCTATGGGATTCCTACCCTCACGCTGCTTGCGCCGGAAGCGATCCGGCAGGGGAAAGAATTCCTCAGACCGGGTGCCCTGGATCATGAAATTGTCCATTCCTGGTGGGGGCATTATGTCAGTGAGAAGCCCGGAACAGGCAATTGGGTGGAGGCCCTAACCACTTATTGTGCCAACTACTACTATAAAGAGTTGAAGATCGGAAAGGAAGCTCCTCGCAAATACCGGCAGGATGTGGTGCAGAGATATGCCATTGAAGTACCTCCTTCAAAAGATTACCCCCTTCGGAAGTTCGAAGGTAAAGAGACGGAGTTAGACGCACAGATCGGCTATGGAAAAGGCTCCATGGTCTTTCATATGCTCCGGAGGAACGTTGGAAAGGACCTCTTCTTCGCCACCTTGAGGCAATTTGCAATGCAATACGGGGGCAAACAGGCAAGCTGGGAGGATATCAAGAATATCTTTGAAGAGGTGAGCGGTAAGCGATTGAATCACTTCTTTTCTCAATGGCTGGACCGCCCCGGCGGGCCCCAACTGAAGCTGGAAAATGTTAGAGCTCAGGCCTCCTCCAATGGTTTCGTCGTCTCAGGGGAGGTGGTTCAGGAAGGGGATGTATACCAGCTTCCCCTTCTCATTGAAGTCGATGACGGTTTGGGGAAGAAACGCTTTATTTTGGACGTTTCAAAGAGAAGAAGCTCTTTTTCCATAGAAGTTCCCAGGATGCCGTTGAAGGTCACTCTGGACCCTGATGATCATCTCTTTCGAAGGTTATACCCGGAAGAAATCATCCCCGGATTGAATGCTTTGCTGGAAGACCCTGAAAAGGTCTTTATTGTCTCAGACCAAGGAGATGAGGAGAGCCGAAAAATCTATTTTGAACTGGCCAAAATGGCAAAAGAGCGAAAGGGCGGAGAGATTCTGTCAGCCAAAGAGGTGACCGAAGAGAAACTGAGAAATTCCTCTGTGATGCTTTTGGGTGAAAGCTGGAAGAATCCAATCCTTTCTAAATTCGTTTCACATCTTCCAAAGCCGATTGATCACAAAGAGGGTTCATTTTTTATAAAGGGAGAAAGGGTGGATGAAGAAGATGAATCCCTTCTCCTCAGCTTTCCCAGGCCTGTTCATCCCGGCAAGTGGGTGACCGTTTACTTTGGGCGTTCTGCCAGTGCCCTTTCCCGAGGCCGGTACATCTTCTTCTATGGCTGGGATAGTTACCTTCTTTTTAAGAATGGAAGGCCGAAAGAGAGGGGAAATTTTCCTCCGAGAACCTCCTTCGTCTCCCATAACCTCCTATCCAAAGACGATTTCGTCAAAATGGAGCCGCAGAGATTGCGGGAGCATGTTTCCTATCTGTCCTCATCTGAATTGGCTGGGCGATTTCCAGGAACCCCGGGCTATCAAAAAGCCCAGGCCTACCTGATCAAGCAGCTGGAAGGGATGGGGTTGACCCCTGTTACTCAACCCTTCTCCATTACCGTAAAAGATATCAAGGAGTCCACCTTGATTTTAAAGACACCTAACAGAGAAGAGAAGCTTAAAGCCGTTCCCTTCCGGTTTTCTGAAAAAGGAAAATGGGAAGGTCCTTTCTTGTTAATGAGTGAGAGCAAAATCGATGAAACGGACAAGCTCTCTGACAAAGGTGCAATGATTTTTCTGGACCTCACTAAAGACTTTCGCTATGAACAGCTTTTGAAAAGGGTAAAGGAACTTGAGCGGAAGGGGGCCAGAGCCATTCTTTTCCTTACGAAGGAGGAGGATTTGGACTACTTGGCACCTTATCTCACTTACCCTTCCTATTTCCCTCCGAAATTGGATGAAAAGCTACGTAAAAGAGAACACGGAGGCAACCATTTCCAGCGTTTGATCGAGGCCTCGAAAGTGGCGGCAGGGGCGAAGGAGCCGGATTTCTCAATTCATATCCCGATCTTTTTCGTTCCGTATGCCCAAGTAGAAGAGGGGTGGACGAAGGATATTTTGGATCAGAAGGATATCTCTTTTGAAATGAGCCTTCAGTTCAAGAAGATGGGGTTTAAGGATGCGAATATCTGGGGGATGATAGAGGGCCATGATCCGACTAGGCAAAAGGAGTTCCTGGTCCTGGGTGCCCACTATGATCACCTGGGAAAAGATGAAAAAAGTGGGGCGATCTATCCAGGAGCGGATGATAATGCCTCGGGTGTCTCTGCCCTTTTAGAAATAGGGAGATCTCTGATGAAGAGAAATACAGATTTGAAAAGAAGCGTTATCTTGGTCTTCTTTGGAGGAGAGGAGTGGGGATTATGGGGGTCCCGTCACTTCGTCAATCAACCCTTTGTCCCTCTTACGCAGATAAAGGCCATGTTCTCTTTGGATACCCTTGGTGGGGCAACGGATGAAAAGGAGGTCTTTTTGGTCGGGAGTTCGATTCAACCCTCTCTGGCACGGATAAGCCGGAGATTCCTGGAGCCTTTAGGATTCAAAGAGGGGAAGAATATTGATCAATATTCCTTCGAGTTCGGGAGTGATCATTACCCCTTCCATCAAAAGGGGATTCCCACATTAGACTTCTTTGCGTCGGATTACAAGAAAATACATACCCCCCGCGATCATCTGGAATCCATCAATTTTGAGAAGCTCGCCGATGTGACCAAACTCATCTATCTGACCGCTTATGAATTTTTAACAGACCCGTCAAATCAGGCGGGGAGGTGAGAAGAGACGCGGAAATGGGGTGGCGCATTGACGCGGTGAAAAGGTGATAAGGAGATGGGGAGATGGGGAGATAAAAAGTAGGGGAGATGAGTGATGCGAATCGCCTATTTTGATTGTTTTTCCGGAGCGAGTGGAGATATGATTCTCGGCTCCCTGATCGATGTCGGCTTAAGCCCTCGACGATTAAGGGAGGAGCTGAAAAAACTTCGAATCCCGACTATCGCTTTGAAAGTTAAGAAAGTCTTAAGGGGAGGTCTCGCCGCAACCCGGGTCATCGTGGAAGGGAAAAATGAGAAGAGATCCCATCGCAATTTGAAAGAGATTCTGAAGATCATTGAAAGAAGTGGCGTAGGGGCCGATGTCAAGGAGAAGAGCAGGGAAATTTTCAAGCGGATTGCTTCGGTGGAGGGGAAGATTCATCGAACGCCAACGGAGGAGGTCCACTTTCACGAATTGGGTGGGCTGGATTCCATTGTCGACATTGTTGGATCGGTATGGGGTATTCGACAGTTGGGGATTGAAGAGATTTATGTCTCAAAGGTGAACGTAGGAGCAGGATTCGTAAAATGCGAACATGGAATCCTTCCAGTCCCTGCTCCTGCCACACTATCGTTGATGGAGGGAAAACCGATCTATTCTTCGGGAGTGGAGAGAGAACTCTTCACTCCTACGGGAGCGGCTATCCTCACCAGCCTGGGCTCCGAATTTGGCCCGATGCCGCCGATCAACGTAGAGCGAATTGGGCATGGGGCAGGCCGGGACGACCTCCCCCATCCCAATCTCCTAAGGCTGATCGTCGGAACTTCGGTATCCACCTCCGGAAGAGAAAGGGTCGTGGTCATTGAAACGAATATTGATGACATGAACCCTCAGTTCTATGACTATGTGATAGAAGGACTTTTGGCCATGAAAGTCCTTGAAGTATTTATCACTCCCATTCTGATGAAGAAGAACCGGCCGGGCCATCTGCTCACCGTGATTTGCCCTTCGGAAAAGCTGGCTTCTGTCACAGGATTTCTTTTAAGAGAGACAACCACTATTGGTTTGAGGTGGCATGAAGAGGAGAGGGCAAAGACCGATAGAGAAATCATACCCCGTCAAACGAAGTATGGAAAAATCCGTTTCAAATTGGCCCGATGGGAAGGGAAAGTCGTCAACTTTTCCCCGGAATATGAAGACTGCAAAAGGTTGGCACTAGAAAAAGGAGTTCCTCTTAAAGAGATCTTTGAAGAAGCGAGAAAAGAGGCCATATCATTTCAAAAAGGTAAACTAAGACCTTCATACATCCAAAAGAAATAAACCCCGATAAACCTCTTATTGATTGATATTGTTATCATTTTTCGCCGATGCAAGACCCAGCCTATTCGTCATTCCCCACTTCCTTGATATTCATGCTCCTCGATCTTATATTTAATACAATGGAGGGAGGTGCAGTTCATGAATACGAGAAAAATTCTTTATCTTGTCAGCCTCTTGTTGATGTTAACTCTTTTTATACCCATTCAAGGGTCAGCTCAAATGTTCCCCTACATCGAAGGGACGCAACCCAAAGCCGGGTCCCCGGCCCCGATCATTACCCACGCTTTTGCGGTGGAGAAGGGGTATTACGGATATATCTGGAAGATCTATATCGAGGCAGAAGATCCAGATGGACAGATGCTGAGGATTGCCTCAGTGGTAGATGAGATGGGCTACGGGCATTACCCCACCGATTGGATCTACCTCAAGTCGCAGTACCAAAAGCACTTTAAGGGTTATATCCAGTGGAATACCTTCAGCAGCCGTTCATCGTACCTGCCGGAGTGGACAGAAATTACCGTGAAGGTCTCTGTATTCGATAAGGCCGGGAATGAAAGTAACGAAGTGGTTTTCCCATTTACCTTCGAGATAACACCGGAAGAATATGCGTACAAACTGCCCCCGCCTTTTGATCAAGGGGATCTTCCAAGGCTGGGCTATATCGCGGTCGATCTCTTTTATCCTGGCATCGGGGGATACAACGGTTCAGTGGGGATGCACTGATTGGACTGATTGATTTTGGGCATCGAGACGACCTGCTTCAATGGCCCGCCATGCGGGCCTTTTTTATTTCCTCTTGCTTTTCTTACCGAGTAGTGGTAAAAAAAATTTTATTATCTCACATTTCATCATAAGGGAGGAAAACCATGGGCAAAGTTATCTTTCAAAGGAAGTCTATTATTGTTTTGTGGTTGCTGGTCGTTCTCAGTGTGACATGGATGGGCTGTTCGACGACAGTCAGGGAACGCCAACAGGGTCAGCCTGCAGGAGGAGCAACGGGAGAGACAACGGCGGGGGGAGAGGAGACGGGCAAGTACTATTTTGACGATGTCCGCGTTCCAACCGAGTTGAATTATAAGGCCAATAAATCCTTTGTCTATGAGAGCCCCGGCTTTAAAGCAGGTATTCTGGTTTTTTCCAAATGGCGGCTCGACGTGGACTCCTTGATTGATTTTTTCAACTACCAAATGGAAAAAGACAATTGGAAGCGGGTGAACAGCTTTAGGGGGAAAGAGTCCATTCTCAATTTCTCCAAACCCGACAAAACCTGTGTGATCAAGATTGTTGAAAAATGGTGCGGGACGACAGTGGTGGAAATTCGAGTCGGCCCGTTAGGAGAAAAGAAGATGTAAGAGTGAGGTATGTTATTTAATCAGATCAAAAGGGCCATTGACTGCCACCATTTAGTAGAAAAAGGCGATCGGTTGATTGTGGGAGTGTCAGGGGGGGTGGATTCAATGGTCCTCCTCCATTTGCTGTATGCCTGCCGTGAAGCGTTTGACCTTTCTCTCATCGTAGCCCATGTCAATCATGGCCTCCGACCCGTCGAGTCAGAAAAAGAAGCCGAGCTGGTTCAAAGGGAGGCTGCGCGACTCGGCCTCCCGTTTGAATACGGGCAATTCAATGTGAAGGAATTTCAAAAAAGGGGGAGGCTCTCTATACAGGATGCCGCCAGAAGGGTTCGTTTCCACTTCTTTGATGACCTTCTTCAAAAGCATCATGGCCAGAAGATTGCCCTCGGCCATCATGCAGATGATCAGGTGGAGACCGTCCTCTTGAGACTGATCAGGGGATCCGGGTTACAGGGTTTAAAAGGGATGCTTCCCATTCGGGACGGAAAAGTGATTCGGCCTCTTCTTGGAGTATGGGAAGAGGAGATCCAATCCTTCGCCATGGAGAATAAGATTCCTTTTCTATCGGATTCGTCAAATCTTAAGAAGGACTACCTTCGGAATAGAATACGCCTGGCTCTGATACCTTTGATGGAAAGGGAGTATCAGCCGAATTTCAAAGAGATCCTTCTGAGGACATCCAACATTCTCAGGGAGGAAGATGATTATTTAGAGAAGGGTGCTGAGGCGGCGTATCGAAAGGTCGTCCGGGAGGAGGGGGAGACCCTTTCCTTCAAATTCTCAGAATATCAATCCCTTCATCAGGCTATTCAATGGAGAGTCATCAGGAAGATCTTAGGGAGAATTTACGATCGGGGAGTGGCGGTGGAAGAAGGGGAGTGGTCGGATGTTAATGAGATGTATCGAAAATTGCACCAATCTTCTCCGAGTTTTCTTTTAGAGCTCCCCAGGGGAGCGTGGGTTGAGAAACGGTATGATGCGGTTTTGCTTGGGGAGGGAAAGGTAAAACCGATTCTGCCCTTTGACGTCGAACTCATTTCCCCGGGCCGTACCTTTATCCAGGAGATCGGGAAAGAAGTGGTCATTGAGGAGATAGATCGAGACAAGTTTAAGAATTACCGCGGACCTCTGAACACGGCTCTGATGGACTACGGAAGCCTACAATTTCCGTTGAGGATGAGGAATTTCAGGCCGGGCGATCGGTTCTATCCGCTGGGAGCTAAAGGAACCCAAAAACTGAAAAATTTCTTTATCGACCATAAGATCCCAAAGTTTGAGAGGCCCAAGGTCCCTCTGCTCGTTTCAGGAGAGATGATTGCATGGATCGTCGGATATAGAATTGACGAAAGGGTAAAGATAACTGAGAAGACAAGAAAGGTCTTGGCAGTAAAGGTAGTTTAGAAAAACCCCATCACTTTTCCCTCACTTATTCAATTCGGCAAGCTCCTGTTGCCTCAAAATAAAATGTTACCGGAGAGGATCGTTGGTGCGGAGGTGTTTGGTGAAGGGTTTGAGAATTCTATTAAGTTTATTCTCCATGGCCTTTCTTAGCACAAAA
>Ga0315282_10017531_pt1 | contig 10330 bp, 4 predicted proteins | sample YL17G07_20_MG_FD_203693 | JGI IMG/M metagenome (GOLD analysis project Ga0315282, IMG submission 203693) | Sediment microbial communities from Yellowstone Lake, YNP, Wyoming, USA - YL17G07_20 | ecosystem: Environmental > Aquatic > Freshwater > Lake > Sediment | place: USA: Wyoming | collected... | reverse complement strand
ATCAGCGTGATGCGGGCGCACATGACCAAGGTGTCCGCCTGGGGCCAGCGCAACACCACCGACGAGTTCTACGCTGGCCGCCTCAGCAACGAGACGGCGCTGTTCCTGATGAGCAACGGCGCGACGACGCGCATCGCGCAGTACAGCGAGATCGGCCACGCGGGGCAGGAGACGTTCCGCGTGTTCGGTTCCGAGGGCTCCTACCGCGACGGGCAGTGGGTGAACAAGCACGGCCCCACGCCGCTGGCCCTCGAGGAGCTACGTGATCCGCTGCCGCCCGAGGTCGCCGAGGCGTGGGCGCGTGAGCTGGGAGCCGACTTCCTCGGTGGCCATGGCGGCTCGCATGCCTACCTGGTGCACGAGTTCGTGGATGCCGTGGCGCATGTGCGCCGCCCAGCCATCCACGTCTGGGAGGCCGTGCGCTACACGGCGCCCGGGGTGGTGGCCCATCAGTCGGCGTTGCGCGACGGGGAGCGCCTGGACGTACCCGACTGGGGCGACGCAGCCGAAGACTAGTGTCTGCGCCTCCGCCCGGTGCGCTCTCGCACCCAGGAGGCTGGTGGGGCAGGCGGCTCGCCTGCCCAGCACAGAGCCTGGATCAGGCGGGTCTGCGGATGACCTTGGCCCGACCCGTCGAAGGAACGGCCTATGGCCCACCTCCCTAGCGCCCTGCTAGCCGCGGCCCTGGCGGCCCCGGCCGCGGCCCAACAGCCGGACCGCGCGGTCGTGGACGCCACCACCGTCCACGGCAAGGTGATGTGCGGCTACCAGGGCTGGTTCCGCTGCCCCGGAGACGCAGCCAACATGGGCTGGATCCACTGGAGCGGCGACCAGACGCGCATTGCGCCCGACACGCTCACCTTCGACATGTGGCCCGATGTGAGCGAGTACGACCTGGACAGCCTGTTCCCCGCTGAGGGCTTCACCCACCCCGACGGTACCCAGGCCTACCTGTTCACCTCCGACAGCGCCACCGTGGTCCTCAAGCACTTCGAGTGGATGCGCGAGTACGGTCTGGACGGCATCTGGCTGCAGCACTTCGCCGTGGACCTTCCCGGCGGGCCGCTGCCCGAGCGCTACGCCTCGCGCATGAGCGTCCTGAACCACGTGCGTGAGGCCGCGAAGGCCACGGGCCGCGTCTGGGCGCTGTCGTACGACACCGCCGGCATGGCGCCGGAGGACATCGTGCGCGTGGTGACCGACGACTGGAAGCGCATCGTGGACGCCGGCATCACCGCCGACGACCGCTACCTGCACGAGGGCGGCCGGCCCGTGGTGCAGGTCTGGGGCTTCTACCCCGGCGACGCCGGGAACCGCATCACCCCCGAGGGCGGCAACGCGCTGGCCGACTTCTTCGCTGCACCCGGCCCCTATTCGGCCTACTTCGTCGGCGGCGGAGCGTGGAACTGGCGCGACAACACCGACCCGGCCTGGCAGGCCCTCTACCGACGCTTCAACGCCTACTGCCCCTGGAACGTCGGCAACTGCTTCCTGGACCGCTGGGGCACGAACTTCGCCAACACCGACTTCTGGGAGGGCGACCAGGCCGCGTGCGCCGAGAGCGGCGTCTTCTGGATCCCGGTCATCTACCCGGGGTTCACCTGGGACAACCTCAAGCGGCAACCTCCGGGGACGACCAACATCCGCCGCCGCGGCGGGGCATTCCTGTGGGACCAGTTCCACCGGCTGGCCACGCTGCATGTAGACACGGTGTACGTGGCCATGTTCGACGAGGTGGACGAGGGCACCGCGATCCTCAAGGTGACCAGCACCCCACCCACCCAGGCGCACTTCGTGGGCTACGAGAACCTGCCCAGCGACTGGTACCTGCGCCTCGTTGGCGAGGGCGCGCGGATGCTCCGCGGCGAGCGCCCCATCTCCGCCGAGATCCCCATCAAGCCATGGGGGTGAGCCCCTCGTCGAGGTGTCACCCTGAGCGCAGCGAAGGGTCTCCGCCGTCGCGCGCGCCGTTCTCCCCAGTAGGCCCGGCAGCCGTTGTAGAGGCGCTTCTCGCCGCCCCCCGCAACATGCACGGCTCCCCCGCACGCAGAGGTCCGACCCCACCTCCCGACGAAGCCGCGGCGCAGGAGCGTGATCGCATGGCAGTCATCAAGCGCGGCCAGCACGTCGGGGCCTTCGCCCCCGACCGACCCATCGAGAAGCACTTCCACGACCACGACGAGACCTGGATCATGCTGGAGGGGACCGCGCGGGCGCACATGGTGGACCGCGAGGGCAACCACCACGAGTTCGACCTGGAGCCCGGCGACGTGTGGATGATCGAGGTCGGGTGCGAGCACGAGGCGACGCCCACCAGCCCCGAGTTCCGCCTCGCCTACGTCCACGGCACTATCCCGCCCGGCTCCCACTCGCCGGGGCACTACTACATGGAGCAGGAGCGGTACATCCCCTCGCTGCAGCTTGTCAAGACCCCGACCGACCGCTACGGCTAGGTCGCGGGTGGAGGCCCTCATGCGTCAGTGGTCTGTCGTCCTGTTCGCTCTGCTGCTGGGGCTGGCGGCTGCCGTGCCCTGCGGTGCGGAGCTGACCGTCGTCGTGGGCCGCGGCGAAGCCCCGTGCGTGCAGATGGCCGCCGCCGACCTCGTCCGCTGCCTCTATGGCATCAGCGGGGAGCTGCCGGCGCTGCGGCGCGACCAGCCGCGGCCTGCCGCGGCAGGCGTCATCACGCTGCACAGCACCTCCTCGTCTCCTTCAGCCGAGGGCTACACAGTCCGCAGCGACGGCCACACAGCACGCCTCGAGGGCGACGGCCCCGTCGGCACGGCGCACGCGGTGTACTCCTTCCTCGAGGCGTGCGGCTGCGGCTTCACCTTCGGCGGAGACTCGCTGCCCGCGCCCGGCCGCGTCCACCTGCCGCGCGTGACCCTCAGGGGGCAGCCCGTCTTTGCGGTCCGCGGCTCCCTGCCCTGGTACAACTTCTTCGACAGCCCGACGGCGTGGGACTACGAGGACTACTGCTCGTTCTTCGACCAGATGGCGAAGATGAAGCTCAACTTCATCGGCTTCCACTCCTACGACAGCGAGCCGTTCTGCGCCTTCCGCGACGCGGAGGGCCGGCTGGTCTACGGCGACCCGCTGCAGTCCACGGCGCAGCCCACCTGGGGCGCGGTGCCGATGCGCACCGGGGAATTCGGCTTCGGCACCGCCGAGTTCTTCCCTGGGGAGTACTTCGGCGCCCGGGTCGCCACCGACTACCGCACCCGCGAGCAGGGCATCGTCCGCGCTCAGGCGCTACTGGCCCGAGCCCTCAGCTACGCTCGCAACCGGGGCCTCCGGACTTGCGTCGGCTTCGAGGTGAACGGCGATCCGACCGTCTGGGAGACCGAGGACCTCCTGGAGCGGCGCCTGACGGCGACCCTCGAAGCCTACCCGATGCTGAACTATGTGTGGATCTGGGAGTCCGAGGCGATGGGCCGCAGCGGCTACCCGTGCCAGCCGCTGCGCTCCGAACTCGGGGCGTACTACCGGCGCTTCGAGGAGGCCTTCAGCTACATCCCCGAGCCGGAGCGGCGGACCGAGGCGGTGCGCCTCGCCGTCTACGCCCAGAAGGCGCACCAGATCCTGCAGTCCGTCGCGCCCGGCGTCCGCTTGGTCCTCTCCGGCTGGGGCGGCGACCACCACCTGCTGATGAGCGACTTCTACACGGGACTGCACCGCGTGTTGCCGCGCGACATCATCTTCGCCGCCCTCGATGACATCGCCGTGGGCCCCCAGGTCAGCCAGCACTACGCCGACTGCACCGGGCGCGAGGTGTGGCCCATCCCGTGGTTCGAGTACGACGGCGACCAGTGGGGCGCGCAGCCGAACACGGCCGCCTTCGCCGGTGCGTGCCGCGATGCCCTCGCCAAGGGCGCGACCGGCCTGCTGGGCATCCACTGGCGCACGCGCGGCGTTGAGGAGTCGGCGGCGTACGCCGCGCAGTTCGCCTGGGAGCCGGACCTGACAGTCGAGCGCTTCTACGGCCGCGTGGCCGAGCGCTGGTACGGGCCCGCGCTGGCCGCGCCGATGAGCGCCGTGCTGCAGCGGCTGCAGGCCCTCGGCTACCGCTGGGTCGGCGGCGGCGGCCAGGCGGAGTGCGGGACGTTCGGGTGGGGGCCCGGCCGCGATCCGGCGAAGCTGGAGGCCGTCCGCAGCATCCGGGCGGAGGTCGCCCCGCTGCGCGCCGGTCTGGACGCCCCCACCGCGCCGCCCCCGGCGCAGGGCGCCGCAGAGCGACTGGACCACCTCCTCGCCGAGCTGGACTGGGCCCTCGCCTTCGAGGCGACCGCCGACCGCTTCGCCCCGGGGGGTACCGTCGCGGAGGCTGCCGCCCGGGCGCGCACCGCCACGGACGAGGCGGCGCGCCGCGCGGCGGCGCAGGAGGCGCTGCGAGCCGCCCGCGACTGCCCCCTGGGTGAGGGCATGCTGCGGTTCGCCTCGGTCATGTCGAGCCGTGGCGAGCTGGGGACGCTGGCAACGGTGAACGCCAAGGCCTTCGCGGCGTGCCGCGACGTCGTACGCGAGATGTCCGCCCTCGCCGGCCTCGCGGCTCCCGATCTCACCGCCGCCCTGCCTGCGCAGGGGACCGTTCCCGAGATCGTCGTGCCCCGGCGCAACACCCTCCTCGCCGGCGGCGCACGCCTCACTGTGGAGGCCATCATCCGCGGCGAGGGCATAGAGGCTGAACTCCACTGCCGCACGTTTGGCGCCACCGACTGGCAGTGCCTCCCCTTGGGGCGCCTCTCCCCGAGCGTCTTCAGGGTCACGGTGCCCCGCAGTCTCACGCGCCGTCCCGGACTGGAGTGGCACATCGAGGCTCGGGACGCCGCCGGCCAGAGGGCCTGCTGGCCGTCCGACTACCAGGTCTCGCCCCAGCGAGTGGCCATCACGCCTGGCTCCCTGAAGAGCGACTGGCCCAACCCCGTGCGCCTCGTGACCTCCGCGCCTGATCCGCCCCTGATGCCGTCCGCGCTAGCCGTCCCGGGCGTGGGCGTGCAGTTGGGCTGGCAGCCCTCTCCCAGCCGCGTACGCCGCTACCTCGTCTTCCGGGCCAAGGGCGCCGCGGTCACCGCGACTCCCGAGCAGCTCCTCGCGGCTACCACCGACACCTGGTGGGAGGACCGCACCGCCCTACCGGGGCAGACCTATGCCTACTGCGTCGTCGGGCAGGCCTCCGGCGGGAAGACCGGAGAGCCCGGCGGCTGCCTGCGGGTGACGATGCCACCGGCCCAGCCTCCCGCGGCCCCTACCGGGCTCGAGGCGAAGCCGGCGCTGCGGCGCATCGCCCTCACGTGGCCGCCCGCCGGGCCGACTGTCGTCGGCTACCGCGTCTACCGGGCCCCGGCCGCCGAGGGTCCCTACGAGCGCCTCACTGCTGAGCCGCTCGCCGCCGACAACTACCGGCCGCAGCGCTTCACCTATCACACGACCGAAGGCGTCGCCCACCACTTCCACCTCACCGCGCTCGACGCCGCCGGACAGGAGTCACCGCCCTCCGATTCGGTGAGCGCCACGCCCCTCCCGGGCGAGCCCGCCCCCGTGCTGAGCCTCGACTTCGAGGGCTCGGCGCAGGACGCGGCCAGCGGCAGGCCGGGGCAGTGGCAGGGCGCCGCGCTCTTCGCCCCCTCGCCCTGGGGAGAGGCGGCGCAGTTCGACGGCACCAACGGTCTGTACGTGCCCGACGCGCCCGAACTGAACCCGCCCGACGAGATCAGCGTGGACCTCCGCTTCAGCGCCGCCGCAACCGATGGCATGCCGTTGCTGCTGTGCCATGGCGCCTGGCGCACGGACGGCTACTTCGTGCAGATCCTCGGACAGCGCCTCCGCTGGCACATTGCCGGCGTGGGCGACTGCGACGGCGGCGCGATCGCGCCCAGCCAGTGGTACCACGCCCTGTGCACCTACGACGGCCGGGAGATGACGACGTTCCTGGACGGTCAGGCGGTCGCCAGCCTCGCTGCCCAGGGCCCCATCCGGCCCGCTGCCCGCAACCTGTGGATCGGCCGGTACGAGGCCCCCGACGCCGTCTATCATCTGCGCGGGCTGGTGGACCGCGTACGCGTGTACCCGATCGCGCTCTCACCGGAGGAAGTCGAGGAGTGAGGGCAACTGGGCCAACGCCGCCGGTGGCGCGGGTCGCTAGACCCGCGGGGGGGCGGTCTGTAGGGCGGGCTCTCTGTCGCCCGCCCCTCCGGATGGGCGCGGGACGGAGACCGCGCCCTACAGCCACCTCCGGCCCCCCTCTCCTAAGTCCGCGCGGGAGAGGGGTTGGGGGTGAGGCTCCGACGCCCCTCTCCTTCAGGAGAGGGGCCAGGGGTGAGGCCTCCGCCGTTGCCGCCTTGGCCTGCGCCCTCCTCTCCCTTTGCTCACCCGCCCTTGCCCAGGCGGTACCCGTGCAGGGCGTGGTGGTAGACGACGCGGGGAGCCCGGTGCCCCTCGCGCGGGTCTGGTGTGTCGCGCCCGCTGTATGCGGCCCCGAGGCCTCTGTGCTGGGCGAGGCGGTCAGCCTCCCCGACGGCACGTTCAGCGTCGCCGGGGTCCGCCTGCCCCCTGGCATCCCCGCCGAGCTGCTGCGCCTCTTCGCCTACCGGGCGGGCCACGGTCTGTCGTGGGTGGCGTACGACCCACGCGGTATCCGCCTCCCTCTGGCCCCCGCGGCCCGGGCCGTCCTCCACGTCCTGGGACCCGGCGGCACGCCGCCGGCGCAGTGGACCGTGGTGCCGCGACGCCTCCGCATGCTGCGCGACGAGTGGATCCCCGGCGACACGGCGGCCGACCTCCCGGCGGCGGTGGCCGCCGCCCTCACCCAGACCCACGACCAGGGGAACGGCACCACCGAGGTAGCCGACCTGCCCGCTCTCAGCGAGGTCACACTGACCGTTGGCGCCGCCGACTGCGCCCCCGCGGCCGTGACGGTCCGGCCCGCGGCATTGCCCTCGGCTACGGAGGTGCTGCTGGCGCCGGGGTTCCGCATTGAGGGCGTCGTGCAGCGCCCGCCTGCGCCGAACACGACCCAGGCGCCGGCGACCGCGCCCGCCGTCGCCCCTGGCCTGCCGGCGACGGACGAGACCATCCCGGCGACGCCCCAGCCCGTCGCTGGCGCGGAGGTGGCCGCGGTCTGTGCGGGTATGGCGCCGGTCACCACGACCACTGCCGACGACGGTAGCTTCGCGATTGAGGGGCTGAGTGTCGGGCGCTACTGGGTGTACGTTGGCAGTAGCCCCCTGGAGGACGTGGCGCCGGCTGAGCCGGTCAGCGTGCCCGTCTACGGCCTCGAGACCCCGCAAGCGAACCTGCTCCTACAGCCGAGCAGCTGGCTGGCCGGACGCGTAACCTGGGCCGACGGCGAGCCGGTTCCGGGAGCGACGGTGAGCGCTGCCTCGCCCGTCGCCGCCCGCGGTGAGGTGCGTTGGGCCACCACGACCGGTGCTGAGGGTACTTACGCCCTCCGCCTGGCCCCGGGGCCCTACACGGCGGCGGTCGTCGCGCCGCCTCTGGTGCGGGAGCCCGGCGCGGTGCCCTGTGCCCCAGAGGGCCGCCCCCTCGCGCCCCTGGCGGAGCGCCTCGTCACGCTTCGTGCCGGCGCGGACCCGGCAGCAGTCGACTTCGCCCTGGACCGCCCCGCGGAGCTGACCGGCACTGTGACGGACGCCGATGGGCACCCGGTCCCGGAGGCCTGGCTGCTGGCCGCCGACCTCGACCTCCGCAGTGGCTTCCACAGCCGGCACCTCGTCGCGGACGGCGAGGGCCACTTCCGCCTGCGCGGGCCGTTCGGCCCGGAGCCGGTACGGCTCTGGGCCGCCCATGGCACCGATGCCGGCCAGAGCGCGCTGCTCCTCGCCATCCCCCACCCCGGCGGACTGGCCGAGGCCCTCCCGCTGGTCGCCGGCGCCGCCTGCCGCGTCAGCGGCTACGTCGTGGATGTGGGGGGGCAGCCGGTGGCGGGGGCGGACGTCCGCGTGGGGCTGACCCGCGCCGAGGGGGAGGCGCGGGCCGCGACCACGTTCACCGACGCCCTCGGACGCTTCACCGCGGGGCCGCTGTGGCCCGGGGAGAGCTACACCGTGCGCGCGGCCTCTGAGGGCATGGTGCTGCAGCATGCCGAGAGCTGCTTCGGGCGGCGCGGCGCGGACGTGCCCGTGCTGCCGCTCGTGCTGGTTCCCGCCCAGGGCGAGCTGTCCGGCCAGGCGGTGGATGTGAACGACAACCCCCTGGCCGGCGTCCGCGTCCAGGTCCTGGATGAGGCCGGCCTGCCTCTCGGAGAGCAGGTGAGCGACGCAGCCGGGGCCTGGCTCGTCCCGCACCTCCCGGAAGGGCGGCTGCGGGTCGAGGGCTTCGCGCCCACATACCTGGCCGCGCACGCCACGGTCGTTCTGCCGCGCGACGAGCAGGTGCTGCTCGTGATGCGCCCGCCGCCGGGCGAGCCGCCGCAGATGGTCGTGCCGTTGAAGCCGTCGCTGGAGGGGGCCGGTGACTTCGGCTTGACCCTGACCGAACTGCAGCGGGCAGCGGTCACCACTGAGAGCCTGGAGTCGCGGCCTGCCCTTGGTCTGGTCTTCGACACCCAGCGCCACTTCGGCCGGCCGGCCGGCACGCTGATGGACGTGACGTTGCCCGACCAGTCGTCCCTGGAGCCGCTGCTCACCCACGGCACGCCGGGGCGGCAGGTGTGGCTGTTTGAGCTGCCCCCGGAGGGCGTGGACCACCTGCAGTCGGTGGTGGCCCGGGAGTTCCGCCTGGAGGCTGTTGCCACCCAGGAGCTGGTGCTGCCCGGCACGGGGGACGTCGCCGGCTGGAGGCGCGGGGCGGTGACCATTGTGCCGCCGGCGGACTGGCCTCCGGCCCAGCCGCCATCGCCCGAGGCGGGGGCCGGCCCGGGGGACGCCGCGCCCACGCCCCCGCCATCTCCAGCCCCGGACCCAGCCACCCCTCCCGCTGGCCCCGCCCGGTCCGAGGCCCTGCTGGTCCTCGGCTACACCCCGCAGGATGAGCGCGGTCGGCCCTTTGTGCCCCGGATCGTGGACGTCCGCGCCGGGGACCTGCCGTTCGGCCTGCGCGAGGAGCTGCTGGTGGACCCGCCACCCGACCTCGTGGAGAACCTCGCCGAGGCCGCGGGCTGCGCCCCGGAGACGCTGCACATCCGCGTGTACCGTCTGGAAGGCCCGCCGGAGGCGGCCGCTCTGTTCGCGCCCCCCACTGCGGCGCCGCCCCCCGGCCCTGCCTTCTCGGTTGTCATCATCGAGCAGCTAGCCCGCACCCTCTCCGCCCGCCTGGACAACATCCCCCTCCCACCGGAGCTGCTGTCGGGCACGCCGCTGCCGCCCGACCTCACCGGTCAGCCGGGCCCGGAGCCCGTTCCGGCACCCGCCACGAGGTAGCCCCCCGCCGCAGGGCGAAGCGCCACCCCGCACTGCGTCCCGGCGGACCGGCGCCGCCGACCACGACAGGACGGTGACCTCCAGCATGTCTGAGCCGACCCCGCGCGAACGCTTCATCCGCGCGCTCGAACTGGGCGAGCCCTACCCCGGCCTCTGTCCCGCCATCGAGCTGGGCTTCCAGCTTTGGGAGGAGAAGTTCGGCCGTGGCCCCCATCCACCGGCCGCCTACCAGGAGGCCGACCGCCCGGAGCGGCGCCGCCTGCGCCGCGAGGATGCCGAGCTGTTCTGCGCGTGCAACGAGGCCTACGATCTGGCTTCGTGCGAGCTGATGTACGTGCACACGGCGCCGGGCGAGGACTACTGCGAGGCCCTCAAGGAGTACGTGGACCACATCCGCGACCTCAGCGGCGACCGCTACATCACCCTCGCCCATGGCGATGCGACGATGTCCCTCCCCGACGGCAACGCCATGTGGGAGGTGACCGGCCGCATGGCCGATGACCGTGCCGGGCTGCTGCGGGACCTCGATGGACATGTCGACAACATGCTGGAGCAGGCGCCCAAACTCATGGCGGCGGGCGTCGAGGGCTTCGCGCTGTGTGCGGACTACTGCTACAACAGCGGGCCCTGGTGCTCCCCGGCGATGTTCGCTGACTTCGTGACGCCGTTCCTGACCCGCCTCACCAAGGGCCTCCGCGACCTCGGGGCCTACGTGATCAAGCACACCGACGGCAACATCATGCCGATCCTGGATCAGCTCGTGGCGAGCCGCCCGCATGCGCTGCATTCCCTCGACCCGCAGGCCAACGTAGACATGGCCGAGGTCAAGCGGCTGGTCGGCGATCGGGTCTGCCTGATCGGCAACGTCAACTGCGGGCTGCTGCAGACGGGGACGGACGAGGAGGCTGCGGAGAGCGCGCGCTACGCTCTCGTGCACGGCATGCCCGGCGGCG
>Ga0315282_10017530_pt1 | contig 10330 bp, 5 predicted proteins | sample YL17G07_20_MG_FD_203693 | JGI IMG/M metagenome (GOLD analysis project Ga0315282, IMG submission 203693) | Sediment microbial communities from Yellowstone Lake, YNP, Wyoming, USA - YL17G07_20 | ecosystem: Environmental > Aquatic > Freshwater > Lake > Sediment | place: USA: Wyoming | collected... | reverse complement strand
ATATCATGGCGGTAGATGCGAGGATGATCAATGGACTTTACGAGCTCTATTACATGGCCGATTCTGGTGATGGCAAATACCAGATCGGCCACGCCACGTCCGGCCTGTTTTCGGCGGGAACGATAACGTCGCAGGCCATCAACTGCCCGGGCAACGGTCTCTGGAACACCCTGTCCATCAATAAGACAGAGCCTTCAGGGACGAGCATACAGCTCACCTTGCTCAACGCGACCTCCGACGCGTCAATAGCTGGATACACGGGCCTGACCGTGACCCAGATGGACATCAGGGCCCTGGACGCCAAGGCCTATCCGAAGGTCAAACTGAAGGCCTCCTTCCAGGGCGACGGCGCCAAGACCCCGACGCTCAATGACTGGGCCATCAACTGGACCATCGCCAAGGTCGAACAGAAGTCGAAGATACCCGACTTTTCCATCTTGGAGGATTCCACGAACGACAACATCACTGACCTCAGCCAGTACTTCACGCACAAGAAGTTCTCGAACAGGACCTTGAATTACAGGATAGACAGCAACACGAACGCGGTGCATGTGAATGCCTCCATCGATCCCGATGGATACCATCTCGACCTGAAGGCCCCGGTCATGAACTGGACCGGGTCGGCCAACATATCTGTGAACGTCTCGGACGGTTCCATGACCTTGAAGTCCAACACATTCAAAGTGAATGTCACACCAGTGAACGACGCACCCGTATGGTTGAAGATACCGGACAAGCACATTGTCGAGGACACCTTCGTGGACAATCTCGTCAAGCTCCCCGACTATACCGTCGATTCCGACACCCCCCTCGCCTCATGTACCTTCTCGGTGGCCAATCCCGACCCCACCAACATGACGATAACCCTCGACGCCGTCAACAACATCGACGTCATGCCCGGTGACAACTTCACGGGCACCGTAAAGGCCACCGTGAACGTCAGCGATGGCGAGTTCACGGTCAAAACAGCCTTCAACATAATCGTGGATGCAGTCAACGACGCGCCAGTATGGACGCGTTTCGGGCCCATACAAATGACCGAGGACGTCCCCGTTGTGGACATATTCAACCTTGAGGCCATGGCGAAGGACGCCGAGACCCCGTCGTCAGCACTAAACTACACAGTCAAGGACGATCCGCTCGCGGTCAAGGCATCGATAGCAGGCCCGCACATGCTGAGCTTGCATCCGGCCGCGAACTATACGGGGACCACGTCCCTCACCTTCGATGTCAACGACGGGTTCTACACGGTGTCCCAGACTGTGGATGTCATCGTCAGCCCTGTTAACGACCCGCCCTACTGGCAGGCCATCCCTGTATCGAAGATGGCCGAGGACACCCAGAGGGACAACCTGGTGGACCTCAAGGCCTACGTCCATGATGCCGAGACGCCCGCTGCCGGCCTGACTTACAACATAGAATCCATCAGCGAGCCCACGGCCCTCATAATGATCGACGCCGACCACAATCTGGACGTGACCCCGGGAGAGAACTACTTCGGGACGATCACCGTCATGGTCTCGGCCTCCGACGGGACTTTGATATCGATGACCAACATCACCATAGAGGTCCTGCCCGTGAACGACCCGCCGATGATAACATCGACGCCGGTGAAGGCCGCCGTGGCCACCGAACCGTATCAGTACCAGGTCGTGGCCCTGGACATCGAAGGGGACAAGCTCACCTATTCGCTCATTTCGGTCATCAGCGGGATGACCATCGGTGCAGGTAGCGGCCTCCTCCAGTGGACGCCCAGCGACACGCAGACGGGCAGCTACGAGGTGAAGCTCCAGGTCTCGGACGGTCAGGCGACCGCCGGGCAGGACTACTTCATCGATGTGACGCCGAAGGCGAGCGGGGGCAACAACCCGCCGGTCATCACATCTCAGCCGCCAACGGACGCCATCGTCGGCGACCTCTACAATTATACCGTGGAGGCCATAGATGCCGACAAGGACCCGCTGACCTTCTCGCTGGCTGCAAAGCCCATAGGCATGACCATCCAGAGCCTCGACGGCTTGATCGAATGGACCCCCAAGTCCGGCCTGGAGGGCAAGCACCAGGTGGTCGTGGCCGTCTCGGACGGCAAGGTCCAAGTAACTCAGAGCTACGAGATCACGGTCTATCCGAAGGGCTCCGTGATAAATCACCCGCCTGTCATAATATCGCAGCCCGTGGTCAAGACATTGGCCGGGACGGAGTACAAGTACAGGGTCTTGGCCACAGACAGCGACTGGGACACTCTATACTACTATCTGGCCTTGGGGCCGGTGGGCATGTCGATAGACAACCAGCAGGGCCTCATCACATGGACGCCGAATGCTAGCAATGTGGGCAACTATAGCGTGGTCATCCGCGTCAGCGACGGCAAGTCGAATACGAGCCAGGCGTTCACGCTCGCCGTGGGCACCATCAATCATTGGCCGTCAATCACGAGCACCCCCGCCCAGAAGGCGACCGAGGGCAAGCCATACATTTACCAAATAGTAGCGACCGACCCGGACCCAACCGACAAGTTGCTGTATGGCCTCAGCAAGGGCCCGATCTCGATGAACATAGATTCATCGACAGGGCTGGTGACATGGACGCCGACCAGGAAGGATAGCGGCAAGCAGGTCGTGACGGTCTATGTGACCGACGGTATCAAGCAGGTGAACCAGACCTATAATATAGAGGTCACGCCAAAGTCGAGCACGAACCTGGGCCTGGCCAACTTCCCCTGGTGGATCGTCGTCGTTATATGCGTCGTCACAGCCGTGATCATCGGCGTGGTAGTGTCCAGGAAACGGCCCCATGCAGATGAGGGCAGCGTGAGCCCTCTGGCCTCGGCGCCAGCCTCGCGACCGCCCGCTCAAAGTGCGGCGGCCCCTGTTAAGGGCATGGTCAAGGGAAGCGATACCGGCCGTAAGGTGGACAAGGGCGTTGCCAAAGGCCCTGATGACAAGACCGCTGCGGTGGCAGGCACCCCCGCGCCGAGCTCGATCAAGGTGCATGAGGTCATAGATCTCGACGACATGGAGGATGAGCCGGAAGTGCCAAAGAAGGACGAACCGGTCACCAAGGGCCCGGAAGGGAAGGAAGTGGCCAAGGAGCCGGGGAAAGAAAAGGATGCAGTGAAGGAGCAGAGCCCCAAACCCACGGTGTCCGATTCGAAGAAAGATGAATCGTCCGATGACATTATCGGGGAGATACTTGGCAAGCTCGGGAAATAAAAATCGTGCAGGGAACCATTTCCCATCTTTCCCCTGCGGATAGGTGCAAGGAATCCGTCATCCCTTTAGTGAGACCGAAGGGTCATCTATCAATATCCTGGTGAATCCTAAATCATTGTCGAATTGGCCTGTTTGAATTCGGTTGAGGAATGCATTGAAAAATATGCAGAAAAAATGCCCTGATGGGCCAGAGAATGAGGATTGCTATAGATACACAAAATCGAGATGTCTTCGATTGAAAAATATAAACTCTATTACGAATATATAAATATATGTTAATTCATCAAATCCTAACCACCCAAAGCGGGAGAGCCCGGGGAAAATACTAGAGGAATCGGAAATGACCGATGGAAAAGAGGAGGCGGTCTTATCATTCCTTGTCCTGGATTCAGCGGATCCTGATAAGATATTCTTCGAGGAGATCGACCCGTCCAAGACCTTCGACCTCGACAGCGCCATCAAGGTCATCTTGGATTTCTCGAAGACCCACGAAGGACCAAAGACCGGGAAGATGTTCCTCGTCGAGGGCGGGGGCCAGAAGATCATACTCCAGTTCATCGATAAGTGGATCTTTGGGGCCGTGGTGGAAGGGAACATAACCAAGGCCGAATACAAGAAGTTCCACGGCATCACGAAGGACATCATGACGACCTTGTCAGATAGCCTTGACAAACAGATATCCAGCGACGGCATAGACCTCAGGGACTGCGTCCGGAAGAACCTCGGTCTGCCTTCCCTCAAGGCCCAACAGCTGGACCTCGAATCCAAGCGCCAGCTCAACGAGCTTATCGCCAAGGCAGAGGCCGTTGGGGGCAAGACCGACAACATCGCAAAGGGGTTCTCGCTACCTCTGGAGGAAAGGAAGAAGTTCATCGAGAAGATGTCGGACTACCTTTCTAGGTGGCTCGTCGCCCGGAAAAAAATGGCAACGATGGACGTGAAGGGTGTCGAGGAGGACGCAAAGGAGATCCGGGCGCTCCTCCTTGAACCGACCTTGGTGGACGAGGCGATCAAGAAGATCTCCCAGCTGGAGCTCAAGGTCCAGGCCCTCAGGGCAAAGAAGGCCGACGATGAGGTCGTACGCCAGATTGCAAAACAGACCGGCATCGTGGAGCTCGAGCGCGAGATAACGCGACTCGAGGGGATGGGCTACAACGTCGTCCCCCTGAGAAGGATCTACGCCATGGGGGATTTCGAGGTGGCGAGGCATTCGGTGGAGACCTACAAGCAGAACATCGAAAAGCTCAAGGAGCTAAGGGCTCGCCTCGAGCGATTGGACATCACGGGTTTCGAGCACGAGGTCGAAGAGATCCGGGAACTCATGACGGACCCCTCCAAGGTCTGGAAAATCGAAGAGACCATCAAGAGCATAGAGAACAAGATAAATACCGAGACGGAGCGGGAGAAGAAGTTCCAGGTCCTCGAGGCGAAGCTGAGGGCGTGGGAGACGGAAGGGTACAATACCGCCTACTTGTACGAGGTACTGACCCAGGACATCGCGATAATAGAAGAGGCCTTCGCCACCTTCGAGGCCAACCTTGCGCGTCTGAAGAACCTCGAACGCCGGTTGAACAAGGTCGACACCTCCCGATGCCAGGCCGAGGCGGCGAGGATACGGGAGATGCTGAAGGACACGAACAGGGTCGATGAGGCCGAAGCGGCCATGAAAGGCCTGCTCGATATAATTTCCCAATCGATGTCCCTCGACTCCGAGATCGATGAATGGGCCAAGGACGGATTCGACATCGCCCGTCTCAAGAAGGCCAAGGCCCGGGACCTTACCGAATATTACAACCTCCACACATGGTTCAAGGAACGGGTGAGCCAGCTCCGCAACTGCGAGAGGGGCCTCCGGGCACTGAAGGCGAACGAGTACCCGAAGGACGTCGCAACGATCTCCTTGATGCTGAGAGACGTTGACAGGGTCGATGAGGTCAAGGCCATGCTCCAGTCGCTCAAGTCGAAGGTCCACACTACCACTACCAATATCACGTTGACCGAGGCGCCAATAAAGAGCGAGGTCGAGCTCCTCCAGGTACTTTCCTCCTTGCCTAGAGGTCTACCGTCGACCTTGTGGGGCAAGTCGATGGAGGACCTCGCCTTGGAGGTCGTGAACGGGAAGTACGCAGAGACCACCCAGGGCGATGTGATCGTCCAGCTCCGTCGCAAGTGGTATTATGGCGACCCGCACGACATCGGGACCTTCCTGCAGTTGTACAAAGGGGATGTCATAGATGTCGAATGAGCGGTCGCGGGCCCCAGATCATTCGAGACTTCCATCATACCTTGACAAGTAGGTCGATAGATCCTCCGGGTCACCGTGGTACCAGCGTTTTCCCAATTTCACGATGACCTCCCCGTGGTCACCGTGGGCATAGGTCCCTCCGGCGATGGCCTTCGCGAGCTCTTCCTTTTTCTTCCCCCACAATTCCGCTGGAAGGGGTCTGGGAGACCGGTTAAGCCCGTTTAGGACCCTGGCATAACTAGGCACCACGACGACATTTCTTGGAGGAGCAACGGTCGGGCCGCCTCCTGAATCGACATCCTTCCCCATCTTGGCGATCACCTTTGCCCTAGCCTTCGGGATAGGGGGCCCCCTCGTGCCCTGTTCCTTCGTCCTATCGGCCTTTGTCTTGGTAAGGATGCGGTCGATGATGTCGTTCGCCGAAGAGGCATCGGATGGGCCTGATGGTCCGGACCCGGTCTGGGCCTTCACTTTCCTCGGGACCAGGGCGACCTCGTGCTCCAATCTCTTTTTTATTGGAGGAGCTGGCGTATCGGTCAAGTGGGGCCTCGGAGCCAGGGGTACACGCCTCTCACGGATCTCTGGGACTTTGACCGTGACCGTCTGTCTGGGACGCTCTGGGACGACCTCTCTGAGCATCGGGACATTCGTGTAGCCGGGTTTCGGGGCCGCTGGCATGGTCTGACCAGGCTCGGTCCTACTGCTCCCTTGGCCAAGGTCCCTGATCGTCTCATCCAGGACATCCTTAACGGTGCTGCTGATGGTCCTGTCGGGGGCCGTGCGCATGATCTTCTCCTCCTCGCTCATCATCCAAGGCGGAGGCGGAGGTGCCAGCCTTGCCTCCATGGCCCTTTTCTCTTCTGCAATGCGCTGGAGTTGCCGGCGTTTCAACAGTATCACCGACAGGATGACAGAGACGATGACGATCACGATCCCGAGGGAGAGCCATGCCATCAGGACCATCTGTTCCTGGGCCTTGTCCGTGACCGAGACCGTGTATGTCTGGATCGCCTCGGACTTCCCGTCGCTGGCCGTCACCACGACCGCGGACGTGCCTTTTTGCGAGGCCTTGGGGGTCCAGGTCAGCTCGCCCGTCATATTGTTCACCTTCATGCCGGTGGGCCCGCTCTGGAGGCCGAAGGTGATGGTATCGGATGCATCCGGGTCCGATGCCCCGATCATGTATCTATATTTCTTGCCGACCTCGGCAGATGTTATGGGTGAGCTGATGATGGTCGGCTTGTGGTTCGATGAGGTGACGCCAAGGTAGAACCATTGGTAATCGCTCCCATAGCCATCCGAGGCCGTGACGACGACCTTGGGCCGGCCTACGTCCGACTCCAGTGGCACCCAGTAGATGAGACCGGTCTGGGCGTTCACCTTCATCCCTGTCGGGCACATGTTCAGATGGTAGGTGAGCGAGTCACCCTCGGTGTCGTTCGCGAGGACTTGGTAATTGTAAATGTTGCCCACTTGCGCCGTCGTGATCGGGGTGGAATTTATACTAGGCGGAATATTGTGCGGCGTTCCTTTCTTCATGACCGTTATGTTGAAATCCTGTTCGGCGGTGTCGATGGCGTCCGTGACCGTGACGATCACCCTATTATTACCGACCTGGCTGGCCGTCGGGAACCAGTCGATGACCCCGAACACGGCTTGTATCTTCATGCCTATGGGAGACAGCTTCAGCCCGAATGCCAGTGGGTCCCCGTCCTTATCATAGACCTCAAGCGGATAACTATATTTCTCCTCGACATAGGCCTTGAGGGGAGGGGTCGAGATTATGATCGGGGGGTTGTTGGCGCCCATGGCCGTGATGGGGACATCTGGCATCTGCCCATGGTCGATGCCGTGCGATGGATGAAGGCCGAAATCGATGGCACCCTGGACTTGGCATGCTGTCATGATGAAGATGAGAAGAAAGAGCATCGGTGTTTTTCGCACTATAGACCTCCAACCGCATACGGTATAGAGTCAAACAATCGCTCATAATATACATTTTTTCCATATTTAATGCTTTTTCATCGGCCCATTCGGCCTCGGGCGTCAAACCAAAAGGATTTCATACCGCATGATAATCCTTCCCTAAATCGTGGAGGCCCGACCATGCGAACGGACGTCGAGATTGCCCAGTCCATCAAGCTGAGGCACATCGCCAAGGTCGCCTCGGAGCTCGGCCTCAAGAGGTCCGAGTACACGGACTGGGGCGACTACAAGGCGAAGGTCAAGCTCTCGGTCTGGGAGCGGCTCAAGGGCCGTCCCGACGGAAAGCTCATATTGGTCACGACCTTCAACCCGACCAAGGCCGGCGAGGGTAAGACCACGATGAGCATCGGCCTGGCCCAGGGCCTCCGATGCATCGGGAAGAAGGCCATGGTCGGCCTGCGGGAGCCATCTATCGGGCCGACGATGGGCATGAAGGGGGGCGCCGCCGGCGGCGGCTATTCCCAGGTCCTCCCCATGGAGGATATCAACCTGCATTTCACGGGGGACATACACGCGGTGACCGCGGCCCACAATCTATTGTCAGCCATGATAAACAACTCCATGTTCCGCGGGAACCCGCTGCACATCGACCCGAACAGGATCGTCTGGAACCGCGTCATGGACATTCCCGACCGGGCCCTCAGGAACATCGTCGTCGGCCTCGGCGGAAAAGACGGTGGGATCCCGCACGAGGACCATTTCCAGATCACGGCCGCTTCCGAAGTCATGGCCATCCTGTGCCTCGCAAAGAATCTGACGGACCTGAAGGCGCGCCTGTCCAAAATAATCGTGGCCTTCGACAAGGACGGCGAGCCCGTCACCGCGGCCAAAATCAAGGGCGTCGGGGCCATGGCCCTCCTTCTCAAGGACGCCCTGCGGCCGAACCTGGTCCAGACATTGGAGGGCGGGCCGGCGTTCATACACGGAGGGCCCTTCGCGAATATAGCCCACGGTTCGTCCAGCATAATCTCGACGAGGATGGGCCTGAAGCTCTGCGAGTACTTCGTGACCGAGGCCGGCTTCGGCTCGGACCTGGGCGCCGAGAAGTTCTTCGACATCGTGTGCCGCGTCGGGGACCTCAAGCCCAGCGCCGTCGTGCTGGTGGCCACGGTCAAGGGCCTCAAGGTCCATGGCGGGCAGGGTGACAAGGGCGGGTCCCTTAGGAAGGGCTTCGCGAACCTCGAGAAGCATCTCGAGAACATCAGATTGTATAACGTGCCGGTCATGGTCGCCATAAACGTCTTCGAAGGCGACTCCGAGGAGGATTTGCACCTAGTAGAGCACCTGTGTCGTGACGCGGGCGTCGAGTGCGCCCGTTCCGACGTCCATCGCAAGGGCGGCAAGGGGGCCAAGGAGCTGGCGCATAAGGTGGTGAAGCTGGCCGCGGGCGACAGCAGGTTCAAGCCGCTCTACAAGCTCGAGATTTCCCTCAAGGAGAAGATCGAGGCCATTGCCATCCAGGTATACGGGGCCAAGCGCGTGGTCTATACCGTCGAGGCCGAGCGCGCCCTCGCGAATTACGAGGCCCACGGGTTCGGGGGGCTGCCGATATGCATGGCCAAGACCCAATTCTCGTTGTCGGACGACCCGAAGCTCGTAGGACGGCCAGACAACTTCCAGATAACCGTGCGCGACGTGAGCATCTCCGCCGGGGCGGGCTTCATCGTGCCCCTGACCGGGACGATCTCCACGATGCCCGGCCTGCCGAAGGAACCGGCGGCGGAGAAGATGGATATCGACGAGAACGGGAAAATAACGGGGCTGTTCTAGGGCTCACTTGACGATGAGGACGGGCCTTCTCGCATACTTCACGACCTTCTCCGCCACGCTTCCCAGGGCGAAGCGGTCCACCTTGCTGACTCCCTTCTCGCCGAGGATTATCAGGTCGACCTGGAGCTCGACACCAATCTTGAGTATCGTGTCCGCAATGTCGCCCTCGCGGACGAGCCCCGTGGCATGGACGCCCTTCTCCTTGAGCATCGACAGCGCGTCGTTCATGAGCCGCTGGCCCTTGGCCGTCGTGACCTCGGGCGGTATATCCGCGAACTCCGCAAGGATGGTCGTGGGGATGACATGGGCCAGAATGAGGTCGTCCCCTTTCTTGAGGAGCTCCACGGCCTTGTTCAGGGCCTTCTTGGCCAGCTCGGAGCCGTCGTATGCAACGAGTATTATTCCCATCGTCTTGACGATGGCTCTGGGGCTATTTATTCTCATTGCGATAGGTTTTTATTCTTTTTTCGTTGTAAGCGGGTCCACGGACAGTTACTAGATGAACCCCAATCTCGAGGAAATGACGGACGCGGAGGCCGAGGAGCACGTACTCGAAGTCCTTAAAAGGTTCGGAAGGCTCACAACAAAGCAGCTCGAGAAGGAGGTCCAGAGTACGGGCAAGAGATGCCCCGACAGCGCGGTCCGGTTCCTCATGAGGCTCAGGACCGCCGGTAAGATCCACGGCGAGGTCGTCATCGACAAAGGTGGATGGGTCTGGTGGGTCGAGGAGGGGACGGGCTGATGCCGAAGCGTGTAGTCATAAGGACCGGGTGCAGGCTCCATTTCACCCTCATCGACATGAACGCCGAACTGGGTCGCGTCGATGGCGGGGTGGGGGTCGGCCTCAAGGCCCCTGGTTGGACCGTCGATGTGACCAGGGCCAAGCGATGGCAGGTCGATGGACCAGCGGAACCTGTCGTCGAGCTCTTGAAGGAGAAGCTCGGCCTAAAAGCCATGTTCCGGGTCAAGGTCCGTGGTGGCATCCCAGGCCATGTCGGCCTCGGGTCCAAGACCCAGCTCTCGCTCGCGGTCGCAAAGGGAATCGCGGCCTTCGACAGGAGGACCGCGGGGCTTTCGGTCCGCGAGCTGGCCCGCCTTGTGGAGCGCGGCGGGACAT
>Ga0315282_10017529_pt1 | contig 10331 bp, 9 predicted proteins | sample YL17G07_20_MG_FD_203693 | JGI IMG/M metagenome (GOLD analysis project Ga0315282, IMG submission 203693) | Sediment microbial communities from Yellowstone Lake, YNP, Wyoming, USA - YL17G07_20 | ecosystem: Environmental > Aquatic > Freshwater > Lake > Sediment | place: USA: Wyoming | collected... | reverse complement strand
CTTTAGCTGAAATTTTAGGTTTGACTTCAAAAACCGAGGTCGAGCATATTAAATTTGGTTTAATTTTGGATGAGAATAAAAAGAAATTCTCCACCAGAGAAGGAGAATTAATCACCCTTCAAGAAGTGATTGAAAAAGCCCTTGAAAAAGCCCTCAAAATTATCAAAGAAAAGCACCCTTCCTGGTTAACTCAAAAACAGAAACCACTATCTCAAATGATTGCTCTTGGCGCTTTAAAATTCAATAGTTTAAAAAGTTTTCGCGCAGCAGATATAATTTTCAATTGGGAGCAAATGCTTGATTTTAAAGGAGATACCAGTGTTTATCTTCAATATACCTATGCCCGTCTTAATAAAATTCTTTTGAAAGCCAAGAAAATTGGTGCTTTTGACGAGAAACTTTTAAATCAAGATTTAGAAATCAATTTAATAAAACAGCTCTTGGATTTTCCTTCAAATATCCAAAGAAGTGCTTTAGAATATGCCCCCCATTTGTTAGCTATTTACCTCTTATCTTTAACTGATTTAGCTAATCATTATTATGAAAAAATCCCTGTCTTAAAGGAAAAGAATCAAAAACGCCGGAATGCTCAGCTTTTATTAATCAAGGCAATTACCTTAACCCTAAAAAAAGGATTAGAAATATTTGGCATAGAAACCCCGGAAGAAATTTAACTCTTCGTTGATTTTTTACTGATAAAGAGTTAAAATGGATTAGAGATCATTAAATGATCTCTTTTTATTGAATCAATATGCGGCGGGATTAGTTGAGTGGCCCAACATCACCCTTCCAAGGTGAAGACACGGGTTCGAGTCCCGTATCCCGCTCTTCAAATTATATAAATATGAATAAAAAAATTAGAGTTTTTTCTGGCACTCGACCAACTGGACCCTTGCACTTGGGTAATTATTTGGGAGGAATTAAAGGTTATTTAGACCTTCAGGAAAGAAAAGATTTAGATTGTCTTTATGCAGTGGTTGATCTTCATGGTATCACTTCTCCTTATAGCCCTCAAAAATATCCCCAACAAATAAAAGAATTAGTTTTAGATTATTTAGCTTGTGGCCTTGATCCTAAAAAATCTCATCTCCTTATCCAATCGCAGATTCCAGAGCATTTAGAATTGGCTTATTATTTCTCTACTATTTATCCTGTTTCTCGCTTAGAGCAATTACCAACCTATAAAGAAAAGAAAATAGAACAACCTCAATACATTAATTTAGGGCTTTTATATTATCCGATTTTGATGGCAGCGGATATTTTAATTTATAAAGCAGAGTTAGTGCCTGTCGGTAAAGACCAACTGCCTCATTTGGAACTCACTCGAGAAGTAGCCAGAAATTTTAATCATTACTTCGGTAAAACCTTTCCTGAACCTCAAGCCTATTTGACTCAAGGAGCCTATATTCCTGCTTTAACCGGAGAAGGGAAAATGTCAAAAACCAAAGAAGATAGTTATATCAGCTTGCTTGATGATTTGGAAACCATTAGAAGAAAATTAGCCAAAGTGCCAACAGATTCTGGTAAAGGGAAAAAAATTCCAGAAAATGGCGGGGTTTATACTTTATTCACTTTGATTGAATTGTTTATGACCAGCGACCAAAGAAAAAAATATGAGAAACAATATCTTACTACTGGTATTAAATATCAACCACTAAAAGAGGAATTAGCTAAAATCATTTTTGATTATTTAAAACCAATCCAATCCAAAAGAAAGTACTATGAAAACAAACCGAACTTAATAAAGCAAATAGTAAAAGATGGCAAAAATTATGCTTCTCAAATTGCTAAAAAGACAATCAAAGAGGTAAAAAAGAAGATGGGTATCAGTTAATTTCATCTAATGTTTATGTCTCAAAATATTGAAAATACTCAAGAAGAAATTTTAGAAATTATTCAAGTAGAAAATTTACGTAAAAAATACGGTGCCATTAAAGCAGTGGATGGTATTTCTTTCTCGGTGAAAAAAGGAGAAATTTTTGGCTTTTTGGGCCCTAATGGCGCTGGGAAAACCACTACTATTAACATTCTTTGTACTCTTACTCGACCTACTGCTGGAGTAGCTTATATTAATGGCTATAATGTAAATTCCCACCCAGATCAAGTAAGAAATTCCATTGGTTTGGTTTTTCAAGAAATTACTTTAGATAATCATTTAACAGCAGAGGAGAATCTCTTTCTTCATGCCATGCTTTATGGAGTTTCGAGAAAAGAATTTATCCAAAGGAAAATTGAAGTTTTAAAACTGTGCGAATTATGGGAAAGAAGAAAAGTGAGAATAGAAAATTTTTCCAGCGGCATGAAACGAAGATTAGAAATTGCCCGGGCTTTAATTAACCAACCAAAAATCCTTTTCTTAGATGAACCTACTATTGGTTTAGATCCTCAAACCAGAAAAAAGGTCTGGGATTATATTTTTACTGTGAGAAAAAAGAAAGACATTACCATTTTCTTGACTACCCAGTATTTAAATGAAGCTGAAAGTTGTGACAGGGTAGCCATTATTGATCATGGTAAAATTATTGCTTTAGATACCCCGGAAAATCTCAAAAAAACGATCGGCGGTGACATTATTACTATGAAAACTGAGGATAATGAAAAAGCAGAAACAGAATTCAAACAAAGATTCCCTGAATATTCAATAAAAAGATTAGGTAAAGAAATCAAAATCGAAGTTGATAAAGGCGATGAATTTTTACCTATTTTAGTTAAATCTTTACCCTCAAAAATAATTTCCCTGGAATTGAGAAGGCCGACTTTAGAAGATGTTTTTCTGGAGTTAACTGGAAGACAAATCAGAGAAAATAATAATGGAAAATTAGAGGAAGAAACCTCTTCTTTTGATTTATCAACCTTGTTCTCCTTTTTCACCACACCCAAAAAAGACAAGAATAACAAAAATACTAAAAATGACTAAACTTTCTGGCATTTATATTCTTTGGTATAGAGAAATTCTTATTTATTTAAGAAATTCTCTTAAATTTTTTACTTCAATTTTTTTACCTTTATTGTTTTTAGTTTTTTTTGGTACAGGGCTCAAAACTATTTTTCCTCTCGTTTCTTTGCCTTATGATTTTGCGGAATTTTTCTTTCCCGGTATTCTGGCTTTAAGCGTGACCACCATGGCTCTTTCTTCTACCATGTCTATTGTTTGGGATAGAGAATTTGGTTTTCTGAAAGAAATCTTGGTTTCTCCTGTACCTCGATCTTACATCGCTTTAGGTAAAATCTTAGGAGCTGCTTCGACGGCCCTCATTGAAGGAGCCTTACTCTTACTTGCTACTCCGTATTTGGGTATTAATTTTTCTTTAAAAATCTTCTTCGAAGGATTAGCCATTATTTTTCTCATTGCTTATGGTATGGCCGCTTTGGGAATTTTCTTGACTGCTAGAATTAAAAGAACAGAAAGTTTTACCATTATTCTTCAAATGATTATTACGCCCATGGTTTTCCTTTCAGGAGCCTTTTTCCCTATCAATAATTCTCCTCATTGGATGGTGAGTCTTTCTAAATATAATCCTCTTACTTATGGCATCAACAGTTTACGCTGGGTCATTCTTTCTCATACTTTGCCAGCCTCGACTATTAGTCAATTAACGACCAACAGTTTTATTTCTTCTCTGTTAATCTTTATTTTATTTGCTATTATTATCACTATTTTAAGTCTCCAATTATTTAAAAGATTAACTTAATTGTGTTAAAATATTTAAAATGATTATACAATACTTTGGGCAATCTTACTTTAAAATCGAAACAAAAAACAAAGTTATTGCTCTTGATCCTTATTCAGAAGAATCTCTTGGTTTTAAACCTCCTCGTTTCAAGGCGGATATTTTACTAATTTCTCATCCTCACGAAGACCACAACAATAAAGCTGCTATTTTAGGCGAGCCTTTTGTTTTAGAAGGGCCTGGCGAAATTGAAAAAGAAGGAATATTTATAGAAGGAATTTTAAGTTATCACGATAATCGCCTGGGCCGGGACCGAGGATATAATACGATTTATAAAATTGAAGCTGAAGATTTAACCTTATGCCATTTAGGCGATTTAGGAGAAAAAATCCTTAAAGAAGAAACGTTGGAAAAACTCTCAGAAATTGATATTCTTTTTATTCCTGTGGGAGGAATTTATACTATTGATGCCGAGGAAGCAGTAGCTATTATCAATCAAATTGAGCCCAAAATCGTGATTCCTATGCACTATCAATTGAAAGATTCAAAAATTAAACTTGAGGCTTTAGAAAAATTTCTTAAAGCTTTCGGAAAAAAACCAGAAGAATTAGACAAATTAGTCATTCGTAAAACTCAATTACCTCAAGAAACAAAATTAATCATTTTAAAACCGAATCTGTAATCATGAAGGATAAGCAAGAAAAAGCTAAAAATATCCAACCTCGAGAAATTACTGAAGAATTACGGGAGTCTTATTTGGATTATGCTATGTCAGTGATCATCTCTCGGGCCCTTCCTGACGCTCGAGATGGCCTTAAACCAGTCCAACGAAGAATTCTTTATGCCATGAATGAATTAGGTTTATTCGCTTCAGCTAAAACCAGAAAATCAGCTACAGTGGTGGGAGAAACCTTAGGTAAATTTCATCCTCATGGCGATATTGCTGTTTATGACGCTTTAGTAAGAATGGCTCAGGATTTTTCTTTAAGGTATCCCCTTGTTCAGGGCCAGGGTAATTTTGGCTCTATTGATGGTGATCCGCCAGGTGCTATGAGATACACTGAATGTAAGCTTACCAGCTTAGCCGGTGAAATGCTCGAGGATTTAGACAAAGAGACCGTTGATTTCATGCCCAATTATGACGCTACCAGAGAAGAACCAAAATATTTACCTGCTAAATTGCCGCAATTAATTTTAAACGGAGCTATGGGCATTGCTGTCGGCATGGCCACTAATATCCCTCCCCATAATCTCAAAGAAATAGTTGAGGCTATTATCCATCTAATTGACAAGCCAGGAGCTTCCATTGAAGAATTGATGACTTATGTCAAAGGCCCGGATTTCCCTACTGGCGGCATTATCTATGGCCAAGAAAATATTCTCGAAACTTATGCCACTGGCAAAGGAACGATTGTTTGTCGAGCCAAAACAGAAATTATTGACGATGATAAACGCAAAAAAATCTTGGTTACAGAAATTCCCTATCAGGTTAATAAAGCAGATTTAATAGCCAAAATCGCTCAATTAGTAGAAGAAAAGAAAATCGAGGATATTAAAGATTTAAGAGATGAATCAGATAAAGAAGGATTACAAATAGCCATTGATCTCCATAATAATGCCTTACCCAAGAGAATTTTAAACCAACTCTTTAAATATACGGAAATGGAAAAAGCCTTTCATGTGAATATGTTGGCTTTAGTAGAAAATGGCTTACAACCAAAAGTTCTTTCTTTGAAAAATATCCTGGAGGAATATCTTAACCATCGGAAAAATATTATTAAAAGACGAACTGAATTTCTTCTCAAAAAAACCAAAGAAAGAATTCATATTTTGGAAGGCTTATCCAAGGCCTTAAATCACATTGACGAGATTATTAAATTAATCAAAGCTTCTCTCAATCGAGATGATGCTCAAAAGAAATTAATGACTAAATATCGTTTTAGTAAAATTCAAGCTAATGCGATTTTAGAGATGAAACTTTCTAACTTGGCGAGATTAGAAAAACAAAAAATCGAAGATGAATTGCAAGAAAAACGAAAATTAGAAAAAGAATACAGCTTTATTCTTCAAGAGCCAAAAAGAATCCTTAAAATCATTAAAGATGAATTAAACGCCTTGAAAGAAAAATATGATGACGGAAGAAAAACTCAAATCGAATCTTTTCTTCCCGGAGAAATCAAAGAAGAGGAGTTGATTCCTTCCAAAGAAATTCTGATTACTTTATCCCAGACTGGTTATATCAAAAAAATGGAGCCTCTCACTTTAAAAACCCAAAAAAGAGGAGGCAAAGGAGTGATTGGTTACGAAACAAAAAATGAAGAAGATGCCATTTCTCATCTTTTAGCAGCCAATAATCGTGATAAAATTCTTCTTTTTACCAACAAAGGTTATCTTTTTCAACTCCCGGCTTTTGAAATTGCCGAAGGCTCAAGAACTGGTCGGGGGAAATTGATTCAAAATTACCTTAATCTGAGGCAAGGAGAACAAGTCATAGTTCTTTTAAATCTATCTATCAATTTAAAGGAGACCAACTATCGTTATCTTGTGCTGGCTACAGAAAAAGGTATGGTCAAAAAAACCCTTCTCAAAGAATATGAGAACATGAAAAAAGGAGGTATTGTCACTATTAAGTTAATGAGTAATGATAACCTTGTTGACGCCGCCTTTACTACGGGTAATGATGATATTATTTTAATTTCCAAAAATGGCCAAGCCATTCGTTTTTCGGAAAAAGAAATGCGAGCTATGGGTAGAACAACTAGCGGAGTCAAGGGATTAAAATTAGGTGAAAATGATAAATTAATAAGCCTGATTACCATTGCTCCAGAAATTATCAAAGCTAACCCTCAAACTTTGGTCATCAGCGAAAACGGTTTTGGTAAAAGAACTAAGTTAAATGAGTATCGAAAACAAAAAAGAGGAGGCTCAGGCATTAAAACTGCTAAAACAACTCCAAAAACCGGTGTTTTAGTCAAAACTTCTTTAGTCCAAAATCAAGAAACTTTAATTGCTATTTCTCAAAAAGCTCAAATCATTAAGGCTAACTTAAATAGTATTCCCATTTTAAGACGGGCCACCCAAGGAGTAAGAATTATGAAATTAGAAAAAGGAGATAAAATAGCTGGTGTTTCTTTGCTTTAAATCTCTTCAAGAATTTGATACAATATATATTATCCTATGGCATCTTTTCTTAATCCTGCTGAGGTGATAAATCTTTTGCCCCTGAAAGAAGGAATGACAGTGGCTGATTTCGGTTGTGGCAATGGCTATTTCACTTTAGAGATGGCTAAAAGATTAAGGCCTGCTGGTCGAGTGATGGCTTTAGATATCTGGAAACCCTCGCTTGAGGCTTTAGCTTTTCGTTCTAAATTAGAGGGTTTGAATTCTCTCATTGAGACCCGCTGGGCTAATTTAGAAACGCCAAAAGGAAGCGGTTTAGATGATAATTCGTGCGATTTAGTTTTTATTGCTAATATTCTTTTTGAAATAGAGAAAAAAGAAACTATCATTGAAGAGGCCAAAAGAATTTTAAAACCAGAAGGATTTTTAGTTTTAATTGAGTGGGAACCAGATAAACTACCTAATAAAAATTTTCTTTTTCCTATCGCCAAACAAGAAGCTTTAGAATTATTAGAAAAATTTGGTTTTCAAATAGAAAGAGAACTTTCCTTAAGCATTACTCACTACGGCTTTTTAACAAAATTAATGAATAAATTTGACTGAGCACTCAAATGAGTGCTCAGTATCAGGGCAAATTTTTTATGAAAAGTATCGGCTCCGCCGATGTATCTAAAAAACATAATAAAAAAATATGACTTCACGCCAAAAAACAATTCTTTTCGTCATTGTCGGCATCATTATCGGTTTTATTATTCTCAGTGTCATTTGGAGAAGACCTAGCACTAAGCCAGTAACTTTAGAAATGTGGGGAATATATGATCCCCCTGCCGTCATTAATCCTCTTATTAATTCTTTCGCCAGAGAACATAAAAATATCAGTATTCATTATACCCAAAAAGAAGCAGCTTCTTATTATGATGATTTAATTAAGGGTTTTGCTAATAATAAAGCTCCGGACATTTTTACTCTACCGGGTAATTGGTTACCAATGCTTCAAGATAAAATTAGTACTTTAGATTTGAATAAAGATAAAGATTTAAATTTGCGAATTATTAAGGAAACTTATCCTCAAATTGTCCAAGACGATTTAGTCAGTAATAATTCTCTTTTAGGCATACCTCTTTCTATTGATACTTTGGCTCTTTATTACAACAAAGATATTTTTGATTATTATAAAATTCCTCTTCCACCTCAAACCTGGGAAGATATCTTAACATTAATACCAAAACTAAGAAAAACTAATTCCCAGGGCCAAGTTACAAGAGCCGCCATTGCTTTAGGCACCAGTGATAATATTAATTGGAGCACTGATATTCTTTCTGAATTAATGATGAAACTAGACTCCTCCATGGTTGATAAACAGAATGTCAAGATTACTTTTGATGATTCGCTTACGCAGAATAACATAAGACTGATTCCTGGAGTAGAAGCTTTAAAAGAATATACCCAATTCGCTATTCCTCAATCAAAATATTATACCTGGGGTAATAATTTCCCTAACTCCATTTATGCTTTTGCCCAAGGAAAAACAGCCATGATCATTAGTTATAATCTATCTCAACAAACAATTAAAAAGGAGTCTCCTGATTTAAGGTATGGCATTACGCCTTTTCCTTTTTTTGGATTTGAAAACATTGGGAATCAAATTAATTATGGCAGAACAATGAATGTGGTTGTCTCTAATCGATCTCACTTTCAACAATCAGCTTGGCAATTTTTAAAATATCTTAGTAGCCAAGGTGTCTCCCAGTATTATTTTGCTCAAACTAAAAATCCTCCAGCCAGATTAGATTTAATCTCTTCTGCTATGAAAGATAGCCGAGCAGGTATTTTTACCAGCCAAATTTTAACCAGCAGAAATTGGTATCAATTTGATTTTCAAAAAATAAACTCTATTTTTAGTAAAATGATCAATGATGTCACTCTAAGCAATATCTCACCTGATCAAGCAGTATCTAATGCTGCTTCTGGCATTGAATTAGAGTGGCAGAAACGATTAAAAAATCAATGAAAAAATTAATTTTAATTTTTTTCTTATTTGTCCTCTTTCTTCCGTTGATAAGTGAAGGTGCTGGTTTAGTGCCTTGTGGTAGAAGCGAAGATGATCTTTCTACCCCCAAAAATGAATCTTCACCCTGTACTGCCTGTGATTTATTGGTTTTATTGCAAAATGTTTTACACTTTGCTTTAACAATGGCCTTTTTAATTGTGGTGATTTTTGCTATTTATGGCGGTTTTCGCTGGATATTCTCTGGTGGCAACGAAGCTAACATTAAAGCTGGTCAGCAAATAATAACCAATGCCATTATTGGTTTAGTGATTATTCTCTGCGCCTGGTTAATTGTCAACACTGTTTTCTGGCTGGTTGCTCAAACAGGTGGTCAAGATTACACTGGCACTTGGTTTCAATTAAAATGTGAATAAATATAATTTTAGTGTTTAATTCGATTAATAAATTATTAAAAATATTATCAAAATGAAAAATCAAAAAAATAAAAATTTAATTTTCAAAATAATTCCTTTGGTTATATTAACGTTATTTACTTTTGGTAATTTAAGCCAGAATGTTTCAGCTCTAAATTGTAATGAGTTAGAACATAGTTATTATGGTTGTAATCCAAATGAAGAGTGTATCTCAAATACGATTTGGACAGATGATACTTCTTGTCCAATGATAGTTCCGAGTTGGGTTTGCTGTATTCCAAAAAGCTTAGAAAATGATCCTGAGGTTAAAGAGTATCTAAAAAAGTTAGAAGAAAGCCAGGGATTTATTATTAAAAATCCTCTAGGTGACACTTATGATATTTCTACCTTAGTCATGAATATTTTAGACTTCCTTATTAAATTAGCTATTCCTTTAACAGCCATTCTAGTAGTTTATGCCGGTCTTGTTTATATTACGAGTGCTGGTAATGAAGAAAAAGTCAAAACCGCTCAAAAAGTTTTAATTTGGGCTTTGATAGGTTTTGCTGTAGTACTTATAGCCAGAAGTATTCCTCAATTAATTATTGATTTTCTTCAAGGTTCATAGAAGTACAAAAAATTTGACTTTGACCAGTTTAAATTTGTATAATGGATTAAGTGAAAAATTAATAAAAAGGTCGATTCACCTACCAAAGTTTTACTTCGTAAAATTTAGGCAGGTAAATTAAATTAAAATTATTACTATGAAAAAAATAATTTTGGGTCTCTCAATTTTAACCTTGTTCTCTGTAGCTTTGGTATCTTTCGCTCAACCACCTGAACTACCTGAGGGATACGTACCTGGCGGATCATCTGAAATACCTGAAGTACCACCTATCGAACTTAACATTTTCGATCTTTTAACAAGAGCATTGAATTGGTTGTTTGGCATTGTGATTATTATAGCTGCTATTATGCTGGTCTGGGCTGGTTTTACCTATATTACATCCGGTGGTAATGAAGAGAAAGTGAAACCTGCTTTAAATGGCGTCATTTATGCTCTTATTGGTGTAGCCATTGCTCTTTTAGCTAAGGGCTTAATTTACATGGTTTGTACTTTTATCTATACAGGAGGTC